>Ga0206128_1000096_pt1 | contig 109190 bp, 95 predicted proteins | sample Helgoland_Spring_7_FD_148601 | JGI IMG/M metagenome (GOLD analysis project Ga0206128, IMG submission 148601) | Pelagic subsurface seawater microbial communities from Kabeltonne, Helgoland, North Sea - Helgoland_Spring_Bloom_20160426_1 | ecosystem: Environmental > Aquatic > Marine > Epipelagic ... | reverse complement strand
CAAGACAATTAATTAAGATAGTTGATCTTTATGGCCGAGAAGTAAATACAATTCAACAAAATCAATTATTGTTTTATTTATATGATGATGGTACAATAGAGAAACAAATCTCTATTAGATAAAGAATGAAAAAAATATTGCTATTTGGTTGTTTAATATGTTTTATATCATTTAACGTATTTGCACAGTCTATTAAAGTTGTTGGAGTTAATCATGCTGATACCGTTCAGCATGATGCTCCTCTTTACTTAAATACATTTTATATCGTTAATAATGGGAATGTTCCTATACAAGGCAGTTCTTATCATTTATATTTCTCAGTAGTTCCAAATAATTCAAACTTACCAGTTACTAGTTTTACAGGTCATTTATTTAATGGTACTATTCCAAATCAGGTTTTACTACCTGGAGATAGCTTAATTTGGCAATTTAACTTCCCATTGACAGGCGGTGTAAATTTATATCAACAAGTCGGTGATCATACGGTTATTATTTGGCCTAGCTTTGTAACTCCCGTTACTATTGATACTAGCAGTACTAACTTATATGTTTTACCACAAATAACTTCTGTTCTTGAAGATATTGAATTAGAAATTAACGATGCTAATATTAAGTTCTATGATTTGTTAGGTAGGGAAATTGAAAATATTATTAATCTTCCTTATGGTACTATGTATTTTAGTAGAAATGGTAAAAAGTATTTAAAACTATAATTTTGAAAAATGTATTAAATAGCATAATTCAGTCTCTATCGAAACAGGAGATCAGGTTTTTTAAGTTGTTTATAAAAAGAACTGATAATAAAAAACGAAAAGATGTAGATCTTTTTGATTTTATGAAAAAGAAAGGAGGTGATTTAAATATAAAAGATGCTTTAAAAAAATTAGAAACTAATACCAATAATTATCATCAAATTAAGAACAGACTTTATCATGAGTTAAATAACTCGATGGTATGGCAGCATATTTGGAAAGACAATCAATCTAAATCTTTTAGTTATGTATTGCTTGCAAGAGTATACAAAAATAAAGGCGAATTAGAGTTAGCTTTTCATTATTTAAAGTATGCTGAGAAAGAGGCCATAGATTCCGAATTGTATGAAATTTTATCTATTATTTATACAGAAACAATTCAGTTGTCTCATGAATTAATTTCTATTGATGTAGATAAGTATATTGCACTCAAAAGAGAGAATATTTTAATTTTATCAGAAATTGATGAAGTTGATTTGTTGTTAGCAAAAGTAATGTATGATATAAAGACAAAACAAAATTTTGGAAGAACTGATATCAGCTTATCTAAACTAATTAAATCGAAATACAGTAAGATTACGAAAGATAAGAAGTTAGTAAGTAGCGCAAGATTTAGAATTAGATTATTTAAGATTTATAGTCGCTTATTACTACAAGAACGTGATTATAAGTCATTAGAAAATTTCTTAGTTGATAGTTATAATGAGTTTGAAGAGGATAATCTATTTAGTAGGTCAAATCATAATGAAAAGCTCACTCTATTAACTTATTTAACCAATTGTTTATGTAAAAATAAGAAGTATAAAGAATCAATAAAATATGCTGAATTACTATTAATTAGTATGAAAGAGTATGATTCTTTTTTACATGATAAGTATTTGTTTTTCTATTATAATATTTTGGTATCAAACTATGCTAAGACTGATAAAGATAAAGCACTAGATTATTTAAATAAAGCAAGTAATAATGAAGTAATTAAAAAATTACCATCATACTCTAGTTTCATTTATTTAAATAAAGCATTAATTTATTTCCATGAAGATAATTCTAGGCAGGCCCAAAAGAATATGTCTAGATTAATTCTTCAAGAAGATTTTCTTTTCTTAGATAAAGCTTTTCAATTAAAGGTTTTGATTGCTGATATAATAATTAGATTTAAAAATGGACGACACGATATTATAGCTAAGATTAAAGATATTAGAAGAGACCATAAGCAATTATTATTGGATAAAGAAAATGTTCGAGATAGAGAAATGATAAATATAATATCTAAAAAGGTTAATCATGAGGATATCTTAGATGATAAAAAAAGAATATTGTCTTATATGTCAGATTATGATTCAGAAGATTTAGATATTATAAGTTATAATATCTGGTTAAGAGATAATCTATAAATATTAATACCCACTCAATTGAGAAGGTTTAGTTTGCTGAATCTCTCAGTACCACTTTCGAACTTTTTAGAAAATTATTTAGTAATTTTATCTTATGAAAAAACTATTGTTTCTATTGATTTTTTTGCCTCTTCTAAATTTTGCGCAAATTCAATATAGAATGCCTTCTGAGGAAGATCAGCATGAAGGAACATGGTTGCAATGGCCACATAACTTTACTTATCCTCCTTGGCATCAAGAAGATAATGAACCTGCTTTTATTGAAATAGTTGCAGCATTGGAAACAGGAGAAAATGTACATATTGTAGTTTGCGATACAAATGAACAAATTCATGTTCAACAAGTTTTAAGTGCTGCATCAGTATCATTGACAAATGTTGACTTTTACGTTCATCCAAATGATGATTACTGGGCAAGAGATAATGGGCCTATTTTTGTTTACGACAATAATAATAATTTAATTGTTCTTGATTTTGGATTTAATGGTTGGGGAGGAGACGCACCTTACGCATTAGACAACCAAATCCCAACTTTAATAGCTAATGATTTAAACCTTCCTTCTGTAGATATTGATGACTTTGTTTTAGAGGGTGGATCTGTTGAGATTGATGGAAATGGTAGTGCGATAATGACTAGAAGCTCAATAACAGGAGCAGATAGAAATCCAAATCTAACAGAAATGCAGATTGAGAATTATTTAACTTCTTATTTAGGTGTTACTAATTTTATTTGGCTGGATGGCGCATTTGGAGGGTCATTAGATATTACAGATATGCATATTGATGGTTTTGTAAAATTTGTCAATATGAATACTATAGTTACTATCAGTAATTCTGATTTAATTTATTGGGGGCTATCTACTCAAGATATTTCGACATTAAACTCTTCTACAGACGTAAATGGGAATCCTTATTCTTTTATAACATTACCATTAACTCAAAATAATGTTAATACTTCTTGGGGAGGTAATGTTAACTTTAAGGGTAGTTACGTGAATTATTATGTAGCAAATGATGCTGTTTTAGTTCCTGTCTATGATGACCCAAATGATTCTATTGCATTAAGCATTATTCAAAATTTATACCCAAGTAGATTTGTTGTAGGTATTGATTGTAGTAATATGTATTATGAGGGCGGTATGGTACATTGTGTAACACAACAACAGCCAATAAGTTTAGTGTCAACCAATATGAGTCAAATAAATAATTATAATGAACGTCTTATTAATACTATTGATATATTAGGTAGAGAAATCAAAGAAACTAAGAACAAACTTTTATTTTATATATATGATGATGGAACTGTGGAGAAAAGAATAATTCTTGAATAATAACCCACTCAATTGATTGGGTTCCTTTTTTGTGGGCCTTACGGTCCTAATTTAGATTTTTTTAAAAGCACGTATTAATTAATACTTCAGTCTAATTTAAATATATTCAATATTTTATATAATTTTGCAGAATGAATAGAAGGAAAAAAATAATTAACCAGTGTATTAGTATTCTAATGCTGTTCATTTATTTATTTGGATCTTCATCTATTCTTTCATCTCACAATCATGATGACGATCATCATCATCATCATCATCATCATTTTTCAACTTGTGAGAATTTTGATAGTAATTCTTTTAATTCATCTGATTGCTCTCACGACTCTCACATTTCAAGTTCAGAGGAGAGTTGCCCTTTATGTGATCATTTTTCTAATTGTAAACCAGCAATATTAGAGCGTGTTATTAACACTGTTTCAAAATCATTTACTGTAAAGGAAGTTCAATTATTTACTTCACTTTACTTAATTGATGCAAATAATACTCAAAACAAATCTCCTCCTTTCATAATATAGATTGATTCTAGATGTAAATCACATTCTAGTATTTCTTAACCAAAATAGTTAAGAATAAATTTATCCATTTTAATTTATTTCTATTTATGAAAATTTTTATTTTTTCATCATATCTTATGATGAATGTTTTTATGCTTTACTCTCAAACGAATGGTATTGTATTAGATGTTAATAATAAGCCACTTAATGAAGTTAACATATTGTTTTCAGATCATAACGTACTACTTTTAAGTAACGAAGATGGTGAGTTTGTTACTGAATTAGATGTCCCTAACAACAGCTATATTAGTTTTTATAAGGATGGGTATTCCTCTAAGAATCTTAAGTATGTATCTGGTTTAGAATTAAAGATTATTCTTCAGAAACTTCATGTTATTTTAGATGAGGTTGGTGTTATCGAATCTTATTCTGAGTTAGGAAATAATAGATTAATAAATATTGAGAAAAAATCATTGAGTTCTCAAAATTCTATTTCTATGATTGATGATATTGCAGAATTAAGCGGTGTAGATATGATTTCTTCAGGTTTAGGAATTCAGAAAGTTGTTGTTAGAGGTTTATCTGGAATGCGTGTTGTTACTTACCTAAATGGAATGCAGATTAACAATCAACAGTGGGCTAATGATCATGGAATAGGCTTCACTGATTTAGGTTTAAGTGAAGTAGAATTAATAAAGGGTGCAAGTGCATTAAAGTATGGGTCTGAAGCAATTGGTGGGTTACTATATTTTAAAGATGCACCATATATTGATAGCGATAAATTAAAAGGTTTTATTTCTACAGGATTTAATAATAGCAGTATTTTAAGTAATAGTAAGTTTGGGGTAAAATTTAATAAAAAGAATTTATTTTTTAATCTATATGGTCAGTATGCGATTTCATCTGATTATCGACTCCCCGACAATACTTATCTTTTTAACTCAAGATTTAAACAGAATGCTATTAAATTCTCTTTAGGTTATAGGTATAAGAATTGGCAAAATATTCTTAGGGCCCAATTCCATAATGAAGTTCCTGGCATACCAGGTCATGTTCATGGAGATCCCTCTAAGGTTGATATTAACGCTATAACTTCTATTGAATTAGATTTAGCTGAAGACTTCAGTATAAGGAAGCCATGGCAGGTTGTCAATAATCAACTGTTTATCTATGAAACTAATTATATGATTAATAATTTTAAATTTGAATTTTATGCAGGTCACTTTATAAATAATTTAAAGGAGTATGGTGAAAAATTAACAAAACCTGCTTTTGACCTTAACCTTTCAAATACTCTATTTTCTCCAAATCTTAGATATTTATCTGACAATTTAAGTTTGCAAATAGGTTCTCAATTTATTTTCAATGAAAATAAGAATAATATTAATGATAGGTTAGTGCCTGATGCATCTACTTTTAATTTAGGGCCTTATGTATTAATAGAGTATGAGAAAGATAATTTTGGTGTAAATTCTGGTGTGCGCTATGATTATAAGAGATTAAGCTCAGTTGATCAGGTTTTAGATTTAGATTATGACAAATCATTTAATAGTACCAGCTTTTCTGCAGGTGTATATTATAAATTTATTGATCATACTTTTAGGATTACGTTCTCTGGTGCTTTCAGGTCTCCTCACGTGTCTGAATTGTTTTCTGATGGGGTTCATCATGGTACTAATAGGTATGAAATTGGAGACAAGAAACTGGGAATAGAATATGCTAATCAGATAGATCTAAAATATCAATGGTCTAACGACCATTTAGGTATTGTTATAAATCCATTTATTCAGGATATATCAGATTTCATTTCTTTGAATCCTACAGATTCGGTTATAGCAGGCTATAAGGTTTACAATTATATGCAGTATGATAAAGTTGAGATTAATGGTGTCGAGATGAACTTGCACTATCATCCACATCAATTACACAATTTGCATTTTGAACAATCATATTCTTTTTTGCAATCTATAAATAAAAATAGTAAATATGGATTAGCATTAGTACCTGCGAATAGTATAAAGACTAGAATAGTATTTAAATTTAATGATTATGAAAGGCTATTAAAGTTTGATAATATTTCAATTTATCATATACATAAATTCAAGCAAGATAGTTATGCTGAATATGAAGAATTAACAGAATCATATAATGTTATAAACCTTCAATTAGGTATCAAGCTTAGTTCTCAATTTCATTGCTCTTTAGGAGTAAATAATATTCTTAATGAAACTTATACCCCACATATCTCAAGAGTGAGAGGAATTGCAGGTGGGGTTCCAAATCCTGGAAAATCCTTTACTATTAATTTAAAATATAAATTTTAACTAAATACTCTGATGAGCTTTTAATAAGCGAAACACCTAACTAAATAGGTGTCAGTATTAATTATTAAAAATAAAAAAATGAAAAAAACAAATTTATTAACCTTAGCAGTGCTAACTTCATTCTTAGTATTTACCTCTTGCTCAAAAGATGATGATACTGCTGAAATTTGTGCTGAGTGTCATATTGCCTTACCTGATAAGTCAGAGACAGTATGGGAAATACTTGATTCTTCTGGAGATCATATTGAATTTTGCGGACAAGATTTAGTTGATGCAGAAGAAAATTTTCGCGTAGTTACAGATACTTTATATTCTGATGCTGGTGATACTCTTTTTCCTGGTAATTATGGACCAGGAAGCGCTAATTCACAATATGAAATTCATTGTGGAGAGGAACACGAAGACGAGTAGATTAAATATTTAAATATTTGATTAATAATTAAATATTAACTTTTTTTCGTTAAAGCCCACTCAAATGAGTGGGCTTTATTTTTGGTGTGTCTCTCTATTCTTTTTCGGATTTTTTTTACGATATCTACAGTGCGAAAATTTAATTACTTTATAAATTATGCAAATAGGAACCATTCCCTTAATGACAGCTATATTATTAACTGGATCAATGACGGCTATTTTTTTATAAGTATAATGCTGTAAATCCTGGTATAGCAAAATTATGTATATTTACATCTTAAATTTTAAATATGATAAAGAAAATATTTTTACTCTTTTTATTTATTCCTTTATTTGGAATAGCTCAACAGCAAATTACTAAAACCATGATTTATGATGGTGTTTCAAGAGAATATATTGTTTATATGCCAGCTAGTTATGATGATAGTAAAGAATATCCTTTGTTGTTTAGTTTTCATGGTGGGGCTGGATTTGCAAATGATTTTATAATTACAAATGATATGAGACCTATAGCAGATACAGCAGCATTTATTGCAATATATCCTCAAGGGGCAATTGATTATGATGGAGCTGATCCTGGCACTACCCCTTCAACTTCTTGGATACATAAAGCTCCTACAACTCATAATGATGTAAATTTTATTAGTGCAATAATTGATACGCTTGCAAATGAATATTTAGTAGATGAGAATAGAGTATATGCTTGTGGTTATTCAGAGGGAGGTATTTTTTCTTATGAATTAGGTTGTAGACTTAATAACAGAATAGCTGCTTTTGCTTCTGTTTCAGGAAGTATGATGGTAGATGCTTTTAGAGATAGTTATTACAATTTAGGCTTTTGCTCACCTATTCATCCAACTGCAGTAATGTTAATTCCTGGCACAAATGATATGGGCCCTCATTCTTCATACACTGGATATCAACCATATTATATGTCTGCTGCTGAAATTACAACTTATTGGTCAAATTATAATAATACCGATATTACTCCTATAATTTCTCAATTACCAAATATTAATGCTTCTGATGGCAGTACTGTTGAAAGAAGAGTATGGGAAGGAGGAGATAATTGTGTTAGAGTAGAAGAATTAAAGGTAATTGGAGGAGGTCATGACTGGCCAGGAGTTTTTGGAAATATGGATATTAGTGCTAGTATTGAAATTTGGAACTTTGTATCTAAATTTGATATAAATGGATTAATAGATTGTAATTCTACAAGTAGTCAAGAAATTAATAATTTTTATAACAAAAAGACACTAGCAATAACTGATATGTTAGGAAGAAATACGAAGGTGTTAAACAATATTCCACTTTTTTATTTTTACGATGACGGAACAGTTGAGAAAAAAATAATTATTGAATAAAAAGAAACCCAATAAATAAGTGAGTTTCTTTTTGGTGGGCCTTTCGGTCCTAAATTATAATTTTTTTAAACCTTGATTTTTTTTCATATAAATCAATCCATTCTTTTGCAGTCATTTTGGAGCAAAGCTCACCAATGAGTTCAAATGGAATATCTTCTAACTTTTTAAAACGAATACAGCTTTTCCCCATATCTAATTTATATTTACAATGATTTGGATATTCATTGACAAACCAATTCATCAAAGATTCCTTAGCGTAAATCCCCATATGATATAATGAAATGAAATTTTTTCTTGAAGAGATTGCTAAGAATGGCAAAGGAAGTCCAGGTGAACAATGATAGCCCTCAGGATAAATTGAGTGAGGCACCACCCATGATGGCATTCCATAGTTTATTTGTTCATTAAATCCTTTTGGCAAATATTTTCTTATAATAGATACTATCTCTTCTACAGAATCCTTCCGTGGTTGTGGTAAATCAGCTATATATTTTTCGATGGACATTATTGCAAAAATAATAAAACTAACACAAATAAGTGGGTTTATATTTGGTGGGTCTTACGGTCCTAATTTTGAACTTTTTTAGAGAAATATTAAGTAAGTTTGTTTAATGAAAAAATTATTACTAATCTTACTATGTGTCCCTTTGATATTTTCTTGTGGTGTAAAGAAAGAAAAGAAAAAAGAAAAAAATAATACAAATATTATCGCAAAAAAAATACCTAAAATAAATATATATCATACTGATACTACCACTGATAATTATGATTGGATGCGTTTATCAGATTCTCAGAAGGAATCTCATAATAGTGATGCTCAAACTTTGGATGTTCTTAATTATTTAAATGCTGAAAATAATTATTTAGAAAAAGCAATGACTGGTACTGAATCATTTCAAAATGATTTATTTGATGAGTTTGTTTCAAGAATTGAGCAGAATGATGAATCTGTTCCGGTTAGTTACAATGGATATACATACTACACAAAGTATAAAGAAGGCGAAGATTATGCTTTACATTACAGAAAGAAAAATTTAGATAATGCTGAGGAGGAATTAATTTTAAATTTACCAGAAATGGCAAAAGGTTCAAGTTATTTTGCACTAGGAGATAAATCAGTCAGCGAGAACAATCATTTAATGGCATATAGTGTTGATTTGTTATCAAGAAGAGATTATTCAATTTATATTAAAGATTTAAGAACAGGCGTAATTTTAGAAGACAAGATTCAAAATACAACTGGTCGTATTACTTGGGCTAATGACAATAAAACTCTTTTTTATACCAAAAAAGATAAGGTTACTTTACGTTCTTATCAAATATATAGACATACAATAGGAACAGATTCATCTAAGGATGTCTTGGTTTATGAAGAAAAGGATGATACTTTTAGTTGTTTTATTTATAAAACAAAATCAAGAAAATATTTAATGATAGGTTCTTCTCAAACTCTATCTTCAGAATATCGATTTTTAGATGCTAATGATCCTTTAGGAAATTGGCAACTAATACACTCTAGAGAAAATAATTTAAAGTATTCCGTAAGTCATTTTGAAGATAAATTTTATATTAGAACCAATTGGGATGCTAAGAATTTTAGACTTATGAAAACATCTACTAATTCAACTTCAAAAAATTATTGGCAAGAAGTTATTCCGCATCGTAAAGATGTGTTATTAAGAAGTATTGATATTTTTAAGAGCTATTTGGTAGTAAATGAAAGAAAAGAAGGGCTAAGAAAAACAAGAGTAATTAACTGGCAAGATAATTCTGAATATTATATAACTTTTAATGATCCATCATATTCATTATATTCTAGTTCTAATTTAGAATTTGACACAGATTTATTTCGTTTTGTTTATACTTCTTTGACAACACCTCGTTCTGTATATAATTTTAATATGGCAACCAAGGAACGTACTCTTTTAAAACAGAGAAAAGTTTTAGGAGGAGAGTTTGATGCAGATAATTATATTTCTGAGCGCATATTTGCAAAAAGTAGAGACGGTAAAACAGAAATACCCATTTCATTAGTTTACAGAAAGGGAATTCAGAAAAATGGAAAAACTCCATTATTGTTAAATGGTTATGGTTCATATGGGAGCAGTTCTGACCCATATTTTAGTTCTGTAAGACTAAGTCTTTTAGATCGGGGGTTTATTTTTGCAATTGCTCATATAAGAGGTGGACAAGAAATGGGTAGATATTGGTATGAAGATGGAAAGCTGCTTAAGAAGAAAAATACATTTTATGATTTTATAGATTGCGGTAAATATCTTATTGAAAATAACTTTACATCTTCCGCACATCTATATGCAAATGGTGGTAGTGCAGGAGGATTGTTAATGGGGGCAGTAATGAATATGGAGCCAGAACTATTTAATGGTGTCATTGCTGGAGTTCCTTTTGTAGATGTGATAAATACTATGTGGGATGAGTCTATTCCCTTAACTACAAGTGAATTTGATGAATGGGGTAATCCTAAAGAAAAAGAATATTATGATTATATGAAATCATATTCTCCTTATGATAATATTATGAATGTTAACTACCCAAATTTACTTATCACTACTGGATATTGGGATAGTCAAGTTCAATATTGGGAGCCAGCTAAGTGGATTGCTAAGCTTAGAGACCTTAGGGCTAATGATAATTTATTACTTATGTATTGTGATATGGATGTAGGGCATGGAGGATCATCAGGTCGATTTGAAAGTTTAAAAGAAATTGCTTTAGAGTATGCTTTCTTGTTTAAATTAGAAAGCATTAAAGAATAGAATAATAAAAACCCACTCAATTGAGTGGGTTTTTTTGGTGGATCACTCGGTCCTTATTTAGAACTTTTTTTAGAATATTATTTAGTAATTTTGTGTTATGAAAAAGTTAATATTTTTTTTTGTTTTTTTAATCAGTTTTACATCTGTTCAATCTCAATGTAATTCTAATCCTTATCTTGTATCTGGTTGGGGTGGGACTCTCTTATTTTCAGACAGCTCATCTATTAGTACTGGTTCGTCAACAAATTATTCTGTATCTTACTTATGGGATTTTGGAGATGGTTTTATTTCAAATCAGCAAAATCCATGTCATACTTATGGAGATATTTCAACTCTTCCAAATCCATGGTATGTAACTCTAACTGTTACATATTTTGATTCCACTTCATTAAATGTTTGTCAAAATACAGATTCTATAGATATATTCTTTTTCATAAATCCATGTGTTTATGGAGATCTTCAAATTTCAGCTTCAGGAAATAATCTTACAGCAAATCTATCATATTCTAGCTCTATAACAGTTTGTCCCAATGTATATCCAAATTCATTTTTATGGTCTAATGGAGATACAAACCAGACAATAAATGTATCAGGACCAGGATTATATTCATGTACAGTTACTTCTAATGTAGGTTGTGTCTATACAGAATCATATAATTATTATGGATTTCTGACGCCAACTTTTGATTGTACTCAGATGGATGTTTTTGAAGCTAATAATGATTTTAATGTTTTGTCATTTCAATCTTCATATTTAAATAATAATTATTTTCCAGAACTTATTGATTCTCTATCTTATTGGGAGGCGTATACACCTGACGGAAATATTTGTGGATTGTATCCTATTAATGGAAACTTTTCATTTCAAAATTTTGGGTTAGGGGGCTCCCCTTCAGATTCAATGAATATTTGTTTTTATGTTTACCTATATGACAACTATTATCAACACGATTTATCTGTTTCACCTCAACAAGGAAGTTTATGCAGTAGCTGTGATTTATTTTTTTGGGATGGAAGTAATTGGGTAACACAATTAATTAATACAACATATGATTGTGATTTAGTAAATGGATGTTATGATCCTGGCACAGGATTAGGAGCCTATACTTCATTATCTTCTTGCCAAAGTAATTGTATAATTCCTACAACGTATGATTGTGATTTAGTAAGTGGATGTTATGACCCTGGCACAGGATTAGGAACTTATGCTTCATTATCTGCTTGCCAGAATAATTGTGTAATTCCAGCAACGTATGATTGTGATTTAGTAAGTGGATGTTATGATCCTGGCACAGGATTGGGAACTTATGCTTCTTTATCCGCTTGTCAAAGTAATTGTATTTTTAGCTCTACAAATGAATTTAGTGGTATTATTTCAAGAAAATTAATGAAGATCGTAGATGTATATGGAAGAGAAATAAATACTATAAATGAAAATCAACCTTTATTTTACATCTATGATGATGGAATAGTGGAGAAGAAAATATTTTTTGAATAAATTAAAACCGACTCAATTGAGTAGGTTTTTTTTGGTTGGCCTTACGGTCCTAATTTCGAGTTTTTTTAAGAATTTATTGAGTAAGTTTGTGGAATGAGAAAACTACTAATTATATTACTTTGCTCACCTATGATTGTATTTGGACAGAATCTTGCTGTTGGAGATACTTACGAAGGAGGAATCATCTTTTACTTAGATGGAAATGGAGGAGGTTTAATTGCAGCTCCTACTGATCAAGCTACAGTAAACGACTTTCCAGATTGGGGTTGTATTGGAACTGCTATTTCAGGAGCAGATGGTTTGATTTTAGGAACTGGTGCTCAAAATACTATAGATATAGAAAATGGTTGTACTACATCAGGAACAGCTGCTGATATTTGTTCTAACCTTGTTCTTGGTGGATTTAGTGATTGGTTTCTACCTTCAATTGGAGAATTAGAGATAATGTATTTAAATATTGGTACAGGTTCAAATATTGGCAATTTTGTTAGCACTAAATATTGGAGTTCAACAGAGAAAGATGATACCTATGCGTGGAGCTGGGAATTCAGCTCTGGCTATCAGGATTACAACAGTAAGACAAGTAACAAGTATGTTAGGGCTATTAGAGCTTTCTTAAACATAACTAATATAAATGAACAACAAATTTCCATTGAAAAAAAAATAATTAAGATTTTCGATGTTTTTGGTAGAGAATCTAATAATAAGAATCAACCACTCTTTTACTTTTATGATGACGGATCTGTTGAGAAGAAAATAATTATTGAGTAAACAAAAACTCACTCAATTAAGTGGGTTTCTTTTTGGTGGGCCTTACGGTCCTTATTTCGAACTTTTTTTGCAAATTATTGTGTAATTTTGTTGAATGAAAACACTACTTTTCTATAAAACATACTACAAGATGAAAATTTTTAGACCCTTTAAAATTAATTTAGTTTTAATATTTTTTTTGTTTTTTTCGTCGAATTCATTCGCCCAAACCTATAATATAGGGCATACAAGTACTGTCCTTTATGACAATACTAGAATTAGAGATGTTAATACTGAAATTTATTATCCTGCTGATAGTAATGGAGATGATGTGTCTATTTCAATTGGTAACTTTCCAATATTAGTTTTTGGACATGGTTTTTTAATAAGTTGGGAAGCATATGAGAACTTCTGGATTTCTTTAGTTTCAGAGGGTTATATATTGTGTTTTCCAACAACTGAGATGGGGTTTACCCCAAATCATCAGATTTTTGCAGATGATTTAAGATTTATTTCATCTCAAATGCAGATAGAGTCTCAGAACAGTTCGTCTATATTTTATAATTCTGTATTACCTAAAACTGGAATAATGGGTCATTCTATGGGTGGCGGTGCTAGTTTTCTTGCTACAGAAAATAATCCAAACATTATTACATTAATTAATTTTGCTGCCGCTGAAACTAGTCCTTCAGCAATATCGGTAGCAAGTAATATCACTATACCTTCACTTATATTCTCTGGAGAGGATGACTGTGTTTCACCACCAATAAGTAATCAAAATATTATGTTTGATAGTCTAAACTCTATATGTAAAACACAAATTAACATTATAAATGGTGGGCATTGCTACTTCGCTAATGAAAATTCGCTATGTAGTTTTGGGGAATCTTCTTGTAACCCAAACTTAAATATTACAAGAAACGAGCAACAAAGTGTAACAAATGATTTTTTAAAAATTTGGCTTAATTTTTATCTAAAATCGGATCAAAATTCTTTTTCAGTTTTTAACGACTCTTTACAATCTTCCAATAGAATCACTTATTCTCAATTTTGTAATAGTACAGCAACAGAGGAAAAATCCTTTGATAAAGAACTTATTAGAATAATAGATATATTAGGAAGAGAAACAAAAGAAAAAAAGAACGAGCCACTTTTTTACATCTATGATGATGGTACGGTGGAGAAGAAAATAATTCTTGAATAAATAAAAACCCACTCAAATGAGTGGGTTTCTTTTTGGTGGACCTCTCGGTCCCAATTTCGAACTTTTTTAGAAATTATTGAATCTATAGTTTTGATCTTATTTCTCATTTTCTCTTTTAAATTATATAATTTTACAAAATGATTAGAATCTTAATTTTATCATTTTTTACTTCTTTTTTAAGTGCACAACAAAATGAACTAATACAATATCCTGTAAACTCTAATATTGAGATATTGTACGCTGGTGACTATAAGACAGGCGAATTAGATGTCAAGATGTTGAATAGAGAGTGGTGGGGATTATATAAGAAAGACAACATTTCTTACGTAAGAAAAGTTGAGTTAAGGTTAGATAAATTAGAGCCTGATATTCAGTATGATTGGGAGTATAGAGTCTCGGTAGATGATAATAAAAATTGTATAATTCTTTTCACTGGTTTAGATCTTACTGAAAGAGAAATTAATTATTTTACTGATAATCATATAATTCGTAATAATGAAGAATTTACATTTGAATTTGGTCCTTATCATACATTTCTTAATTCAGAACTAAAAACAACTGAAAGTATGGGCAAGATTTTAAAAAGAGATTATTCTATTCATTTAAACTATAAATCAAATAAGAAACTTACTACTCAGGAACTATTTCTTTTTCCATGCTATGGGGAGGAACTTCTTATTAGTTTGATTTGGGCAGGAGATTTAGATAATGATGGAAAAACAGATTTTATAATACAAATTCCTACGCATCCTAATAATGAGATGGGAGGTTCATCAGGATTATTTCTTAGTTCTAAGGCAGATTCAGAAGAGCTAGTGAAATTAGTTGCGTATTTTATTTCAACAGGTTGTTAGTATTGCAAATAATGTATATGAAACAAATTTTCTTGTTAGTTTTTTTACTTATTAGTTTAAATACTAAGGGTCAAGATTTAGAGCTAACTCACAATATATCTTCAGCTCAAACCTATCAAGTATCATCTGAAGAAGGTGAGAGTTTAACTATTTATCTTGATTTTTATTCTCCAGGAATTATTGACTACAAGGCTTTGCCATTTTTTTTTGTTGCTGGATGGTATGAGTTAGATGAACATTCTAATAAGCATAACTTAGTTGGAATTTATCATCCTTTTGAAAGTTTAGTTCTTTTTGTTACAGAAGATAGTGTCGTAACTCGTATAGATTTTCTTGCTGATAAAGGTTTAAATTTAGATACTAATAAGTATTTGGAAAGATTCTATTTCTCACTAAATGATAATGCTAAAAGATCAGTTTGGTTTGATGGTCACAAAGAAAAGTTAATTAATAAGATTGATTTTGATAATAAGAATGTTTGTCATACAGTGTTTATTAAAGGAGTAGGTCAAGATCATTCTGTAAATCAATCTATAGATATTACTGATTTTGTAATAAGTCCATTTGCGAATAATGATATATTACTTGAAGACTACAATATTAAGATCTACAGTTATCATAGTGATAGTGCAGGTAATTTACATATAATATTATTTATAACTAATGAATATGTTATTCCCTCATCATTAAGTTCTGGAGGTTATTATTATCTAATGTTTGATAAATATCAATCTATTAGGAAAAATAACTATTTTGAAACATACAATCAAGGAAAGTATATTTCATCCGTTGACGAAAGCTTTATTCATCCAACTAAGAAAAGGTTCTTGATTATAGCTGATTGGTCTGACAGTAAAGTTATAGGTTCATTTTTTATTGAGTATTCTAAAATTCAAATTGAGAATGAGTGGTAACTTATTATAAAGAATAATAAAACCCCTCTCATTTGAGTGGGGTTTCTTTTTGGTGGACCTCTCGGTTCTTATTTAGAACTTTTTTAATGCACTAGAAACTTAACATTTACTTAACTATATGCTTTAAAATTTAATTTTTAATTAAACTAAGTTTAAAATTAAGATAATCTACTTACTTAATCAATAAGTCATATTTGTCAAAATTATTTTAATAAAATGATAGAGGCAGTTATAGTAAGTGATAATACAAATTTAATAGAATATTTAAAAACTAATGTTACAGTTTCTATTAAAACAATAATTAAAACTTTTAGTAATGGTTATGATAGTATAAATTATATAGAAAATTATACTCCATCATTTATTATAATTGATATTGACCTGAATGATATAAATGGTATTGAAATATTTGAGAAATTAAGTGCTAAAAATATTCAAGCCTTTAAAATACTTTATTTAACTAAGCATGAAGATTATATTAAACTTGCTGCTTATGATGCTGGTGTTGATTATATTCTTACTGATTTGATTTCAGAAAAAGTATTTCAAAAAAAATTAATTCAAGTATATAATAGAATTAATAATAACCAGAATATAATCTCTTACAACTCATTAATTATTAATAAATCGAAATTTCAGATTGATTTTTTAGACAAAACTTATGTATTACCTAAAAAACAGTTTTTAATTTTTGCTTTATTATGTAATAATCCAGGAACAGTTTACACTCGTGAAGAAATATATAAAAGAATATGGAAGAGTAAGAAAGCTGAAAATAATAGAACAGTAGATGTTCATATACGGGAAATAAGAAAAATGATACCTAATAATAACATTAAAACATTTCGAGGTGTTGGTTATAAAGTAGCAGCGTTGTGATGAATAAGAGGAGATTTTTCCTAATAACACTATGTATAGTACTCACTTTATTGGCAATATATATTTATTTAAAATAGGGAATAGGCAACCTCCCAAAATGGAGCCATAATAATAAACAAAACAACAAAAACAATGAAAACAACAAAAACAATGAAAACAACAAAAACAATGAAAACAACAAAAACAACAAAAACAATGAAAACAACAAAAACAATTAAACTACTAGCTTATATATTTATAGGTGGATTATTTGCGGCATGCTCTTCAGACTCAGGTAATGACACGCCTACTCCAGTAGTTCCAACAACTTATTCAGGAGATATTACTGAAGATGTTACATGGACATCTGATAATATTTATACTTTAAATGGTAGGGTAATGGTAGTAGATGGAGTTACTTTAACAATTGAAGCTGGAACCGTGATTAAAGGAGCGCCAGGTACTGGTGCTGATGCATCAGCCTTAATTATTGCAAGAGGAGGTAAAATTATGGCTAATGGAAATGCTGCTAACCCAATTGTATTTACTTCATCAGCGGATAATAGCACAAATGGAACTTCTGGCTTTGGATCTGGTCTATCTTCATCAGATCAAGGATTATGGGGAGGTGTATTAATCTTAGGTAATGCTGATATTTCTGCTGACGCTAATCCACTACAAATCGAAGGAATTCCGGTTGAAGAAACAAATGGTTTGTATGGAGGAGGAAGTTCTTCAAACAATTCTGATAATTCTGGTGTTTTTAGATATGTTCAAATTAGACATGGAGGAGCTGAAATTGGAGAAGGGAACGAAATTAATGGTTTAACATTAGGAGGTGTTGGTTCTGGAACTCAAATTAGCCATGTAGAAATTATTGCAAATTTAGATGATGGTTTAGAGTGTTTTGGAGGTAGTGTAGATTGTGATAATATATTAGTATGGGGTTCAGGAGACGATTCGTTTGATGTTGATCAATCTTATAGCGGAACAATAAATAACTTTTTAGGAATATTAATTTCTGGTGATCAAGCTTTAGAAATAGATGGCTGGGAAGGTACTATGCAAGCTGATTTTTCTCTAACTAACGGTACAATTATAGGTGCTCCAGGAGATAAAAATAACTGTGGAAAATTTAAAAGTAATGCTTCTGGAAGTGTTTCAAATATGCTGTATACAAACATGAAAGATGGCGCAACTCTGACAGTAGATGCTGGTGCAACTGGAGTAACATTTTCTAACATCTCTTTTGAGGCAGGTTACACACAAACATTAGTAGACGATTTAGGCTCTACAGTTTGGAATGATAACAATAATGGTACAGGAGGAGCAACTTTATCAAATTTTGATGGTTGGTCGTGTGCAAGTTATATGAATGCCTATTAGTAATATGTTAAATTTAAAAAAAGCCTTCGGGCTTTTTTTTATATCCTGTTTAAATCATTAAATATAAGTTAACTTATCATGAAGAAAATATTTACATTACTGCTAATACTAATTCATACAATATTATTTAGTCAAGATAAAGGAGTTATCAGAGGATCTGTATATGACTCGGAAACTGGAGAACCTCTATTTGCGGCTAATGTTGGTGTAAAAGGAACGTCAATAGGAGCAACAACAGATTTTGATGGAAATTTTGAAATTCCATCTGAAAAAATAAGCAACTATTTAAATAAATTTAATCTAGCTTCTAATGATATTACTTTGATTATTTCTTACATAGGATATAATACTTTGGAGATAGAAAATATCAAAATTAAAGATGATGATATTTATCCTTTAGAAAATATTAAAATGGCACCTAATTCAGTTGCTCTAGAAGTAATTAATATTTCAGCAGAGTCTGTAAAAAATACTGAAGCAGCGCTTCTTACAATTAAGAAGAAATCTCCTATTTTAATAGATGCAATATCTGCTCAATCACTTAAAAAATCAGGAGATAGTGATGCGTCAGGTGCTTTAAAAAGAGTTACTGGTATATCTGTGTCTGATGGAAAATATGTATATGTAAGAGGGTTGGGAGATAGGTATACAAAAACACAGCTAAACTCACTAGATTTACCAGGATTAGATCCAGATAGAAATACTATTCAAATTGATATCTTCCCTACTAATATAATAGACAATATCAAAGTGTATAAATCTTTTTCTGCTAATCTTCCTGCTGACTTTACTGGTGGTATTGTGGATATTGCTATTAAAGATTTTCCAGAAATTAAAACACTTAAAATATCATCTAATTTACGCTACAATAATAGCACTCATTTTAATAATAATTTTTTGACTTATAAAGGTGGAAAATATGATGGTTTAGGCATTGACGATGGAACAAGAGCACTACCTATTAGTACGGACCTTCAAATTACTCAAGTTGATAGAGTAATTAATTTTGAAAATTTAGTTGATTGGAGCAATAAATTCAATAACGAATTATCAGCAAGTAGAAAAATGAGTTTTATGGATGGAGGATTTAGTATTTCAGGAGGGAATCAACTTAATATTAACGACAAGAAATTAGGTTATATTGCTGCCCTATCATTTAAAAATAATTATAATTACTATGAAAATCATCAACAAAACTATTGGAGAAAGCCCATAGAGATAAACAAATATAATTTAGAGCCAGCAAAGTTAATTAATGGAGAAATAGGTATCCAGAATGCAAAATTGAGCTCAATGTTGGGTTCAAGTATTAAAAATCAAAATTCTAAACACAAAATAAATTTTTTATATTTAAGAGATACAGAAAAAAAAGCAGGAATATTTTATGGTGAGAATCTATTTTCAAATGTGAATAGATTTAAAAAAGATGTATTGGAATATTCTGAAAGATCAATAATAAACATGTTTATTAGTGGCGAATACTATTTAAATGATAGAAAATATAAAATTTATTGGAAAGTATCGCCTACCTATTCTAAAATAAGAGATAAAGACTTAAGAGAAACACCTTATTTAATGTCTATAATGGGAAATGATACTAGTTACAGTGTAGATGTAAGTAATGTAGGAAATCCTACAAGAACTTGGAGGTTTCTTGATGAATATAATGTGGCTGCATCTGCAAATTTATTATTTAAACATAAACTACTTGAGTTTGATGCAAATTTGAATTCTGGAATCAATTATTCATTTAAGAACAGATCATATAATGTGTTAGGATATAGTCTAACTGCCTACAATGTAGGACAAATTTCATTTACAGGAAATCCTGATGAAATTATGAATTCATTATTGAGTGAAACAAATAGCCAGTCAGGATTTCATATTATTGGTGGAAGACAATTAAGTAATATATATGATGGATCTCTCTCGAATGCATCTATATATTTGTCTGAAGAATTGAATCTTAATAAAAAATTAAAATCAATCATTGGTTTAAGATCAGAGTATTATCAACAATATTATACTGGTCAAAACCAGGCGGGTGATAAATACGCTAATAAACTAGTACTTAAAGATATCGGTGTTTTTCCTAGTTTAAATGTTATCTATGATATTAGTAACAAATCTAAACTTCGCTTTTCACTATCAAAAACTACTGCTCGTCCCTCATTTAAAGAAAAATCTTTAGCAACAATATATGACGGTATATCTTCAATTACATTTAATGGAAACATTGATCTTGAAGTAACAAATATTAATAATTTCGATTTTCGATATGAATTATATCTTGAAAAAAATCAAACAGTTTCGTTTAGTTTATTTTATAAAAAATTAAATAATCCTATAGAAATTTCATCTTTTCAAGCGGATCCAGATAATATAAAGCCAATAAATACTGAAAAAGCAGAAATATCAGGTGCTGAAATCGAATTAAGGAAAAATATATTTTCTAATTTAGTACATAACCTAAATTTAGGTTTAAATGCTTCATATATACACTCAAAAGCTTTTATAATGGGTGAAGAATTAAATTCCCGAATAAGTAATTTAAGAGATAATGAGACACTTACTCAATCAAATGGAGAGTACTATAGACAGATGCAAGGTCAAGCACCATATATAATTAATCTATCACTTTCGTATCAACATAAGGAATTAGGATTAGAATCTGGTATTTATTATAATGTTAAAGGAGAAACTCTTTCTATTGTCTCAATGAATGCAAATCCTGATATATATACAGACCCATTTAATAGTCTAAATTTCAACTTAAATAAAAAGATAAATTCACATTTTTCTTTAGGAATTTCATTACGAAACATCTTAAAACAAAACAAAACTATGATTACTGATTCATATGGTGCAAAAAAAGAGGTGTATAGATCATATAACCCTGGAAGATTTTTTGGGTTTAAGATTAATTATCAAATTTAATATTAAATAACTTTTTGTTAATAATTACATAAAGTATAACAGGCTATATCATAATATATTTGCATCATTAAAAAGATAGAAAATTATGATTACATTCTTAATATTGAGCTCGGTATTTATTGCTATTTTAACACGTCAAATTTTAAAAGATAGAAAAGAATACTTTGAATGCCATTCTAAAATATAATTAAAGACATTGTTAGTAAGCCTTAGTGCACTATGGTTCAAAAGCTTTTTAGCTCTGAAAGCAATTAAACAGAAGATATTCTGTAGTCTTTAATAAATAAACCCCCTCAATTGAGGGGGTTCTTTATTGGTGGGCCTCTCGGTCTTTATTTTGAACTTTTTTAATAATTTTTGTATTATCTGTTAACATTAAGTTAACATTTACATATAAATTTTAGCTTTTTCTTAACATAAGTTTAATTTTTAATTAAACATAAAATGTTCCTCTACATATATTTTTGCCAAATAAAATTATAAATCAATAAATTAAAATTATGACTAAACAAAATTTTTTAAACTTTAATATTATACTATTGTCACTGATATTAATAGGATGCTCTTCAAATTCAAACAATGCAGATAATTCTAGTGCCTTATCTGGTGACATTAAAATTGATGGTTCTAGTACTGTATATCCAGTTACTGAAGCTGTAGCAGAAGAGTTTAGAGCTGTAGAACCTAACGTTCGAGTTACAGTAGGTGTTTCTGGAACCGGAGGAGGATTTAAAAAGTTCTCTAGAGGTGAAACTAATATTAGTAATGCATCTAGACCAATTAAAGATAAAGAGGCTAAAGTTTGTGATGAAAATAACATTTCATACTTGGAATTAAGTGTTGCATATGATGGGCTTGCAGTTATTATTAATCCTGAAAATGATTGGGTAGACTATTTTACTGTAGAAGAACTTAGTAAAATTTGGCATCCTGATGCTCAAAATAATATTAAGTACTGGAGTCAGATTAGAGAAGGGTGGCCAAACGAAGAAATTCATCTATTTGGACCTGGTACAGCTTCAGGTACATATGACTATTTTGCAGAAGTAATATGTGGAAAGAAAGTTGGAACAAGAGGAGATTATACTGCATCAGAAGATGATCATGTTTTGGTACAAGGTGTAGCTACTGACAAATATGGGCTTGGCTTTTTTGGATTAGCGTATTATGAAGAAAACAAAGATAAATTAAAATTAGTTGGAGTTGATAATGGAAATGGCTCTATATTACCGAATATGGAAACAGTTTCTAATGGAACATATGCACCTTTATCTAGACCAATATTTATTTATGCTAATAATAGTGCTAGAGAAAGAGAAGAAGTAAAAGAATTTATTTCTTTTTATCTTAAAAATGCTGGAAATTTAGTTGCAGATGTAGGTTATATTCCATTAACTAAGGATGAATACAATTTAGAGATAAATAAGTTTAATGAATTTATTAAGTAATTTCAATATGTTTTAATTGAAATAAGGTTTTTGATTGGTTGGTTCGCAATATTCGTATCATACTAGAATGATACGAATATTGCTTTTTATATTTTGTTGAATGCAGAGAATTAAAGAAAAAATAATAGAATTTATATTAGGAGCAACTGCTCTAATTACTATTCTTACAACTATAGGAATTATTTGGGTTCTATTAAGTGAAAGTCTTGAATTTTTCAAAGAGGTTTCAATTTTTGATTTTGTAACTGATACTGAATGGACACCACTTTTTGCAAATAAGCATTTTGGTATTTTGCCATTAATTTCTGGGACACTTCTAACAACAATAATAGCAATAAGTGTATCGCTTCCTATTGGCCTAACAATTGCAATTTACTTAAGTGAGTATGCTCCAAAAAAATTAAAGAAAATTATTAAGCCATTGTTAGAAATATTAGCAGCCGTTCCAACAGTTGTATATGGATTTTTTGCCTTACTGGTAGTTACTCCATTTTTACAAAAATTTATTCCTGAAATGGCTGGATTTAACTCATTGTCAGCTGGTATTGTAATGGGTATTATGATTATACCTTTTATTAGCTCGCTAAGTGAAGATGCTCTAAGTGCTGTCCCAAAATCTTTAAGAGAATCGTCATATGCTTTGGGAGCAACCAAACTACAAACTTCTTTTAAAGTAATGGTTCCAGCCGCATCTTCTGGAATAATAGTATCTGTGATTCTTGCTTTTTCCAGAGCAATTGGAGAAACAATGATTGTAGCTATAGCCGCAGGGCAACAACCTAGATTAACTTTTAACCCACTTGTCCCAGTTGAAACAATAACTGCATATATCGTTCAAGTGAGTTTAGGAGATGTACAGCATGACTCTTTAGAATACAGAACAATTTTTGCTGCAGGAATAACTTTGTTTGTATTTACTTTTATACTTAATAATATTAGCTTTTGGATAAGAAAGAAATTCAGAGAAGAATATGAATAATGGAGAAAAAAATAGATTAAAAGACTCAATATTTAAATATATTGGGATTTTTGCCTGCTTCATTGGTTTATTTCTTTTAGCAATTTTTATAGGAAATATACTTTATGATGGTTTTAACAGAATTGATTGGAGTTTTTTAACCTCACTACCTTCAAGAAAGGCTGAAAAGGCTGGAATTTTGACAGCTTGGTCTGGATCATTATGGATCGTTATTTTTACATTTATTATTGCAGTACCAATTGGAATAAGTGCTGGTGTCTATCTTGAAGAATATAGCAGGAAAAACAAATTATCAACAATATTAGAAATAAATATTTCAAATTTAGCAGGTGTTCCTTCAATAATCTATGGATTATTAGGGCTTGAAATTTTTGTTAGACTTAGTAAGATGGGAAGTAGTGTTCTAGCTGGAAGTTTCACACTAGCTTTATTAGTTCTTCCAATAATAATAGTAGCAACTAGAGAAGCACTCAAAGCAGTCCCATCAACAATTCGTGCCGCATCATACGGTCTTGGTGCTACTAAATGGCAAACAACGTGGTATCAGGTCTTACCAGCTGCATCAGGAGGAATATTGACTGGTGTAATATTAGCTATCTCAAGAGCTGTAGGAGAAACAGCTCCTTTAATTGTAGTTGGTGCATTGGCATATGTTCCGTTTACTCCTAAGGGTCCAATGGATGAATTTACTGTTCTTCCTATTCAGATTTTTAATTGGATTTCTCGTCCACAACATGAATTTGCAATTAACGCTGCGGCTGCAATAATCATCTTACTATTTATAACTTTTACGATGAATGGAATTGCAGTCTATTTTAGAAACAAATGGCAGAAAAAAATAAATTGGTAAAATGAAATATAAATTAGAAGCAAAAAATATTGATGTCTTTTATGGAGACTTAAAAGCACTCAATAATATAAATATTGGGATAATGGAAAATGCTGTTACAGCATTAATTGGTCCTTCTGGATGTGGTAAATCAACATTTTTACGATTATTTAATAGGATGAATGATTATATTGATTCTTTTAAATTAAATGGTGAAATATTTATTGATAATAAAAATATTTATGATAAAAGTATTTTGGTAGACGAACTTAGAAAAAATGTTGGAATGGTATTTCAAAAACCAAATCCTTTTCCAAAATCAATTTTTGAAAATGTTGCTTATGGATTAAAAATACAAGGTATAAAGGATAAAGAATTTATTAAAACAAGAGTTAAAGATGCCTTACAACAAGCAGCATTATGGGATGAAGTAAAAGATGATCTGAACAAATCTGCTTTAGCACTTTCAGGTGGTCAACAACAAAGAGTATGTATTGCAAGAGCTTTAGCAGTAGAGCCATCTATAATCTTAATGGATGAGCCCACTTCGGCACTGGATCCAATTGCGACAGCTAAGGTTGAAAAACTTATACATACTTTAAAAGAAAAATACACTATTATAATTGTCACTCATAATATGCAGCAAGCAGGAAGAATTAGTGATTATACTGCATTCTTTTACATGGGTGATCTGATTGAATGTGATAAAACAGACACTATTTTTACAAACCCTAAAATGGAACGAACAGAAAATTATATAACTGGACGTTTCGGCTAAAATTATACATTTATGAATACTATTGAAAAAGAAATATCTAATTTAAAATCATCTCTGTTAAAAATGTTTTTATTAGTAGAAGGACAATGGGAAAAAGGTGCTAATGCAATTGTTAACTATGATCAAGATGTTGCAGAAGAAATCTCATCAAGCGAAAATAGGATTAATGCCCAAGAACTAAAGATTGATAGTGATTGTGAAAACATAATTGCACTTCATGCTCCTGTAGCAGTAGATTTAAGGTTTATACTCTCTGCACGTAAAATTAATCATGCACTTGAACATATTGCAGATATTGCTGAAAGTATAGCAAAATATGTTGCTGATAATAACGTGCCTTACGACAAGGAAATCATGACTAAAACACGTATAAGTGAAATGCTAGAAATATTCAATGCTATGATGGATTGTATTATAGAGGCTTTTGAAAATGAAGACCCGAGTATTGCTAGAAGAGTATTCAAAAAAGACAAATTAATTAATAAGATTAATTCTGACTCTCCTCAAATCATTATTGATAACATAAATAACTATGATAAGAATATGCTACTTTATTTATTATCAAGTATTAGAAAAATAGAAAGAGCTGCTGATAGCTTGAAGAAGATAGCAGAGGAAATAATATACCACCTAGAAGCTAAGGTTATTAAACACAAAAAGCATGTTTAATTTAAAAGAATATAAAAACCCATTCAGTTTGGTAGATTTATTTTGGTTGTATTCTAAACCTAATTTTCACTTTATTTATATTAAATCACACTAATTATGAAAATTTTACTTGTAGATGATGAAAAAGATATTTTAGAATTTTTAAAGTATAATTTAGAAAAAGAAGGCTATAATGTATTAACAGCTGATAATGGAAAGAAAGCATTAGAGATAGCAAAAAGGGTTTTGCCAGACTTAATTATTTTAGACGTTATGATGCCTGAAATGGATGGGATTTCAACATGTATTGAAATTAAAAAATATCCCAAACTTAACGAGGCTTTAATTTTATTCTTAACTGCTCGATCAGAAGAATATTCTGAGTTAGCAGGATTTGATGCTGGTGCAGATGACTATGTTACAAAGCCTATTAAGCCTAAATTATTAATTCGTAGAATAAAAGCTCTTTTAAAAAGAAATAAGAAAAATGATACTCGCAATAATATAAAGATATCTGATTTAGAGATTGAAAAAGAGCGACACCTACTTCTATATAAGGGGCAAGAAATCTATTTAGCAAGAAAGGAGTTTAATTTATTATATTATTTAATGACTGTACCAGGAAAAGTCTTTACAAGACAAGAGATTCTATCTGAAATATGGGGAGATGCTTTTATTAACGACAGGACAATAGACGTGCATATTAGAAGGATTAGAGAAAAAATAGGTGATCATTTTATTAAAACTATAAAAGGGGTCGGCTATAAACTTAATATTTAAAATTAATTTCTCAATTACTTAACATTAATTTAACCTTTTCAATAAAAGTTTGAATTATTTTAGCTGTCGAATTAAAAACAACTTAAATATTACAAACACTATGAAAAAAACAATTTTACTATTAAGTACTACATTATTTGTATTAACAAATATTAATGCACAAGAAAGATCTCCTTCAGTTAAAATTTTCTCTAACTTTAATTATGATATGTCAGCAGAAGATGGGGAAAATGCTTTTAAAGAATTTGAAATCAAACGATCTTATTTAGGCTATTCATATAAAATAGATGATCGCTTTTCAACGAAAATTACATTTGATGTTGGTAGCAATAGTGGAGGAAGTGCATACACTGCATTTTTAAAAATAGCTTCTTTAAAATGGAAAACTTCCGACAAACTAACTCTTAACCTTGGAATGGTTGGTACGAAGAATTTTAAATTTATGGAGAAAGCTTGGGGGAGAAGATATATTCAGAAATCTGCGCAAGACAAGTACAAATGGGCAAGCTCTGCAGATGCTGGTGTGACAGCTGATTATAAAGTATCTGACAATATCAGTATAGATGCACAAGTATTAAATGGAGAAGGATACAAAAAAACACAATCTTCTAATGGATTATTTAGAGGAGGTTTAGGTTTAACCTATACGGCAAGTAATAATTTAAAATTAAGGTTACATCAAGACATTTCTCCAAGAGAAACTTATACTGATTCTACTGAATCACAAACCATTACTACTGCAGCTATTGCTTACTCTGGCGATAATTATGTGGTAGGTGCTGAGAAAAGTTTAATGCAAAACTCTGGAAATATTTTAGATTCAGAAGAACAAGATCTGATGTCAATATATGGTTCGTACAAATTAAATGATGATTACACTTTCTTTGCAAGATATGATGATTGTGAAAAAACAGATAAAGCAGGTTCTTACACTATATATGGTGTTGAAAGAAAAATGGCCAAAGGTGTAACGGTTGCTTTAAATATGCAATCGTGGACTGATTCAGCTGAAGGGTCAGAAGCAGAAAACACACTCTTTCTAAATTTTGAATATAAATTTTAATAGATAGAAAAGAATACTTTGAATGCTATTCTAAAATATAATTAAAGACGTTGTTAGTAAGCCTTAGTGCACTATGGTTCAAAAGCTTTTTAGCTCTGAAAGCAATTAAACAGAAGATATTCTGTAGTCTTTAATAAATAACCCCCCTCAATTGAGGGGGTTCTTTATTGGTGGGCTTTTGATTTTATCGAATTAATCTTTCATAATCATGCTGCCTAATGCAATTGCACCTAGAATTGAAACGAAAACCCCAAAAAAACCTTTTTCATCATTAATCTCTTCGAACTTTGGATTATGATTCTCTATTTTATTTTTTAACTTATCATTCTCGACAATTTTCTCTTTAAGTTGATAGCGTATCTCATCTCTTTCTTCAATTGCTTTGTCAGCTCTTTTCATATCTAAAGAGACTCTATAATCAGCACTTTCTCTGTCCTTTGCTAATCTAACATTTTGCTTTTTTACTGTATCAATTTCTTTTTCTAAGGCTAATTCTCTTTTTGTAGGATCTCCTTCTGTTCCGTATTTATTTTTATTGGATTCTATTATGCATGCTACCCATTCTGAAACACTTATTCCGTTTTGGCTTGCTAATTTTACATACTCTGACTTTTGTCTTGCACTCACTTTAGTGCTTAATGTCATATTTCTATAGTCGTTATTTGTCATCATAATATATTATCTACTTTGGGTTTACCTCATCACTACCTTAGGTATACTCAGGTAGACGGAGATTTCTTTATTTTTATGAAGCTATCATTTATCGTTTTTTTATTATGAAATAATGCTCCTTTTAATAAAACACAAATACTTTTTTGTGATTATCAATGACAAAAGTACAAAAACATTGTTATATTACAAAGTTTTTTTAATACTTTTGTTTTTCAATGAGCAATAACAAATTAGACATACTAAAATATAAAGGGAATTTTGACAAGGCTATTTATTTACAGCAGAAATTAAATGAGCGTGTTTTTAGTAAGACTGAGATTGATGTTGTTTATTCAGATTTTACAAATTGGGAAAGAAATGGATTGTTAGATATTTCTGATAATACCAAGAAAGGTAGTCATAAAAAATTAAGCTATGTAGATTACGTTTGGGTCAGTATTGTAAAGGAATTAAGAAGTTTTGGATTTACTTATGATGAGATAAAGTTAGTAAAAAAGACACTATTCTCAGATATGTTAAAGAATAAAGAACAAGTAAAAGAGTTCCTAAGTAAGAAGGAATATATTGCTAAAAAGTCAGGAAAGACAATAGATGATTTAGACAAGCTAGATGTTAATGAAATAAATTTTCAACTTATCATGATTGACTTTCTTATGATTAATATAATGGGCTCTGCCGAAAAGACAGTTATACAATGTTTTAAAGATGATCCAGAATTTGTAATTCCATTATCTAAAAATATAATCGAAGACTATCAAGAGGTGAATGCTACAGACTTTTTCCTCAGATTTATAAATAAGAGTCATGTCTGTATTTCATTAACTGATATTATGCAGAACTTTATAGATCAAGGTGAAGAAGCTTTTGAATCTGGATATCCAAGTGTTTTATCAAAACATGAACATAATATTCTAAAAGCAATTCGTCATAATTACCAAGATTTAAAATCTATAAACATTCGATTTAAAGAAAGTAAAGCTCAGATGCTTGAAATTAAAATGATGAAAAAAGTTCAGGTTGAAAGTAGAATACTTGAACTTATAAAAAATGGCGAATATTCTACCATTGAAATTAAAACAGTGGATGGTAATATAAGTCATTATGAAAAAACAGAGAAGATTAAATTATGATACCGAATAAGTCGGATCTATACATATATGGTAAGCCTATTGAATAAGTCAAAGGTGATGCGCAACTATTTAAGTTGTGAAATTAATAGATGTTAAAAACAAGATAGTAAAAGAATTACTAAAGCAAGAAGAAGAAAAAGAAAAGAAGAATCAAATAACAAAACAGGAATATGAAGATATAATAGATGAGTTAAGTGTATTTACTAATCTTATTGTGGATTATATTATTGTAAGTGAGTGTGTAAATTTAAATACCAAAGATGATGAATAAAAGTGACTACTTTCAAAAATTAGCTAATAGCTTAAATACTGAATCAATTAATTCGTTCAATAAAGCTGTTATTTATACTCGGGTTTCAACCAAAGAACAGGCAGATAATAACGCATCACTTCAAACTCAAAAGAAATATTGCCAAGCCTTTGCAAAAAAGAAAGGGTTGATGGTTGTGGCAGATTTTGGAGGAACTTTTGAATCAGCTAAAAGTGATGAGAGGAAAGAGTTCCAAAAGATGCTAACTTATGTAAAGCGTAATAAAGAGATTGATGCCATTATTGTATATTCTTATGATAGGTTTTCTAGAACTGGACCCAACGGAGCTTATATTAGTCAGCAATTAATGAAAAGTGGAGTTAAGACATTATCTGCAACTCAAGAAGTAGATCCCTCATCACCATCAGGAAGTTTTCAGCAGAACTTATATTATATTTTCTCTCAATTTGATAATGAATTAAGAAAAGACAAGTCTGTTACTGGAATGAAAGAAAGGTTACGCCAAGGTTATTGGCTATACAAACCAGTAATAGGGTATAGTAATTCCAAAAAAGGGATGACATGTGATAAACATGAATTTTTCATTAATAATAATGGTAAACTTATTAAGCGAGCTTTTATGTGGAAGCTTCAGAATATGAGAAATTTTGAAATTTCTAATAGATTAGAATCTGCAGGATTAAAAATAAATCCTAAAAGACTGAATAGAATTTTTCAAAATCCATTTTATTGCGGAAAAATTATAAATAAATTAATTCCAGGAGAGGTTATTGATGCAAAACATCCTAAATTGATTAGTGAGAAAAATTGGATTAAGGTTCAGGATATTATTGAAAACAATTATAGGGGACAAACAAAAAATACGTATTTTGAGGAGATACCCTTGAAAGTATTTATGAAATGTCATAATACTAATGACCCATTAACAGGGTATATCGTAAAAAAGAAAGGTATATGGTATTATAAGTCTAGGAGTAAGGGGACGAAATTGAATATTAATGCAAAGAAACTTAATACACTATTTTCAGAATACCTTAAGCAATTTGAGCTTAAGAAAGGTTTAGATAAACCTTTTAAGCAATTAGTGGAACATGCCTTTAATCAATATCACTCTAATCAACAATTTGATCAGTCAAATTTAGAGAGTAGAAAAAGTAAATTAGAAACTCAAATTGATAAGATTGAAGAGCGTTATGCAATTGGAGAAATAAGTGCTGATTTATATCAAAAATATACTCAAAAGTATAGTGATGAATTAGCTGATATTGATAGAAAAATAACAAATGGGCTTAAGGGCAGTTCGAACCTTGAAAACATAACAAATGAAGCCATAAAAATCTCACAAAACTTGTCATCTACATGGTTAAATATGTCTTATGAACAAAAAAGTGAGCTTCAACAATTTGTCTTTCCAAAAGGAACAACTTTTGAAAAGGAAAAACAGAGAGTTCGAACCCCTGAAGTTAATTTATTATTCGAGCTAACTAAAAGAACTACAGGTATTTATGAGAATAAAAAAAGCGGAATCTTAACTCATAATGAGATGGATTCCGCTTTGGTGGGCAATGAGGGACTCGAACCCCCGACTTCCTCCGTGTAAAGGAGGCACTCTGAACCAACTGAGTTAATCGCCCTTAAATTGGTTTGCAAATATAGACCATTTCTTATCACAAGCAAGTTTTTTTAAATTAATTTAAAGGACTTCAGCCACTATAAATGTACTTCCTCCAATAAAGATTAAATCATCTTTATTAGCACATCCCTTTGCATTATCAAGTGCTTGTTTCACACTAGTAAAAGCATCTCCATTAAGATTAAATGCCTTTGCTTTATTTTTTAACTCTTGTGCATTCATTGCCCTTACAATATCGGCTTGGCAAAAATAATAACATGCATTTTTGGGAAGATGTGATAGAATACTGTCTAAATTTTTGTCGTTAACTGTGCCAAACACAAAGTGGAGTTGCTCGAATTTTGTGTTTTTTAATTGTTTACTGATTTGTTTTATACCATCCTCATTGTGTCCAGTGTCGCAAATAATATCTGGGCTTTTACTAAGGGTTTGCCACCTTCCTAATAGTTGAGTGTTGGTTATTGTTTTTAATAATCCTTGCTCAATATTGCTCCTATTTATTACCCAACCTTGTTCCAGCAGTTGTTCTATGGCTGCTATTGTAGTATTGATATTCTCCTTTTGATATTCTCCTTTTAAATCAGTTACATAGTTCTGTTGAGGGTTGGTATAAATTAAATGTGCATTTTTTTCTTTCGCAATATTTTGGAAAATAGTATTTGTTTCTTTTTGTTTTCTTCCAATAATTATAGGCGTATTCTCTTTTATGATTCCTGCTTTTTCGGCTGCAATTTTTTCAATTGTATTACCTAATAAGTTAGTATGGTCAATTCCAATATTTGTAATGATAGAAAGTTCTGGTTTGATAATATTAGTACTATCCAACCTCCCTCCTAAACCTGTTTCAATAATTGCAATATCTACTTTTTCTTTAGCAAAATAATCAAATGCCATAGCGACTGTAAATTCAAAAAAGGATATGCATATATTTTCGAATGCTATTTTATGCTGATCTACAAATTTTATTACAGAATTTTCAGAAATTTTCTCCCCATTAATCTTAATTCTCTCCCTGAAATCCTTAAGATGAGGAGAAGTGTATAATCCGACTTTATATCCTGCTTCTTGAAGTACAGAAGTTAGCATGTGAGCTGTAGAGCCTTTTCCATTAGTGCCTGCAATATGGATGCTTTTAAATTGGGTGTGAGGATTTCTTAAGTATTTTGAAGCAGCTACTATGTTACCAATATCTGCTTTATAAGCTGCAACACCCTGTCTTTGATACATTGGAAGTTTACTAAAAAGATAATCAAGCGTTTCTTGATAATTCATTAGTTTAAACGGAAATTATAGATGATTTTTCCTTGTTGATTATTTGGCGCACTCTTTTTACTGTCAAACTTAGTTTTAAGTGCGGCTGCTTTTGCTCTTTGTAATAGCTGTTTGTTCAGAGTTGTTGAACCTTTAGCTCCAGTAATAGCATTGATTACATTCCCTAATCTATCAACTGTTATTAAAACAACAACTGTTCCTTCAACTTGAGTGTTGTAAATTGGTTCTGCTTTAAATTCAACTTTTCTTCCTCCAAGCTTGTATGCAGTTCCATCTTCTCCAATACCACCACCTTCATATACTTCTGAGTTTGGATCACCATCAATTATACCTTGATTTCCATCACCACCAGTATCTCCCTCTGAAGAGGTTTCTTTATTCTTTTTCCCAGTATAGAGTGCTTTCTTATTTACTTCAGGTTTCTTTTCTTCAATTACCTCTTTCTTAGGCTCTTCTTTATTTACTACTTTTTCTTTCTTTTCAGTTTTTTCTACTGATGGATTTTCAACTGTATTTTGTGTAATGATTTCCTCATTACTTTCTATTTGCTCTTCAATAATCTCTTCCTCTACAATTTCAGTAATTTCTTCAGTGCTTTCAGCTTCAATTTCTCCTAATCCTTCAGCAGAAAACCCAAAGTTGATGCTTATTCCTTCCTCAACAGGTGGCGGATCTTGGTAAGTTAACCCCATAAAAAGAAAAGCAACTAAGAGTAATGTATGGAACAGTATTGTTCCAATGATGCCTTTTCTTTTGTTTTTCTTCTCTGAAGAAGTCATTTTAATGAGGTGTTGTGGCTAATACAATCTTGTATTTATTCCTATAAGCAATATCCATAACTTTCACAACATGTTCAATTGCTACTGATTTATCAGTATGTAAAATAATCGCAGGTTCCTGTTCATTATTTATGATTAATTTTAATTCCTGTTCAATTGTATTTTCTAATACAGGGTTCTCGTTAATATAGAACTGAATATCTTTTGTTATTGAAATTGAGATGGTTTGTTTTTCAAGAGTTTTGGCTTTACTACTTGGTAATAAAAGCTTTAAGGCATTAGGGCTAACTAGGGTAGAGGTTAGCATAAAAAAGATAAGCAATAGGAAAACAATATCCGTCATTGAGGACATGTTAAAGTTTGGCGTTACTTTATTTCTGCTTCTTAATGCCATTATTCGTTATGGTGTAAAAGATCTAAAAAATCAGTTGTTTTTGCTTCTAACATAAATACTACTTTATCTACTTTGGATACTAAATAATTGTATGCAATAAAGGCGATAATCCCAACAATTAAACCAGCTACTGTGGTTGTCATGGCAGTGTATATTCCCTTACTTAGCATTTCAACATCAATATTTCCTCCTGCACTTGCCATTTCATGAAATGCAACAATCATACCAATTACAGTTCCTAAGAACCCTATCATAGGTGCAGCACCTGAAATAGTTGCTAAGTTAGCTAAGTTATTTTCCATTTTAAAAACCTCTAACTTGCCTTGGTTTTCAATAGCAGCCGAAATATCTGTCATAGGTTTGTTGATACGATTCACTCCTTTTTCAATCATTCTTGAAATAGAACTATCGGTATTTCTGCATAATGTTTTTGCTGCTTCAATATCCTTTGCTTCAACAAAATTCTGGATGCTTTTTAGGAAATTCTCATCTTCCTTACTTGCTTTTTTAATAGCAGAAAAGCGTTCAATCAAAATGTAAATAGCAAAAATAGATAGGATTCCTAATGCTCCCATTACTAGATTTCCTCCAATTCCTCCTGAAGTAATTAAATCAACCACTGAAAGTTTTTTTTCTGTAATCTCAGGATTTGTTAAGCTATCAGGAACGGTTTGTATTTGTAATAAGAGACTCATGTAAAGTGTTTTAGATTAAACGATAAATTTATTTTTTATTGCATAAAGAAATAAGTAGCTGCACCCGCTAAATAGCCCATAAGTGCGAGCAAAGAAATGTTTTTTATGTACCAAATAAAGTCAATTTTCAGGATTCCCATAACAGCAACTCCTGCAGCTGATCCAATAATTAAAACTGAACCTCCCGTTCCTGCACAGTAAGCTAAAAACTCCCAGAATTTCCCATCAACAGCAAAGTCACCTATTGGTGTAATTTCATACATTCCCATGGCTCCTGCTACTAGAGGAACATTGTCAACTATTGAAGATAATAAACCAATTATTATATTGATGATATAAATATCACCATTAAAAGTTTTATCTAGGAAAGTAGCTACAATATCCAATTGTCCTGCTGATTGTAAACTTGCTACCGCTAATAGAATGCCTAAAAAGAAAAAGATAGTAGGAACATCTACTTTTTTAAGTACTCCAATGACAGATAATGCTGATTTTTGTTCATGATTCTTACTTCTATGTAATATCTCAGTAACTAACCAAAGCACACCTAAAGACAGCAATATTCCCACATAAGGAGGTAAATTAGTAACCGTTTTGAAAATGGGAACAAATAATAAACCAGCTACACCCATGTAAAAAATTAAATTTCTTTCGAAAGGTGTAGTAGGGTCTAGATAATGTTCTTTTCTTTCTACTCTAATAGGACGAGTAATTTCTCCTTTTAAGCGGAAGGTTAAATAAATTAAAGGGACTAGCGCACATACTACAGACGGTAAAAATACTGATATAATGATATTAGCAGCTGTTACTTGCCCGCCAATCCAAAGCATAATAGTAGTTATATCACCTATAGGCGACCAGGCTCCACCTGCATTAGCGGATAGTATTACCATTCCTGCAAACATCCACAAATCTTCTTTATCTTTAATCAGTTTGGTAAGTAAAGCAGCCATAACAATTGCTGTTGTTAAATTGTCTAAAGCAGCAGAAAAGAAGAAAGTTATAATACTTAAAATCCACAATAAAGCTACCCTTTTGTTAGTTGTAATTTTGTTAGTAATAATTGAGAAGCCCTCATGAGCATCAATTAATTCTACAATAGTCATTGCTCCCATAAGGAAGAATAAAATTTCAGCAATATCCACCAAATGGTGTGATAAATGTTCATTTATATGATGTGCGTCAACTCCGGAGAATGCATAAAGTGCCCATCCTAATCCTCCAATAATAAGTGCGGAAGCTGCTTTGTCAACTTTAATTGTATGCTCTAAAGCAATTGCCATGTATCCTAAAACGAATACAATAATCATAAGTGTAATAATCATAAATTTTTGTTAGTTTTTTATTTTAAAGTTATTTTTGTAAATATACTGTTGTACTTGGGAAAGCAAAATCACTATTGTGTTTCTTTACAATTTCCATTATTTTATAATTAACATCTTCCTTTACATCAATTAAATCATTCCATTTTGGGCTGTCAACAAAGTACATAACCAAGATATCTAAAGAGCTTGATCCAAATTCTTGGAAGCGTACCTTTCCTTCTTGATTTGTTTTTGGATGTTGATTAATCATTGCTTGAATGTCAGTTACAATTAATTTTATTTGTTCAGGAGCAGTTTCGTAAGTCAAACCAATATTGAACTTAACTCTTCTTACAGGTCGCATTCCTAAATTATCCAGCTCTGCATCAATCATTTTTTTGTTAGGAACAGTCACTAAGCTTTTGTCAAAAGTTCTGATTCTTGTACTTCTAAATCCTACTTTTTCCACAGTACCTGTAACCGTTCCAACAGTAACTGTATCGCCTACAGTAAAAGGTTGGTCAAAAAATATAGTGAAAGAGCCTAGCAAATTTTCTAAACTTTCTTTAGATGCCATAGCTAAAGCAATACCTCCAATCCCTAAACCTGCCGCTAGGGCTGTAATATCTACTTCAAAAACATTACCCATTACAATTACTAATGCAAATATATAAGTGATAATTTTTGCAATCTCAATAATAAAAGGAATTAGTTGATCATCCATTTTGTTTTCGGTGGCTTCTGCTCTTTTATTCAGAATCAATCCTATAAAATCTATGACTTTTAAGAATATCCAAAAAATAGAATAAACATATATAAGAGAAAACCCTTTTTTGATTAGTATTTTTAATCCCAATTCATTTTCTGGAGCTAAACTCCAAACTTCAGGGTAGTTGATGTGTGAACTTCCTAAGTAAATAATAGAAAGCATTATGAACAATCCAATTGGCTTGGTCAGTAGGGCATCAAATTTATCAACTCCTACTTCCGCCCCTTTTTTTCCTACAATTTTAAAAAGTAAATTACTTAAATATTTTGAGATGAGCTTTTTGAAAAGTAAACCTATAAGTATAGCTCCAATAAACCAAGAATAATCAAGCAAAGTATTACTTAAAAATTCTATTTGCAAAAATTCTGTTTCCATAATTTAATTTTAGTTAGACTAGTTCTTTTAGTGCAATTTCAAAAGCTGTTTTTGAAATGTGCGTTTTACTATTATTAATGGCGTATGATTTTATTAATGCGTTTTTAATACACTCTGAAGTGTCCGCGAAAATTGCTTTATCAGTCATTTCAATTTCATCCTTCATTAGGTAAGCAAAAACCCTAGCCATTCCACAATTTGCAATAAAGTCAGGCAGTACACTTACTGTTGCGTCAGCACTTTTTGAAATAGGGCCAAAGAAAATTTCTTTATCAGCAAAAGGTACATTTGCTCCTGCTGAAATTACTTCCAAACCATTTTCAACCAGTTGGTCTAATTGGCTTTGAGATAATAACCTTGATGCTGCAGCTGGTACAAAAATTTCAGCTCCAATACTCCATATTTTTTTATTTGCTTCTTCAAATGAAATCATGTTGTTAGCTTCTAAAAAGTTAGAAGAACGATCTTCTAACAATGATTTTATTTCATTAAGAGTATAACCATCAGGATTAACAACACCACCTACTTTATCAATAATTCCAACAATGATAGCGCCAGCTTGAGCTAAATAATAAGCAGCTGCTCCCGCAACATTTCCCCATCCTTGTATTATTACTCTTTTCCCTTTAACTTCTCCTCCATAAATATTGTAGTAGTGCAGAATTGCTTCTGAAACTCCATATCCAGTGATTAAATCTCCAACTGAGTAATCTTTATTTGGGTTAGGAGTAAGTTTTTCATCTCTTACAATTAATGGCACTCCTTCTGATAATTGATTGATGATTTTCATTGTGCCTTCCTCATCTTTTTTGTGATGTCCTCTTACAATTCCTTCAAGAGGAAATAATATACCTTCATTTTTACACATTGGCATTACTTCATGAACTTCATCAACATTCATATCTCCACCCGTCCCATAATATGTTTTTAATAGTGGTTTAACTGCAGCATACCATCTTTGTAAAACTTCTTTTTTTCTTGGATCTCTAGGGTCAAAATTAATTCCTGATTTACCACCACCAATTGGAGGTCCGGCAACTGTGAATTTTACCTCCATAGTTTTTGCAAGTGCCAAAACTTCATCTTTTGTTACACCTACTCTCATTCTTGTCCCCCCAGCAGCAGCACCACCTCTTAATGAGTTGATCACTATCCATCCTTCAGCATCAGTTTCAGCATCTTGCCATTCAAAAACTACTTCTGGTTTTTTATCTTCAAATTTCTTTAGTAACTCTTCCATTATATAGCGATTAAATTTTTTGCAAATGTATCAATAAGACATCAGATAATTGATAAGATATGTTAGATTTTTAATGCTAATATTTGTAAATGATTCCTCCGCAATTATCATATTTTGCTCCAGTGACTGATTTTAGACAATTTACTTCATTTCTTAATCTTAAAACTCCTAAAAACCCAAAGATTAAAGCTTCCTTAAAATTGATTATATGTTTACTTGGAGTAATAATTTCTGATGTTGAATAGTGTTGAATTCGGCTCATTAAATAAGTGTTAAAAACCCCACCTCCTGTAAATAATGCTGATTTATCTTTCAAAAAAACACCAATTTGCATTGCAATATGTTCGCAAAAAGTATGTAGAATATCTTCGGATTTATAATCTTCTAAAAGTAAGGGGTTGATAAATTTTTCAACCCATTCTCTTGATAAGGATTTAGGGGAATCCTTTTTATAAAAGTATATGTTATTGCATTTGATTAATAGCTCAGGTATTAGTTTTCCACTTTCTGCAATTTTCCCTCTGTCATCAAATTCAATGCCTAATTTTTGACTTATTTTATTCATCACAATATTTACAGGGCAAATATCAAATGCTTTAATGCTATTGTTTCCTTCTTTAATTGAAATGTTAGCAAACCCTCCAAGATTGATACAGTATTTAAAATCAGAAAAAAGGTGTAAATCTCCAATAGGAACTAAAGGAGCACCTTGTCCATTGAGGGAGATGTCTAAACTTCTAAAATCATTGATTGTTGTAGTTTCAGTTTTTTTAGAAATAGTTTTTCCACAACCAATCTGTAGAGTATATTTATTTTCAGGTTCATGAAAAATTGTATGACCATGACTTGCAATAAAATCTACTTTTTCACTTGACAAAAATAAGTTGATTATTTCTCCTAAAAATCTTCCGTAATCTTTATTAATTTGTGTGATTTCTTCTTCATTTGCAAGATGCAATTCAGCTAAAGTTTTTTTCCATAAATTTGAGTATTTTACTGTTTCAGATTTAATTATTTCAAATGCCCATTTATTAGTTTTAGTAAAAGTGCAAATTGTTAAATCTACTCCATCTAGTGATGTTCCTGACATCACTCCTAAAACTCTATATTCCACATTCTCAATCATCAATTTTCAAAAGTAGTTTAAAAAATGTATTTTTGCATGAATTTTTTAAAAAGCAAAAGAATGAATTTTGAATTGACAGAAGAGCAAATTGCTGTGAGAGATGCGGCAAGAGAATTTGCACAAACAAAGTTGTTACCAGGAGTTATTGAAAGAGATGAAAATCAAACTTTTCCAGCAGAGCAAATTAAGGAGCTTGGAGAATTAGGTTTCTTAGGAATGATGGTTGATCCAAAATATGGTGGTTCAGCAATGGATACAGTTTCTTATGTTTTAGCAATGGAAGAAATTTCAAAAGTAGCTGCATCATGTTCAGTTGTAATGTCAGTTAATAATTCATTAGTTTGTTGGGGACTTGAAACTTTCGGTACTGAAGAGCAAAAAGAAAAATATTTAAAACCTTTAGCGACCGGTAAAATTATTGGTGCATTTTGCCTTTCTGAGCCAGAAGCCGGTTCGGATGCTACATCACAGCAAACAACAGCAATTGATAAAGGAGATCATTATTTATTAAACGGAACAAAAAACTGGATTACAAATGGTAATTCAGCAACTGTTTATTTAGTAATTGCTCAAACTGATGTAGAAAAAGGTCACAGGGGAATAAATGCCTTTATTGTTGAGAAAGGAATGGATGGTTTTGTTGTAGGACAAAAAGAAAATAAACTTGGAATAAGAGGTTCTGATACTCATTCATTAATGTTTACGGATGTAAAAATTCCAAAAGAAAATAGAATTGGTGCAGATGGTTTTGGCTTTACATTCGCAATGAAAACTTTATCAGGTGGAAGAATTGGAATTGCCGCACAGGCATTAGGTATAGCATCAGGAGCGTATGAATTAGCTTTACAATATTCTAAGGAAAGAAAAGCATTTGGGAAAGAGATTTCTAAACACCAAACAATTGCCTTCAAATTAGCAGATATGGCTACTGAAATTGAAGCAGCTAGATTATTATGCTTAAAAGCAGCATGGCTGAAAGATAAAGGAAAGAATTATGATGAAATTGGAGCAATGGCAAAAGTATTTGCTTCAGAAACAGCTATGAAAACTACTGTTGAGGCAGTACAGGTACATGGTGGCTATGGCTTTGTAAAAGAATATCATGTAGAGCGATTAATGCGTGATGCAAAAATCACTCAAATTTATGAAGGAACTTCTGAGATTCAAAGAATTATTATCTCTCGTTCTATTTTAAAATAAAAATTATGAAAAAACTTATCTTATTATCATTTTCAATTTTGTTTGTTCTTGAAGTAAATGCTCAGATTGATATTGATACATTAAAAATTAATCCAGCTTATTTGAAGTTTTTACCCTCTAATGCTAATCCGAAAGATCTGCGCCCATCTGATATTCCATCAGAGCAAGTTCTTAAACAAATGGGACTTTCTGATGAAGAAATTGCAGAAGCAATAGCTTTTAAGAATAGTACTGGTAAGTATTCGAAAAATGGAAAAGAAGCAGTTGGAGTAGATGATAATCTGTCTAAGTTCTATGAAACTTTTGGAGATACTTTAGTTACTGATATTACTACTTATCCAAAAGCTAAAATTTATGGCCAAGACGTTTTTAGAAATAATGAGTTATCATTTTATCAAAAAGCATTGGATGCAAAAGCTCCAGAGAATTATAAAGTTGGTAGTGGTGATGAAATATCTATTTCAGTTTGGGGTTATTCTGAGTTTTCAGAAAACTTAATGGTGGATGAAAGAGGCTATATTACACCTAGTTCTTATGGTAGAATTTATGTAAAAGGACTTACTTTTAAGAGAATGCGTTCTCTGTTAAAAAGTAAGTTTGGATCTTTCTTAGATATGAAAAACTCTGAGATTGATGTTACACTGTCATATTCTAGAGTGATTACAGTAAATATTGTTGGAGAAGTTTACAATCCTGGATCATATAGTATTCCCGCAATCAATACTGCATTTAATGCATTGATTGCGGCAAACGGGCCTAATCAGTTAGGGACAGTCCGTAATATATATATTAAAAGAGATGGTAAAACTGTTGATTCTTTAGATGTTTATCAGTTCTTGTTTAATCCAACTAGATCACAAGATATTTATATGCAAGATGGAGATTATCTTTTTGTACCCCCTGCAAAGCATATTATTGAGGTCAGTGGTGCTGTAAATCGTCCTTATACTTATGAAGCAAAAACAGGTGAGTCTGTTGCAAGCTTAATTAAGTATGCTGGTGGATATACTACTAATGCTTTTTCTGATGTTGTTACTTTAAAGAGTATTGAATATAATTCAATAAAAGTAAATGATGTTCATAATGATCATGCGAAATCTACTACTGTTAAGAATGGAGATGAGATTATTGTAAATACTATTTCCAATAAAATATCAAATGTTGTCACTATTAAAGGAAGTATAGGTGTGGCAGGTGATTATGAATTTATAAGGGGTGAGAAATTATTAGATCTATTAAATAGATCTAAGTGTATTGCAGATAAAACTTTCTTGGATAAAGTTTATGTTATTAGATTAAATGAGGATAGAACAAAAACACATATATCAGTAAATTTAGAATCAGTTTTAAAAGATAAAAATCATACGGATAATATCTATCTAAAAGAATATGATATTGTAAGAGTGCTTTCTATTGATGATTTTGATGATGAGTTTTCTGTATCTGTTTTAGGAGCAGTAAGAAGTAGTGGAGAATTTGATTTTGGAGTTGGAATGAATTTGCAAGATGTTTTGTTACAATCAGGAGGATTAACTTATCAAGCAGAAGGTAGTAGAGTAGAAGTAAGTAGAATCATGGATTATGATATTTCATCTAATAAATTAAAACCAAGAAGAGCAGTTGTAAAAACAATTTCTATAGGTGAAGATTTAGTTCTAAGTACTGAAGCTATGGATTTTGAATTACAACCGTACGATCAAATTTTTGTTAGAGAAAATCCTGATTTTGAAGATGCGAAAAATGTAGTTTTAACTGGAGAAGTAAAATACCCTGGTACTTATACCTTATTATCAAAAGATGAAAAAATTTCATCAGTAGTTAAAAGAGCTGGAGGGTTAACGAATTACGCTTATTTGGATGGGGTAAAGATGTATAGAAGGTTTTTGAATCAGATAACTGATGAAGTCGAGCTAAATATACCAGATGCTATTTTAGATTCTATTTTATCTGATGTTGAACTTTCTAATATTTATAACAAGGAATTGTTAAATCGTGAAATTTTAAAATCTAAAAGCATTAACATTGATAGCTTATTTTATGATGTTGTTTATTTTAATATGAAAGAAGCAATGTCGAACAAATCAAAACATAATTTGGTTTTATTAGAAGGTGATAGTATTATTATACCAAAGCATCTAGATTTAGTTCATATAACTGGTGATTTAAATAATCTTAATGGGACTTCAATTTCCTCACCATTTTTTGGCAGAAGAGCTAGTTATTATGTAAATAATTTTGCTGGAGGTTTTTCTAAAGATAATAATAAGTCAAGTACTATTGTAGTGCATGCAAATGGAGTTTCAAAGAAATCAATAAATCTTGGGTTATTTTCAATTTCCCCTAAAGTAAAACCTGGTTCCACTATTAAAGTTGTAAGTGAACATAAGGTAAAAAGAAGGAAAAAAGAAGATGTTGATTATAATAAACACATTGAAAGTGTTATAACAAAAATCACTGCAATTATGTCATTGTATTTATTAATAGAACGTGTTAATGGTCAATTCTAATGGAACAGTATAATGATGACATACAGTTAAAAGATATTCTGATTAAATTATTAGAATATAAAACCTATTTATTAAAGAAAAAATTTATCATTATTGGATTTTCTTTTTTATTCTTTATAATTGGAATTTTTAATGCAATTTACACTCAAACAAAATATAAAGCAGAGCTTACCTTTGTTGTTGAAGGAGAAAAAGGAGGGGGATCATTAGCAGCAATGTCAGGTATTGCGTCTCAGTTTGGTTTTGATGTAGGTAGAGGCTCAAGTACTACTTTCAGTCAGAGTAATATATTAGAACTTTTAAAATCAAGGGGAGTTATTGAAAATACTCTGTTACAAAATATCAAAGTTAATGGAAGAGAGGATTTACTTATAGAGCATTATCTGGAGCTAAATAAAGTTAAAGAATCTTGGTTGAAAAATGATGATATTAATAGCGTTTCATTTCATGATAAATCTACTTTCTTTCATGATAGTATTAGTGGTGGGATTTGGAAAGATATTATTGAAAACAAACTTATTGTTGAGATAGAATCAGATGAATCTAACATTATAACTTTGTCTTACTTGTCATTAAATGATGAATTTGCAAAAGGTTTTGTTGAATCTTTGATTGGAGAAATGAGTAAAATGTATATCACTCATCAAACTGCTCAAGCTAATAATACTTTGGATTTTTTGCAAAATAGAGCAGACTCTGTTTTTTCAGAGCTAGAAACAGCTGAGAAAGATTTTGCTAGAATTAAAGATATCAACCAAAGAATTGTGAAAGCATCTGGACGGTTGAAGGAGCTGCAGTTAATGAGAAGGATAGAAGTGTTAAATGCAATGTATCTGGAGATTGTAAAAAACCTTGAGCTTTCAAAGATTACTCTTTTAAATCAAACTCCAATTATCAATATTATTGATGAGCCAATTTTACCTCTTGATGAAGATAAAAAATCCAAAACTTTAGCTGGTCTGTTAATTGGTTTTTTAGGAGGATTTCTTTCCTTGTGTTTCTTTATATTCAGTAAACTTTTTAAAGATGCTTTAGCTGAGGCTTAGAGCAAAACTTTTAATTCTTCTAACCCAATGCTTCTTGATCCTTTTAAAAGTATAGTTTTATTTTGAATAGGATTTGATTTAAGAAATCCTTCAAATTCTTTCCTGCTTATAAATGCATTTTTGTAAACAAGAGAAAATTCTTTTCCAATAAAGATTGTCTCAAGGGTTAATTCTCTTGTAAGATTAATAATCTTAAGATGCTCTTTTTTTGAGTACATTCCTAACTCTAACATGTCTCCTAGGATACAAATTTTATTTTTGTAATTTTGTTTAGCAAAAGATGTGAGCATTGCTTTCATGCTAGAAGGATTAGCGTTATAAGCATCAAGAATTAAGGTATTTCTTGTCGTTTTAACTACCTCAGAACGATTATTTGTAGGTACATATTCATTAATAGCAACTCTGATGTTGTCGTCTGAAATTCCAAAAAATTCTCCTACAGATATGGCAAGCATAATATTGTAAAATTGATAATCCCCTATCAGATTTGATTGAATAGACATGTTATTGTATTCTAAATTTATTGATGGAATGTTTTTTGTTGTTATTCCATTTAATTTTCCTTGTTCACCATAAGTTATTCTTTCTAAATTTTTAGATAAGTTAAGTAAAAGTTCATCATTAGAATTTACAAATGCAATCCCTTGGTTTTCATGTAGATATTTGTAGAGTTCATTTTTTGTATTAACTACTCCTTGTAAGTCTCCAAAACCTTTAAGGTGGGCAGCTCCAATGTTTGTTATTGCACCATGAGTCGGATTTGAAATAGAGCATAAAAACTCAATTTCTTTTTGGTGGTTGGCACCCATTTCAATAATTGCAATTTCTTGTGTATTTGATATTTCTAAAAGACTTAAAGGAACACCAATATGATTATTTAGATTTCCTTTTGTTGCGTAACAGTTTTTTTCGGATGATAAAACCGCATTAATTAACTCTTTAGAAGTTGTTTTTCCATTCGTGCCTGTAATTCCAATTATTGGAATGTTAAGTTGTTTTCTATGGAATTTTGCTAACTTTTGAAGCGTTAATAAAACATCATCTACTAAAATAGTATTAGAACTGTTTTCATATTCTTTTTCATCAATAATTGCAAAACTACAACCATTCTTAATTGCTTTTTCTGCAAATTTATTTCCATTGAATTTCTCGCCTTTTAATGCAAAGAATAAACTTCCATTCTTAATTTTTCTTGTGTCCGTACATATGCTAGGGTGTTTCTGAAAAATTCTATAAAGATCTTTAGTGGTCATTTTTATATAAAACAAAACCCCATGTTTAGTGGGGTTTTTTATTTTTTATTTTATTAGAAATTATTTTCGTTTCTTATTGTAATCAACTCCTCTTCTTTGATTGTTCTTGTCTCTACTAACAGGAGACCCAACTCTATCCATTGCACATCTAAAACCTATTGCATCAGTAGATTGATCTTGATCTAGAAATCTTCTTGTTCCTGGATTTAACCAATAAGCTCTATCTTTCCATGATCCACCTTTAAATACTCTTGTTCTATCTGTAATTAATGAAGATTCTCCATAAGCATACATTTCATTACTATTTCCTTCAGGAGCATTATCTTTGTATTTAGATGCAGTTTGATTCCATTTGTCAATTTGAACTCTTGCTGTATCAACTGCCATTTTTTCGTCTAATAAATTATTCCAATCAATTCCCATTTGAGATTCAATATCTCCATTGAGGTAATTGATATTGTCAGCTTTCTTATAGTTTCTTCTGTAAGCATTTCCTTGAACATCTACAGGTATCATTTGTACTCTACCTAAACTATCAACTTCCTCCAAAAATCCATCCTCATCAGTTTTTTGAGTTAAGTAAACATTTCCTCTAAAACTTCTGTGGTCTGCAGTAGTAGTTTGCTCTATAATAGGCCTATAAACATCCATTACCCATTCAGCAACATTACCTGCCATATTGTATAATCCGTAATCATTTGGCCAGTAAGCTCTAACAGGTGAAGTAATATCAGCATTATCGTTTAAGCTTCCTGCAACCCCCATATTATCTCCTCTCCCTCTCTTGAAGTTGGCCATTATCTCACCTTGATTATTTGTACTTCCATTTCTTAATGAAGAACCATTCCAAGGGTATAATTTCCTTTCATCAGTATTTTCTTCTTGAGTATTTCCTACATATCCAAGTGCGGCAAATTCCCATTCAGCTTCAGTAGGCAATCTGTAAGAAGGTAATAAAAGACCATCTTCCATTTTGATAATTCTACTTTTCTCTCCACTACCATAATTTTCATTAGTAAGATTTCTTGGGTTTCTTCTTACAATTCCTTCATACTGTCCTTGTAAGTAAGATTGAGTTGTGAATACATTATCATCCATTTGTTCCATATCTTCTTGTAATATACCATTATCAATAAGTATTCTCTCATTTACTCTGTCAGTTCTCCATGCGCAATAGTCAGTTGCTTGTTGCCAGCTCACACCAACAACAGGATAGTTTTTGAATGCAGGATGTCTTAAATATTGCTCTACAAAAGGTTCATTATATCCTAATTTATCTCTCCAAACTAAAGTGTCAGGTAAGGTTTTCTTGTAAACTTCTGGGTAAGAGGCTCCGTAAACTCTGTTTACCCAGAATAGGTATTCTAAATAGTCAATATTTCTTACTTCAGTTTCATCCATATAGAAAGAGGATACAGTTTGTCTTCTTGGAATGTTATCCCATTCATACATTACATCTTGCTCGACTCTTCCCATAGTGAAAGATCCTCCTTCTACAAACATTAAACCAGGGCCTGTAGCTTGTTCAATAAAGCGCTCGTTAGTTTCGTAACCTCCATTCTTTGTATTATTGTATTCCCATCCTGTAGTTGATGATTCTTTTCTTGAAGAACATGATGCAAGAATTATTATACTTAGTGCTAAAATTAATTTATTTGTTTTCATCATTTTTTATTAATATGATTGTTATTGTTTTATGTTAACTAGAATTGCGGACAACTTATTGTGTTGAACGATTTCCCTTTAGTGTGACAAGGCATGAATAAGGTAAATGACAATTCATGAGCACCTAGTGTGTTGCTATTTTTTAAATTACTTACAGTAATATCATAACTGTAGCCAAACTTGAATGTTTCTTGAATTAGTCCCATCATTAAAATAAATGAGTCAAAATTATTTAAGCTGTTTCTTGCCCATAAGCCACCAACAACAGGCCCTTTCTTAGCATAAATCCCATAATTGAATTGTTGAAATTCAGATTGGTTTTGGTATAAAAAGTTAGGTGAAATTGTAAATGCATTGTGCGAATATTTATTCACAACAATATTTCCACCTGCATGTGCTGTTATTTTCGTTGGCAACTCACTTTCACTTATAAAACCTTGATTAGGCATAGTCATGTGATGTGCAGCAAATCCAAAGAATATGTTCTCAGAATACCCTAAAATTCCTGCAGAGAAATCAGGGAAGCTTTTAGATGTAGGGTTATTAACAATATCTTCCTGAGTTGGGTAAACAAACCCTTGTTGAGCATCAATCATATCTCCAAAAGTAAGATCACTCCAATCTAACTGAATCATTCTATAAGATGCTTCAAAGCCAGCTTTTACAGCAAATTGATGATTTACTTTTAATCTGTAAGAATATTGTAATGCTAAATGAGTTGTGTTTAAGTTCCCTGCACCGGCTCTATCTTGAGCAACTAAAATTCCTAAGCCACCACCAATTGAGTTAATATGTTGATCGAATGATGCAGAAGTTGTAATATAGGTTCTTCCGATTCCAGGCCATTGATCTCTGTAATTTAAATTTGCTCTAGGGCAATCGTTGCTTCCAGCAAAAGCAGGATTTAAATATAGTGGATTGGCGTAAAACTGACTAAATGCAGGATCCTGTGCTTTAGCGGTTTTGCTCATAAAAATAGCAACTGTTACTGCAAAAAATATTTTGGAAAATCTATTCAACATAAATTTGTTTTTTCTTAATTTCAATATCACAAAAATAAACAAATTATTTAAAATACTCTTTTACTAGTAGAAAATTGTAAAATAAATACATTTTTTGTGCGTTATAGCTTTGTTTTTAAAAGGATATATAGATTTGCACTTATGAAAAAAAGAATTTTTATTGCTTTATTTTTTACTGTTTTTTGTGTAGGATTATTTGCTCAAAATAGTTCTGTTTTAGCTCAAGGAGAATGGTATAAAATTTCAACAACAAAAAATGGAATTTATAAGCTTTCTTACTCTAGTTTTGTAGACTTAGGAATTGATGTAAATGATCTTCAAATCAGTGCAATAAAACTATATGGTAAAGGAGGTGGAATGTTACCACATTTAAACTCAGAATTCAGGCATAATGATTTGCCAGAAATGGCTATAAAAATTTATGACTCCAACAATAATGGTGTTTTTGAGAGTTCTGATTATATTTTGTTTTATGGTATGTCTGCTAATATTTGGAAACTTAACACTTCCTCCAACCTTTTTGAGCATACAACTCATTTGTTTTCGGACAAGGTATATTACTTTTTAACTGTTGATAATCAGGGTGAAGGTAAGAGAGTTGAATTAAAAAATACCTTGCTGAATCCAACAAGAATAATAACAGATTATAATGCGTTTTCATATCATGAGCAAGAGCTAGAAAACATTATACAATCTGGAAAAAAATGGTTTGGTGAAAGGTTTTCATATGACAATAGCCAGAATTTTTCTTTCAGCTTTCCTAATTTAATTTTTTCAGAATCTGTGAATATTAAAACTGCAGTTGTTGGTCGCTCATTACAATCTTCAAACTTTAAAATAAGTGCAAATTCAGCTTTTTTAAGCACCTTAAATATACCGAATGTTGTAAGTACTTATGCAACAGAATATGCAAAAGAGGCATCAAATAATTCTCTTTTTAATTCTAATTCAACAAATATAGATGTGAATTTAGAGTATACTTCCGCTGATAGTGGGGCAGAGGCATGGTTGAATTATATTGAGATTAATGCAAGAAGAGAATTAAAACTTACTGGTAATTATTTAAATTTTAGAGATGTTGAAAGTGTATCTGATGAAATTGGGGAATTTGTAATTCAGAATGCTATTGGAGTGAACGTTTGGGATGTTACTAATCCTACAAATGTAAAGTTTTTACAAACAAATTCAAGTGGTAGTTTAGTGTCCTTTAATGATTCATTGAACTCTTTTAAAGAGTACATAGCATTTAATCCTTCAGCTTATTTAACTCCAATGTTACATTCAACTGTCAACAATCAGGATTTGCATGGAATTTCTAATAATATTGAATTTGTTATTATTTCTCATCCTGATTTTTTATTTGCAGCTAATCGTTTAGCAGATTTTCATTTTGAGATGGATAACATGAATTCAATTGTTGTAACTCCTCAACAAATTTACAATGAGTTTTCATCAGGAATGCAAGATGTAAGTGCAATTCGTGATTTTTTAAAACAACAATATAATAAAGAAAATTCAGCTCTTAAATATCTACTTCTTTTTGGAGATGCTTCATATGATCCTAAAAATAGATTAGAGAATAATACAAACTTTGTAGTAACTTATCAGTCAGCAAATTCAACACATCCAACACAAACCTATGTAACTGATGATTATTTTGGTCTTTTAGATGATGATGAGGGACTTTTTAATAATGATTTGGTAGATATTGGGATTGGTAGATTTCCAGTTGCTACACTTAAAGAAGCAAATGTTCTAGTTGATAAAGTTGAACGATATTATGAAAAACCTTCTTTTGGTAGTTGGCGTAATGATGTGGCATTTATTGCTGATGATGGTGATGCAAATGATGGAAATATACATATGTGGCAAGCTGATAGTTTAGCAAATCATGTGGCAGATAATTATGATGATATAAATATTCAGAAAATATATTTAGATAATTATTATCAGGAATCAACCCCGGGAGGTCCTAGAAGTTCAGCTGCTCAAAGTGCAATAAATAACAAAATAGATAAAGGAGCTCTACTTATTAATTATACTGGGCATGGAGGTCCTTTGGGATGGACTCAAGAAAGAATATTAGAAGTTGATCAAATTAAAAGCTGTTTTAATATTGATAATCTACCATTATTTATGACGGCTACTTGTAAGTTCTCCTGTTTTGATAATCCTGAGGAAAAATCTGCGGGAGAATATCTTTTGTTAAATGAAAATGGAGGAGCAATAGCTTTATTAAGTACAACTCGTTTGGTTTTTGTGGGACCTAACTACAACTTAAATACAAAGTTTATTCAGAATATTTTCAAAAAGAAAGATGGCAAGTTTCTGAGGTTGGGGGATTTATTTAAAACAACCAAAGTGTTGAGTGGTACAAACTTGAATAATAGAAATTTTACACTTTTAGGCGATCCCGCCCTTCGACTGGTTTATCCTAAACATGATGTAATAACTACAATTATTGCCGATACTTTAAAAGCCTTAGGAGAAGTTAGTATTGATGGGGAAATTAGAGATAATGGCAGTTTATTAACAAATTTTAACGGCACAATTTATCCTACAGTATATGATAAGGAAATTATTAAAACTACTTTAGGTCAAGAGAGTTGTACCCCTATGCCTTATCGTGATCAGAATAATATTTTATATAAAGGAGCTGCAACAGTTAAAGATGGAGAGTTTTCTTTTAATTTTATTGTTCCTAGGGATATTGCATACAATTATGGAGCTGGAAAAATTTCATATTATGCAGTTAATGATGATGAACAAAATCCTTTAGATGCAAATGGCAGTGAGTATGATTTTGTAATTGGAGGTAATGCTGATAATATAACTTATGATTATGATCCTGCAGAATTAAACCTTTATATAAATACTAGAAATTTTAAGGATGGTGGGGTAACTGATGAGAATCCTGTTTTGTTAGCAGATATATTTGATTTGAGTGGAATAAATACTGTTGGAAATGGAATCGGGCACGATATTACAGCTGTTCTTGATGGGAATACTTCAAATCCTTATGTGCTTAATGACTTTTATGAAGCTAAAAAAGATAATTATACTGAAGGTATTATTCGTTTTCCTTTTTATAATATGGAGAAAGGTGAACATTCGCTTACTTTAAAAGTGTGGGATGTGTTTAATAACTCTTCAGAAGCTACAATTTCATTTGTTGTTTCTGATGAAAATGAATTTACAATTGCTGATTATATTACTTATCCCAATCCATTTTCTTCTTCTACTGATATTTATTTTCAGCATAATAAACCAAATCAGAACTTAGATGTTGACTTGAGAATTTATTCAATTACTGGAGTTTTAGTAAAGCAATTTGAGGAAAATTATACGGATAATGGTTATAGAATTGGTCCTATTAATTGGAATGGAAAAGATGATTATGGAGGGCAAATTAGTCCAGGTATGTATATTGCAAAATTGGATGTTTATTCAGATGACGGAGATTTTACATCAAAATCTATCAGAATTATACTAATGCCTTAGTAAATGCGTTTAATCACACAATAAAAAAAAGTATATTTGCAAACTAAATTATTAAAATGAAAAAACTAATTGGAATTTTAAGTGCATCATTAATGATGTTTTCTGCTTTTCCTCAAGCAAATGATATTGATTATAGTGACTTGACTGGTGGTTTAAATACAATTACAACTGCTGTTCCTTTTTTAATGATATCTCCAGATTCTAAAGCTGGTGCAATGGGTGATGTTGGAGTTGCAACTACTCCTGATGCAAATTCTATGCATTGGAATCCTGCAAAACTTGCTTTTACTACTGATGATATGGGAGCCTCTATGTCTTATGTTCCATGGTTAAGAGCTTTAGTTCCAGATATTAATCTCTCATATTTAGCAGGATATAGAAAGTTAGATGATAATCAGGCAGTTGGTTTAGAAATGCGTTATTTCTCATTAGGGGATATTACTTTTACAGATGTACTTGGCACAACTATTGGACAATATAAGCCACACGAATTAGCATTAGGGACTTCATATGCTCGTAAGTTATCAAGAAAATTCTCATTAGCAATTTCAGGTAGATATATTTATTCTAATTTAACTGGAGGGCAATCTGCAGGTGGTATTGAAACAGTTGCAGGTCAATCAATTGCTGCTGATTTAGCTGGGTATTATGCTAAGCCTGTCAGAATTGGAGGGCAAGACATGGATTTGACAGTTGGATTAAATGTGTCTAATATTGGTAGTAAGGTTTCTTATACTGAAACTTCTATTAGAGATTTTATTCCTATTAATATGAGGTTAGGTTCAGCTGTAGAAGCAGATATTGATGAGTATAATAAAATCTCATTAGCCTTTGATTTAAATAAATTACTAGTGCCAACTCCACCTATTACAGATGATGGAGAAATTAAATTAGGTCAGAGTTCTGATGTTGGTGTAGTTTCTGGAATATTCCAATCATTTGGTGATGCCCCAGGTGGTTTTAGTGAGGAAATACGAGAGATTAATTATTCAATAGGAACAGAGTATTGGTACGCAAATCAGTTTGCTTTAAGAGCTGGTTATTTCTTTGAACATGCTACTAAAGGGGGAAGAAAGTTTCTTACTTTTGGTTCAGGTGTTAAGTATAGTGCATTTACACTTGATTTTTCTTATTTAGTAAATGCAAATAATGATGCTGGGGCTACTAATCCTTTAGCAAATACTATGAGATTTTCTATGATATGGAATTTCGGTGCAATGGAAGAAGCTAACTAAAATGAATATAAGAGTCGGTTTTGGTTTTGATGTACATCAGTTAAAAGAAGGGTTAGACTTTTGGCTTGGTGGAATTATTATCCCTCATACTAAAGGAGGACTTGGCCATTCGGATGCTGATGTTTTAATTCATACCATTTGTGATGCATTATTGGGAGCTGCAAATCTTGGGGATATTGGAAGACACTTCCCTGATACTGATCCAAAATACAAAGGAATAGATAGCAAGTTGTTGCTTAAAGAAGTAATTAAACTTATAAGAGTAAATGGGTATGAATTAGGAAATATTGATGCTACAATTTGCTTGCAGACTCCAAAAATAGGACTTTACATACCTAAAATGCAAAAAGTACTTGCTGATTGTATAAGTGTAGATGCTGATTTAGTTTCAATAAAAGCTACTACAACTGAAAAGTTAAGTTTTGTTGGTAGAGAAGAAGGAGTTTCTGCTTATTCAACTGTTTTGATTCACAAGGTTTAAAAACCTAAATCTTCTCTCTTTTTATTATCTCTTAAATAGACTTGCATTTTTGCTTGTGCGCAAACAATGCCTTTTTTGTTAATAGCTTCCACTTTGTGCCATATCTCAAATTTACCTTTTTCATCTAAAGTCTTTTCTGCTAACAATATATCTTCCTCGGTAATTTTAAAATGAAGTTTTAATGATGAATCAGCAGGTCGTAAATATTGTATTTCAGCAGATTTTAACCAGATAATTAGTTTCCTTTTTTTGTTTGCAAAAATGTGATAATACATAGTAGGAAAGTAAGGGTCACAAGCTGAAAAGATGCTTCCCCCGAAAATAGTTTTATGAAAATTCATATTAAAAAGAGCTCGTCTTAATACTACTTTCATTTCCAAGAAATCATCAGAAATTTCCTTTAATACTATTCTGTTAAATAATAATGGTGGGAAAATATTCATTACAAATTTGAGTAAAATTTTTGAAACTTGCATATTGCAAAAATAAAAAACCCCACTCAAAAAGAGTAGGGTTTTAAAATTTAGATTTTAATATTCTTAGTGTTTAGCTAAATAATCAGCTACACTTTCATGTGTTCCTTTCATAGCGTCATCACCTTTACTCCAGTTTGCAGGACAAACTTCTCCATTTTCTTCAAAATGTTGTAAAGCGTCAACCATTCTTAATGCCTCATCAACATTTCTTCCTAATGGGAAATTATTAACGATTTGATGTTGTACGATTCCACTTTTATCAATTAAAAAAAGTCCTCTGTAAGCAATCATTGGTCCTGTAGCGCACATGTTGTCATTTTCATCTAATTCATAATCTCCAGCTAATACTCCAAAGTTTGCTGATATTGTTTTAGAAGTATCAGCAACTAAAGGATAAGTAATTCCTTTAATACCACCTTCTGATTTATCCATTTGCAACCATCCCCAATGTGATTGTTCTGTATCTGTTGAGCAAGCAACTACTTCTACTCCTCTTGCTTCAAATTCAGCTAATTTATTTTGAAATGCAAATAATTCTGTTGGACATACGAAAGTAAAATCCATAGGATAGAAAAAGAATAATACGGGCTTTTCCCCTACAAACTGATCTAAAGAATAATCTGCTACTATTTGCCCACCTTTTATTACTGCTGATGCAGAAAATGATGGCGCTTTTTTACCTACTAATATTGACATAATTTTTTATTTTTTGATTATTAAAACTCGAGCAAAACTAATACAAAATAAGGACAAACCTTATATTTTAGATAGAATAAAGGCAATTCGTTCATTAACTGTTAATTTAGGGACTTCCACTAAATTATAACCAAAGGACTGATAAGTAGTGAGTAAAACGTTTTCTATGTTTTTTGCAGTGATAATATCTTCTTTTCTTTCATTGTCATTTGTATAGATTTCTGCCCAAATAGGTGTGTAAAAAACAGTTTTATTGTAAGGAAATTGTTTTACCATTTCCATGATTTCATTATTAACCGCTAGCTTATCATGTTTTAAGTAGGCAATTACATCAATAATACCTCTGTCAAAAAAATGAGTCCTACCTTGTGGTGCATTAGTATGTTGTAATTTTCTAAGAGCGATTACTTGTTGAGAAAAAGCAGCTAAGTTTTTCCACGGCAGAGCATCTCCACCATTTGCAATCTGTTCGATTATTATTGTCCTAGAAATTTCCTCAGCACATGAATGACCTTCTTTTTTGAGAGTGTCAATAATTGCAGTTTTGCCTGTTCCAGGAGCTCCAGTTATGATGTATTTTTGATTCACTTTAAAGGCTTAAGTAAGCAATAGCTGCCCCTAACAAAATAGCAAAAATCTTTTTTGAATTGAATTTATGCCCTTCACTGCTTTCAAATAATATTGTTGTAGAAATATGAAGAAAAATCCCTATAACTACTGCCATTATTTCATTATGAAATTTTGCTAAATCAGCAAAAAGACTTCCTGCAAAAACCCCAAGAGGAGACATTAATGCAAAAAGCAACAAATAGAAATATGCTCTTGTTTTACTTATATTACTTTGAAGGAATATTGTCATCAAAACAATAGCTACTGGCATTTTATGCAATACAATTCCAGTAAGTAAGGCATTGTGTGCATGATGATGAAGATGTCCTCCTAAAGGAACTCCTTCTAGTAAAGCGTGCAGACATAGACTTATGAGCACTGAGAAAGGTATAGTATTACTTTTGTGAAAATGCCCGTGCTCTATGCCTTGCGAAAAATATTCTAATAAAATCTGTATTAAAAAACCACTTAATATATAAAGGCCGATATGCTTTGATGTGTTGTGCTCAAAAAGTTCAGGAAGTAAATGGAGTAAACTTACAGCAAGAAGATATGCACCACTAAAAGTTAAAAGCAACTGGATATTCTTACTTTTTCTAATGTTGAAAATTTCAACAATTATTGCTCCAGCAATTACGGATGCAAATAATAGTGCTAGTGTTGTTAAATCCATTTCTTGCAAATTAAGATTAATCTATCAGAAAAAGTCGCATTAAAATTTTCCAATTTATAGTTTCCAAAGATATTAAATATTTTTAGTCCTGCAGTAGTGATGAATTCAGAATAATCAGTTAAAGTTAGTGCTTTTACTTTCTCTTGAAAATATTGCTTTTTATCTCCCTCAATAATCTCAATATCTTTAATGATGTGTCCATTTTCTACTTTCCGTGTTATGTTGAATACGATATTATCAATTGTTTTTTGTTCCTTAGGCACTAAGTTCTTAATTACCTTTTTTACATTCATAAAATCAATAATCAAAATTCCTTCTGATTTTAAATTGCTTGCCATAGCATTAATGGCTTTTTGCTCATCTTCCACTTTTTCAAAATAACCAAAAGAAGTAAATAGGTTAGTTGCAATATCAAAGCTATTTTTTTGAAACACCTCACGCATATCATGCACTGCAAATTGCAATGTTGCATTTTCATTTTTTGTAGCAACAGCTATGCTGTTAGGTGATAGGTCTAAGCCGATAACATCCAATCCCAAGGAATTAAAATAAGTGGCATGTCTTCCTTTTCCGCAAGCAATATCTATGAGGGTGCTTCCTTTGAGGATTTGCAAGTGCTGTATTAAATTATCAATAAAAATTTCTGCTTCTTTTTCATCTCTATTTTTATAGAGGATATGGTAATATGTGGAATCAAACCAGTTTTCAAACCAACTCATAATTATTCTTTTAATTTTTTATGCATTTCTTCTTTTTTTCTTTAAACGAAAGGCAATGTTCTCTGAAATGGTCAATGGATATATTACCCTCTCTGCCTTATTACTTCATATAAGATAACACCAGTAGCAACCGAAACATTTAATGAAGCAATTTTTCCAGCCAAAGGAATTTTAGCTCTTGCATCACATATTTTCAAAAATTCAGGAGAAACACCATCTTCTTCTGATCCCAAAATAATAGCAGTAGGGGGTGTGTAATCAGGCTTATACATCAAGTCTTGTGTTTTTTCAGTACAGCCAACCAATTGTATGCCACTTTCTTTCATGAATTGTAAGGCCAATTTCAAATTCCAAGTACGACAAACTGTTATTTTATGCAAAGCACCAGCTGAGGTTTTGATTGCATCTGCATTAATAGCAGCAGCATTTTGTTCAGGAATTATAATTGCATCTACTCCAGCACATTCTGCGGTACGGGCAATTGCTCCAAAGTTTCTTACATCTGTAATTCTATCTAACACCAAAATTAAAGGGTTTTTTCCTTGTTCATAAAGGCTTGGAACTACATCTTCAATATTATGAAAATCAATAGGTGATATAAAAGCAAAAACCCCTTGATGATTTTTTCTTGTCAAGCGATTAATTTTCTCTAAAGGAACATGCTTGTAATTTATTCTATTTAGACGAACTAATTTCCAGAGTTCAGTAAATAAATCGTTATGCAATCCTTTTTGAATAAATAGTTTGTCAATTGTTTTTCCAGCATTTACTGCTTCAATTATGGAACGAATTCCAAATATGTAATTTTTTTCTTCAGTGTTAGGCATTATTATCTTCTTTAAACTTAATTTGAGTGGTAATCTCAGGTATATCTCTGAGTTCAATTTCTTTTTTTATTTCTTCTGACTTTTCTTTTAAGTCCTTTGTTAGGATTTGCTTCTTTCTTTTTTCCATAGGAGGGTTTAATTTTTCAGCATTTTCAAACTTAATAACACTTTCCAAGATATCTGTGGGTAATTGTTTTGCTTTTTGAAGTGTGTCCAAAAATTCTTCTGCAAAAAACTGGTCAATCTGTATTCTTCTTTTGGTAGTATGGGCAAATTTTCCGATAATCCTACAAACATTATCTCGCTCTTCAGGACTTAATTTATCTGCAAATTCGTATTCTTCAATCTTTTTAAGGCTTAGGATTATTGGCTCCAAAGCATCTTTTGTAATAATATACACATTGTAGTCACCAATATTATAGGTAAATTGGTTAATTACTGAAAGTGTGTTAGAAGGAATTACAAGAAATAAATCCTTTTTTACATTATCATGTTTTGCATATTTTTTTAGATTTTCAGTTTGTAATTTGATGTATTTTGGAAAGTTACTTAAATCATCATTAGCTGGGCTTTTTGCATCAAAAACAATTAGTTGATCCATAATTTCAATAGAATTATCCGGTTTGTTTCTTGGATGAGGAAAATCTTCCTGTCCGATATATTCAATAACATGGTTATTGCAGATAATTTTAATGTGATTTTCAATATCCCTTTCGTGTTCTCCCCATTTGAGTTTCATATTTTCTAATCTTACCTGCTCTTTTTTAACACGCTCGTCATTAACTCTGGCAATTTCTGCTCTAAGACTATCTTGTAATGTGTTTGTTGATTCAATTGATTTTCTGAGAGTTTCATTTCTGTTTTCTTCTTCTTTTTTTAGTTTAGTATTTTCATTTCTTAAATTATTTTTGTCTAACTCAACTAGTTTTAATCTTTCTTCAATTTGTATTTTTTCAGTTTTTATCTGCTCAAATGAATTCATTTTAGCATTTAAAACTTCAGAGGTATTTTGTAGGTTTTTAATGTTTTCTTCTTTTGCTGAAATAGTTTGTTCTAATTCAGAAATCTTCTTTTTATCTTTCTCAGAAGTATCTTCAGTTACTAAATATTTTCTTAAATAAAGTGCTACTATTCCGACAATAATTAAGATGTAAAAAGCGTATTCCATAAGTGAATTTTTGAATTATAAAATGAGGACTAAAGTATCAACTTCTATGATTTTATACAAGTCAATTACATCTTTATTTCTCATTCTTATACAGCCGTGTGATGCTGGCGTTCCTAATCTTCCTTCTTCTGATGTGCCGTGAATATAAATGTAGCGTTTGTATGAATCAATTCCCTCTCCTTTATTTTTTCCTTGTTCTAATCCTTCAAGCCAAAAAATTCTTGATGTTACATTATCAGTTATGCTTTTTGTTTTATCAGTGTATATGGTAGCCATATCACCATAAAAAACTCTGCCTGTCATTTTGCCATTAATAGGGATGTTATCTCCATGTTTTTCTTTTACTTTATGTAATCCAAGAGGTGTTTTATTGCTTCCGTCTACACTTCCAGTTCCATATTCTGATGATGAAATAATGTATTTTTTTACAATTGCACCTTCTTTAATATGATACATCTTCTGATTATCAATAGAGACAAAAAGCAGTTCAGAATAATCTGTGGAAATATAATTTGTTACTTTCCGTATTATATCTTCTTGGCAGTAAGTAGTGTTATAAAAAATTAAAATTAGAATAAAGTTAAAGACTCTGAGCATAAGTTCCAGTCAATTGGTTTTTGATTATTTATTGTGAGTATCTCATTTGTTTTAGAAAAATGTTTGCATCCTAAAAAGCCTCTATATGCTGAAAAAGGAGAGGGGTGGCTAGTTTGTAAAATATAATGTCTTTTAGAGTCGATTAAATCTGCTTTTTTCTGAGCAAATGCACCCCAAAGTAAAAATATAATCCCTTCTTTCTCTGAAGATAGTTTTGAAATTACAGCATTAGTATAATTCTCCCATCCCATTTTCTGATGAGAACCAGCCTCTTTTTCTCTTACTGTAAGAATAGCATTTAAAAGCAATACTCCTTGCTTTGCCCAGCTTGTTAAGTCTCCATTTTCTGATATTGGAATTTCTAAATCAGACTTTATTTCTTTAAAGATGTTGCGTAATGATGGTGGATTTTTAATTCTATTAGGAACAGAAAAAGAAAGTCCGTGTGCTTGATTTTTTCCATGATAGGGGTCTTGTCCCAATATTACAACCTTAACTTTTGACAAAGGTGTCTTGTTAAAGCAATAAAAAACTAATTCATTTTTTGGAAAAATGACAAATCTTTTCCTTTCTAAATCTACTTTTTTTAGAATTAATTTAAATGAATCTGACTCAAGTTCATCTTGCAAAAATTCTATCCAATCATTATTTAGGTGTAAATTAGTAAATTTCATTTTCTTATTTCAAAGATAGATAATCTTGCTTAAAAATGTATTTTTGCAACAAACTATTTATAAAATGAAAAAAGTTATTTTTATTGTCTTTGCGATTACTTTACTAAGTTCTTGTGTAGTTAATCGTAAAGCATGTCCAGGTGTTGTTCAAGGTAATCAAGTAAACACAAACTCTTAAATTCTGATATTGAGTACTTCTAAAGTGATGAAAAAACCAAAATGGTTAAAAGTTAAGCTGCCAACTGGGCAAGCTTACAAGAATGTAAGAGGCATTACCAAATCTCATGATTTGCATACGATTTGTGAAAGTGGTAATTGTCCTAATATGGGCGAGTGTTGGGGAGAAGGTACTGCAACTTTTATGATATTAGGAAATATATGTACAAGGTCATGTGGTTTTTGTAATGTTATGACAGGCAGGCCTTTAGCTGTTGATGTTTTAGAACCTAAAAAAGTTGCTCGATCAGTTAAATTAATGGAAGTTAAACATGCTGTAATTACATCAGTTGATAGAGATGACTTAAAAGACGGTGGAGCGAGTATATGGGTAGAAACTATCAATGAGATTCGTAAAGAAAATCCTTACACAACAATGGAAACTTTAATACCTGATTTTAAAGGCAGGTTGCAAGATATTCAGCCAATTATTAATGTAGCTCCTGAAGTTGTTTCTCATAATGTAGAGACAGTAAGAAGGCTAACAAAAAAAGTTAGAATTCAGGCTAAATATGACAGAAGTTTAGATACGCTTAGGTTCTTATATGAGGGGGGTATTAAAACTAAATCAGGCATTATGTTGGGGCTTGGTGAAACTGAAGATGAAGTTATTGAAACTATGCGCGATTTACGTAAAGTTGGTGTTCAAATTGTAACTCTTGGACAATATCTTCAGCCTACTAAAAAGCATTTACCAGTTTTAGAATATATTACTCCAGAGCAATTTAAAAAATATAAAGAAATTGCAAAGTCCTTAGGATTCAGGCATGTTGAAAGTGGCCCTTTAGTTCGCTCTTCATATCATGCAGAAAAGCATATTCATTAGTAAAAAGTATTTTTCTAATTATTGTTGTTTGTTTAGCTTTAAAGCTTATATTTGTGAACTTAAATTTAACAAACAAATCATTAGATATGAGAAATAAAATTTTACCATTATTTTTAGGAGCATTATTGTCAGCAAACTTTAGCTTTGCTCAAAAGTGTGGAACTTATGAAGGTTCATTTGAAAATGAAAAAAATAAATTCCCAGAATTTTACCAATCTATAGAAAGTAAAAATACAGATTTACAGCAAAGTCATTTAAAAGCTTTAAGTCAAATGACTACAATTAAAGAAGAGAATGGCGTCAGAGTTATTCCTGTTGTTGTTCATGTTATTCATGATTTAGGAAGTGAAAATATTTCTGATGCTTCAATTCAAGGTGCTTTAGATATTTTAAATGCAAATATTAATGGGCAAGGCGCTAACTTTTTAAATAAAACACCAGATATTTTTGCTGCTGTTAGAGGTGATTTAAAAGTCGAGTTTAGGTTAGCGAAACTGGATCCTAACGGAAATCCTACTACTGGAATAAATAGAGTTAGGTCAACTTTGACTGATGAGCCAGTTCCTAGAGATGCGGTAAAATCATTAAGTTATTGGAATTCTTATCAGTATCTAAATATTTGGACACTTAAAAGGTTTGCACCACAGGATGATGGGAATACACTTCTTGGTTATGCCCAGTTTCCTTTTAGCGGTTCAATGTCAACTGATGGAGTTGTTTTATTAGCTTCTCAAATGGTTAGTGGAGGTACGTTAACTCATGAGTGTGGACATTGGTTAGGACTAAGGCATGTTTGGGGAGATGCAGTTTGTGGTGATGATGGAGTTAAAGACACTCCGCCAGCAAGAGAGCCTAATTTTGGAGTTACTTTGAATAATTTTCCATATCATGTTGGGTTGGCTCCACCAGCAGGTCAAACTGGAGCTTGGGGTTGTATAGCTGATTCATTAAATCCTGCTGGCGAGATGTTTGTAAACTATATGGATTATTCGAATGATGCAGATGTAACTATGTTTACTAAGGGTCAAAATGCTGTTATGAATGAAGTTCTTAATGGAAATTATGATGAAGAAACTCAAACTTCAGGTGTAGGTTTTAGAGAGTATATGTGGTCTAATGAAAATATTGCCCTAACCGGAACAGCTGATGGCTATATGACTCCTACTTGTACACAAGAGGCTACTTTTAATGTTATTGGTGGATCTTCTTCAATTTGTGCAGGTGAATCAATTCTATTAAAAGGGAATAAAACTATGTTTGGTACTGGTAATGTGAATTCTATGACATGGGATTTTGGTGATGGAAATACAGATAATTCAGGAGAGAATTTCCTTGCACATGAATATACTACAGCAGGTTCTTATGATGTCACATTGACTGTTGAATATAATGAATTGACGGAAGCAAGAGCTAGTTCTTTGGCTGACTTAGATATTGCAAATGCAACATCTTATGACTCTCTAGTTTCAACATTAATAGCTCAGGGTACACTGGCTGAATTAGAAGCTGTCAATGCAACAAATATTAATTTATATCTTGATGTTGATTCTTTTAGTATTGGATCTTATTTTGCACATATCCCAATTGATAGCATGGTAGGCGAGCATTCTTCTGTTTATTATGGGCTTGATACATTTATGTTAATTTTTGACACACCTAAAGGTGATGTATTAGATTCAGTATCTTCTGCTAGATTAACAAATTGTTTTTCAACTTTAATAATGGATTCAGTGGTTGGATCTCAAAATACAGCTACTTTGGTATGGGAATATGACACACTGACTTATTATTTTGGTTGGTATTCTGCTGATGCTTATGACGCTTACTTTATGGATACTCTTTTCTATAGAGGAAATGTTGAGAAAACTGTATATATTGCTTATTTCTCAAATACATGTATTTCAAATACTACAGTTGAAGAATTTATTACTGTAGGATCAAATTCATCTTCAAATAATGCTGGCTATTATTCTTATAGTTTTGAAAATGCTTCTGAATTAGATGGAGACTGGGTTATTAATCAATCAACTGATGTTGCTAGTGGTTGGGAATTTAGTGCTGGTAATTTTACAGAATGGAAATGGAATTCTGGTGTTGCATCTCATGGTGATGCTTCTATTATGATAGATGCAGATGAATTAGGAGAAGTATTAAGATCTACAGAAATAATTTCAGATGCTTATAACTTATCTGATTTAAATGATCCAGCAATTAAGTTTTCATGGTCAGGTGCTGCTGCAAATACTTTCCCAGTTAATGAACTAATTGTTACATACTCTGATAATTGTGGTGAAGACTGGAAATCACTTGGAACAATTAATGCTTTATTGGCTGCTAATTCAGGATTATATACAACTAGATTTGTTCCTAATGCATCTGATTGGAATGATACAATTATGTCAAAAAGCCAACTTAAAAATGATAATATTCGCTTTAAGTTTGAATATGTAATTAGTGGAAATACAAATAATTTTTATTTAGATAATATTATGATTGGTGAAGCTGATGCTTTAATGACTGCACAAAATCAAAATAATTCAAAATTATCTGTTTATCCTAACCCAACAAATGGAAATTCAGTTATTGATATTGAGAATCTTGCGGCTGTAAATATTGAGGTTACTTTAATCAATATACTAGGATCAAAAGTAATGGATCTTTATAGTGGAGTAGTAGTAAGTAAGTACCAGTCAATTGATGCAAATCTTACTAATCTTGATAAAGGGATCTACTTTGTAAGAGTTAATTCTAATGGGAATACGATTCTTACAGATAAGTTAATTCTTAAGTAAGTAGTAAATAAATATAAAAGAAAAGCCATCAGAAATGATGGCTTTTTTATTTGGTATAAGTTATTAGATTGATTTTTCCATCTTTCAGAACTCCATAGGAATTTTTTGATATCCATTCTCCAAGGTTAATGTACGTTGCTTTTTCGTCGACCTTAAGCTCTAAAGGGATGTGTCTGTGTCCAAACACATAATAATCAACAGGATTATTTTCTTGCATTTTCTCACAATATCCAAAAAGCAATTCTTTCTCTTTTGAAGCAAATGGTACTTCATTGCATTTACGGCTGCTTTTACTCCAAGTATGAGCTAAGCTTATACTAAAGTTAGGATGTAAACGAGCGAATAGAAACTGACAAAATTTAGATGTAAAAACTTGCTTTAATAGTTTGTAGAAATAATCCCCACTACCTAAGCCATCTCCATGCCCAATAAAAATCTTCTTATTTTGTTGCTCAATTACAATAGGATTATGATGAATAGTAATTCCTATTTCTTCTTCAAGATAGTCAAGCATCCATAAATCATGGTTACCTACAAAAAGGTGAATTTCTGTTCCGTTATCAGTGAGGTTTGCAAGTTTCCCTAGTAAACGAACAAATCCTTTCGGAACTACTTTTTTGTATTCAAACCAGAAATCAAAAATATCACCAACTAAGTAAATTACTTTTGCATCATTCTCAATTGAAGTAAGCCAACTTACAATAAGTTTCTCTCTCTTATGGCTTTCTTCTAGATTTGGGCTTCCTAAATGGAAGTCAGAAGCAAAATATATATTTTCTTTAATCAAGATTATTTTTCTAGTTCAGTTTTTAGTAACTGGTTTGCTAATTTAGGATCAGCTTGACCATTTGAAAGCTTCATTACTTCCCCCATAAACAAACCAATCAACCTTTTTTTACCTCCTTTATATTGCGCAACTTTTTCTGGGTATTTTGCAATTACTTGAGTAATATATTGTCCTAAAGCATCACTATCACTTTCTTGCACCCAATTATTTTCAGTAGCAATTTCTTCAGCAGTTTTATTGCTACTTAACATTGCAGGAAATACTTTTGATGTAGCAACTGAGTTACTTATTCTTTCATCATCAACTAGTCTAATAAGTGTTGCTAATTGTTTAGTTGAAATGCTAAATTCTGATATTGAAATGGCATTTTCATTTAGGTAAGATTTTACACTTCCATTAACAAAATTGGCTGCTGATTTAAAGTTTTTTGTATGTGAGCATAGCTCATTATAATATAATGCAACTCCTTTTTCGTCTATAAGTATATTGGTATCATAATCTGATAAACCGTATTCAGATGTAAATTTACTGTATAGTTCTTTAGGTAAAGGTGGTAGTTGACTCTTAACTTGAGCAATATATTCTTCAGTTACAATTACGGCTTGTAAATCTGGTTCTGGGAAGTATCTGTAGTCATTTGCCTCCTCTTTATGCCGCATGGAAATAGTAGTATTGTTTGCAGAATTAAAACTTCTTGTTTCATGTACAATAGTTCCTCCTTTATCTAAAAGTTCAATTTGTCTGTCAATTTCAAATTCAATTGCTCTTTTTACATTTCTTGTTGAGTTCATATTCTTTACCTCAACCTTAGTTCCGAATTCTGTAGCCCCTTTAAGCATTACTGAAATATTTGCATCACATCTTAATGATCCTTCCTCCATATTTCCATCACAAATATCTAGGTAACGAACTAATTTTCTAACTTCATTTATGTATTGATAGGCTTCATCTGATGACCTAACGTCAGGTTCAGAGACAACCTCAACTAAAGGTACACCTGCTCTATTTAAATCAACTAAAGTGTGGAAAGGATCTAAATCATGAATAGATTTTCCAGCATCTTCCTCCATGTGAATTCTAGTGATTTTAATGTCTTTAGGGTTTCCATCTGCATCTTTAATAGTGATTATCCCACCATTACAAATAGGTGTAGTGTCCTGTGTTATTTGATATCCTTTAGGTAAATCAGCATAAAAGTAATTTTTACGAGCATATTCATTTCTTTTTCTGATATCTGAACCAACTGCTATACCCAAACGAACAGCATATTCAATAACTTTAGCGTTTGATTTTGGTAGAGTTCCAGGGTGGCCTAATGAAATTACTGATGTTTTTGTATTGGGTGTAGCCCCATAAATATTCTCATCAGAAGAATATGCTTTTGTTTTTGTAAGTAATTGTGCATGGACTTCAAGCCCAATCACTACTTCATATTTATCTCTTAAACTCATTATTCGAATAATACTCTTCCTGATTCTATTTGTTCTCCTCCTTTATTAAGGCTGTAAAAATACAAACCATTCGCTAAATTCCCTCTTTTAATAGTAGTTTGATTTTTACTAATTGCAACATCCATTAATTTTGCCCCTAGGCTATTGTAAAGTGTAAAGTTATTAGCAGTATTATTCGTAATTGTAATATGATTTGTTGCAGGAATAGGGTAGATGCTAGGTTTTAAATTTTTTTCAATTGTATGAGCTGTTCCACTAGTTACATCAATAATATATAGTCCTGTTTGCATATCAGAAACAATAATATTTCCCGATGATAAATAAGGGTAAACTCCCCAAGCTCCTTTGTATGAAGCATGACTTGATGGAGCGTAAGTGTCATATTCCCAAGTTTGAATTGGGTTTGTTGGATCAGAAATATCAAAAACTCTTAAACCATCGTGGTAATAGGGGATGTATAAATTATCCCCTTTTATTATCCCATTGTGTGCCATTGATTGAGGATCAACACCTGAGCTGAATGTAGATAAAACGGAAATGTTATTGAAATCGCTTACATCTAATATTTTAACCTCATAACCATGGTTTTCATCTTGCATTACATAAACTGCCCCATCATCACTTAGCCAACCAGAATGATTGTACCCAGCATCAGGATATGAAGTTAAAGAACCTAATAATGTTGGTTGATCTCCCATTGTATTTACATTTGAAAAATCCATAATTCTAAAACCATCATTTCCACAATTTAAATAAGCTGAATCATTTCTAACAAATGCATCATGCACATGCCCAACACCATTGTAAGAATAAATTAAAATAGGTGCAGTTGGTATATGCAAATCGTAAACATCCATAGCAGTATTTGATGCACAAGCATATAGTTTTGCTGTTGCAGTGTCAATATATATATTGTGTGATTTTGTAAATAGCGCATTGGAGTCATAAACGGTAGTTACTGAGTCAGGTAAAGTTGAAATATCAATTATTTGTAATGTAGAAGAACTTCCTTCATCACAAACTACATATAAGTACCCTTGGAAATCATGGTAATCTCTATGGATTACGCCACCACCTTGGTATGTTCCTGCAACATAAGCAACTTGTGTTGCATTTGCAGGGTCAGTTACATCAAAAAAATGCGTACCATCAGTTGATCCTATAATTGCTATTTCACTTCCGTTTACTTCAAGACCCCAACATTCGTTATAAGTATTGTTGTAAGCCCAAGAACCCATTAAAGTTGTGTCTTGCCAATTGTATAAAAGCGTTCCTGTTTGTTGTGCATTTGAGCTGATGCCAATAAGAGCAATAGTTACTATTAAAATAATTTTATTCATTATATTGATTCGATTAGTTCTTTAATAATTTGAGTTAGTTTTGGTTCAGCTACTTCTGATACTTTTTGAATTTCTTCATGAGTTACCTTTTGTATTTTACCAGGAACTCCTAGATCAGTAATTACGGACATGGCAAAACAAGGAATATTCATATGGCGAGCAACAATTACTTCAGGTGCAGTAGACATTCCAACAGTATCTCCGCCAATAATTCTCATGTGATTGTATTCAGCTGGAGTTTCTAAAGTTGGACCTGTAAGCGCAACATAAACTCCTTTTTGTAAAGGCAGATTATTTGTCTTTGCAATGCTTTCTGCTTTACTGATTAAATCCTTGCAATAAGGTTCACTCATATCAGGGAATCTTGGACCAAGTTCCGCAATATTTGCGCCAATTAACGGATTAGCAATAAGATTGATATGATCACTTAAAATCATTAAATCACCTACTTCATAATCTGGGTTTACGCCTCCACTCGCATTAGATACTACTAGTTTTTCTATTCCTAAAAGTTTCATTACTCGCACAGGAAAAGTAACTTTATTAATAGCGTAGCCCTCATAAAAATGAAATCGTCCTTGCATAGCGACTACTTCTTTTCCTCCAAGATTTCCGAAAATTAATCTTCCACTATGTCCCTCTACAGTTGAAAGAGGAAAGTTAGGAATGTCTTTATAAGAAATAGAATGTTTAATGTCAATTTCATTAACTAAACCCCCAAGCCCTGTACCTAAAATGATACCAACTTTTGGTTGGCTATTTGTTTTGTTTTGTAAGAATTCAGCTGATTCTTTAATTTTTTGCAACATAGTTTAATATTTGTCTGTCAAAGATTTCTTGTTCTGAAAATGCAATATCAATAGGGATATAATAGATATTTGCATCTTCAAAGTGGGCTAATAATCCTCTTAATTTAGTAGCATCTTTTTCGGTGGTCAAGATAAGTTTTTTTGCACTTTCATCAGCATTGTATTTTGCTAAGATTTTTTGAGCATCATTAGCAGTATAGGAATGATGATCTTTAAATGTAATTTGACTTATAGTGTGCCCTTTGTTTTCTAACTGCTTCACTAGCGGTTTTGGATTTGCTATTCCGCTTACTAAAGTAATGCTGTATTTTTGATCTGAAGTAAATTCCTTATTTGTACTTATGCACCTCCAAATGCAGTAGTTAATGTGTGAGAAATAAGCTTTTTGATGTGTAAAAAGATGAAGCCTTTTTAGCATTCCCTTTTTTATAGTTGGGTTAATATTCTCAGGAGTTTTACTAAAAACAATTGCATTTGCTCTTTCTGCTCCTTTATTACTTTCTCTTAAATTACCAACTGGCATGAGGGAGTCTTTATAGTATGGGGAAGCGTAAGGCGTGATGAGAATATTAAAGCCTGCTTTTATCCATCTGTGCTGGTAGCCATCATCTAAAAGTATGACTTCTGCTTTAGGAAAATTTTTTAGGATTTTTTTCACACCATTATTCCTGTTTTTTTCTACTACAACTATGCAGTCAGGATTGTTTAGTTTTAACTGTAAAGGCTCATCACCTACTTTCGATGGCTTGCTTGTGCTTTCAACAATTTGTAAGTTGCTTGTTTTTCGGCCATATCCTCTGCTGAGGATAGCAACTTTATAATCGGGCTTTAGTAAATTAATAATGTACTGCGTGTGTGGGGTTTTGCCTGTACCTCCAACTGATAAATTCCCTATACAGATAATGGGTATATTGTGACTTACGGCTTTAAATATTCCATAGTCGAATAATAAATTACGAATGGCTATAATGCTGCCGTAAATGAATGATGATGGGATTAATAGAAAGTAAATAAGGGATTTAAAAGTTTGTATATTAAAATTAGTCCATTTCATCTTTTGCAAAGATAAGATTTAGATTTAAGATACTAGAAATTGAGGGATAGACTTTGTTTTTGTATTTTTGAAAAATGAAAATAAGAGAAGTAACAAATTTTTTAGAACAGTATGCTCCATTGGAATATCAAGAAAATTATGATAATTGTGGGCTAATTATAGGTGATGAAAATGCTGAGATTAAGGGTGTTCTTATCACTTTAGATTGTATAGAAAATGTAATTGATGAAGCAATAGCAACAGGGTGTAACCTTATTGTGGCACATCATCCTATTATTTTTTCAGGATTAAAAAAAATCAATGGAAAAAACTATATTGAACGCACAGTAATAAAAGCAATCAAAAAAGATATTGCTATTTACGCCATACATACTAACTTAGATAATGTGTATAATGGTGTAAGCACTAAAATTGCTGATAAATTAGGGCTTGAAAACTGCAAAGTTTTAGCTCCTAAAAATGAGGTGGAAAATAGTTCAGTTGGTTCGGGTATTTTAGGAAGATTAAAAACTCCTATTATTTCTACTGATTTTCTAAAGCAATTAAAATCCAGTATGCGAACAAATTGTGTGAGGCATACTGCAATAGTAAAAGCTGAAATAAAAACAGTTGCAGTTTGTGGAGGTAGTGGTAGTTTTTTGCTTAACAATGCAATTGCTGCTAAAGCTGATGTTTTTATTACTGCTGATTTTAAATACCATGAGTTCTTTGATGCTGAAAATCATATAATTATCGCTGATATTGGGCACTATGAAAGCGAGCAATTCACAAAGGATTTGATTTATGATTTGCTTACCAATAATTTTACTAAATTTGCCGTCCTATTATCAAAAGTGAATACTAATCCGATAAAGTACCTATAATGGCAAAAACTAAAAAAAAAACTACTGCTTCAGTAGAGGATAAATTAAAAGCGTTACACCAATTACAAGTAATTGATACGCAAGTTGATAAAATTAGAATTATCAGAGGTGAATTACCTTTAGAGATTGAAGATTTAGCAGATTTAATTGCTGGTTTAAATACAAGATTAGAGAAATTTGATGCTGAATTAGTTACAATTACTGATGATATTGCTGCTAATAAAAACACTATTGCTTTAGCAACTGACGCTATTGAAAAGTACGAAAAGCAATTAAAAAACATCAAGAATAATCGTGAGTTTACTTCATTAACTAAAGAAGTAGAATACCAAAATTTAGAAATTCAGATTGCTGAAAAGAAGAAAATTCAGAATGATGCAGATATTTTACACAAAACAGTCATCATTAATGCATGTAAAGAACAAATTGCTGAAAGAGAAGAAGAATTAAAAATAAAACAAGTTGAACTTGATGAAATTATTAAGGAAACTGAAAAAGATGAAAAAGCTTTAATGGCTGATTCTTCAAAAGCAGAAAAAGTAATTGATGATAGATTACTTGGGGCCTATAAAAGAATCAGATCAAAAGTAGCAAACGGAATGGCTGTTGTTTCTGTTGATAGAAACGCTTGTGGAGGATGTTTTAGTGAAATTCCAGCACAAAGACAGTTAGATATTCAAATGCATAAAAAAGTAATTGCTTGTGAGCATTGTGGTAGAATTATGATTGATGCTAATATCTTTGAAGAGCAAGAGGCTTAGTGAAATTTAGAACTATATAAAAGGGATTTCATATTTTTGGAATCCCTTTTTTTTTATACCATGAGATTTTTTATCTTCATATTTTTATTATTAAGCAAATATACTTTTGCCTCTTTTGATATGAATGAGAATATGCAACAATCATACTCGTATATTATGAACTTGGAGTTAGATTCTGCTAAAAAATTATTAGCTAATGAGAAATCTCAAAATTCCACTAATGGTTTTATTGTACTTCATCAAAACTATATTGATTTCTTAACCATTATTATAGGTGAGGAGAAAAGTTATTTTGATAATTCTATTCAGCAAAAGGAAGTGAGAATGGAATTGCTTGAAAGTAAAAATGAAGATTCTCCTTACTATTTATATTCTCAAGCAGAAATTCATTTGCAATGGGCTTTTTCTCGTTTAAAATTTGATCAATATTCAACTGCTGCTTATGAGTTTATTAAAGCATATAAGCTATTTGAAGAAAATCAAGAAAAATTCCCTGACTTTACTTTAAATAAAAAGGGTTTAGGTTTAATTCATGCTTTGCTTAGTGCAGTTCCTGAGCACTTCCATTGGATTTTAAATCTGGCTGGTTTAGAGGGGGGTGTAGCGCTTGGTCTTTCCGAATTAGATGAAGTTTTGAATGATAAGAATTTTAAAATATATGAGAATGAAGTGTTATTTTTGCTTTCTTTTTTGCAAATTAACTTAAATGAAAATGATGCCACTTCTCAGCAATATCTGGATAGGATAGGAGATGGATATAAAGAGAATATATTATTGAATTTTACTGCAGCACGGCTATCTCATAATTTAGGAGAGAATGAATTAACACTTAAAATACTGGCAGATAAGCCAAGTTCTTTGTCAGCTTTCCCTTTTCATTATTTAAATTATTTGCACGGTATGTCTTATTTGTATCAGTTGAATTATGAAAATGCTAAACATCAATTTGAAGTATTTTTAGGCGATTTTAATGGTATTAATTACATCAAATCTGCTTATCATAAATTAGCTTGGATTTCTTTTTTGCAAGAAGAAGATGATAATTATTTTGAGAAGGTAATTACTGAAGGTAATACTTCAATTGATGAAGATAAAGTTGCATTGAAAGATGCAAATAAAAACTATATAACACATTCTATATTGTTAAAAACAAGGTTGCTTTATGATGGAGGGTACTACGAAAAGGCACTATTAGAACTTTCTGCAGTAAAGATAATAAAAGATTATATTGGAATCTATGATGAATATTGGTATCGTTTAGCGCGTATCAAATCTAAACTTGATTATGATGATAAAGAAATTATTGAGCATTTTCAATTGTCTATTGATCAAGTAAAGAATTCTTCTAATTATTATGCTCCTATGTCAGCTTTGCAAATTGCCTTAATATATGAAAAGCAAAATGAAATGGATAAAGCGGCAATCTATTTTGAAAAGTGTCTTTCAATGTCAGGTTTTGACTATGAGAGAGGAATTCATCAAAAAGCTAAAACAGGTTTGGTAAGAATATCAGATTAGTATCTGAAGCCTATAGTAAAAATCAAACTATGATTGGTGTTAACTAAAGGTGTTGGCGTAATATATTCTTCACTATATAGTAAGTGTTCATTTACTCCTTGAGATAAAACATAAGCGATGTCAAAATAATAACCGCCATTATTTATTCCTAAACCATAGCTATAGTTTTCTCTGCTAAAATCTTTATTTGCAAATGCACTTCCTAGTTTAGCATATCCAGCTCTTAAAATAAATGGTTTAATATTCATCTCTGCTCCTATCTTTATATTTTCAGTTTTTTGGTAGATTTTACTAATTGCTTTATTACCGTATTCAAATTCATAATCTGGGTATAATTTACCTTTAGTGTAATCAAGAATTTCATAGTCAGCACTAATTAATATATTGTTATTAAAGATTGTTGATGCGCTAACAATAGCTTTCCATGGTGTTGTTAAGTTGTACTGAAAAGGCATTTCATATCCCATTGATTGATCCAATGTACTGTCTTTAAAATGAGTAATCATATCAGTGTAATAATCTTCTTCAATAGCATAAACTGTTGGAGTGTGTATGGCTCCGCCTACTTTAAAGGTTTCTGAAACACGGTAAATTGCACCTAATTTCAAATTATAACCATGTCCATAAGCTGTAAATTCTTCTGAGTAATCTAATTGCCTTAGGTTGCTTGTAGTGTCTGAAGTTTCTTTTTCTGTATAACTAGCAATTTCTGTATAATCTAAAGTTGGAATACCAAGTGTAGCTCCTAAATATAATTTCTCTTGAAAAGAACCCCCAACTGAAAATACAAATTCATTTAAAATCCCTCTTGAATTTATGCTTTTAAACTGATTTTTTGTGCCGTTAGAAAAATTTGAAATATATTGTCCATCTACTACACTATCCCCATTAAATAAGGGGTCAATTAAATAAGTATTCCAAGCCATTACTGATTCGGAATAAGCATTTCCTTCTGAAAGATCGTTCATAGAAAAGCCATTAGTGGCGTCAACAATATTATCAGTAAAAGTCAATCCACTATTATCTCCTTCAATCCTTACACTTCTGTTGTAACTTGCTAATTGATTCCAGCCTATAGCAATATTAATTCTTTTCCAGTCAGTATCTTCCTTTGGTATAGTAAAAACTAACCCTAGATTACCTATGTCTAATCCTGTGTTATAATCAGCAGTATTTGTTCCATTAAAGTATGATTTAGTGCTATTTAAATTAAATGTTGGCGTGAAAGTAAATTCACTAAACTGATACATTCCAATGCCTGCAGGATTCAAGCTTAAAGCTGAAAACTCTCCTCCTAGTGAGCCAAATGCACCACCCATTGCAGAATATCTTGCAGATCCTAAATTGTCATGTGTTGAATATCTTAATGCGTCAACTTCATTTTGTGCGTTAAGTGTTGTGCTGATTGCTATAGCAATTCCTAAAATTCTTTTTATCATTTTTATCTTCTTGGTTTTGAGCTTCTTTTATTTCCTCCTGAGGATCTATTGTTACTATTTGATCTGCTCCCAGAATTTGAATTGTAGCTTCTGTTGTTGGTTTTTGGTGAAGAATATGTGTTGTTAATTCTGTTGTTTGTTTTAGTTGTTGTGCTGTTTTTATTGGAGCTATTCCCTCTTTTTTTGTTACTATTTGTTGAATTGCTTTTGTAGTTACTGTTATTGTAAGTGTTTTTACTAACTCCAATATTTGTTTTAGTAGTTGTATTTCCTCTGTAAGTATTTGTTATTTTTACAGTTGAATTCGAACTATTACTTCTGGTGTTAGTCGAATTGGTTTTTATTGAATTGTTGTTTCTGATATTTACAGTAGATGAGTTGTTATTGTTAGTATTGGTTTTCATACCTCTATTTCCTCTTGAAGTAAGTACTCCTCTGTGTCCAGTTGTGTATGTGTGATTGCTATTTGTATTTACAGTAATATTGTTATTGTGGTGATGGTTGTATCCGTATCCGTAATAAGAATAGTAGCCCCCAGTATAGTAAGGAGAGTAGTAGTAATTGTAATAATAAGGGGAGTAACTGTAATAAGAATAGTAAGGAGAATTCCAGTTGTAACCATAATAGATGCTTGTTCCGCAATAAAATGGGTCATTATTATACCAATAGTAGTCAGTATAAATTCCGCCATAATATCCAGTACTGGACATTGGCCTATGAAATCTTCTTATTCTTGATGAAAAACTATAGTCATAGTAATCATCAGCTTCATAATAATCACCATAATAATTGTTGACTGTTGTTCCTGTATCAGTAGTTATCGTTTCATTTTCTACTTGATTATTTACAGTCATTTCTTCATAGGTGCTAAATTCATCACTTTCTAAATAATTAGGATCAGAATAATGCACATGAGTTGTTGTTATGCAAGATGCTAAAAACAACATTAATATTGAGGGGAGAAGTAGGTTTTTCATAGCTATAATTTTTTGTTTGATACTCATAAACTTATGCTCGTTTAATTTATTAGTTTTGTACTACCTTTTTGGTAAACGAAATTAATACTACAAAATTACATTTTTTAAGATTAAATGGCAAAAAAATTAACATCAAGAGAAGAGGACTATTCGCAATGGTATAATGAGATTGTTCAAGGAGCTGATTTAGCAGAAAATTCAGGAGTAAGAGGTTGTATGGTTATCAAACCTTATGGATATGCAATATGGGAAAAAATGCAAGCTGAATTAGATAAAAAGTTTAAAGAGACAGGACATGAAAATGCTTATTTTCCTCTTTTTATACCTAAATCATATTTTAGTAAAGAAGCAAGTCATGTTGATGGTTTCGCTAAAGAATGTGCTGTTGTTACTCATTATCGCTTAAAAAATGATCCTAATGGAAAAGGTGTTATTGTTGATACTGATGCAAAATTGGAAGAAGAATTAATTGTTCGTCCTACTTCTGAAACTATCATCTGGGATACTTACAGAAAATGGATACAATCCTATAGAGATTTACCTATTTTAGTGAATCAATGGGCTAATGTGGTAAGGTGGGAAATGCGTACTAGATTATTTTTGCGTACTGCTGAGTTTTTGTGGCAAGAAGGACATACAGCTCACGCAACTAAAAAGGAAGCAATTGCTGAAACGGAACAAATGATAGATGTGTATGCTGATTTTGCTCAAGATTTTATGGCAATGCCAGTAATTAAAGGTGTAAAATCAGAAAATGAAAGGTTTGCAGGTGCACTTGAAACGTATTGTATTGAGGCACTAATGCAAGATGGGAAGGCTTTACAAGCAGGAACTTCTCACTTTTTAGGTCAGAATTTCGCAAAAGCTTTTGATGTAAAGTTTTCTAACAAAGAAGGAAAAAAGGAATATGTTTGGGCAACTTCTTGGGGGGTTTCTACTCGTTTGATGGGCGCTTTAGTAATGACACATTCTGACGATAAGGGTTTAGTTTTGCCACCTAAATTAGCGCCGTATCAAGTCGTTATAGTTCCTATTTATAAAGGAGATGAGCAATTAGAAAAAGTTTCGGAAGTAGCTTTAAAAGTTAAAAAGAACTTAGAGGATAAAGGAATTTCAGTTAAGTTTGATAATAGGCATACATATAAGCCAGGATGGAAGTTTGCAGAATATGAGCTTAAAGGTGTGCCATTGCGTTTAGCACTTGGTGCTCGTGATTTAGAAAATGGTACAATTGAAGTTGCCAGAAGAGATACATTAGAAAAAGAAACATATCAGATAAAAGAAATTGAGAATAAGGTGGAGCATTTGTTAGAAAAAATTCAAGAAAATTTATATCGAAAAGCATTTGATTTTCGTGCGGAAAAAACTTACAAAGCTGACTCAAAAGAGAAGTTTGTTGAACTTATTAATAAAGGTGGTTTTGTTTATGCGCATTGGGATGGAACTTTTGAAACAGAGGAATTAATTAAAAAGGAAACAAAAGCAACTATTAGATGTATTCCAATTGATGCAAAAAAGGAAAGTGGAGCTTGTTTATTTAGCGGAAAACCATCTAATAAACGAGTGTTATTTGCAAAAGCATATTAATTATGAATTCAAAAGAAAAAATAGTTAGTTTGTTGAAAGAAAAGGCTTGTACTAAGCAAAAGATTTATCGAATTACTAAAAATGTTTTTGCTAATTTTCAAGATGTATTGCAAGAAAAAGCAAACAGTTTAAATAATGAAATTCAAAATAAAGATGTTGAGGTTTCTTATGAAGAATCTGGGGATTTTGATGCTAAATTAAAATTCTCTGGTGACACACTTTTGTTTCATATGCATTCAAATGTTTTTGATTTTGATTCTTCACATCAAATACATAAGCTAGCTTATGTAAATGAGGATAAAATGAGGTCCTTTTGTGGAGTGATAAATATTTATAATTTTCTTTCAGACTCTTTAAAGTATAATCGCTTGAATGATGCAGGATTTTTGATTGCTCGGATCTTTATTAATAAGGATAATCATTTTTTTCTTGAAGGGGAAAAGCAGTTAGGTTTCTTGTTTAATGATTTTGTTAATCAGCAAATAGATGAAATTCAGATTTGTAAAATTATTGATACAGCTATGATTTATGCTCTAAATTTTGATTTACAAACACCTAATTTTAATGATGTAAAAGTTGTTTCTTTACATCAAATACTAGATATAAACCACAATCATAAAATTAAAACTTCTAAACGTTTGGGATTCAAATTCTCTTCTGAAACAAATAATGACTAATTTCTTTGAGGAATTAAAAAAAAGTATAAATTTGCAACCTCAATTTTGAGAAAAGTGATGGCCCGTTCGTCTAACGGTTAGGACATGCGGTTTTCATCCGTAAAATAGGGGTTCGATTCCCCTACGGGCTACAAAAAATAAAAACTATGGCAAATCATAAATCAGCGTTAAAAAGAATTAGACAAACTGAAACTAGAAGATTGTTGAATAAGTATAAGAATAAAACTGCAAGAAATGCAGTAAGAGATCTTAGAGCTTCTACTGATAAAAAAGAAGCAACAGCAATGTTACCTAAAGTATCTGCAATGTTAGATAAGTTAACTAAAACTAATATTATTCATAAGAATAAAGCTTCAAACTTAAAATCTAAATTAACTAAGCATGTAAATGCATTAGCATAATTTTTAAAATATTAGATTATTTAAAAGGGCTTATCATTTGATAAGTCCTTTTTTTTATATTTGTTCCGTGCAAAATTTACTGATTTATATTCCCAAGATAACTGCAAGACATAAGTATGTTTTTAAAGTCATTTTTCATCAGATATATCAAGTTGAATATCAGCTTACTGATGATAAGGGTTTTTATTTAACTTCAACTTCACCAAGATTAAATTATTCTAAATCAATTCTAATTGACGGAGAGGTATTTGTTGAGTCAGCAGATTTATTACAAGAAAGACATATAAATGAGGTGGAAGTTAACTTTGTAGAAATAAATGAGAATCCTTATTTGTTTGCTAATACTCACCAAGAGTCATATCATCATGATTTATTTGCTGCTACTTTTTATTTGATTAGTAGGTATGAGGAATATTTCCCGCACTTGAAAGATAAATACGGAAGGTATAAAGCATCAGAATGTATTGCTTATAAAGAGGGTTTTTTAAAAAGACCAATTGTAAATATTTGGGGACAAGAATTTATAACGTTTCTACAAAATAAATACCCTGAACTTCAAATAAATAAACCAAAGTTTAAATATATTTCCACAATTGATATTGATAATGCCTACCTTTATAAAGGGAAGGGATTCGTACGTTTTTTCGCTTTTCTTATAAAATCGGGTTTGTCTTTTAATTTTTCAGAAATAAAACAGTCAGTAGAGGTAATTTTCAGAAAAAGAAAAGACCCTTATGATACTTATAGCTTACAATTTAATCTTCAGAAAAAATATGATTTAAATGTGAAGTATTTTGTTCTGTTAGGTGATTATGGACTGAATGATAAGAATTTATCACATACAAATAGTAGTGTTAATTCTTTGATTAAACGCCTTGCGGACTTAGCTCCTGTAGGAATTCACCCTTCATTTGGCTCAAATAAGAATATTGTAAAGTTACAAGAAGAAATAAAAAGATTGGAGTATATCCAAAAAAGGGAGGTTTCTTTGAGTCGACAGCATTTTTTGAAACTTTCCTTACCAGCAACTTATAAAAAACTTATTGCTTCAGGTATTACTGATGATTACACAATGGGGTATGCATCCGAATTAGGATTTAGGGCTGGTATTGCTTCATCCTTTACTTTTTATGATTTGGATATGGAACAAGAGTTGCCAATTAAAATTCATCCTTTTGCAATTACTGATGATGTTTTGAAATTTAATATGAATACTAGTGCTGATGATGTTATGTGTGAAATTTCTGAACTCATTGATACAGTTAAAAAAATAGATGGAACTTTAATAAGTGTTTGGCATAATGATACTTTTAGTAATTTTGGTCAATGGAAAGGATGGAAGAATGTATATGAGGAGATGGTTAAATTAATAAAACAGTAAGTATGAAATTTAATAATTTAGGAATAAATAACTCAATATTTAATCATTTCATTCGGGAGATTAGAGATGTTAAAATTCAAAATGACTCATTAAGGTTCAGGAGAAATATTGAAAGAATTGGAGAGATTTTTGCTTATGAAATAAGTAAAAAAATGGATTATGAAAATAAAAATATCACTACTCCATTAGGAATTTCTTCTGAAAGTGTAATGACAAAAGCCCCAGTTTTAGCGACTATATTAAGAGCAGGACTTCCACTTCATCAAGGTCTACTTAATTATTTTGACAGGTCTGAAAATACTTTTATTTCAGCTTATAGAAAACATAAAAAAGACAGTGATTATGTAATTAAGATTGAATATATGGCTTCTCCATCTTTAGAAGGAAAGATTGTTATTTTGTGTGATCCAATGTTGGCTAGTGGGAGCTCCATGGTGTTAGCTATGGAAGCTCTCCTTTTAAAAGGGAATCCGAAGCATATTCATGTTGTAGCAATTATTGCAAGTTCTGAAGGAATTCAATATTTGAAAGAAAACTCCCCTGTAAAAAATTGGACTTTATGGGTCGGGGCAGAAGATGAAGAAATGACGGCACAATCTTACATAGTGCCTGGGCTTGGTGATGCTGGGGATTTAGCTTTTGGAGAGAAAGAGTAAATGAAATACAAACATATTTTCTTTGATTTAGATAGAACTCTCTGGGATTTTGAAACAAATTCTCATGAAACTTTATTAGAACTTTGTAATACATACAAAATGAATGCAATAGGAGTAGATGATTATGAAGATTTCATAAGAACTTATAAAGATCATAATGCTAAACTTTGGGATTTATACAGAGTAGATAAAATTTCTCAAAAAGATTTAAGAAGAGAAAGGTTTCAAAAAACACTTTCAGATTTTGGAATAAATGACTTTAAGCTTGCAGAGAAAATAGGTGAAGATTATATTGATATTTGTCCTAGAAAGAACAGGTTATATCCACATGCAATTGAAGTTTTAGACTACTTAAAAGACAGGTATGAACTTCACATTATCACTAACGGATTTGACAAAACACAACATATTAAGTTAGAATATTCTAATTTGAAACCTTATTTTAATCAGATAATAACTTCTGAGAAAACAGGGGTAAAAAAACCAAATACTTTAATTTTTTCTCATGCACTTACTTTGGCAAATGCAATAAAAGATGAAAGTATTTATATTGGAGATAATCTAATTGTAGATATTTTAGGATGTCAAAATTCTGGAATAGATGGTGTTTATTTTAATCCTGAGAGAATAGAACATGCTGAAAATCCAAAATTTGAGATTGAGTGTTTAAGCGAAATTAAGAAGATATTTTAAACCCCCCTTTTTTTAAATCTTTCCAATAATTAGGATATGATTTACTTATAACTGCTGGATTACTTATCTGCAACTCTCCAAATTTTAACGAAAGTGGAGCAAAACTCATTGCCATTCTATGGTCGTTATAAGTTTCAATTATTTTTGGTGTATTAAGTTTTAGCAGCTCATTTTCTACTGCTGTTATCCTATCTGTTTCTTTATTTTTTAAAGTTTGAATTCCTGTAAATTCTGCATCCATTTTTAAGGAAAAAAGTGTGCATTTTAATGATTGATAAATATCAGGTGTTTGAAGGAGATTGTAAGTTGCTGAAGGGCTAATATTTTTATTTTTTGTCAATATTAAATTCCCATTTTTAAACACTGAATCTACTCCTAAATCTTTAAAAATTTTTTTACAAGTAGAATCCCCTTGAATAGACTCCTCGTTTAGTCCTCTTAGGATTATTTTACATTTTTCAGATAATGATGCGCATTGAAACCAAAAAGTTGCAGCAGACCAATCTGATTCTACAATGTATTTTTTTGCTACATATTCTTGCTTTAGAATAGTAATTACATCATTGTTCCATGTCCAATAAATTCCAAATTCACCCATCAATTTTAAGGTCATTAATACATAAGATTTCGAAACTAATTCCCCTTTTATTTTAAGTATTAGACCATTTCTTAGATTAGGTGCGATTAATAAAAGTGATGAAATAAACTGAGAACTTATTGTTCCGTCAATTCCTATTTCTCCCCCATCAATTTCTGTTCCAATAATTTTTAATGGAGGAAAATCCTCTTTCTCTAAATATTCAATTTTAATTCCTAATTCTTTTAAAGAATTTACCAACTGCTTTATGGGCCTTTGCTTCATTCTGTCCGATCCGTTTAAAATAAATTCTTTCCCTTTCTGAATTGATAGAAAAGTAGTTAAAAAACGAAAAGAAGTCCCTGCATGAGAAACATTAATTATTTTTTCCTTAGAATTTAAAGCATTTTTAAGCAAGATTGTATCATCAGAATCAGATAGGTTTTTAATTCCAAAACTTTCTTTACAAAGTGAACGAATAATTAATAATCTGTTTGAGATACTTTTTGATGAGGGTAAATCTATTTCACAATTCACTACTTTAGTTGGATGTGAAACTCTATAATTCATCTGTAGAAAATAAATTATCTACACTACAACTACCTATGTTTGTAAGTAAAGAGTAGTTAACTTTCCCTACTTTATTTTTTTTATCATTCATTAAAAAAGGTAGTAAATCTGATTTTTTTGGAGTAAAGGGTAAAGAAAAATTAGATAAAATATAATTTTTGATTTCATTATTTTGTTCTTGTGTAACTAATGACAATTCTAATTCTAAAAGTATTCCCATTAGTACAGCCTCTCCATGTAAAATGGGAGTTCCTTTTTCTAAATAATAAGTTTCAACTGCATGTCCGAAAGTATGTCCGAAGTTTAGCTTTTTTCTTTCTCCTTTTTCATACGGGTCAGATAAGACAATTTTGTTTTTTATATTTATTGATGTTTCAATTATTTTCTCCCAATTCATTTCATTAAAAGGAATTGAAATAATTTCTTGCCATAAATTCTTATCTGAAATTAGTGCATGTTTTATAACTTCACCAAAGCCAGATTTCAACTGATTTTCTGGTAGTGTTTCTAGAAATTCTGGTAAAATTAATACTGATTCAGGATTGTTAAATACACCAATTTGATTTTTTAAGCCATTCAAATCTACTCCTAATTTACCGCCAACTGATGCATCTACCATAGCTAATAAAGTAGTCGGAACTTGTATAAAATCAATCCCTCTTTTATAAGTAGAAGCTGCAAAACCACCCATATCACCAATCACACCTCCTCCTAAATTTATCAGTAAGGAATCTCTATCAAAATTATGTTCTGAAAGTTGTTCCCAAATATAATTACAGCTAGAAATATTTTTATTTATTTCTCCTGAAGTAACCTCAATAATTATAGAGTTTTCAATTTTTGGAAGTTTTGGCAAACAATCTCTTTTTGTATTCTCATCAACTAGTATTGCTACCTTGGAATAGCCAGAAAAATCTAATTTGGAAAGGAAATTTTCTCCATGCCAAATAGAATAGTTATCTGATTTTATTTCTTTCACTCTGTAACTTCTGGCAAAGGGTTTCCGGTACACCCATTAGGATATGCAGTTCCTAAAATTGTAGAAATTGTTGGGGCAATATCACGAATATTTACTTTTCTATCAGTTTGTCCTTTTGGAATATTCCCTCCCCAAAAAATAAGAGGGACATGAGTGTCATAACTATAAGAAGAACCGTGTGTAGTACCTCCGGTTGACCAATATGTTGAGAGCCATCCAGTTTGCAAGCTCACAATTACATCACCTGATCTTTTCTGATTAAAACCTCTTTGCACTAGAGAATGAAAAGAATTTGAATATTCATTTTCGTGTAATTGTGTTGCTGTATAAGTATTTTTAACCCACTCATATTTCAAGAAAAACTGTGCGCAATTTCTCTGAATTTCTTCCAAACTTATTTTTTTTTCTTCAATCAATTCATGATTTAAAAACAAATGGTTGTTTGAGTAATTTTTAATCCAATCTCCCTCTCCATATTTAGTATTTAGATGAGTGAGCAGCTCATTTTTCATGATAGAACCATCAAAATAACCAGCGGGAATATTTCTTTCTAAAAGTTGATGAGGTTCCGAAACTACTCCATGATCGGCAGTGATAAATACAATTGCATTTTCAAAACCAACTTTACTATTAATTATTTTTAAAAGTTTAGCTATATCCTTATCTAAACGAATATAAGTGTCATTAATTTCAGAAGCATGAGGGCCATATTGATGACCAATATAATCGGTAGAAGAAAAACTAACCGTTAAAATATCGGTGTTTTCCCCTTGTCCTAATTTTTCTTTCTTAAGTATTTCAAGTGCTAAATCATTTAAAATAGTATTTCCAAATGGTGTCTTTTTTATTGCACTTCCACCTTTTTGTATTAGTAAGGAGTCTAAATTATGATTGAATTCTCCTTTTACTTTCCACTCCCCTTGCAAATAATTTTGAGCTGGATTATTGTCATTTATTTTTTGAATATAATCTGGTAGATTCTCCATGTAAAAAGAAGAGGTAATCCATTTACCCTCACTATTCATCCAATACGCCCCATTAGCTGTATGTCCTGCGGGCAATATAGCCCCTCTATCTTTTAAAGATATTCCATAAACTTTACTGTTTGCATTGAATAGTTTTAACTCGTCGGTAAAGGATGTTGTTAGCATATGATGTGGTGACATCTTCCCGTCAGCAGATTGTACATCTACATTTTTTTGTTCGCAATTACAAACGGTATGCATATCACCATCTCCAGCACAATAAATATAATCTCCTGAGTTCTTGTCGTACCAATCATTAGCAATAATTCCGTGAACTGCAGGGGTAGTTCCCGTGAAAATACTCGCGTGTCCGGGTCCCGTATAAGTCGGAACATATCCGAATTGTGCATTCCTGAAAAAGTGACCTTCATTTATTAATCTTTTAAAACCATCATTTCCAAAATCCTTCCAGAATCGATAGATATAATCGTAACGCATTTGGTCAACAACAATACCAACAACTAGTTTAGGTTTTTCTGTTTCATTGTCTGATCCTACTTGCAAGGACAAGGAAATACCTTTTGACTTTTTTTGTGCAAAAGATTGAAATCCTGTAAAAATGATAAGTATAAGTATGAGTATTTTTTTCATTTCTTTCTATTTTTAAATGTAACTACTACAAGTGATAAAAAAATTGCAACCAATACATCTGCAATTGGTGGCACTTCAGGCCAAACAAAGTTCCATACACATACTAAGGCTAACCATATAAACCATAATAAGTCAAAATCTTTAATTTTCATTTTATAAATATAATAGATTAGCAAACTTACAAATAGTCCCCAAAACATACCTCCTAAAATATCAAAAGGATAATGAACTCCCAAATAAATACGGCTAAATCCGATAACCACAGCCCAAGAAAATAGCCAGGCAAATCCCCAAAAATTACGGAACAATAAAGCAATAAAAAAGGCAATAGCAAAGGAGTTAGATGCGTGTGAGGAAATAAATCCGAAAGGACCTCCACAACCATCAACTACTCTTATTCCTTCTAAAAAATGACAAGGTCTTGCTCTTTCAAATACTTCCTTGAATAGATGAACACTTCCAAAATCTGCTATAAAAATTAGTAATCCTAATGATAATAATATTTTGATGAATTGATCTGATAATCGTTTGTAAATTAAATAAAGAATATAAATATAAAGTGGAATCCAAAACCATTTTGAGGAAATAAGAATCATTGGCTGATCCATTTGTTCCCAACCTGCAGAGTTGATTAATCTGAAAAGATATTCATCTATTTTTTGCAGACTTCCCATTACTCATTTAGTTTTTTCCAGATTAAATCTTTCAATTCCGTAATTCCTTGTTGTGCTACTGATGAGATGAAAAGACAAGGCAAGTCAGTTGGTAATTCCTCTTTTATTTCAGCTATTAGTTCTTCATCTAACATATCAGATTTACTAATGGCAAGTATCCTATCTTTATCCAAAAGTTCAGGATTATATTTTTGTAATTCTGCTAATAATATTTCGTATTCTTTTGAAATATCAGCTGAATCTGCTGGCACCATAAATAGTAGGGTAGAATTTCTTTCAATATGTCGCAAGAATCGTAATCCAAGTCCTTTTCCTTCAGATGCCCCTTCAATAATTCCAGGAATATCTGCCATAATAAACGATTGATTATCACGATAAGAAACAATTCCTAAGTTTGGTACAAGAGTTGTAAACGGATAATTTGCAATTTGTGGTTTTGCAGCTGAAACTACAGATAATAAAGTTGATTTTCCTGCATTAGGAAACCCAACTAAACCAATGTCAGCCAATACTTTTAGCTCTAAAACAAACCAATCTTCAATAACATCACCACCAGGCTGAGAATATCTTGGAGCTTGATTGGTTGGGGATTTAAAGTGAGAATTTCCTCTTCCACCCATTCCACCTTTTACGAGCGTAATTTCTTCTGCATCATTTGTAATTTCAAATAAGACTTCTCCACTTTCAGCATGCTTAATAATTGTACCTAAAGGAACTTCAATATAACTACTCACTCCATCTTTGCCAAAGCTATTACTTCCAGTTCCGTCACCACCATGGTCAGCAAAAATGTGTTTTTGATAACGCAAATGAAGTAAAGTCCACATTTGTTTATTTCCTCTAATAATTACACTTCCTCCATGCCCTCCATCTCCACCATCAGGACCACCTTTTGCTGTGGTTTTATCTCTCCTAAAGTGGGAGGATCCAGCACCTCCTTTACCAGAACGGCAAAAGATTTTTACATAATCAACAAAGTTGGAATTTTTAACTCTCATTTATAATATATCAATCACAATATTAAGTTTACTTGCAATATCTTCTACAGTACCATTACCTTTAATTTCAGATAGTTTATTTTGTGTAGAATAATAGTCTTTAAGTGGTGCGGTTTTATTATTATATTCGTTAATTCTGTTTGCAATAATATCTTTATTTTGGTCGTCTGCTCTTCCTGAGCTTTCTCCCCTTGCTAGTAATCTTCTTATTAATTCTTCGTCTGCAACTAATAAAGAAAGCATAGCAGAAATTTTAGTTCCTTTCTTAAATAATAAGTTATCCAGAGCTTCAGCTTGTGCTGTAGTTCTTGGGAAGCCATCAAAAATAAATCCATTTGCTTTTGGGTTATTATCTAATTTGGAAGATATCATTCCAATAACAACTTCATCTGGTACTAAATCACCTTTATCCATTAATGTTTTTGCCTCTAATCCTAAAACAGTTCCTGCAGCTATTTCTGCTCTTAAAATATCGCCAGTTGAAAGGTGTACTAGCTTGTATTTGTCAATTAATAAGTTAGATTGCGTTCCTTTACCTGCACCAGGAGGGCCAAATAATACTAAGTTTAACATTGATTTTCAGTTTAGTTTTTTAATTTAAAAATATGTGGCAAATTACGCCCAATTTCATCATAATCTAGCCCGTATCCCACAACAAATTTATTTGCAATTGATTTGCCAATAAAATCAATAGGAATTTCTTTTGTATATGCCTCTGGCTTAAAGAGTAATGTAGCCACTTTTATATCAGCTACATTTTCTTTTTTAAGTAGAGATATTATTTTCTCTAAGGTAATTCCTGTATCAATTATATCTTCAAGGATTATGACATTTCTATGTCTAATATCTTGTCCTAGACCAATTAGTTCACTTACTTCTCCAGTTGTTTCTGTTCCTGAATATGATGAAAGCTTAACAAAAGATATTTCAGTGTTTGGGAGAGTAATTTTCTTCATTATATCTGAAGAAAACATGAAAGAACCATTTAATACAGAGATAAAAAGTGGATCTTGTATTCTTGCTTCATTTATATTATTAGCCATTGAATGCACTATAGCTGCAATTTCAGTTTCAGCAATAAAAACTTCAAATGATTTATTATGTAAAGTAATTGTTTTCATTTTTAATTATTACACCATACTTTTCTTAAAGTTAATTGCTCTTCTGTTGGTTTTTTTATTCTTACAATTTCCAAAAGTTTGTACTGATTTCCAACAGCTAAAGATATAGTTTCTTCTGAAAACTTCTTTTTTATTGTTAAAGTGACATTCTCTTTACAACCTTTCAAGGTGTCTGAAAGTTTTCCTTCAATTTTCTCCCCATTTACTTTTGTAATTTCATCTTCAGGAGCAATTCCTTTTTTATCTGTAACCGAATTCGGTTCTACCTTTTTAATAATGATTTTACCATCCTCTTTTACAGCTATAAATCCAAAATATTGAGCAGATAGATTAGGGTTTTTCATTTCTTTTAATTCCAAACCAACTACTTCCAAAACCGTTTTTAAAGTTGGGATGTAATCCTCTGTTCCATAAATATGATTTTCAAAAATCTCGGCTACTTTCAGCCCTCCAAATTTCACGCATATATTTCTAAAATCATCTTCAGAATATCCTTTTTCTTTTAAAGCAAAATCTTCATAGAGTTCTTTCATTACAGAATGTAAACTTTTTTTTCCTTCCGTATTTTGGATAATCTCTAAATCTATCATCAACATGCAAATTGAAGCATCAGGGTAAATTGATGTTTTTCTATTAGGAGCTCCTAATTTATAGCCATCTAACCAATTATCAAAACCACTATCAGCAACCGATAGATTAAACCTTCCATAGTTAGTTAAGTGTCTTTCTATATTTTGGTTTTGTGTTTTTACAAATGCTTCCCAATTAAAAACTCCTGAATTATACAGCATCATATCGCCCATATAAGTAGTGACTCCTTCTGCAACAAATCCAGTTCTGAAATAATTTTCTTTGGTATAATCGTATGGATACATTTCTACTGGCCGGATGGACTTTACGTTCCAAGTATGATAGAGCTCATGAGAACAAACTCCCAAAAGATCTTCATACCTTTTATCCATTATTTCTTTTCCAGGACCTAAAAGCAAGACCGTATTTTTGGTGTGCTCTACTCCATGATAACTTCTGTAAGGAGTGATTTGAAAAAAGTAATGATATTCATCAACAGGAAATCCGCCAAAGTGTTTTATCTGGCTTTTTGTAAAAGCTACAAAATCTTTATTAAGTTTCCCCCAGTCTGGCTTACACTCTCCTTGAAACCACAAATGAAATACAATTCCATCTACTTCATATGTTCCGTGCTGTAAAGTATCCGAACAAATAATTGGTGATTCTGAAAGCATGTCATAACCTTTTACCGTAAGCATATTTTCTTCCTGCATCATTGATGAGGCAATCTTATAATTTTTAGGAATATCAAATACAATTTTATAGTATTCTTCCATTCTATCAACAATATAGAACATGCATTGTACAGGATTTAAATACAATTGGTATTCATCTAAATAACAAGCGCCAGCATCCAATTGGTTTGCATAAAAGTTATAAGTAACTGTAATTTCAATTGTTCCATTTGTATCTACTTCCCATAAATCTTTAGTAATTTTCTTAAATGGAAGAGGATTATTATTTTCATCAAAAGCAGCCCATTTTTGAATGTTTTGAGAAAAATTTGCTAACTCATATCTTCCAGGACGCCATGCAGAAAGCTGAAACTGCATGGTTTTTGCTTCATTTGTTTTGGTAGTAAATTCAAAATCAACAAAGTGCCTATGTGGGTTGTTATATGAAATAGTATAGTTTATCATCTAAAATATTTAAGTCGCAAAAATACAAATTTTAAGATGTATAGTTCATGTTTTAAAAATTTGTATTATGTCAATAATATTCATGATGTTTTGAGTAATATTGCAGTCTTAAATAAAAATTTAAAAATATGAACTTTGATGTTATCGTGTTAGGAAGTGGTCCTGGAGGTTATGTGTCAGCTATCCGAGCTTCACAATTAGGATTGAAAGTAGCTATTATTGAAAAAGAAAGCTTAGGTGGGATTTGCTTAAACTGGGGTTGTATTCCAACTAAAGCATTATTAAAATCAGCTCAAGTTTTCGAATATATTAATCATGCAGAGGACTATGGAATTACTGTTAAAGATGCAAATGCTGATTTTCCTGCAATTATTAAAAGAAGTAGAGATGTTGCCGATGGTATGAGTAGTGGGATTGCATATTTACTTAAAAAGAACAAGGTTGAAGTAATTTATGGTTTCGGAAAAGTAAAGCCAGGAAATAAAGTAGCTGTTACTGTTGATGGTAAATCAACTGATTATTCAGCAAAAAATATTATTATAGCAACAGGTGCTAGAAGTAGACAACTACCTAATTTACCTCAAGATGGAAAAAAAATAATTGGATATAGAGATGCGCTTGCTTTAGCAAAGGCACCTAAAAAAATGGTGATTGTTGGTTCTGGAGCAATTGGTGTAGAGTTTGCTTATTTCTATAATGCAATGGGTACAGATGTTACTGTTGTTGAGTTTATGCCAAATATTGTTCCTGTTGAGGATATTGATGTTTCCAAGCAGTTACAAAGATCATTCAAAAAGTCAGGAATTAAAGTAATGACGAACTCATCTGTTGAGAAAATAGACACTAATGGCACAGGCTGTAAAGTAATAATAAAAACTAAAAAAGGGGAAGAAAATATAGAATGTGATGTGGTGCTTTCAGCTGTTGGAATTGTTGCTAATATTGAGAATATTGGTTTGGAAGAAGTTGGTATTAAAACAGAAAAAGGAAAAATTTTGGTAGATGATTTCTACAATACAAATGTAAGTGGATATCATGCTATTGGTGATGTCTTGCCGAATCAAGCATTGGCACATGTTGCATCTGCTGAAGGGATTATTTGTGTAGAAAAAATTACAGGACATAACCCTGAGCCAATTGATTATGGAAATATTCCTGGTTGTACTTATGCTAGTCCAGAGATTGCATCAGTAGGAATGACAGAGGCTGCTGCAAAAGAAGCAGGATATGAAATTAAAGTAGGGAAGTTCCCTTTCACTGCATCAGGAAAAGCATCTGCAGCAGGACATAAGGATGGTTTTGTAAAAGTTATTTTTGATGCTAAATATGGCGAATGGTTAGGTTGCCATATGATAGGATACAATGTTACGGAATTGATTGCTGAGGCAGTTGTTGCGCGTAAATTAGAAACTACAGGAAATGAAGTGTTGAAAGCAGTTCATCCTCACCCAACAATGAGTGAAGCAGTAATGGAAGCTGTAGCTGATGCTTATGATGAGGTTATTCATATATAATTTTAGTATTTAAATATAAAATAAAAGCCCTCCAATTTGGAGGGCTTTTTTATTTATTGAAATTTTGAGTTTATAACAAATAACTAATCTTACTGCACCACTAACTTCTTTTGCTCAGTTGTCCCTTTATGCATTAACTTTACAAAATAGATACCTTTTGCTTGTTTGCTGAGGTCAATTTGCTGCACGCCACCATGAATAATTTCATTAGCAACCAATCGTCCAAGAGTAGAATATACTTCAACTTTCATGTTATTGGCATCTGTACGAATGTTAAATATTCCTTTGGTAGGGTTCGGGTAAATTAAGGTATTAGTATTAACAGTCTCCCCTTCTTCAATCGCAAGAATGTTTTGCCCATTAATATTTATATTGTCCATGTAAAAATGATTTCCATAATCATTAATAGCAACGAAACGTACCATAATTGTATCTCCATTTAGTCCCCAAGTACTTAAATTGATACTATCACTTGCCCAGCTGCCACAAGTAGGAGACCAAGCACTTCCTTCATAAGGTACAGTTTGCAAATCTGTACCGATAGCTCCATAAATCGAATCCCAAGTGCTACCGCAATCAGTAGAGATATCAATTCTTAATCCATCATCATAACCACTTGCATATCCGGAATAAGCATAGTCGTAAGTTAACCAGTTTTGAGCACTTACTCCATTTCCTAAGGATACCTTGTTGCTAATTAAATAGGCTTCTTCACCAGGATATTGAATCCAGTAATGATTAACATAAGCCGTAGTTGTCGGAAGACAATCTATTCCAAAATCAACAACAGTAGAAAGCCAACTAAAAGATGGTGATTCTAATTCCCATGCTGTAGGAGGGAAGTTACTATTCTCAAAATCTTGATCAAAATTTATTGAATTTGTTATTAATGATATTGAATCAGCATAAGTAATGAAATCAGTATAAGATTGTGAGCTTGTTCCGAAAGCATCAGTGACAGTTAAACTTACATCATAAGCACCAGGTTGAGGATAAACAACAACTGGGTCTTCCTGAGTAGATGTAGAAGGAGTCCCTCCAGGGAAAGACCATTGCCAAGAAGCACTGCTTAATCTTACGGCCGAATGATCAACAAACTTTACCGTATCATTCATACAATTAATTTCTAGTCTATCTGCTGCTATTTGTGCAGATGGAGGTGTGTTCTCATAAAAATCAATTTCATAAGCGCTTCTATTAGTTCCATTTTGTAAAAGCCCCTCACGATAATAAGGGATTAACTGTGTTGAATATGTATTTTTAGGTAAATTAGAATCATAAATATCCCAATCAGCCATAGAATTATTTCTGTAGTAAACAGACTCCCTTGTTCCTATATACACCCCATTTCCTCCTCTTTGATGTTCAATATTAGTAATATTAATATTATCAAGAGTTGGTGTACTCCAATTTATCCAGTTTTGTCCACCATCTACCGATTTAAAAACTTCATAACCTTCCGCATCTTGCACCCCGCCATACATACTGCATCTTGCAATCCAAAGCGTATTTTCGTCATAACTACTTACTGTTATATCATATGGAATCCAATCTTGACCATTGATATTTGTTGGGGTAATTTCAATCCAAGTATTTCCTGCATCTGAAGATCTATAAATATGTTTAGTTCCCCACCATGATGGCCAAGTAGCTACATAAATTACATCAGGATTACTCCATGCTACTTCAACAGATGTTACTTTATCATTAAAATGATTAACAGCAGAATAACTTGCGCCATTATTTTTTGATAGCCAAAGAGTTGTATCTTCTCCAATATAGTTCCAATTATAACATCTTGGGTCAAATTCCATTTGGGAAGATTCTCCTGTTATATAGGATGCATTTGGTTTTTTTGCTATTGATAAACCAGCTATTCCAACTGTTCTATCTCCTGAAAGTACCTTTCCACCATAGTCACTATAAGCAACTCTTGGATTTCCAAAATTTACAAAACCTCTAATCCCATCACCACCATCAGTACATAGCCAATCATTTATGTAAGTATTCCCATCTTTAAGCATTGTACCATTATGGTAAGTTCCACCAAGCATTACTTCTCCATCCTTAAAGCCTGCACCAAAACCCCAAAAATCAGCTCCCGCAATTCCGTATTGTTTTTTATAGATACTATCTCCTCCATTATCAGAATAGAATACACCACCATCACATGCAAACCACAGATCATTCCCAAAGTAGTTGATGTCATGAATATCAGCATGAACATAGCCTTTTTTATGAGGTTCGCTCCATTTAGCAGGGCACGTAAAGCTGACTCCATTGTCAAAAGATATCCAATGCTGAACTCCTCCAACATGAATAATGTCAGCATTTGTTGGGTTTACTGCTAATCCTAAATCATAATAATATTGTCCACCATCATCTGATCCATCCGGTTGCCAGCCCATCATATTTATATTTACTGAATCTGGAGGACCTGCAGGCTGAGGCCCACAACATTGAAAAGTCCAATTCTCTCCTTTATCATCACTTATGTAAATACCATATAAACCACTTCCCCCATTTGCACTTCCTGTTGCTAATGCTACAATTTTATCAGGAGCAGCAGGGCTTATGGCAATTTCTGTTCTTTTTTGCTCACCTCCAACACTATTAGGATTTGGCCATCCATTTGTGAAGTTTGTAAGTGTATTTCCGCCATCATCTGATCTGTAAAAAAGAGTACTATCTCCAGCCTGTTTTACAAAATACATTGTATTTGGAATGTTAGGATGGAATTCAATCTCTAAGAAGTTTCCACTCATTATTTGTGTAAAATTATTTCCTCCATCTATTGATTTAAAAAGACCTTCATTAGACGCTACAAAAAGCTCAAAATTATTTGATGGATCTAGTTTTATATCTTTTATTGAGTGTGACATACTTGTGAATGTAGCATCACCAATTATATTCCAAGTATTACCACTATCATCTGATTTATAAATTCCTCCATTTCCACTTATGTAGATAATTTCAGGATTTGTAAAATCTATTTCAATAGCATATACTCCATTTAGAGATAAATCTTGAGTAATTAAATTCCAGTTATCACCTTTATCAATAGTTTTCCATGCTCCAGCAGTAGCAGAGCCTGCATATAATACATTTGGATTACTTGCAGCTTGTTCTATTGTATATACATGAGCAGCACCAGGGGCATAACTACTACTTGCAGCATCCTTATCGAAATCCCAAGGTCCAACACATTCCCACTGATTACTGCTTTTTGAAGTTTGAATAGTTGGTTTAGCATCAGAAAACCTACTAATACCCCTTAACCATCTTTTGTAGTACTGAGTGTGTTTATTTTTTACTAATTTATTCTTTTTATAATAATCGGTGTAGGCATTCATTACTTCTCCTTCATCAGGTTTTTCTCCATACATCAGTTGTGCCCAATTCGGTAAATTTTTAGTATTTGAATTGTACTTCATTTCCACTTGTGCAACAACTGAAAACTGGAAACTGATAAAAAGTAGACATAGTATTTTCTTCATAATTATGCAATAAAAAAGGCCGCATAGATGCGGTCTTAAAAATAGTTTTTTTTATTATAAACTAAATGCAGATTTCACCTCTTCTTGACAATCCAATTTTTCCCAAGTAAAGGTTTCTACTTCTATTTCTTTTTGTTTTCCGTTAATAAGGAAACTAACAGTTTTATTTTCTGATGTTCTTCCCATATGCCCGTAAGCTGCAGTTTCAGAATAAATCGGATTTTTAAGTTTTAAACGGTTAATAATAGAAGCAGGTTTAAGGTTAAAACAAGGCATTCCTTTTACAATGTCAGCAATTTCCCCATCTGTTAAATTTACTTTTGAAGTTCCATAAGTATCTACAAATATCCCCATTGGCTCAGCAACACCAATTGCATAACTAACTTGCACTAGAATTCTTTCAGCAACTTCGGCTGCTACTAAGTTTTTAGCAATGTGTCTTGTAGCATAAGCAGCTGATCTATCTACTTTTGATGGGTCTTTACCAGAAAATGCTCCACCTCCGTGAGCCCCTTTTCCACCATAAGTATCAACAATAATTTTTCTTCCAGTAAGTCCAGTATCTCCATGTGGCCCTCCAATCACAAATTTCCCTGTTGGATTTACATGATATTTTTCAGTCCCGAAAAGCGCTTTATTATCTTCTGATAATTGAACTTTAATTCTTGGAATTAATATTTCTTTAACATCTTTTTCAATTTGCTCTTGCATTGGTTTTTCCTCTGCAAAATCATCATGCTGAGTAGAAACTACTATATCTGTAATTCTTTTTGGAGTATGATCGTCATTATACTCTAAAGTAACTTGTGACTTTGAGTCAGGACGCAAGTAAGTCATTTCAACTCCTTTTTTTCTAATGTCAGCAAGTTCAATCAATATTTTATGAGAAATATCTAAGGCTAGTGGCATAAGATTTTCTGTTTCATTTGTTGCATAACCAAACATCATTCCTTGATCTCCTGCTCCTTGCTCTTTGTTTAGTCCTTTACCTTCTACAACACCTTGGTTAATATCCGGTGATTGTTCATGAATTGCAGAAATCACACCACAACTATCGCCATCAAATTGATATTCTGATTTATCATAACCAATTTTTAAAATCACCTCTCTTGCAATCTTTTGTACGTCAATATACGCATCTGTTGTCACCTCACCACTTAATACAGTAAGTCCGGTTGTAACTAATGTTTCGCAAGCCACTTTTGATGATGGGTCTTGCGCTAAGAAATTATCTAATAATGCATCCGAAATCTGATCTGCTACTTTGTCTGGGTGTCCTTCTGAAACGGACTCTGATGTGAAATAATATGACATCTTTTTAAATTTTAAGTTTAACAATAATTTAATCGGAAGATTTGGCGTAAAAGCGCTAAAGGAAATACTATTTTTAGCATTTTTTTTAGTGGTTGCAATAGGCCAAATCTATCCACATATTAATGCAAAATTATAAAATTTTTTATAATTGTGGTTGTTTTTTAATTTTTTCGTGTTTAATTGTAGCATACTTATAAAGTAAGACTTAGAGATGGGTCTTATGGTGTCTTTGCAAGCTTGTAAATGCAAGGTGCCAAGTTCTACTCCAACATTTAGTAAGATGTATGAAATACATAAATTTTCACAACCTATATTTTTTATTGAGTATTGTTATAATGTGGGATCTGATATAAAATAATTATTATTAAACAAAATCCTTGTGCTTGATGGAGCCATGGGAACTATAAGTAAAAGGTATAAACCCCCATAGTAAGCTTTTTAAGCAGTCAATTTTCTAAAATGCTCTTCTAGGTTGATCTTATTGTTTTTGAGATTAGAAATTAACTGGTCGTCAACAATTTTACCTTTACTAATGATGATGACTCGGCTACACATTTTATCAACTTCTTGCATAATGTGTGTGGATAGTAGTACAGCTTTATCTTTACCAACTTCTTTTATTAGATTTCTAATTTCCACCAATTGATTAGGGTCAAGTCCTGTTGTGGGTTCATCAAGAATTAATACCTCTGGATTATGTAAGAGTGCTGAAGCTAAGCCAACTCTTTGTCTGTATCCTTTACTTAGTTCTCTAATTTTTTTACTTTGCTCAGAAATTAATCCTGTTTGCATGATAATTTCAGCAACACGATTATTTAAGTTTTCAACTTCATAAATACCTCCAATAAAAGAAAGATATTCTTTAATATACATGTCAGTATAAAGAGGATTGTGCTCTGGTAAATAGCCAATTTTTGCTTTTACTTGTATGTCTTGTTCTTGAATATTTAAGTTACAGACCTGTACCTTACCACTATCTTGTTGTAAATAGCAAGTTATAATTTTCATAAGTGTAGATTTGCCTGCTCCATTAGGCCCTAAAAAACCAACTATTTCACCTTTGTTTAGTGTAAAGGAAACATCAGTAAGAACTTGTTGTTTATCGTAAGATTTATTTACACTATTTATGATTAATGACATTTAGCAAAGATAGACAATAGATTTTGACATTAGTTAAGGATTCATTCTAAAATTATCATAATTTTGTGATATGAAATTACATAACTCTTCAAGATGGTATTTGCACCTTGCTTATTATCAGTTAGTAAAACTTAGTAGGTTTTTTACAAATAATTTGTTTGGAAGAAAAGATCATCAATTTTTATTTATTTTAACTCCACCTTATTGTGGATCTACTTTGTTAAACCAGATTCTTTCTAGTTCTAATAATTTGAGTTGTAATAATCATTTAGGTGTTAGGGAAGGGCAATTACTGCCTGAATTAAAAGACATGATGTTTTTAAATAAAGGTTGGCATAATGAAGTGCATTATGACTGGGCGTTTATCAAAAAAACTTGGATGAAATATTGGGATCAAAGGATGGGTATACTAATGGATAAAAGCAATCCTAATATAATGAGAGTGCATTCAATAAAGAAAGAATTTAAAAACTCCATCTTTATCGCAATGGTAAGAAATCCATATGCTCAAGTTGAAGGAATTATGAGAAGAAATGGAGCAACAGCAGAATATGCTGCAAAGTTTGCTTTAAAATGTTTGAGGTATCAAAAGCAAAATAAACTTTCAGTAAAAGAAAATATTCTTTTTACTTCTTATGAAGAATTATGTGATACAAAATATGAATTAGTAGAGAAGATTAAAAAATTTATCCCTGAAATAGGAGATATTGATTCTGATTTAGAATTTTCAGCACATAACTTTAAGACTGATGGCAAAATGAAAATCCAAAATCTGAATAAAGAAAAAATAAAGAAAATAAACAAGGAGAATATGGGTATTATAAACACTTACTTTAATAAAGACATAGATTTGCTAGAATTTTTTGGCTATTCAATTATTGAATAATAACTTTCTTTTCTATACTTCCATCATTATAAATGTAAAACAATAATCCGTTATTGTTTTGATGAGTATTTCTTCCTAATGCATCTACAATTTTAATTAGTTTTTTGTTGGTGTTTATTTCAGTTATAGCAGATGGGTTGGGGCAGTAGTTTCCATCAGGAGCAAGTAAAGGAAGTGTGTATTGTGAGTCAGTAATTAAAGCATACATCAAAATATCCATAGATTGCAAAAGAGTTGCATTGTAAGGCTCCCATTCATTTGCAATTACTGAGGCAGTTTGAGCGTCATCCAAAATTCCCATATTACTTACAAGTGCCCAATACATGTATTCAATCATCATACATTCATAATCACAAGTCCAGTCATCATAATGATACCAAGCTGAAGAAGGATAGGGATTTGGAATAGATAAAAATTGACCTCCTCTTGCCACATCCATAGCAGTAGACATAAGAGAGGAATTTGGCTGTAAACTAAAGGCAGCTGGATAAACATTAGTATGCCCTACATGATTAATAGTATGTATTACTTCCTCAACTGTTGCATCATCTCCCCAATGCCCTGTTTGAGTAGGATCTATTTCATTATTATAAAGTACTGCACTTGCACCATCTCCCTGATAATTATTGAATAATAAATCTTCTGCACTACTCCCTTCATAAGCAAAAATTGGTGTAAATGCTTGTTTGTTTTGTAATTGTAGTTCAATTAATGGATCGTCTACTATACCATCTTCATTGTTATCTAACAATTCTGCAGCAACTGCAGCTGCATGTAATACTTTTGCATCTGGAATTGTGCTTTCTGCAACAATAAAGAAGCACCCTAAAACATCTACATATTTTGTAAATCCGCTAAAAGCAATGCCATTTACAGGATTAGGATCTATTGTGAAACAAACAGTGTTTTGTGCAATTCCAAATATGGGTAAAGTAAATAAAAGGAAAAGTACTTTCTTCATCATTAATAGTTTTTAGAATTGTCAAATATAAGAAAAATCTAATTGTATATTTGCCCCAATGAATGGAGTGGTTATAAAAACAACAGGAAAACGCTATACCGTAAAAACGGAAGTTGGAGATATTGTACAATCTCGTTTGAAAGGAAAATTCCGAATTGCTGGCATAAAAAGTACAAACCCAATTGTAGTTGGCGATAAAGTTGAGGTTGTTCAAGAATCAGAATTATGGATGATTGTAAAACTGCATGATAGAAAAAATCATATTTTACGAAAGTCCGTAAACCTGTCCAAGCAAACCCATATTATTGCGGCTAATATTGACCAAGCCATACTTATGATTACTTTGGATAGTCCTGTAACTACTACTGGTTTTATTGATCGATTTTTGGTAGCAGCAAATGCTTATGGTGTTGAGGTTTTATTACTGTTTAATAAGGTTGATTTATTGAATGATGAGTTGAAATTTCAACAAGCAAAATTTAAAAATGTATATGAAAAGATAGGTTATACTTGTTTTTCTACTTCAGTAATTAATGATGATTTATCAAAGATAAAGGAGTTAATGAAGGGAAAGGTAAATATGATTTCTGGTCACTCAGGAGTTGGAAAATCCACTTTAATAAATAAGTTGCAACCAGAGTTAGATATCAATACTAAAGAGGTTTCTGAGACTCATCAGCAAGGACAACACACTACTACATTTTCTGAATTGCATGAGCTTGATTTTGGTGCTTCTATTATTGATACTCCAGGAATAAGAGGGTTTGGTTTGGTGGAATTGGAAGTGGCAGAATTGGGCAGTTATTTTCCTGAATTTTTTAAATTGAAATCTCAGTGTAAATTTCATAATTGCATACATAAAAACGAACCTCATTGTGCTGTTAAATCAGCTTTGGAAAATGGTGAGATTGCTGAAGCTAGGTATAAGAATTATTTGAATATGTTAGTGGAGAAGGAAGAACATTTTAGAACAAATAATTACTAGTTGTGCGAGCGGTAATCCAAAGAGTAAGTGAAGCTTCTGTAGTTGTTGAAGATGAAAAAGTTGCTAATATTCAGCAAGGGCTTTTAGTTTTGTTAGGAATTGAAATTGAAGATACAAAAGAAGATGCAGACTGGCTTGCAAATAAGATTTCTGCTCTAAGAATTTTCTCAGATTCAGAAGGGAAAATGAATAATTCCATTTTAGATGTTGATGGAGATGTAATTGTAGTGAGTCAATTTACTTTACATGCCAAAACAAAGAAAGGAAACAGACCATCATATATAAAATCTGCAAGACCAGAACAAGCAATTCCTTTGTACGATCAGTTTAAAAAAGAATTATCAGAAGTTATTGGAAAACAAGTGCAATCAGGAGAGTTTGGTGCAGATATGAAAGTTTCCTTAGTAAATGATGGGCCTGTTACTATTACTGTTGATAGTAAAAATAAGGAATAAAAAAAAGGAGCTGAAAAGCTCCTTTTAAATTAAAGTTTAATTTTCACTCCAGCTCGCATCCATCTTCCTTGTTGGGGTACATTTCCAAAATCAACATATTCTTTGTCGAATAAATTATTGATTTCAAGAAAAAGTGTACTGTTTTTAAACGCATTATAAGATACTCGAATTGATGCTATCCAAAATGGTAAATACTCAACTTCTAATCCTGTATTAAAGTCCGTATACCCTCCTTCTCTGTCTTGATAAGTCGCTCTCCAATCTATTCTTAATTTATCATTAACTAATTGATTTGCTGAAATTGAAAAATTAGTTTTTAAATTATCAAGTACATAAGCTGATTGGAATCCATCAGATTTTTTATTTAACTTATTTGAAGCATAGTTTACTCCTAAATTGTTTGCAGGAAGGTTAGAGTTAAACAACTTGTTGATGTTTATTTTTGAATTAATTTCATATCCTTTAGTTGTAAGTTGATTTAAGTTTTGAGTTCGCCAGATACTGTCTCCTTCAGCTAATATCCAGTCAATCATATTTGATCCTTCTCTTTGGTATAAAGTAAAAGTTGTTTTGTGATAATTGGCTGTCCACTTTACTCCAATCTCCTTGTTAGTTGAGTGTTCTGATTTTAAATATTCATTTCCCTGATTTGTTGGTGATGCATAATAAAGCTCAGTATAGTTTGGTGTTCTCATTGATTTATTAGAAGATGCAAATAATTTAATGTCATCATTTATATTGTAAGAGATATCAATTCCCGGGAAATATTCATTCCCATATTCTGAGTCAATATTCATCATAACCCCTACTGATACGCTAAGATTTTCAATGGTTAAATTCTTTTCAGCAAATAAGTTTGTTGTTGTTCTTGTTTGTCCTTTTGTGTAAGTATTTATGCTGTCAATTTCAATAGGGTTTTCTAAGTCTTCCCCTAATCTATTACTGATTATTTTATCAGTTCTGATTTCCATTCCAACGACATTAGAGCCATTTTTTGTTTTTTGAACTGCATTAAAATCCATTCCATAAACATTTGTTTCATGGAAATTATGATACCAAGATGGATGATTTCTGAATAAAATAAACTCATCATTGTGTTTTTTCCAATACAATTTGTTCTCTAATGAAATAGTTCCTTCTTTCTTGAATTGTAAAGATGAAAAAGTAGTTTTAGTTTTTTCAAATTGTGTTGGATATTCTGGTGTGTAGAAGGTATAAGCTCCAAATTCTTTATCGGTATATCCTATATTGAAAAGAGCTTTTATTCCTGCAATATTACCGCTTGCTTGGTAATAGTAATTTTTAATTTTATAATCTACTTCCATAGTAGTTGTATCTCTATCTTTATGGTAGACAGGAAATCCATCACTTCTTTTTTGATTAATAGAAATATTGTGATTGATGTTAGATGTTTTTAAAGCATAGTTGATTTCAGCTGATTTAAATCCGTTTTGACCGCCACTTAAAGTTGCTGAAGAATTCCCCTCTTTCTTAGTAATAATATTGATAGCTCCTGTGTAGGCATAGTTCCCAAAAATTCGTGTAGCTCCACCAGTAATTACTTCAATCCTTTCTATTTGCTCCAAGCTTACAGGTAGGTTCATAGTGTGATGTCCTGTTTGAGGGTCATTCAATTTGATTCCGTTTAACATTACAAGTACTTGTTCGAATGTTCCACCTCTCATGCTTATGTCTGCTTGCACTCCTTGACCTCCTCTTTGTCTTACATCTACATTTAATGCGTACTCTAATAAATCTTCAATAGTTTGAACTGGAGCATTTTGTATTTCATCTAAGCTGATTATTTGCACATTAGATGTGTTTTCAGTTGATGATGCTCTGTTTGCCGAAACTACTACTTCATCTAATTTTTGATTTACTGTGTTTTGTGCATTTACAAAAGTTGAACTAATAACAATTGCAAAAAGTGTTTTTACTACTTTTTTCATTTTTCTTTTTCTAGTTTTTTAATGAGTAAGTGCAGAACAAGTGTTCTTATTATTTTCCTAAAATGAATTGCCATTTCAGAATTAATGGTTGTAATTTCAGTAGTTATACAGCACCCCGATAATTGTGGCAAATATATATTTATTTAGATTTATTCTAAGCATAATAAATTATTTTTCCATTCCGCTAGGGATTCCATAAAAATGTACTATCTCAATTTTGTTTGAAAGAGAGATAATACCAGGATTTATTCCAGAATTTCCTTCAGGAATATAAGTGTTTAAGTCTGAATAATATTCTTTCCAAACTTTAAGGGTGTCTTTGGTTTTTGGATGAAGGAAAGTCATTGGTTTTAGTTCGAAAATAGAATCATTTAAGAATGCTTCATAAATAAGTTCTGAGCAGTAATACGTTTCATTATTTATTAAAAATACTTCATCATATGGAATATCTAATTTACTTTTAGAATAAGAAACAGCATTATTGATAGAATTTGTAAACTTCTTTTTTAATCTACCAACAATTACTTTTGGGTTCCTGTTTTTATCAAAAGAACGATTTATAAAATCATATAAGTTAGTAATCATTACTTTGGGAGGGATTGCTTCTAAAACTTTAAGCGTATCATTTTCTAAAACCACCAAACCAATATGAGAAAAGTTAGCGCCATTATATCCTGGAGTTACTAATTCTATTGCATCACAAAGTGGTGAGGAATCTAAATCCTGAAAAAGTAAATCTCCTTCTTGCAGTTTAAAGGTTTTAGTGCATGAAATCAGAATGGTAAGAAGTAAATAAAAATATTTTTTCATTTTTCAAACATAAAAAAAGAGGACTACATTTAGTCCTCTTTTTCTAATTTATTTAAATATAATTAATCTGCTAAAACAATTATTTTATTCTTTTGCATTTCAATTACTCCACCATTTATTTTAAAATTTTTAGTACTGTTATCAGCAGTTATAACTCTTATATTTCCGTTAGTTAAAGTTGAAATAATAGGAGCATGACTATTCAATACTTCAAAACCCCCTATTGTTCCTGGGAATTTAACTGAAATCACTTCTCCTGTAAAAACTTTTTTTTCGGGGGTTATTATTTCTAATCTCATTACTTGATTATTTAGCGTCAGCTAACATTTTCTCTCCTTTCTCAATTGCTTCTTCAATAGAACCAACTAAGTTAAAAGCTGCTTCAGGATATTGATCAACTTTACCATCCATAATCATATTAAACCCTTTAATTGTGTCAGCAATATCAACTAAACAACCTTTAAGTCCTGTAAATTGCTCAGCAACATGGAAAGGTTGTGATAAGAATCTTTGTACTCTTCTTGCTCTATGTACCGCTAATTTATCTTCATCAGATAATTCATCCATACCTAAAATTGCAATAATATCTTGTAATTCTTTATATCTCTGTAAAAGCTCTTTTACATCTTGTGCGCATTTGTAATGCTCAGTTCCTACAACATCTTCAGTTAAAATTCTTGATGTAGAATCTAAGGGATCTACTGCCGGGTAAATGCCAAGCTCAGCAATTTTTCTTGAAAGTACAGTTGTTGCATCTAAGTGAGCAAATGTTGTAGCGGGAGCAGGGTCAGTCAAATCATCAGCAGGCACATATACTGCTTGTACAGATGTAATTGATCCGTTTTTAGTAGAAGTAATACGCTCTTGCATAGTTCCCATCTCAGTTGCTAATGTTGGTTGGTATCCTACGGCTGATGGCATTCTGCCAAGTAGTGCAGATACTTCAGATCCTGCTTGAGTAAAACGGAAAATGTTATCTACAAAGAAAAGTACATCTTTCCCTTTCCCTTCCCCATCTCCATCTCTAAAATATTCAGCAATTGTTAATCCTGACAGTGCAACTCTTGCTCTTGCTCCAGGCGGCTCATTCATTTGTCCGAAAACAAATGTTGCTTTTGAATCTCCCATTTTTGATTTATCAACTTTAGATAAATCCCATCCCCCTTTTTCCATTGAATGATTAAAGTCCTCACCATAATTAATAATACCAGACTCTAGCATTTCTCTCATAAGGTCATTTCCCTCTCTGGTTCTTTCACCTACACCAGCAAATACAGACAAACCACCATGTCCTTTTGCAATATTGTTAATCAATTCTTGAATAAGTACTGTTTTACCTACACCGGCACCACCAAATAAACCAATTTTACCACCTTTTGCATATGGCTCAATTAAATCAATCACTTTAATACCTGTAAATAAAATCTCCGTAGAAGTAGATAAATCTTCAAATTTAGGCGCGTCTCTATGAATAGACATTCCGTTTGATTTATCAAGATTTTCCATCCCGTCAATAGCATCTCCAATTACGTTAAAAACTCTTCCTTTAATGTGGTCTCCAATTGGCATTTTAATTGGCGCCCCTGTAGCTACTACTTCAGTTCCTCTACTTACCCCATCAGTAGTTTCCATTGAAATAGCTCTTACAGTATCTTCTCCAATATGCTGTTGGCATTCTAAAATTAATTTAGCTCCATTTTCTCTAATAATCTCTAAAGAATCATAGATATCAGGTAATCCTGCCTCATTGTTGTCGAAGGTTACATCAACTACAGGTCCAATAATTTGTGATACTTTTCCAGTGTTTTTTGACATTTTTTATTTCTTTTATAGTCGTTAAAATCTTTGTTTAAATCGGCTGCAAACTTACTATTTTTAAATTGTTTCTCACTTATATATATTGGATAAAATTAATTGTTAATTTTGAACACTTTTTTAACAAAAAAAAACATATAATAAATAAGTGAACGTTTACCATTCAATTGAGGAATTTCCTTCAGATATTAATACAATTATTACTATTGGCACTTTTGATGGGGTACACAAGGGGCATCAAACAATAATTGATAAGCTAAATGCAACAGCAAAAAAAGAAGGTTTGCAAAGTGTCTTACTTACTTTCTATCCTCATCCACGGCATATTTTATTTCCTGATGATCAAAAGTTAAAATTAATTAACACAATTGAAGAGAAAACTAAGGCACTTGAAAAAACTGGATTGCAAAATCTTATTATACATGAGTTTACTGTTGATTTCTCTCGTTTAAAATCAGTTAATTTTATCAGAGATTTTTTAGTGAATAAGTTGAACATGAAACATGTGGTAGTTGGTTATGATCATCATTTTGGCAAAAATAGAGAGGGAACTTTTGAAAACCTTTTAGCTTTATCAGAATTATATGACTTTAAGTTACATAAAATTGAACCTCAAAATGTTGAAGAGGTAACTATCAGTTCTACTAAAATAAGAAACGCGATTGCTGAAGGGGATATTGAAAAAGCAAATTCTTATTTATGTTGTGATTTTGCTATAAATGGTAAGGTGGAAAAAGGAAATAAAATTGGATATAGTATTGGTTTTCCAACTGCAAATATTAATGTGGTAAATAACTGGAAAATATTACCAAAAGATGGGGTGTATGCTGTTAAAGTTCTTATTGAGTATCAGCAGTTTTATGGCATGTTAAATATTGGATTTCGTCCTACTATACATGACGAATCACACACCATAGAGGTTCATATTTTTGATTTTAATAAAGAGATATATAATCAAAATATTAAAATTGAGTTTTCAGAAAGAATTAGAGGTGAAAAGAAATTTGAAAATCTTGATGCTTTGAAAAAACAATTGCAAATTGATGAAAGTAAATGCAAGAAAATTTTTAATCTTTTAAGGTAGTGGTTAACTTGTGTTTTATTTAAAGCTGAGCTAAAGCTGCTGAATTTTTTACATCAAGTTTTACTATTATGTTTTTTCTGTGTGTTTCAACAGTCCATTTGCTTATCTTTAACAAGCATGCAATCACATAATTTTTCTCAAAGTTAATATATGTTCCACCTCACCTCTCTCTAATAAATAAAGATTATTTTTTTGATATTTATTTTTATTAACTGAACTTATTTTGTCTTCTTGCAATAAATTTTTATTAACAAATTCTTTTCCGTTTAAACAGTTTGTTAAAGCTTTGATTATTTCGGATCTATCATTGTTCTTGCTCAAATATCCTACTGCACTATAATTATTTTATGATTTCAAGTTTTGCAAATTTTAGTAACAAGTCTTTTTGTCCAATGCCATTAAAGAATACGGTTGCTTTCCTATTGCTTCCTTCGCCTGAAATGCTTAAAACTGTACCCTCACCAAACCTTGAGTGTTTCACTTGCATTCCGTTTTGTATTTTACTTAAATCACTTTCTTTAATTGATATATTTTTTGCTCTATTTATGTTGGTTAAATTTTTTGGAGCTACAAATTTTTTGGTAGCAGCGGAGTACTTCTTCTCTTTGTATTTTGTTTTGGCATAAATTTTATACGGATTGTATTCTTTTTTCTTTTTTGGTGTAAGCTCATGTTTTTCTAAAAAATTATCGTCCAATTCGCTTATAAACCTGCTGGGCTTACAGTCTGTGAATTGCCCCCATTTAAATCTAGTTGAAGAAAAAGACAAAAAAAGTCTTTTTTTAGCTCTAGTAATTGCAACATAAAAAAGTCTTCTTTCTTCTTCCAAATTTTCTTGACTTTCACCACTAATCATGCTTGGAAAAAGATTTTCTTCTAAACCAACCACAAATACATAAGCAAACTCCAATCCTTTTGCAGCATGAACCGTCATTAAAGTAACTTTGTTAAAGTCATCATCAGTCTCTTTGTCTTGATCAGTTAAAAGTGCTACATCTTCCATAAAATCAGGTAGTTTGTTGGTGCCCTTTTCAGCTGTTTCGCTAAAATCTTTTATTCCATTTAAAAGTTCCTGAATGTTTTCAAATCTACTAACTCCTTCTGGTGATTTGTCTGTGTATAAATCATTAAAAAGTCCAGTTTTTTTAGCAATTTCTTCCGCTACAGTATATGCATCTTTTTTCTTAGTATCTAAAATAAAATTATTGATTAATAAAGCAAATTCTTTCAACTTTTTTCGAGTCCCATTATTAATGTTAATATCTGCTTCATCAAGATGATTTATCACCTCCCAAATAGTCTTGTTTTTTTCGTTTGCAAAAAAAAATAATTTTTGAATAGTAGTTGTGCCAACACCTCTTGTTGGATAGTTTATAACTCGCTTAAAAGCTTCTTCATCATTTGGGTTTGTGCAAAGACGATAATAAGCTAGTAAATCTTTAATTTCTTTTCTTTGATAGAATGACAATCCACCATAGATTTTATAAGGAATGTTCCTCTTTCTGAGCGACTCTTCCATAGAACGAGATTGCGCGTTTGTTCTGTAGAGAATAGCAAAATCTTTATGGTGCGCTTGACTTCTTATTTGCACATCAAAAATTGTGTTTGCAACTAGCCTCCCTTCATCATTATCTGAGCCCGTTTTTACAACAATTATTTTATCTCCTTTTGTATTACTTGTCCAAACATTTTTTGCAATTTGTTGCTCATTTTGTTTGATAATGCTATTTGCAGCCTCAACAATAGTAGAAGTGGATCGGTAATTCTGTTCTAGTTTATAAGTTTTATAGTTAGGATAATCATCTTTAAAATTGAGGATATTCTGAATATTTGCCCCTCTAAATGCATAGATACTTTGAGCATCATCTCCTACTATACAGATATTTTCATTCAGTGCGGCTAATTTTTTGATTATCAAATACTGTATATGGTTAGTATCTTGGTACTCATCAATTAAAATATATTTAAATTTTTCTTGATATTTAAGCAATACTTCATCATGATTTTCTAATAATTGATATGTTTTTAAAAGTAGATCATCAAAATCCATTGCTGATGCTTTTTCACATCTTTGAACATACATTTGATAAACCCTCCCAAATTCAGTTCTTTTTGCTATTTTATCTTGTTGGTTAAGTTCGGATTTATTGTTGTATCCTGCTGGAGAAATAAAGTTATTTTTTAATGATGATATTCTGTTCCTTATCACGCCAAGTTTATAAATATCTTTATCTAAGTTTAACTCTTTAATGATGCTTCTTACTAAACTTTTAGAGTCGTCCGTATCGTAAATTGTAAAGTTGCTTGGATAATTTAATTTTTCGGCTTCAAATCGTAAAATCTTAGAAAAAACCGAGTGAAAAGTCCCCATCCAAAGGCTTCTAGCTTCCGATTCCCCTGCCATAAGCTCTATTCTGTTCCGCATCTCTTTTGATGCTTTGTTAGTAAAAGTTAAAGCTAAAATATTATGTGGATATATTCCTGATTTTAATAGGTGTACAATTCTATATGTTAAAACTCTTGTTTTGCCTGAACCTGCGCCAGCAATTACCATTAATGGTCCGGTTGAATGCGTTACTGCATTTCTTTGTTCAGGGTTTAGTTTTTGCAAATAATCTTCCATAGTTATTTTTGTGAGTCCAAAAGTAATAATTATCAGATATTAACTTAATTTTAGTGGTGTTTTTTTGAACAGATAAGATTGTTTTGAAAGCATCTTAATTTCTCTGATATTTTTGTATTTTTGTAGAAAATACGAATACCATGAAGAAACTTATATTTTTTTTCGCCTTAATTTTAACTTTTACTAATGTAAATGCAACTCATATTATGGGTGGTGAAATTACTTGGGAATGTATTAAAGATCCTACTGACCCTAATGTAGGATTATATATTTTTAAAATGAAGATTTATCGTGATTGTGATGGTACAACCTTATCAACTTTTACTCAAAACATAGATGTCTGGAATCATCCTACTGTAACCCAAATTCCTGTTGATTGGGTGCTAAGTGCTGATATTTCACCAAATTGTGATGTTACAAATAGTGGAAATGCGGCATTAGATTGTTTTAGTAATCCTGTAGGGGCTGTTGAGGAATATATTTATGAATCTCAACCAATAGCATTGCCTGGTATACCACCTGCAAATGGCTGGCATTTTACTTGGGATTCATGTTGTAGAAATGGAGCAATATCTAACTTAGTTCTTTCTAGTACAACTTCACCTAGTGAAGGCTTTACTTTAAGAGCTTCAATGTTCCCTTATCTTGACGCAAGTGGTAATGCAATACCTGCGGATCCTTGTTTTGATAGCTCTCCAAAATTTAATGAAAGTCCACAAACAATTATATGTACAGGCTATCCATTTGCTTATACTCATAACGCTTCTGATATTGAGCTAGATAGTATTGTTTATGATTGGGATGTTCCTATGGATGATATGGCATTTGGACAAGCATACAATCCTCCAGTAAATCCTGTTCCTTTAACATTTGTAGCTGGGTATTCATTTAATAGCCCACTTCCTGGAGGTGTTGTTTTAGATTCACAAACAGGACAGATTTCTTATAACTCAAATATTTCAGGAAATTTTGCTTCAGTTATCCGTGTTGATGCGTTTAAGTGTGGACAATTAGTTGCTTCAATTTATAGAGAAATCCAGGCGGTTTTAATTTCTTGTCCTACTTTACAACCTTTAAATACAATTAATTTACCACCAATTGTTAGTCCACCATTTCCAGCTCCAAATCCTTATTATGCAATAGTTTCAGCTGGTGATCTTGTATCGTTTAATATCACTGCTACTGATAATGATCTTTATGGAGGGACACTTTTTCAAGATGTTACTTTAGAGATTACTGGTGGTCAAATTGCTGATGATTATGTAACTAGTACTTTATGTGATAATCCCCCTTGTGCCACTTTTGTAAATACTTCTGGTCAGGCTCCACCTATTACTGGATTACAAATTGTAGAGGGTGTTTTTGAGTGGCAAACAGCTTGTAGTCATGTCGCTACTGATGCTGGTTGTGGTATAACATCAAATATTTACACTTTTGCTGTAAAAGCTTTTGATGATTTTTGCCCTGCAAATGCAATTACAATTGCAACAATTACTATTGAGGTTACTGCTGCAGATTCATTGCCAGCTCCTGATTTTGATTGTGCTTGGGAAGATGAGAATGGAGATATAGTGTTTAACTGGAATCATGCAACAGGAGCAAGTTCTTCAACTGAATATCATATTCATGCAGCTTCAAATATTGGTGGACCATATTCTGTAGTTGCAGATATCTTTTATCCTATTAATGATTTTACTACGGCAGTATCTTCATTACCTTCAGGATCAAAATATTTTTTCTTAACTAGCGAGTCAACTTGTGCGGATAATTCAGTTCCTTCAGACACGATATCACCTATTCGTTTTAGTGTAAGTAGTTTAGATGTGAACTGTTGGGATGATTTAGATGGGGTTATCAGTATTGGCGTTGATGATTACGTTAATGTGTTACAGTATAATTTTGCG
>Ga0206128_1000095_pt1 | contig 109640 bp, 103 predicted proteins | sample Helgoland_Spring_7_FD_148601 | JGI IMG/M metagenome (GOLD analysis project Ga0206128, IMG submission 148601) | Pelagic subsurface seawater microbial communities from Kabeltonne, Helgoland, North Sea - Helgoland_Spring_Bloom_20160426_1 | ecosystem: Environmental > Aquatic > Marine > Epipelagic ... | reverse complement strand
GGTTAGTGGTGGAGACTTAAATGTTGGAAATAGCAGTACGGTTAATTCTGTAATTAATATGCTCGGTACTAATGATTCTTTTATTGAAAAAGATACTGGAAATCATTTATATTTTGCAAACAATGTAAGTGATAAAGATATTAGATTTAGAGTAAAAGATGATGGAACAAATGTAATTGCTTTAACAATAGATGGACCAACAGGTGGTAATTCAACTTTTGCGACCCAAGCATTTGCAACAACAGCCACGTCTTCTGGAGACGACTCATCAACTCTAACAACAAAAGGTTATGTAGACGGTTTAATTACTGGGGCTACAATATATAGAGGTGCTTGGGATCCAAGTGGCGGCGGATATGGTTCACCTGATTTAAGTGGTGTAACACAAACATCTGGTTACTATTATATCTGTAGTGCTGCTGGTACTGCTGAGCCTAATGGTACAGGGTGTGAACCTGACTCTTGGGAAACAGGAGACTGGGTTATATGGAACGATGATATAGTTGATTGTGCAGGTACAGGAACAGGTGGTTGGCAAAAAATTGATAACTCATCTGTATTATCAGGTGTAGGTACAGGTCAAACTGTAGCTTTATGGGAAGGTGCTGGTTCTGTTACAGATTCAGATACTTTAGGTAATGCACCTATAACTGTTTCAGGTAACAATGCAACTTTTGCAGGTAATGTAAGTGCGAGTAATTTTTATGGGTTAGCACAAGATTTAGCTGTTACTTCAAATGATACTTTTAATGGAACATACAGCTTATTGTGGCATGATGGAGCTGATGTCTATAGCAGCACATGGATGACTGTTAATGGTTCAAATGACACTTTAACGGTACCGACTATTGCGGCTGACCTAAACGGAACAATAAACACAGCAACCACTGGCGCAACACAAACCGCTGGTGATAACAGCACACTAATAGCTACAACTGCTTATGTTGATTCTGCTGTTGCAGCTGCGCCTCAAGGGGATATAACAGCCGTAACCGCAGGTACTTTTTTGACGGGTGGTGGAACTACTGGAGATGTAACGCTTAATGCAGACGCAACAAAGTTGGCTCATATTGTTGATAGTGCTCACGCAAGTGTAGCTTCTGGTTGGATAACAGTTGCTCTAGCATCAGGCGATAGAAGAGCTGGAGAGATTTACGTAACAGATGGAGAATCAAGTGATCACTCTTATATTAGAATAGAGTGGATGCGTAGTTACGCTGACAGTAATTTTACTGTAATAAATTGTGGTGGTCATGCTAATAGAATTCAAGGAGTAAGGGTATTGGAAGAAACATCTGATGTTACATATGGTCCAAAATATTTACAGGTAAAAGTTACAACAACTTCTGATTATTATGTTATTATAACTGCTCCTGGAACAATACCTAACTATGGAGATTTTGCAGCAGTGACACCTGTATTAGAAAACACTAAAACAGGATATCAATTAACAGGAGCTCAGCTAGAGGATTTACAAAATTCAAGTGTTGGTACTGATGAAGGTATTACAGTTGGAGGAGATCTATTTGTTAATGGCGGAGATATAGTGCTTGGAGGCACAGGTAGAATACAAGGTGTAGATACGGTATCAGCTTCAACAGATGCTGCAAACAAAGCATATGTAGATGCTCACGTTTCACCTGGTGGAACATACTTACCACTAGCAGGGGGTACTATGACTGGTTCTATTGCTATGTCAAACCAGAATATAACTGGTGTTAATCAACTTACCATAAATGACCCAGGTGAAGGTATTCTATTTACTGGTACTACCAACGTAAATCTTTATGTTATAGATGACACTACAGATAGTATTGTAAACTTTGATAATGCAAGTGAAATTAGAAGAGACGGTGTTAGAGTAGCTGACGTCCCTTATATAGCTTCAAGAAGTCAACAATTAATGACAAACTATAATGGGTTGTTAGGTAACAATTATAATTTTCCTGGTTGGACTTTTGATGGTCAAGAAGCTAATTATTCTCCAGGTTCTTTTAAATTTGTTGGTAGTTCTGGTAATTCATTTACTTCAGAGTATATAGCAGTTGACACTGCTTATAAATATAAAATGTCTCTTGACGCTAAGACTTTAAATGGAGTAGGAAGATACTACTGTATGACTTTATGTTATGATGTTGATCAGAATCAAATCAACGCTAATAATCACATGTATAGAGCTAATACCTCCACTACTCTAGCTGTTGCTTTAAATCCAGGAGACACAACTGTAACTTTAGCAGGTACAGGGTCTAATTGGTATGATGGAGGTACAGCAGGTGTAAGTACACACCTAAGATCTCTTATAATATGGGAATACACAAATAGTTTAGGATATACTTACCCTCCAGAAACATACTCAAGATTATGGTATAGTAATGCTTGGGATCCAAACAATATAAATGGAAACGTAATAACACTTAGAACTGCATGGGCAGGACCCTCTTATCCAGTAGGCACTCGACTAAGTAATGGTAGTTCAGGTGGATCTTACAAGTATAATGTAATGTCCAATAAATTATTGACTACTGACTGGACACAGTCTGTAGGTTTTATGGATGGTGTTGATTTATCAGGTACAAATGTATATAATAAGTTTCCTCCAGGTACAGCTAAAATTAGGATGGGCTTTTTACCTAACTATAACTCTGGTAGCACAGGTGCTGATACTATTTGGATTACTAACTTTAACATTGGAATTGATACTGTACTTACTAAAGGTGATCAGAGCATTGATGGAGCAAAAACGTTTACAACAGTACCAGTTGTTGGGACCATGGCAACAAGTGACAACTCTACCTCAGCGGCTTCTACTGCCTGGGTAACAACTAATTTAGGTGATTACTTACCACTGACTGGAGGAACTTTGACAGGGGCATTAGCAGGTACAAGCGCGTCATTTTCTGGAGCGTTAAGTTCTGATGGTTATTCAGGCACCTCTGGAACTTTTAGTGCAAGTGTAACTGCTGCAGGTAATTCTAACAGTTTTGGGAATACAAGTATAGCTGCACTAACAGCAACGTCAGGTACTTTTAGTTTAAGCGTCACAGCAGCAGGTAATAGCAATAGCTTTGGAACTACAACGCTAACTGGAGATTTAACAGGAACTGATGCTACATTTACAGGATTAGTACAAACAAAAATATATAAAACCACTTCAGCAAGCATTTCTAACACGTATGTTAGAGTAGCTGAAATAGATGAGATAGCGAATCAGCTATCTTCATCTGTTAGAGTAACAATGACCGCCCACGGGGGTTCTCACGTCACTACTTGTAATGCTATTATATCTGTAGGGCATTCACAAGATATTTTAATTCAATCTAATAGCTTAGCTTATACCCAGGTTACATTAAAAGTAGAAAGCAATAATAACGGACAATGGACACTATCTGTAAAAAGCAATAGTCCTAATGCATCTACTTATGAGTTTGATATACAAGGATTAAGTCATAATTTAACAATAACACCTCTTCCAACAGCATCTCAAACAGGAACAACATTAGAACACACAACAAATTTTGGTACTAATGTGACCGGAGTAAGTTCTAACACTCCTTCTAGTGCTGGCTTAAAAAATATATTTGGAGGTAAAGTATCTCTTACTAATGTAGATGCAAATACAACGAGTGTAACTGCTTTAGTTCTTGATGGAGATGAAGTAGAGAAAAGAACTTTAGGAACTGGAGCCTTTGGACCAACTCCTGTAGGGGCTTATTTACCGCTTACAGCTGGGTCAGGATCTCCTTTGACGGATACCTTGTATGTCCAGAAAAATGGTAATGCAAATAATGGGACTATATCAATGGGTATTGGAGGTAGTGGAACAAGCAAGTGGTCTTTTTTAACGGGTACTCATTATAACCAAGCAACGGGAAGTGGTAATGGTACTGGATCAGCGGGTATGGCTATAATAGGTAGTCTTTCTGCAGAAACATACAATAAAATTTATATTGGTGGTGGTCCTTATGAAATAAATGCTGCTACTCAAATAGATTTTTGGACAAATTCATCCACATTATCTACCACTGGAGGAACTTTGAAAGGATATGTAGATAGCGGCGGTAACTGGTTTTTAGGTAATACACTATGGGTTGATGCTACTGATGATTATGTAGGTATCGGAACGACCACCCCTGAAGCTAAACTTGATGTTCAACCTACAGCTGCTAATAGAAAAGTAACAAGAATAGCAAATGATGTAATGTCTACGTACTTTTATAATACGCAGGTAGATGCAATATTAGCTTGGACTTGCGGCTCTTACTATCAAGCAGAAGTTGTTATAACAGCTAACCAAACAAACGGAGGTACAACTAATAATTTATACATAAGAGGTATATGGTCAAATAACCACACTTCACACCACTGGGATGAGTTGGAACACATTGGCTCTTTATCAGGAAGCACTTTTACAATGTCGGTAGGTCAAGATGGATCTACAACAAATTCAGGTAGATTAGAGCTTGATTTTAATTACATAAGCGGATCTTTTTCACAATTAAACGTAAGGGTGACGGATTTTTACGGTTCTCATTCATATACAATAACATAAACAAATGGCAATACTTACTACAACTCAAAACGGGTTAAATTTTACAGGAGGCACGACTTATATACAAACAGGTACAACTACCTTAATGGCTATTGCAACAAATGGAGATGTACAGTTTAGTCAATACGGGGCTGGTACTTTAGTAACTGATGCTTCAGGTAATATCTCGGTATCAAGCGGCGGTGGAGCAGGTGGTCCTTATTTACCTTTAGCAGGTGGAACTATGACAGGTAATTTAAATATAAATACCAGCACTAATTTCCCACTACTTTTTACTGGAACAAACACAAACTACACTGCTATAGGTATAAAAAATACAGGTTCTGGTGACGCTGGTATTTATATGGATGGTATTAATGGGGATTTTGGAGGAAGTGATTATGCGTTTATAGGTCAAAAAGATGAAGGGTATTTACTGTATAATATAGGAGCAAACTCTCCATTACCTTATCACGTATTTACTGGTGGCAACGTAGGGATTAACTCAACTGCACCTGGTAATAAGCTTACTATTGTTGACGCATTGGGAACTAATTTCTCAGATGCAATTTTAGGTTTAAAAGCAAATGTAGCAATAACCGCAAGTACAAGAACAGCTATTTCATTAGCAACTTCTACTGTTAATAACTTCGGGGTTACTTTAAATGGAATTAGACAAGGATCAAGTTCTGGAGAACCTAGGTTTGGCATTAACATGCATAATAATAGTGCTGGTGGATCTGAAGCCTTTACAATTAAATCATCAGGTGACGTTGGTATAGGAATAACTTCGCCTGCAAGTAGATTTGAGGTTTACGGTGGTAATTCTGGGGTTAATGATGTAGATAGATATATAAGGTTTAAAGCTTCTAATGGTGAAAAAAGATTTGACTTTTATGTAGGTGGTACAGGAAACGCATCAAGCTTGGGGATGTATACCTCTGATGGTACTACAAAAAACGTACAAATTTCATCTGGTGGTACTTCGTATTTCAATGGAGGCAACGTTGGTATAGGTCTGACTAATCCCAATTCTACGTTAGAAGTAGATGGTACTATTAACTTTAATGCTTCTGGTGATAGAGGGTTTATTTGTAATCCAGGTCAAGGAACGTTTAGCTTAGGGGATATTGACGAAGTAGGTGGAGGAGCTTATATAACAACTAACAATACTAACATTGATTATTATGCAGCAGGTGTTATTACAGGTAGATTAGAAGATGACGGTACACTTACTGTAACAGGTGATATGGTTGCATATGGATCACCTTCAGATAAAAGATTAAAAGAAAATATAAAACCAATTGAGTCAGCTTTAGATAAAGCAATGAAACTACAAGGTGTTACTTTTGATTGGAAAGAAAATGATAGTATATTAGATATAAAAGAAGATATAGGATTTATTGCTCAAGATGTACAAAAGGTAGTACCAGAACTTGTAAGAGAAAACGACAATGGTATGTTGTCAATGAGACATCAAGGTATTGCACCAATACTTCTTGAAGCAATAAAAGAATTAAAAGCAGAGATAGAAGAACTCAAAAAACAGATTAAATAATGGCAGTTCCTACAACAGGTAGACTTAATTTAATAAAATTAGCAAGAGAAGCTAAGTATGCTGATTATTTTGGTACTCAAAATATGGGTACTGTATCTTTGTATGATATAGTAAACGGTGGTAATGCACACGGATCAACATTAAGTTATCCTCCATTAAATAGAAACTGTTTACCTAACCCTACAGGTAGTTTACCAAATGATGCTGCTAACCCCTGTTCTCAAGGGTTAGATGTGTGTTTTATTATTGATTATACGGGCAGCATGGGTGATGTAATTGAAACAGTAAAAGATGGTCTTGCTGATGTAATTGCACATATAAATACAGAGTCAAGTAGTGACTATAGATTATCAATGATTACTGTAGATGAAAAATCTAATACAACACCAAATTATGCATCGTGTTCTCAGTACACTAGTTTACCAGCATCTCAAAAAATAGTTAATCAAGGTGCCAATAATAAATATCAAATATTTACAGCTTGGGAAATGTTTCCTCCTACTACCAATAATAACTCAACTACATTTACAACAGCAGTAGACAATTTAAATGGAGGTGTGTCAGGAAGCTCTTGTATTCAATTAGGTAGTGGGGCAGGTATACCAGAACCAATGGATTTGGGTCTTGGGTTAGTTATTAATTCTAATAATTTTGTAAATGATTTTAGAAGTCAAGCAGCTAAATATATTATTATGATTACAGATGCTCCTCCAGGTGGAGGGGATGATGCATTTACAAGTGCTGATTATTATAATGTACTAACGCTTACAGCAACTTGTGTTTTTAGAGGCATTAAAGTTTTTGTATTGGGATTAGGTGTAAATTCTAATATTACAATAGATGGAACGGTAAGGTATCCTTGGAGAGAGTTAGCTGATCAAACAGGTGGAACTTGGGATACAACATATGATACAACTGATGTTGAAGAGGATATAACGGTTGCTTGTGAGGGAGATGGTGTATATGTACCATATAAATTTTCTGCTTGGTATGGTTATGATAAAGATTGTACAACAGGTATTGTACCTTTTAATACATCTATGGTATCACCTACTCAAGGAGGTGCATGTGCATCTACAATTAATCAAACCTATTATCATAATGGAACAGGAACATTACCAGCTGTAGGTGACGAATGCTATGCTAATCAAAACCTAACAACGGTTTTAGATGCTGGTTATTATATAACATCAACTGTATCAGCTGGTACAGGATTTAGAATAACTGGAACAGCAGGAACTGTTGCTTCATTATTCCTTAGTTGTTATAATAGTTTTAGTTCTTCTACAAGACAAACTACAGTAGCAAGTGTTTGTTCTGCTTCATTAAATCAAACTTATTATCATACTGGATCTGCTCCAGGACCAGCGGTTGGAGATACATGTTATTCAACTATTAGTGGAGCTATTTTATTACAAGGTTACTATTTAAGTCAATTAACATCAACTTATATATATATAGGCGGAACTAATGGTGTTGTTACTTCAGTTGCAACTTGTTCAAGCACAACAGCATTTAATAGCTCTACTGAATTTAGAGATGCTTGTGGTGCTACATTAAATCAAATATATTATCACGATGGATCTAATGCCCTTCCTTTTGTTGGTGATACAGTATATACTAACTCTGCTGGTACAATTACTTTACCATATGGTCAAAGAGCAGATACTGCTTTTGGAATTTACAATGTAAATAATAGTGGAGTTGTAACATCAAAAGGATTATGTCCATAAATTAAAAAATAAATATTAACTTTACAAAAACAAAAACAATGGCAATTACTTACAAATGGGATATCCCAACAATGAACGCTCACATCCAAGCGGAAGGACAAGACAATGTAATCTACACAGTACATTACAGGTACACAGGTTCAGAAGAATCTGGAGGAGTTACGTACTCATCAACTAATATAGGAACGCAGAGTTACACGTATGTAGCAGGTGAACCTTTTACGCCTTACGAAGACACTGAAGCTTTTGAAGCTGTAGTTATTGGGTGGTTAGAAGGGTCTTTAGATGTTCCTTCAATACAAGCAAATATAGCTGCAAACATACAATCTCAGATTGTACCAGTAAACGAAGATTTGTATTTTACTTGGCAAAACCCAATTCTACCAGCTGGACCACTTGAAGAAGAGGAAGTTGAAGAAGAGGAAGAAGAATAATTTATTAAATAATAAAAAATAATTTGTATATTTGTATAAATTATAATTTTTAAAATAGATCATCATGGCAGAAAAAGCTACAAAAATTACAGCTGAAGAATTGACAAATGTTCAAACACTTCAAAAGGAAGTTAACAACTTGCTATTAAATATTGGTAATGCAGAAATAGTTAAAGCTCAATTAATTGGAAAGCATGCAAAAATGCAAGAAGATTGGAATGCTTTAACAGCCTCTTTGGAAGAAAAGTATGGTTCTGTAAATATCAGTTTAGAAGACGGTACATTATCTGAAATTAAAAAAGAAGATGAAGTAGAAGAAGCTGTAGTAGAAGAAGTATAATATACTTTCATAAATAAGTTTTACAAAATTTTTTAAAGTCAGACATTTCTTGTTTGGTTTTAAAAAATTTTGTATATTATATTTGTATAGCGTGTAAGATCACATTACAATATAGTATAAAAAAATATTTATGATTCCAACTAGTTCTAGCATTTCAACAAATGGATGTGATAATATATCATCCAACTGTGTTATTTGGCAAGGTCCTGACATTGCGTGTATTAATTTATGTAGTGGGGATTCTGTCTCAGAAGTAGTATCAAAATTAGCTACTGAAGTATGTACATTAATTACATCAGGTGTAACAGCTAATCCTAATTTAACAGGTTTAGATTTAACTTGTTTAAATATTCCAGGTACAACACCAACACAAATAGTTCCTGTATTACAGGCTATGGTTGTTCAAATATGTGCCAATACAAACAGCAAGGTTCAACCTGCTGCAGCATTACCAATAATGACACTGCCTGTATGTTTACAGTACAACGATGCAGGAGGTAATCCAGTTACACAACTTCCCTTAGATCAATTTGCTACAAGAATTGCAAATCAAGTTTGTTTAAACTTGTCTGCTATAAACATTATACAAAGCACATTAACTTCATATAATACAAGACTTAATACATTAGAAGCATGTGTGCTTCCTTGTTCAGGTGCTGTAGTTGAAGCGCAAGTTATACCAACGTGTATATTACCCGCTACTTTAACTAATGTTTCAGTATTATTACTTGCTTTAGAAGCAAGGTTCTGCGCATTAGAAACAGCAGTAGGATTACCCGCTGCAATTTTAGGAACTATTGGTCAAACATCATTAACATCTGCATCAGCTCAATTAACTAATCCTGGTAGTAACTATGGTAGTATTGGAGGATGGAACAGCACACCCGTTAATCTTGCACAAACTGTGCAAAATGCATGGGTAGTTATAGATGATATGTATAGTGCAATTGCAAGTATACAATTAAACTGTTGCCCAAGTGGATGTGACAGTGTTGTATTTGGATACACTACAACAAATAGTTTAAGTAGTGCTGGAGAAATACAAGGTATTAATTTTAATTTTCAAACGTCTTCTATCCCTGCCGCATTTAATGATTGTGCAGGAAGCACTGTTATAACTATAACAGATGTTGATAGTGTGGCGGTTACATCAATAGTAAACGTAAGTACATTACAAAACGATGCATCGGGTGTATTAATAAATATACCAACGTTAAATACAAATGGTGACTTATCTGTATCAGTTGCATTCTGTGCTACTAATGCAGTAGATACATGTAGTGAAACACAAACTAGTGTAATTACAGGTGTGGTACCATGTCCAGCTGGAGTTACTGCAACTTCAATAACTCAAACAGGTGTGACAGTAGGATTTACTAATTTACTTGGAACAACTGCTACTTACGTTATAGATATAATAAATACTGCAACAACATTGGTTGTAGCAACATATACTCAAAATAATCCTACTGCCACTGTATCACATGCATTTACAGGATTATTACCTGGTACTAATTATAGTGTTAGGATAACAGTTACTATGAATGGCATAACTCAAGTGTGTCCTAATCCTACATTGTTTAGTTCATTAACTGCAGATGCACCTTGTACAAATGGTATGGATGTGGCATTTATTATTGACTATACAGCAAGTATGGGTGGTGAAATAGATGCAATTAAATCTGGAGCAGCATCTTTAGTTAATACTATAGATACTTCATCAGGTTCTAATAATTACAGATTAAGTTTAGTAACAGCGGATGAAGCTGACGGAACTACAGCTTTCCCTACTTACAACACATCTACTGATTATGTTGCTTTACCAGCTTCACAAAGAATTATAAATACTGGAACTGGTCATAGACAATTTATTACTGCTTGGGAAATGTTCCAAACAGATAATGGAACTTCATTTACAACACAATTAAACTTATTAAACACTGGAGCTCCTACTGCAGGTGTTCCTTTAGGAAGTGGTGCTGGAGGTCCTGAGCCTACAGATATGGCTTTAGGACAGATAATAGAGGCTAGTGCATTTACTGGAGCATTTAGAAATGACGTTGCTAAATATGTTATTATTATAACAGACGCAGCACCGGGTGGTAATGATGATGTATTTAACGATACTGATATTGCTAGATTAAATTCATTACAAGCTACAGCATTAGCAGAAGGAATTAAAATATTTGTCTTAGGAGCTGGTACATCGTTTACATATGTAAATGGAAGTACAACAGTTTACCCATGGAGAGATATATCAATCAATACAGGAGGTAATTGGAACTTAAGTGAAGACCCTTCTACAATATCATCAGAAATAGTAGCGGGTTGCTCATAAAATTAAAGAAATAAAAAATGGCATGTAATTGTACAAAATGTAGTAGTAAATGTAGTTGTGCTGACACAGCAATAACCAATGCATGTACCTATACTGATTGTAGTACAGGCAGTGAAAGATGTGATGATATTCAAAGTGCATCATGTGTAAGCTATACCGGTACATCATTTCAAATAGGACCCGCAAGCACAAGAATAACAATAACATCTGGTGAAAGATTAGATTCTATTATACAAAAGTATGCTATGATATTATCAAATGGATTAGGTACTTGTACATCTAGTGATGTTCAACATGATCCTTATAATGTTTATGCTGGAGTTATTACAAGCTCTACAGCATCTGTTATATGGGATGGTATATGGAGTTCAAGTACAGGGTTGAATGTATATTATGATACACAGATAGCTCCAACAGGTTGGACGCTTGCAAATTCAACACCTATAGTAACAACTGTTTCTAATTATACAATAACAAACTTAGTGGCTAGTACAGCTTATAAAGTAAAGGTTGTAGATAATGGTAATTCTGCTGCATGTAAACCAATAGAAATTTTATTTTCTACACTAGCAACAGGGTAAAAAAAACAACAGAGTAGTAGTTTGTTGGTTTTCTACTACACGAGTTGGAAGAGATTGGGGCAACTCAATCTCTTTTTGTTTTTATAAGTCATTTACTATCAAATAATTAAAAATTTATTATCTTTGGTAGATTCCTAAATTTTTCTTATGACAAATATAAAAAAACAAATTAGTGAAACATTAAAATGGAAAAAGCATCCTTCATATTGTGCCGCTAAATTAAACATTACGGAAAAGCAATACATTAAAATTAAAAAGCAAATTCTGCAAGACAGAAAAAAGCACAAGAAAAAAGAAAGACATTTGCAAAATATATCATCTGATGTAAATGTAACTGAAGCAATTGATTTAGAAAATGGAACTGGAAAACTTTCTGGAACGTTTAATCATGAACCTAAATCAGCAGAAGAAATTATTTTCTTATTAAAGATAGATACAAATAAATGGAAGCTATCTCAATATTGGAATAAACAAATGGGAGACCATTGGAGAGTCTCAGCTTTAATTTCTCAAATTAAAAATCCAGAACAAGAGTTTTTTGAAAATTTACTAGAAAATTGGATACCCAAAAAATATAAAATAACAAACAAATCTTTCAGGAATAAATTTACTGATGATCCACATTGTGCGGTGATCTCTTTACAAGATATACACTTTGGTAAAGAAGGTAATGATACTGTAGATAAAGATTTTGAAGATACAGTTAAAAATTTAGTTCAAAGAGCACATGCTATACATCATATAGAAAAAATGTATTTTGTTGTAGGAGGAGATCTAATTAACATGGATACTTTCAGTGGAACAACTACAGGTGGTACACCATTAGATAATTGTATGGGAGCTACAGAAGCTTATATACAAGCATTTGATGCTATGCATTGGGCAATCACTTATATAAAATCTTTTTGTGAAGAGCTTGTTGTAGTTTATGTTCCTGGTAATCATGATAGATTATCATCTTTTCATTTAGCTCATGCTTTATCTAAATCAATTGAATGTGATAGTATCACTTGGGATGTATCTTATGAAGAAAGAAAAGTACACGTTTGGAAAGATAACTTTAATGCTTTTGAACATGGGGATAAACGCAGTAAAAACAACCCTTTAATATTTGCATCAGAATATCCTAAACAATGGGGAGCTACAACAAACAGAACATTATTCAAAGGACATATACATACAGATAGAAAAGTAGAATATATGACTTCTAATGAAACAGCAGGGTTTATAGAAAAGACTTTACCTAGTTTAGGAAAGGCAGACTATTACCATCATAGTAACAAATTTACTGGAAATAGAAGATCTGGTAAACTAGAAATTCAACATCCAACAATGGGTAACATATGCGTTTTAACTTATCAAGCGTTATAATCACCCCAATTAAATTTCATTAAGTGGGGTTTTTTTTGTAAATTATAAATATAACTGTATGATTACCAAATTTAAAAAACCAGATTTAAAAGCCTCTAGACATAGAGAAAAAAGATTAGGTATATTAAACGAAGAAACAATAAAAGAATTTAAAGAAAAAAAACCTTTATATTCTAATATTGATAATGATAAATTAAAGAAAATAATAAAATTATATAATGTAAAACTATGGAATGCGGTTATAGATTATAGAGATGGTGTAGAGTTACCAGATTCATTGGGTTATTTATTTATTGGGACATGCCCTTCATCTAAAACAATTAATCCTAATTATACTCTATCATTTCAATATGATAAAATCTTACAAAATAAAAATTGGGAAACTGATGGAAATTTAGCTAAGATATTCTATACCAACTGGTCTACAAAATATAGATTTAAAAACAGAGAGTTATGGAGTTTTGTTGCATGTAGAGAATTTAAAAGAGCCGTATCTAAATCTTATCCTGAAAATTGGACAAAGTATGTAGTTATGAAAAACAAATATAGAGTTGCTCATTTATATGATCAAAACATTGAACAGACAAAAGAGATTCTTAAAAATTATAATGAATTTGAAATATAAAAAACATGTCAACAATAGCAGAAGCAATATCAAGAATTAGAGGACAAGTTAAAGCAGAAGTGCAAGATGCATATGTTACAGACAGATATATATTTAGTTTAATAGAAAAGTTTGCTCAAGTGTTAATGCGTAGGCAAGATTATGCTAATAAGTTAATGAAATTTAATTCTGTATGGAAAGCATTACCTTACGTAGAACTAATAGATGTAGATAAAGTTGAAGCACATTGTTCAGGCATATCAAGCGGTTGTACAATAAAACGTACAAAAGTAAAACTACCTTCTATGATAGAAGGATACTGGGGACCTCTTATCCGTACTGTAAGCTCCATAGATGGCTCACAAGAGCTTCAAGCAACTCAGCCGGGTACATATACTTCTATGACTAAAACAACGTCATTTAAGTACAATACAACAAGATATTTTTGGTGGTTAGATGGATACATATATTCTCCTAATATAGAATGGGATGCACTTAAATTAGAAGGTGTATTTAATTCTGACATAACAGCGTGGAATTGTGATACTACAGATGACTGTACACCAAGATACAACCAACCAATATATATACCGGAAGCTTTATTTGCAGAAATAGAAAGTCAAGTAATAAATACTATGATGAATACAATGCAAGTACCAGCTGAGGATTCAGATAACAAAATTAATATACATAGATAATGGGAGTATCAAATAAATACAGAACGTTTACTTCATTAATGGAAGATGTTTCTATTGACTTTTCTACATATGCTTTAGAAGGTATGATTGAACCAGCTCAACTTATTAAAGTTGCAACTAGAGTAAACTATGATTTAGGTTTAAGAATTCATAGAACTAAAGAAGTAGTGATAGATATTGAACATGGAAGAGGTCAACTACCTGTAGACTTTGCATATCTTAATTATGCTTTTTTATGTGGAGAATATGAAATAAATGCAACAATGCCATCAGGAACACATGTAGAAACAGTTAATGATGTACCCTATGTATCTATTCCAAGAGGTGAAGGTGGGTGTGAAAAAACTCAAACATGTAAAGATGTTTGTGTAATTAAAACCTGTGATGGAAATAATAGTCATCAATTAGTTCAAAGGATTGGACCAAATCAATTTAGAACTTATAGTACTTTTATGCAATTAAGAATACAAGATGTAAATACTACAACTTGTTTTTGCCCTACTTTAGGTGCTCAAGCTCCAGACATAGCTGAGGTGGTAGACGGTTTTTTAAATACATCTTTTAGATCTGGAAAAGTATATCTAAGTTATCAAGGAGCTATGGAATCAGCTGATGGTGATTTATTAGTATTAGATCAACCTTATTGTAATGAGTATTATGAGTATGCATTGAAACAAAGAATATTAGAAAATATGATTTGGCAAGGTGAAAGTGTTACTCAACAGTTGGGATTGGTAGAGCAAAGATTAAGAGCAGCCAGAAATAATGCATTAAGTTTTGTCAATACACCTAACTTTCAAGAGATGAGAAAAGTTTGGACAATGAATAGAAGAGCTCAATATCATAATTATTATAATATGTTCTTGAGTAATCCTCCTGTTAATCCTAGAGTAATTGGTAATGGAGCACTTAGTTCAGCATCAACAAATAGTGCAAGTTCAGTAAGTTAAACTTACTAATAAAGAAGTAAATTACTATGGCAAAGCAAAATAATAAAAAAGGTACAACATCTGTAGTTACTAATTCATTCATTAAAGGAATGAATAAAGATATTACACAGTCTATGGAACCTGAACAAAGTTGGTGGAATGCTCGTAATGCAGCTAATAATTCCAACGATGGTGATTTAGGTACAATAGGTAATGAACCTTCTAATCTACAATGTGGCGTTATACCATATACCATTATAGGTGCTGTACATAGATATGGAGATGAGTGGATCATATTTTCTACTGATAATATATCATCAGAGATAGGACGCTTTGATGATAGTGAATGTAAGTACACTACAATTATTAATGATCCTTGTCTAGCTTTTAACACTAAGAATTTAATAACAGGTGCATCTAAAGAAAATTTTGATTGTACTTGGGAAGTATATTTTGATGACGGTAATAATCCATCAAGGGCATTAAATATTGATGATGTACCATACGTTCAATATATAAGTTCTGCAGAAGGAGATCCTTGTGTAGTATATAGTGATGTAACACCTAAAAGATTAAACTGTGAAAAAATAAGATTGGCTCCTTTAGTTGATACACCTTGTGTTGTTTTACAAAAATCAACAGATGGTGGTATGATGCAAAATGGAGCGTATCAAGCCTTTATAGCTTATACAGAAAATGAACAACGTGTTACAGACTTTATAGGTATATCTAATATACAAACTTTATGGAGTCATGTTGGAACAGATGGTTCATTGGATATTTCTATAAGCAACTTAGATAAAGATTATGAATTTTTTGAATTAGCTTTATTAGTAAGAAATCAAGGTCAAACATATGCTAAGCGTATTGGTTTATATAGTACAGAAAGAAAGAGTATTAATCTAGATTATCTAGATGATTCATTGCTTTCTGTAGATTTAAAATTAATACCACAAAGAAGTCCGGCATATGAAAAATCAGAAGCAATGTATGTTGTTAATGATTGGTTAATTAGACAAGGACCAACAGAACAGTTTGATTTTAATTATCAACCTATTGCAAATAATATTACTACTGAGTTTGTAGTTAATGAAGTACCAGCAACATATTATAGTTTAGGTGGAAACAAGTTAGGCTTTTTAAGAGATGAGCAATATGCTTTTTTTATTAGATGGATATATAATACAGGAGAAAGATCTTCTTCTTATCATATCCCTGGTAGAGCACCTGAGTTTTATCCTCCGGCAGGACAAAATGAAGATGTAAAAATATTTGGAGATAATGTTTTAGATCCGGATGGAGATCCTGTATTTAAAGTTTATAACACAGGAACTGTAACTTCTCTTGTAAATGAAATACAACCAGATGGCAGTAGAATAATTGCTAAAGGTAAAATGGGATACTGGCAATCAACAGAAAGGTATCCTTCTAACAGACCTGATATATGGGGAGACTTATGTGGTAAGCCTATTAGACATCATAAAATGCCAGCAGAAGATGCTAGTAATTCTCTACATATAAGTACAACTAGTGGTGATTTAATTAATGTGTTAGGTGTTCAATTTGGAAACATAGGAAGACCTAAAAATAATGATGGAAGTTACTTAACAAATGTTGTAGGTTACGAATTACTTAGAGGTTCAAGAGGTGGAGCTAAATCAATCTTAGGAAAAGGATTGTTTAGAAACATGCGTAAGTATACTGTTCCAAATGCAGAAAATCTAATAGGTAACAACGTTCAGGGTTTATATCCTAACTACCCATATAATGATTTAAGACCAGATATATATTTTCACGAAGGTGGAAATAATGATATTAACAGGACAGAAGGGTGTAATAATTTTACCCAATCTATAATTAATTATCCTCCGTTAGGTTCGGATGGTATTGTAGATGGTGTACAAACAGGATACTCTCAAAAAGCATTTACTTTTTCATCTCCAGATTTAATGTTTACAAAGCCTTTTTTAAATGCTTATGAAACTAGAATATATGGAGATTTAGATGGACAGTCTAGCGGTTACTTTAAAGCATCAGAAGATCATCCGCAATTTAAATTATTAAGAAACGGTGCTGCTGTTATTTCAGCATTTATAGGAGTCGGTTACGCTATTGGTCAAATTCAAGGTGACAGAGGTTCTACAAGAAGTAGTGGGGGAGCAGGTCCATGGGTTGCTAATGACTTTGCTATAGCACTTGGTATTGGTTCTGGTGGTGGTGCAACAACTGGTGTGGGTTTCAATGCTACAGCAAATGCTATAGGTTCTGCTGCTAATGCTGCAATCTCAATGGGTGCTCAAGCTGTTTATGAAAGTGTAGATAGTTCTTTATCATTACTAGATTTATGGGCTGGTGGTGTTGGAGTTGAAGTTGCTAATGCTGTTTTTGGTCAAGTTACTGGATTAGCTGGTATACCACCAGCAGGAGTTGGTGGAGAATATACAATAACTAATAACAAAAATACTGCTTTATCTCAAATGCCAAGTGGAATAAGAGCTTTTGCTACTATTGCTACAACAGGTACTAACATAGCAATAGGGGGTAATGAAATTATAGAACTCTTATATAATTTAGTAAACAAATCAGATTTTGTTTATAAGTATAATTCACAAGGTTTTTATAATTCATTTACTAAAAGAAATACAGGTTTATGGAGGATTAAAAATACTGACTCTAATTATATAGGTCAATCTTTTCAATCTTTTGATAATGGAAAGTATAAAATAAATAATTTATTTAGACCTAGTACAGTTGCTGTTGCATTAGATAAAGAAATATCTGTACCAAGTGTAGAAGATACATCTCGTTTTGTTATAGGTGGTGAGGTAAATAAAAACAATGCTTCAATTCCATATTCATCTTCTTATTTAACAGATCCTGATAGACCTCAAAAAAGACCTATATCAGCATACTATGGAGCACTTAAATTTAATTTTGATAATCAGTATGGTCAATTAGATGGTATAAAACAAATACCAATGAGGTCTTGTGTAGAAAAATTAGATCCTACAAAGCCTGATGAATTTATGTATACGTCTGCTCCTATATTTAGTGGAGATACTTTTATAACAAGGTATACGGAAAAAGTAATGATGCCTATTTTTGCACAATATTTATATGGGCAACCAGATGAATTTACTTATGATTACTCGGCACATGTAAATATACCTTATCCAAGATATTGGTTAAACTCTCAAAAATTTGATTTATCTAAATTAGCACAAAATATAGCATCATTAGGTTTAACTAGTATTGGTGATGACTCTATTAATCCTACTTTACCAAATGATTTATATTATTTAGATAGAGGTAGTGATAGTTGTAGTCCTACTGGAATAACCAATGTATTTTCTGTTAATCCCGGAGATCCCAACCCTGTATTAGCCATGAGATATGCATATTCATATTCTCATTCTAACGGTATTTTAGATTTCTTTGTTGAGTCTGAAATTAATTTAGCTCAAAGAGATTGGGAAGATACTAAAGAAAAAAGAATATATGATATATATCAGTATAATGATCTAACAGATTTATTCCATGCGCAAATACAAAAGATAGATAACTTTTATAAATATGATGAGTCTTTAAGTCCATCTAAATTTCCAAGTCAATTATCATCTTGGGGTCAAATGCAAGGTAGATTTTATGATCCTTATGTAGCAGAAAACTGTTATGTAGCAAGACCTAAAAGACTTATATATTCTTTGCAAGCACAAGAAGAATCTAAAAAAGATTATTGGAGAGTATTTTTAAATTTTAACTATAAAGATTTTAAGAGTAAGGTAAATGTAATAAAACCTATAAATAAAAGTGGAGCTATAATATTCTTCCCTTACTTATCACCACAAATGTTTCAAGGGTTAGACACTCTTAAAACAGGTTTAGATACTAAATTAACTATAGGTGATGGTGGATTGTTTAGTCAACCATTTCAAAATGTAGCTAATTCAGATTTATCAAATGAATATGGTTCTTGTGAAAGTTTAAGAAGTGTTATTAATACGCCTATGGGTTTATTTTATATTTCTCAAGCTCAAGGAAAGATATTTAATTATGCTGGCAAAGGATTAGAAGCTATATCTAATAATGGAATGAAGTGGTGGTTTGAACAATACTTACCTTCACAGCTAGTTAAACAATATCCAGAATTGGAACAATCTGTATTATCAGATAACCCAATAGCAGGTGTTGGCTGTCAATCTATTTATGATCAGAATGATGATGTAATTTATTTTATGAAAAAGGATTACAGAGTTAAACAAGAATATATATCAATTATAAGTTATAATGAATCAGAAGGTTTTATTCTATCAAGCTTAGTAGCAGGTGGAGGAGTACCTATAGTATTAGGCGATCCTTTATACTTTGAAGATTGTTCTTGGACTATTAGTTATGATCCTAAAGCTAAAGCATGGATATCATTTCATGATTGGCACCCGGAGTTTTCTTTACCAAGTATAAATCATTTTTTTACAACAAAGACTATTACTACTGATGTAACACAATGTCCTCCTGGATATGGTTTAAATGCTGATACAGGATTATGTGAGCAGTTAATAAATGAAACAGCATTATCAACAGTAACAGTAGATGATGTTGTATCAACTGTTACAGGTGGGTCAACAGATTGTTTAATAGACGTTGTTATTGCAATGGATTGGTCTGGTAGTACTGGTACTCCTAATTACAATCCTGTTACTGGAGTTATGGGTAATACAAATAGATCTACTGCACAATTAAGATGGTTAGATGTATTTTTACAAGACTCTGCAATTCAATCAGAATTAACATCTGGTAATATGCAAATTGGATTTACTGGGTGGGCAGGTGGTTCAACACCATGGGATCCTATGTCAAATACTAAATCTCGTATTGATATTATAAATTGGTATTTAAATAATTGGGCTGGTGGTGGCACAAATGCTCAACAAGCAATTTTTGGAAATGCAAATTCACCAACAACAGGAAGTGGAGCTTTAGCACTGTTAAATAATAAAGCCGGTTCTAGTCTTGGTGATAGATCATCAAGTAGTTTCTTTAAACAATTGTTAATTACAGTTACAGATGGTACTGGTGGTACACAAGCAAATAGTGGACAAGTATCACAACAACAAAGTCCAACTATTATAAGTGGTGTAAGTCAACCTCAAAATACAGGATCTTGGGCATTAACTAATTTAGGTGCTGCTAATAAACAAGAACTTATAGGTGTATTTTGTGGATCAAATACAAATGTACCTAGTTCTGCTGTTATTTTAGATAGTTTATCTAATACACGTTATAATACTTCTAGTAGTACTCCAGGAACAAATCAGTATACAATGAATGCTCAGAATAATTCTGAATTAGAGTCTGTTGCAAATAATGTAGCAGGATCTTTGTGTTCAATTCCTTTTGTATGTACATGTCCTACCGGATATACTTTGGTTTATCCTAATCCTACAACAGGTGGTTTATTTACAGAAGCATCAGGTACATGTAGTAATTTACCAGAACAACAACCAATATGTAGAAAAGTTACATGTGAATGTCCAACTGCACCAATATCGGATGCAGTAACAACTGTTACAGGAATATGTCCAAGTACATCTCCAAAGATATTTTCTATTGGTGATCCTGCTTGGGTTGATCCAACACCTCAAGTTTGTAATTATTTTTATTACGACACTGTACCGGGTAGTAACAAAGTGGGTACAATATGGAGACATAATGAAAGATGTGATAGCTATGCTAATTTTTATGGTATTGATTATCCATGGGAAGTAGAGTTAGTTGCTAATACAGGTCAACAAGTAAATACACTAAGGAGTATTGAATATCAAATGCAAGCTTTTGTATACAAAGGTGTAATGGGTAATGCATGTGGTGATGACAAATGGGAAGATTTACTTTTTAATTTTGATCAAGCTGTTATATATAATAGTGAGCAAGTATCAGGTCTTTTAAAGTTAACACCTACACCATTCAACAATCCTATTTTAGAATTAAGTTATCCTATTATCAATACAAACAACATTGATATTTTATGTTCTAAGGTTGAACAAAAATATAGGTTTAATCAATTTTGGGATGTAACTAATGATAGAGGTGAATTTACAAATGCTGAACAACCTATATGGAATACAGAATATAACGGATATATCAAAAATTTAAATACTGTTAATTTGAATTATTTAAAATCACCATTGCAACATAAAAAATTTAGAAGCTACTTTACAAATGTAATATTAAGAAGATCAAATTCTGGTAATAGAAAAATGTTGTTAAGATTAAATAATACTAAATTACTTATATCTCTGAGATAATGGAAAACAAAAAAAGCATAGGATTACCTGGTGGACCAAATGAGTTTTTAAAAGATATAACTCAACATATATCTGTAGAAGGTTATAAGCGTTACAGTAAAGATGTAAACAATCCTTACAATATAATTGAGTCAGGTAATATTACTATGGAAGATGTAGACTTTCCTGTTAAGGGTACAGACAATTTGGGTAATGAACAAATAATGATACCAGGTAATGATTATAAGTTTCCTGGTGATGTTGTATTTGAAACACCCTTGGCACAGAAAGGACGCGAGCAGGCAACTATATCACAGTATGAAGAACCAGCATGGTATGAAAAAGCTTTAGACTATATGGCTAGTCCTATGACTACACTTAGTTATTTAACGCAAGGAAAAGATTTACCTGACCGTATTCCGATTAAAGCAGAAAACAGAAATGAGTATGATACTTATGCGTTTGACATTTTAAATCCTGCTGCATGGCTTAAATATGCTACTTCATCAAAAAGAAATTTAGAACAAGGTAATTACATAGATGCAGGGTTTGATGCTTTAGGTGCTTTGCCTGTTGTTCCTGCTACGTTGTCACAAGCAAAGAATGTAACTAAATATATACCTAAAAATACATATAAATATAATCCTTTTGCATATAATAACATAGATTCTAAACTTCCTGAATTTTTACAACTCAACAAAAATAATGAAAAATGGTTAAGGCAAGTTGGTAAACCAGCTATTGTTGATGCACAAACAACACGTACTGTTAGAGAAATAGGAGAAGAAATAGATCCTAAAGCATTTGCTTTAAAACTTGAAGAACTTAAAAATGCACCACTTGGACAATTTCAGTTAAATAAAAGGTATAATGGTCCATTCTTTAAGAAAGGTGAAACATTTTTTAAGTATGATAAAACAGCAAAACCAGGTTTAGATGGTTTGCGTAATACTAGAGGTAGATCTGGAAGTTCAGATTTTTTAATGGAATTTAATCCGTCAGACCCAACTAAGTATAAGGGTATGGATTCATATTTTCAACCAGCATATATGCAAGTTATGCAGATGGATCCAAAACCATTCAACAAATTTGTTGGTGATATAGGCATTATGAAACCTAAAATGAGAAATGTTGATAACTTTAATTTTTATAAAAAAGATCCTATAAGGGGTTATAGAAAAACACCTTTAGATGAGTTACAACCCGGAGGTGAGACAGGAGAATATAAAGTACAAAAAGGAGATACATTCTATGGTATTGCTAATAAAAATAAAATACCATGGAACGCATTAAAAGAAGCCAACCCTGATTTAGATTATGAAAATTTAAAGTTAGGTCAACAATTAGTTTTACCAAATAAAATAGATAGATCTCCCCCTATGCCAAAAACAGGAGTATCTAAAAATTCTAATGTATTAGATTATAATGCTTTATCTAATTATCTAGTAGATACTAGAGGAGGTACAGTAGATACATGGGGTCAATTAGCAGACACAATTGCTTATCATGAATCAAGTCCATGGTCAAGAATGGACCCAAAAGCTAAACAATATCAAGGTGGACCTGGTAGAGGTTTGTTTCAATTTGAGGGTGAGTCATTTGACACAGCATTAAAAAGATATAAAAATGTTGCAGATGCAAAAGGATTTACTATAAAAGATAGTATTGTAAATGCTAAATCAGCTGATGAATTATCTTCAGAAGATCAATATGCATTGTTTTTAGCAAATTTAATTGAATCAAAAACAAAGCTTTCAGATTTTGCAGACGGTAATATATCTTCTTTAGACGTATGGTTAACGGGTCATAAAAATGTAGAGGCTGATGGAGACAGAGCTAGTTTTTTAGAAAGTAAAACAGCAGCAGGAAAAGAAGGTATTAAGAATGGATATAAAACATTTCAAGAAGGTGGTGAAAAATACATAGTTTCTGCTGGAGATAACTTAGGTAAAATTGCTAATAAATATAAAACATCTGTTGATGAACTTGTTAGGTTAAATGATATATCAGACCCTAACATGATTAATATAAATCAAGAATTAGTTGTACCTGAAATATCACAGGACTCTACGCTTAACAGATACACAATTAAATCTGGTGATACGTTAGGAAAGTTAGCAACTAAGTATAATACTTCCGTTACTCAATTAGCTAAGTTAAATAATATACAAGATGTAAATAAAATTAATGTTAATCAAGAATTAATCTTACCGGATTCTTATAGAGAAGAAAAACCATTAAAAGATGAGGCATGGTATAGTGTAGATGATATTCAAAAAAACAATGACAAAGTAAATCAACTTACTGATGAAAATATTATTATAAATTCACAGTTACTAAATAACCCGAATCAAGCATATGTTGTAATTGATAAAAAAACACAAAGGCTAAAATTATATAGAGGTGATGAAGTTGATTTGGATTTTGAAGTTTTAACAGGTGCGAATGATGGAGATGCTCAAACGGTTACAAATGTAATAGATTATAATAAAGATGGTATAACTACTGCGGCTGACAAAAGAGGAGGTAAGTATAAAACAGACTGGATGGCTGGTAACAGATCAACAGGTGCTGGTATTTATACTATAAATCAAAGTGCTCCTACTTCTGAGAACAGATATCAAAATGCACCATCTTTTAATTTGTTGAATGAAAGTGGTATACAAGTAGGAACATCTATACATGGTACACCTGGATTTAGAAATAAGTTTTTTGATGACGGTAACCTTGAAAACAATAGTGCATCCAACGGTTGTATTAATGGTAAGTGTTCTGATTTACAAGCTTTATATAATATGAATCTACCAACGGGTACGCCTGTATTTATATTACCGGAGGATGAGGGTAATTCATTTCAGCAAGTAGATGGTAAAGCTGTGATGAGAATGAGTAGTAAGAATAGAAAAGATTACTTGGAGTATACAGATTTAAGAGGTGATAAGCAAGAAGGTCAAGGGGGTAACTATAGTACTTCTACTTTATCTTATAAACCTATACGTGCAAAGTTAGATAAAAAATTATTTGAAGAAAAAGTGTATTCTACTTTTGATTTTAATGATGATGAAGAATTTAATAATACAACAAAACCTTTCATCAATGCATTAGAGAAAAATAAAAAAGAAATAATGCAAGCTGCACAAATACCAGGAGATGTGTACAATCAAATAGCAAAAATAGCTTTTGGTATATATGGTACTGAGTCAAACTTTGGTGACACACATAGTGGTACTGGTAATTTGTTAAGAGCTGCTAACAAATATTTTGACAGACAAGGTAGTTCAAGTCCTGATGTTATATCAAAATATGATACGTATGATGTACAAGGTGACAACAACAGTGTGGGATATACTCAGATACGTTGGAGTCAGCTAAATGATAAAGAAAAAACTGCATTAAAAGGCTTTGATATAATCAGTAATAAAGATTTTTTAGATCCACAAAAATCAGCAATTGCAACTGCTACAATATTAGGTATTAGATATAACGAACAGTTGACAGCTGATGAGAAGAAAGATGTGTGGAAGAACTTACCTTCTAAATGGAATAACAGATCTAACTATTCAAGTAGAGTTAAAAGTAATTCACGATATTTGCAATTTGAACAATTAGATAGGTTAAAAAAAGGTGGTGAAATAGAAAATAACATTATGTATAAAAATTATATTAATGGTGTTTATACAGGTAGTAAAATGGAATCTAAGGCTGAAAAGATATATGATAAACTTAATAGACTACACTATAAGGATGCAAAAGCTAAACAAATGACTCCCGCTAATTATGTATTAACACATGTTATAGGGTAACGTTAAACCTTAAAAATTAGTAAGTCTCTTGATTTATTTGTATATTAATAATATAAATTAACTGTTGTGAAAGTAAACAAAATAAGTGTAAAACAAATGGGTGGACAAGCTGCAAGTCAGCAAGTAGATCCGGCTATACAACAAATTACAGAATTTATTTCTACGTCTATTAATAATGGAGAAGATCCTGTTGAGGTAGTTATGAGTTTAGTAGATCAACAAGTTGATCAAGAAACTATTGCTCAAGTCTTTATGCAAGTAGGTTATGCGCAGGAAGATATTGTTACTTTGTTTGAACAAGTACAACAAAAGATGCAGCCTCCCGGACCTGCATCTCCAGAACAACAAACACAAGATCCTCAAGAAATTGCTAGAAATGAAGCAATGACTCAAGAGTCTCAAATGCAACAAGCAAAATCTGGTATTGAAATCAAACCAGAAAACAAAGGTAAGTTTACAAAATGGGCTGATGCTCGTGGTATGAGTGTTTCTGAAGCTGCTAATAAGGTTATGTCAAATACAGAAGCATATCCCCCATCTGTAGTTAAGATGGCTAATTTTGCTAAGAATGCAGCAGGTTGGAATAAAAAAGAAGGCGGTGAACAAAAAGCTTTTAAACCACACTTTATGTATAAAGGTGATAGAAAGATAAGAGCTAAAGATATAGAAACACATCTTAGACTTAAAGAAGCAGGTTATGGGCATGATGCACCTAAAGCACAGACAGGATTAGAAGTAGATAAAAAAGGTAACCGTTTTATTAACGGAGTAGTGCAGGCAAGAGATGAATGGACTGCAGCACCAAACTATGTAAACCCTTTAGCTTTTGAATCAGGAAATAATTTTAGTTTAACTGACGGACTTCAAGTATTAGGAACAGGTATCAATAAATTGTTGGGATCTGGTGATAAAAATAAAGATGGTTTAAGAGATGGATTTTTAAGAGATGCAAAAGGAAAAAGAGCATTAAGGAATCAACAAAAAGGTGATTACTATAATTATAAAATAGAAACAGATCCTAATGATCCTAATACATATGCGTATGATAATTTAGATTTATACAATGCATCAAAGAATAATGGGGGTTTAAGAGATTTACAAACATTTACGGATGATGTAAATGAAAATTCAAGATTAAATTACAATACTGAAACAGGAAAGTATGATGCTTTAATTTCTAGTAGAGAGTTGAACGATGATATATATGGAGAAAGAAAAGGTTTTTTTGGTATTGGTAAAAAAGAAGGTAACTCTACATATGAGTTTGGTAAAAACTTTAATTACTTTGATGATATAGATGCTGATACAAGGCAACAAATTATAGATTATGGTAATGCATCAGCTAATGGAATGCCAGAAGGAACAACATTAAGTATTGATCCTGTAACAGGTGCAATAAGTTATCCTTTGGCCGGAGTAGATAATCCTAATGAGTACAATACTATGATGGGTTATAATACTTTTGGTAAAGGTAACACAAGCGAGCTGTTAGAAAATTCTACAATTCCAGATACTGAAGTAGATCTTACTAGAGAACCAAGTATTATGGATGCTAAAGTATTAAGTTTTAAGGAATGGGCAAAGCAAGATTCTTTTAATAGAATGGGTGCTAACGCTCCACAACAATATCAAGACTACCTCAAGGGTGTTCAATCAAATTCAATTACCCCAGTAAATCAAACACCAAAACAAAATATATTTAATAAAACAGGACAGTTTTTTGAAGATAAATATAATGAAGCTAAGCCATTTATTCAACAAGGTGTTAATGAAGCTGGAGAATTCATATCAAAAGCGAGTGACTTTGTTAAAGAAAAAGTTAATGATGTAGAAGATTTTATAATAGACAAATTTGGAAAGAAAAAAACTTACAAAGTGGGTAGTGCAGAACATAAAGCTTTAGATCCAACAAGTTATAATAAATGGCAAAAAACTCAAACCAACAAAAATAAATTAAGAGACGGAGGTAGTTTACCAAAAGCTCAAATAGGTCTGGGTATGTTTGATTTTAATTTCACTGAAGATCAATTAAAAAACCAAGGAGATTATTTTTCAAGTTTACTATCAGGTCAAACCAATTATATGGATGACACTCAAGCTGTAGCTGATGCTCAATTGTTAAACGACAATCCTGGTTTAGGAGCCACACCTCAACAACAACAAACACAATCTATGTTTACTCCTCAAGCTGAACTTAATTTAAAAAGTTTTTTACCAGAAAAAGAGGAAGAAGTAGAATTTTCTGATCCTACTGTTAAAAGAACAAATAAGTTTCAGGGTGGCTTTAATAGATTTATGGATAGTCCCGGAATGAAAGGTTATACTGGTGGTTCTGAGTTTGCAGTACAAGGAGCGAGAGTTGTAAACAACTTTTTTAAGGATAGAGCCATTGAAGATGCACAAGCTGATAATAGAAACAATATGGTTGCAGATAATTTATATGCTACTAAAGAAAACCCTATGCTTAAAAGAGGAGCGTGGGATATTAATACAGGAACATTTGGTAGTGAAGGTCAAAGAACAGTAAGAACCAATATGGGTATAGCAAAAGAAGGTGGTGAAATGGCAACAGTTGATTCATTATTATTAGCAAAATTAATTGCAGCAGGAGCTGATATTGAAATATTATAATTATGGCAAAGATTAAAATAAATAAATTACCTGAAGGATTTAAATTAGTTAAAGGTAAAATCGTTGAGGATAAAATTATGAGACATGGTGGTATGCTTAACACCGGTGATCAAGCTGATTATGGTTTGGTTACAACTCCACAAGAGTACTATAGTAATACTAACTTTAATAACACAGATGATAAAGATGTACGTTACAGCTTATCAAGTGTACCTAGAGATAGAGCTAATATAGAAGCTGAAGGCGGAGAAACTGTATTAACAGATTTAACTAATGATGGGCAGTTTGGATTATATAACATTACAGGACCAAGGCACAGTGCTGGTGGAGTTCCAATGTTTTTACCTGAACAATCATTTATTTATTCTGATACAGATAAAATGAAATTTACAAAAGATGAGCTGGCAGAATTTGGTATTAATACTAAGAAAAAAATGACACCGGCTAAACTATCTAAAAAATATGAACTTAATGATTACTATGCCCATTTAGAATCACCATTTGCGGATAAGATTCAAGCTGTTACATCTGAGCTTATGCTTAAGAAAAACATGATGAATTTATCTAAAGTTGCATTTGGACAAGAATCTAAAAAGAAATTTGAAGATGGTGTGCCATTAGCAGCACATCCTTATTTAGTTCAACAGGGAATTGACCCATTAGAATTTACTGCCAAAATGGAAGCTATAACAAGAGAAGAAGCACAAATGAAATTGATGGCTTCATTACCACCGGAGCAACAAGAGCAAATGATGATGCTTCAACAAATGATGGCACAAGTAGATCAACAAGAACAAATGCCTCAACAGGAAATGGCTAAGTATGGTGCAGAGGTGCTACCACAAGCACAAGATGGATCTTTTGATCCTTTTGGTAATAGCTCGCCTGATTTTCAAAGCTTGCTTAATAATATTACACCAAGTGTTTTAAATAGAGAAACACAAGATGCTTTAATAAAACAATTAACAGATGCTTATAATGCAAATGGTTTAGATGGAGTAGATAAAATATTAGCAAGTATAAAAGAAACATATTCTCCTACAGCCACAGAAGAAGTTGTGGAAGAAGAAGTTGTAACAGAAGAAGTTGCAGGTAACAATAATAAAAAGAAAAACAAAAAAGGTAAGAATGTTGCATTTGATCAAAGTATGCAAGATCGTTATACTAATGAATGGGGAATAACATTTAATGATGACGGGGTTGGTTCAAGCACCTACAGTGACGTACAAGGATATCAAGACAATGGATTATTTGGTGGTGCTTCACAAAATCTAGAAGGATGGAAAGAAGCCAATGCAAACTATCCTGGGATAGATGCTTTGGTAGAGTCTTTACCTAAATACGGTAATAAAAAAAATCCAGAAGTTGAAAAATATCAAAAGTGGTTTAATGAAGTAAGTATACCAGAACAAGTTGCTGCTATGAGAGCAGAGCGTGAGCGTGTAGGAAAAGAGTTTACTGATGAAGATGAAGCTACAGCAATTGAAGCTCTTATTAAAGACTATGGATTTAAAAAAGGAGTAGGTACAGGTTATGATGGTAAGATGGGAACTTGGACTTCTTCAAGAAGACCTTTCACTTTTAAAGATGCTGAAGTTCCTGAAGAACCTAAAGAAGAACTACGTGAAGAAATAAAAACAATTATACCAGAAGAATATACACCACCTAAAGCAGAGTGGTGGAAACAAGATCAGAATAACTTAACTGCACTTGGTTTAATAGATGATAATTTATATCTACCATTTCAACCTGATGTACAAAGAACAGTTATTAGTCCTACGTTTGATGATTGGAGAGGTGCGGTTAATGCAAATAATGCTTCTGCAGGTACAATGGCTAACGCGTTGGGTGCCGTAGGTGGACCACAAGCTGTAGCTAATTCTAATATACAAGGTCAAAATCTTGCTGCTAATGCTGCTGCAATTGGTAGAACAAATAGTAGAAATGTTGGAACTGCTAATCGTTTTGCTGCAATACAAGGACAAATGGATGCTCAGTTTAATCAGTTGGAAGCTAACAGAAATGTTAAGCAGTATGATGATACTCAAAAAGTATTACAAGCGTCAGACAACTTTAAGAATTGGAGAATAGGTCAAAATGCCAAATTACAAAATGCTGCTTTAACTAATAGAGCAAATACATTTAACCTAAACACAACCTATGACAACTATGCTGTTGATCCTAGGACAGGTGGTATGGTAGGTTTTACTAATCCTAATGCATTGAAAAAAACAGGTAGTGTTGCAGATAGAGAATCTAGAAAAGAACAATACTTCCAAGACATCTCAGAACTATCTAAGGGGTTAGGTAGAACACCTTCAGAAGCTGAAATCAAAGGTTATCTAAGTAGAATTGGAGGAACACAACCTAATGACCAAACTACAGTGGGTCAAGCTGAATTAAAAAGTAGAGGTGCATCAGGAAGAACAGTAGCAAAGAAAGGAAAAGAAATAAAGAGAATGGTAGTGCCATTCTATACAGGTAAGATGGGTGGATAAACCTCAAAGGTTTTAATATTTACCTTTGTAAACTTAACAAATTTTAGTAATTTTATAATATGGCAACATACGTACCAGGATCAGAACAATATTTACCGGACATCAAGCCGTTTACACCAGACTATAAATTTTTGTCTGCAGTTCTTGATACACGACAAGATAAGTATAATACCAATTGGCAAGCAACAAATGATGTATATAATAAAGTTGTATACGCAGGTTTATCAAGACAAGATACTTCAGAACAAAGAGAACAATATGTAAACAACCTTGCTCCTTCTTTAGAAAAGATTGCGGGTATGGATTTATCTTTAGCTCAAAACGCTCAATCAGCAAAGGCTGTATTTGCACCATTCTTTGAAGACAAGTTAATTGTTAAAGATATGGTTAAAACAGCCAACTATCAAAAGCAAATGTCATACGCCAACCGGTTACAAACATCTGTGGATTTTGACCAAAGAGATTTATGGTGGGCAGATGGTGTTAAGGAGTTGCAATATAGAATGGAAGACTTTATAAACATGAGTCCTGATCAAGCTTTAGATGCAAAACTATATAGTTATACTCCAGATGCAGATTTAGGTAAGATGGCTGACAAGATGTTAAGTGAAATGAAGCCTCCATTAAAAATGAAATTTGATCACTTTGGTAAAGACCCCGATGTGGTAAATGCAGATGGTACAATTACTAAAGGAAAAGTAAATGGAGATTGGATAATCACTACTACTAATGGAGAAGCAGTAACTGGTCCTGCATTAGCAATGATACAAGAAAGATTACAAGATGACCCAAGAGTTCAAAATGCATATCGTACACAAGCATATGTAGCAGGAAGAGATTTTGCTGCAGAAGGTATGGCTGCGGGAGCATTTAGTAGTGTAGAAGAAGGTCAGAATGCTTGGGCTGTAGAAACTATTAAAAGAATAGAAGCAAATAATAATAAAGATATTACTGACGGTACAAAAAAATTAGCTCAACAACAAAAGTCAACAGTAAGGTGGAGTAATTATCAGCAAACAAATGGTATTATACCTGGATCTGATGATGAAAAAATAATGAAAGAGGCTCAAAGTGCCTTTGATGCTACTAGTGCTCGTTTACAAAATAGAATGAAAATCAGAGATGTTGCTGCTACTAGTTCTCCAGATTTAGAAAGTAATTTAAATAGGGCATATCAATTGCTACAATTAACTAACATGCATGGTGATATGTTAAAAGCAGCTAAAGCTTTTAGCATGCGTGACATGGAGTCTACTATGAGAGTTAATGAGTATGCTAAGCAAAGTAAACAATTTGAACATGATATGGCTAAACTTTCTGCAACTTTGACAGAAAGAAGAAATTTAGCATTTGATTTACAAGCACAAAAAGCATCTGATGCTTATAAGTTAGCGGTGTTAAAGGGTGAAGTAGGTGATCCAAACGATGCAACTCTAGATGCATTAGGTAATCCTACAACAGATTTTACAATGCCAGAAACAACTGTTTGGCAAGAGGGTGATGATGTATATGAAATGTCTCTTAAATCAAAATTAAAAGATGATCAATTAAATTTAGAAAGTCAAATTAATAATGTTATTTCTGCTGCTACACAATTAAATGCAACTGCAGGATCAGAAGAAGTTATAATTCCTGTTGAGTATATAAAAGATGGCGAAACAGTAACTGAAAACATGTCTATACCTAATTTAAGATCTTTTTTAAGTCAACAAACAGAAGATGAAAACGGTGTTAAAACATATGTTAATAGAAGTGTTATAGAACAACAATGGAAAAATTATGAGTCTTCATTAAATGATCCCGAAGCTCTTAAAAAAAATAATATTGATTTTACAAGTTCTGGTAATTATAAACCTTTGTTAGATGCATTTTCTCAAACAAGTAATTCTATTACTAATTCTAATATGGATTTTAAAACGTCATCAAAAAAACAATATGAGGCTTATTTAGATTCTAAAATGTTATTAAAAGGAAATGACTTGGAAGATTCCCAAGCTCTAATAGAATCAGGATTTGGTGATATATGGGAGAAGGGTGAAAGTGATTTAATGGTAATGCTAACTAAGAAAGAATATGTAGATAGAGCTATAGAAAATGCAAGACAAGGAAAATTACAAAACCCTGATTTAACTGGTATAGATAATTTTGGATTTAATGGACCAGATGAAAACTATATGGTAAATAAAACCATGGGTAGAAAGGATATGAATGTTGTTAGAAGTGTTTTCAACAGTGAAACACCTTACTTTATTAAGGACGCACCGGGGTTACAATATACTACAGAAGATACCGGTAGACCAGCAGTACAAAAAATAAGGGGTGATAGACCTATAGATATGCCTAAGCAGGTGCGTAATATATCTGTGCGTGAGGTTAGGAATGAAGCTGAAGAAGCTTATGAAATATTACAAGAACAACAGAATGAAGTTCTTAAAGGAAATATAGGAGCTGGGGAAATAGATGTAGCAACATATGATAGTGTAAAAAGAAGAGCTGGTAGTACTACTGCAGATATACAAAATTATGCAGCCATAAGCCTTCCTATTAACTCAGAGGTTAAAGGTAAAGGAGATCAGTTATATGCGGATATGTTAAATCAAATAAAATCAGGTTTAGCTAAAGGAACAAAACCTACTTTATATATTACAGAATTAGAAAATGCAAAAGAAGAAGGTCCTATTGCTCAAGCAGTTCTTGATGATTTTGGTATGGACTGGTATGCTATGAGAAGTAATAGTAAAGTTTCAACAAATATAAAAGAAACTCCTAAAGGTAAAATAGTATATGCTAATACATTTGGAGATCCAGAAAATCCGGAAAAAACAAAAGCAGCATATAAGTTTTTCCCTTCTGACGCTTGGCAAGATTCCAAAGTTAAAGGAGGCGGTGGAGACAGTCAATGGGCTGGATTATCCCCAACTATAAGAAAAAAGATTATGGAAAATGGTATTACATTTACATTTGATCAAGATGTTGATATAAGCCAAGGTTCTCGTAATAAACAAATGACTAATAACTCTGCAATTGCATCTTTAGTTGAGGCAGGTAATGGATATTATTCTAAAAATGTACCTGGCCCAAATGCTGATCCTGGAGGTGCTTATTCTTTTCAAAAAATTAATTCTCAAAACTATACATTAAACTACGAAATACAAGCATACAAACCATCTGTTAATGGTGTTGGTGGTTCTTATGTAAGTAAAGGTGTTGTGTCTAGACAAGTTAATATAAATCCTATGGGTTCTGTATATGGGGGGAATATGAGTATTTTAGAAGCTATGGAACAAGAGGTAAAAAACTTAATAGCGCTTCAAGTGAAAGCAAACACAGAGGCAAAAAATAAAGATGTTGCTGTTAATGGCAAAAAGTAAAATAATAAAATCAATAAATTTTTACCTTAGATGGAAGATCAATTGGATAATACAACTTTAGATAATGCAATTGCACAAAATGAAACTTCAGCTAGTGTAATTGATAAGGAGCAATCTTTTACTCCTGTTGAGGAAATGTTTGATACGCCTGAATATGATGAATATGTTGACATGGCCGATGTATCAGAGATACAACAACTTCAAGCCAGTGCTCCATTAGCAAATAAATATGGTATAAGTGCCTTGGCTAATATGGGTGCGCCACGCCCTTCTGTTGCAACAAATACATATGATCCTCTAAGTCAAAAAACACCACCAACTATAAATGGAATTGGTGGGGTTAATAGAATGCTTGACCAAAGACTTGATGCTATACAAAATCAAGAAAACATGGGACCTGCTAATGGTATAGGTACCGTTGCACCTCAAGTTTCTAGTATAAAGCAATCTAACTTTATGCGTTATTATAATCATCCTATGTATGCTGAGTTAGGTTTTTCTCCTTATGCAAATAATGAAGAGTATTATAACACTAATTCTACTGAGTGGGATGCTGCATCAAGAACACTTGGTGGTCTTGCTAGTTTAGCAGCTGTTGGTTTTAAAAGTGTATATAGAAACTTAGGTGATCCTTTTGGTCCTGATTTAAAATCAGCTAGAGAGTTTGAAGATATAATGGCTAGAGCCAGCTCAACAAGAGGTGGTGGTGCAGGATTTACAACTAATTTATTTTTAAATGCCGGGTATACATTTGGTATTATAGGTAGTATAGCTGCAGAAGAAATAGCATTAGCGGCAGCTGCTGGTTTACAAGGTGGTTTAAATCCTGTATCTGATGCTGCGCTTGTAGCTAGAACTGCAACAAATACAGTGAGACTTGGTAAAACTATTGCAAACAGTTTTGGAGTAACAAGAATAGCTGCAGCAACAAAAAAAATGTTAACAGCTGCAAGAAACGTAGATGGAGCAAGAGATGTGTATAATGGCTTTACAACAGGCGGTAAGTTTATAGGAAAAGTATTTGCACCAGAAACAGTAGCTGCAATAAGATCTTTAAAGACTGCTCAAAATGGTGCTCAAAATTTAAGCAACATGGCCAAGGCCAGTAAAACTTTTGGTGGATTTTATAAAGATTTGAGATCATTAAATCTTGCTTTAGCTGAAAGTAGTTTGGAAGCAGGTATGGTTTATAACCAAAGGATTAATGAAAACCTTGCTATACAATCAAGTAAAAACTTAGGAGATCCTGTAACATCTTTGCAATTAGAGTCAATACAAGATAATGCTACTAAAGCTAGTTTTGATACTCTTCTTGCTAATGCACCTTTAATTTTTCTAAGTAATCAAATTGTATTAGGCAATGCTTTTGGTGGCTTTAATAAATCATTTGCTAGATTAGCTAATGAAAAAGTAACTGGTATTGGTAGAAGAATAATACAAAAAAGTAAAGGTATTGGTAAAGATGGTAAAAAACTATTAAATGTATTTGAAGATGCAGGTACAGGTTTTACAGGATTACTTAACAGAGTTAGTTCTGCTGGAATAAAAGGTAATACTAGAAAATTAGCAGGTGCAAGTTTAAGATTCTTTTCTGCTAACTTTGCGGAAGGGTTTCAAGAAATTGGACAAGAAGCTATTTCTGGAGCAACAAATGATTATTATAAAAATGTATTTACTGATCCAACAGCGGGTGGATATGATCTTTATAAACAATCAATACATTCTGCAGTAAGTTCACAGTTTAGTTCTCAGGGTTTTGAAACATTTATGTCTGGTTTCTTAATGGGTGGTATTGTACAAGGACCACAAAAATTATTTTTCCAAGGAATACCCGCTACATACAGAGCAGCTAAAGGAAAGTATGGAAGTGCTGAAGCAAAAGCAGCTTACGCTCAACAAAATGAAGCTCAAGAAAATTGGGTTAAAAATGTTGTAAAGTCATATAATGAAGCTTGGAATCAACAAGCTGAAGATCCATCACAATTATGGGATCCTGCAAAATTAAACTTTTTAATTCAAAAGCAAGTAGCTGGTGAACTTACTCAGTCTAACTATGCAGATGATAGATTTGGTTTTATTGATGCAAAAGACTTTGGTAAATTTCAACAAATATATACAGTCTTAAGTACTGGGGGTGGACAGATATTTCAAAATCAATTAGAAGATTATAATAAACTAAGTGATCAAGAACTTATTGATGCCGGATTTGCTAGTAAGAAAGAAGTAGAAAGCGGAAAAGCAAGAGAGCGTTTTCAAAGTATGATTAATCAGATTGAAAAAACTGAGAATGATTACAATAATAGGAAAGATGATTTTCCTAATCCTTTTGATAGACAACAATTTAAAAAAGGAACTAAAGAATATCAACAAGAAGCAATTAAAGAAGCAGCTTGGGCTCATGCAAACTATTTGTATATGTTTACAAAGGATGGGTTTGATAGAGCTTTAGAAAGATCAAATAGTATTTATCAAACGTTAGCGTCAGATCCTTTATTTAAAGATATGGCAGCAAGTGATATTACTGTTTTATTAGATAAAGATAGTATAAATCAAGAGTTATCAAATTTAGAGGCTGAGTTATCTGTATTGACAGGTGATACAGAACAAAATAAAAAAATAATAAAAGATAAGACTGATAAAAAAGAAAGATTAATTGCATTAGAAGTTATTTTAAGTGATCCCAAAAATTTAAATAAAGATGGTTCATTTAATAAATCAAAAGTATCCAATAAACTATTACCTGAATTTGAAAACTATGTAAAATATTTAGCTAATAGTAAAGGTACTTTTGCAAACAAAGAAGCAATAAGAGAAGCACTAAAAGATATAGTTGATTACAAAGCTTTAAAGGGAAGAGCTAAGACCTATGATAAAACTATAGAGTATTTAAATAATCCTGAAAGGTTTAATGAAATTTTTGAAAGACAAAATCAAGTATTTACTAATGCCTTTGAAAATTTGTCTGATGACTTTAAAGCGGTGCTTGAAGAATACGCTGAAGTAAACAAGAAAAACGAATTAGTAAATCAGATAGCTGGTTTAGATAATGGAAATGTAATTATAGCTCCTGAAAAAGCCAAGGCATTTTTACTTACAGGGTCAACTATATTTTTAGATGAGTTCTATAATAAGAACGGTCAAATAACAGAAGCTGTTAACCCTTTGTTATATGCTGAGATACAAGGTTTGCTAGAAGTATATAATGCTACTAGTAAAAAAGAAGCTCAGGAGACTGAAGCGGCTGAGATTAGTAAAGTAGAAGCAGAGATAGAAGCAGCTAATAGAGAAGAAGTAAATGCCTCTTTAGAAGAACTTGGTATTGAAGAAGAAATAGCGCCGTCTAATTCTGATGTATATAAAGATTTACTTTTAATACAGTATAAAAATTATCAAGCAGGGCAAATCAATAGTAAGACACTTCCTTATTCAGAATGGATTAATAGTGAATCCGCCAAGAATTTCAGAAATGCATTTTCTGCACTAAAAAATATATGGATTGCTAATGATAAATTAATAAACCCAAACAATTTACTTACAGAAGAACAAAAATTAGATGATACATTATTTATTAATTGGTTATCATCTGATAATGGTTTACAAAATAACCTTGTATCCGATGTATTACAAAAACTTAATGTATCATTATCTGATATTACAGGGCAAACAGTACTGATGGAAGCAGAAGGCGAGAGCTTTCAAGGCAACTCATCTCAAACTGTATTCCAAGCTGGTCCTAACTTTTCAATAATAACTGAAACATATCCTGATCCTGACGGTAATCCTATAGAGTCATATACTATTATAGATTCAAAAACTAAAGAACCAGTAGGTTTAGAGTTACTAGAAGAATATGGAGAAAGTATTGGATTATTTACAGATCCAGAAGATGCTAGAAAAATATTAGTAAATCTTGAAAAAGATTATGGTAGTGCGGGTGAGTTTGTATATGATGGTGAAACATTAAATACCGGGGGTCTTGTATATAAGAAAGACAAGGAAGGTAACCTTATTGAATATAAAATCTTAAGTAAGCCTAATAAAATTTTAGAAGGTAAAAATTTAACTTTGATTCCAAATGATAAAAGTGATTTGTCATTTGATGCAAAGAAAGAGTTTTTAGTATATGTAAAACCTGGAGCATTTAAAGGTTTTTATGATCTACAAAAGATAGACATGGATATTCTTGCAGATGATGTATCTAGATTAGATGTGTCAGAACCAGTTACTCCTTATGGTTATAGAAACAAAAATGATAAAGGTCAGTTTACTGAAACATATCAAGAGGGTGTAAATAGATACAATGCTATTATATCTGCTTTAACGCAAGATGAAATTAAAAATCTTGAACTTGTTATTACATTAGATCCTGAAGCTGGTAAACAAAAAGGATTATATGTATATCCTGGAAATCAACCTAATAAGTATATACAAAAAATACAATCAAAATATATAATTGGAATTAAGACAAGCGATCCAAGTATACTGGGTAAGATAAATAAAGCCTTATCAGTTGCAGGGATTGATCCTAGCACAGATGCTCAAGGTATATTTGGTTTTATTAATACAGAAAACTTTTATTTTGAAGCTAATGGTGTAGAACTAAAACCTAACAATTTTACAATTGATCAAGCAAATAATTTAATTAGATTGCCGGAGTACTTGCAAAAGGAACTTACTGCACAACAAGCATTAGAATTAATTAAAAAGAATTTTGCTACTAGTCAGGTTTTAACTAACACCTTGAATGGTTTATTCTATGATGAAATCTCAGGAGAAACTATTACACTTAAAGTAAGTGACTTACCTAATGACATATCTTTTAATTTACAATTAGGAAAAACAGATTATGATAATAGTTCTACAAGAACTTTAAATCAATTAGATTATAACCGTGCTGATGAAGACGGTAACTATTTAATATATAAACTTGAAAAAAGTTTAAAGGGTCAACCAAGAACAGTTACTGGTGTGACAAATTTAGAAGGCACCGCAAGACGTGAACTGTTAAATAAGGTGCAGGCTTCACTAGGTTATAGGTATGAGGAAATGTTAAATGGTACTGATGGGTATATGGCCGTTGTGTTAATGCCTAATGGAACATATAGCTTAGTTAATTTAGCAGCTGAACCATTAAACTTTGATGAGTTAATGCTTGAAACAATTGCACAAGCTCAAAAAGTTATAGGTCAATTACCTAAAGGTGCAGGCACACAACTTAAAAAAGGATCCAAAGAATTAAAAGCTCTACGAGTTTGGAATAAAGCATTAAATGAAAAATTGTTTATTACAAATAACCCAGGTGTTAATATTTCTTTGCAAGTTAGTCCATGGGGTAAAATAGAATTACAAGTATCTGTAAATGAAAACCGTTTGGAAACAGTTAGGTTAAGTAAGGATACTATAATGGATGAGGGAATACTTAATCCTAAAAAAATAAATGATTTCATACAAGAATTTAATGATAATAAAACAATTAGCGACCAGAAAATATCTTTGAGTGCTAAAAACTTTACATCATCATTTCCTAGAAATGCATCTATTGGACAACTATTAGAACTAACAACTACTAATGTAATCAAATCAGTTACAAGCCCTTCTTCACTTCAATTGTTTGCAGATCCTGGAGCAGAACAAGCAGCTTATAATACAACTCAAAGCACTTCTGCTGAAGATCGTGCTGCTGAAGTAGTACCAACAACAGAAGAACCTGTTGAAGAAGTTGTTATTGACAAAGCAGTAGAAGTAAAAGATTCTCCGCTGGTTAAAGTAAAAGCTGAAATCAAAGCCTTAAAAGCAAAATTGCAAGAAGGTAAAAGTAGAAAAGAACAATCAAAAGCTCTAAGAGAAAGCGAAGAGTATCAAAAGCTTTTAGCAAAAAAAGTTGCTATAATGAGTTCTGCTAATAAAATACTAAGCTCTCTATCTATTACAGATGTAGAAGACATAGATACTTTTATGTTATGGGCTGAAGAAAACTTACCTGACTTTATAAGTATTGAGGATATTACTTTATTAGGGGATAATTTAAAAGCAGGTGGTGAAAGAGTTGGTGCTTTTGTATTAAACTTGAATAATATTGCTGGTGGTAAAACAATCAATGGTACAATTTATACCGGAGCTAATTCCCCATTCAGATATCATGAAGCTTTTCATGGTGTATTTAGAATGCTATTATCAGATGTAGAAATAACTAAGTATTTGGGTATTGCTAGAAAAGAAGTGAGAGCAAAACTTAGATCAGAAGGTAAAAGTCTGAAGAAGGAATTAGAAATATTTAGACGTTCAGCTAACACATATACAAATATGAGTGACGCTAGATTAGAACAAGAATACTATGAAGAGTATTTAGCAGATCAGTTTGAGTTATTTAAAACAGGTCCTAAAAACACTAACACATCTTCAGAAGTAAAATCATTATTTACTAGAATTTTGGAATGGATAGAATCTGTTTTTAAGTCTTATAGTAAAAATGATTTAAATACTCTGTTTGAAAATATAGATTCAGGTAAGTACTATTCATCTACACCAGTAGTTAATCAATTTACTAGTCAAGCGGGTGTTACATTAGAAGCTAACGCTTTATTACCATATGACGAGACGGAAGAAATAACTGAAGTTTTACAACCAGATGGAAGCACAAAAGATGTTGTTAGAAAAGGATTTTTATATGTAGATAATGATGTAGCTGATCCTTTAATTAGAAGTATAGCGGCAATGTATTTAAACAGATCATATAAAAATACAGATCCTCTACTTAAAAAATCTGACATTTTAAATAGTGTAATGGATGATTTTTATGAGTTATATAATTCTGCTGATCAAAGATATGCAAACAAATCAGAAAGAGAAATAGAACTACTAGATCAAGTAAGTATAGCACTTGATGAATCACCCGGTATAATTAAAGATCAAGTTTTCAATTTATTAAATGTAATAGATAGTCAAGTTGGAGAAGAAGAGTACAATCAAGAAACAATGGAGAATTCTATTGGATTAAGAGGTATAGATGAATGGGGTAAAGATGCCTCTATGGTAGGTGGTATTCAGTCTACACCTAAAGACATTAGAGCTTTTATAGCAACTACAACTAAAGAAGCAACAGATTACTTTGGTAATGCTGAGTTGGTATCAGGAGAAACGCTTATAGTACCTGTAGATTTTGTAGATGTATATAATGGTTTATTAAAGTCTGTTAAAAATATTGAAAATCCAAAAGCCATGTTACAAAACATGTATTTCTTTGGTCAAGATAATTTAGAAACAGGTGCTGTTGTAAGTAAACTACTCTCTTCTATTGGAGTAAGTGTTGAAACATTATTATCAGATAGTCCATTACCTTTAGAGATTAAAAATCCACAGCTGTTTCAAGCATTTACAAAAGCTTTTGAAAACTTTAGAGTAGATTATTTATTTACTCAACGTGATAATGCGGGTAATGTATTAATGTATTCTGCCGCGCAAAGAGATGATGTAAATTCTCAGGTAACCAGGTGGGCACAAGCTTGGACTCAAAAAGATAAAATAATTAAATCTGAATCTGCAGTTAAAACTAGAACTGAAAATACATTAGATGATTTACAAAGTTTACTTTCTTCAAATAAAAAAATTACCAATAAAAGTTTAACAGAAGAATCTAAAAAATATCAAGAAGCTTTATCTGAGCTGATTGGTATTAAATTAAGTAGACAATTTATTGCATTTAGTATAGTTTCTGCCAAACCTGTTAGTGTATTAACTGTAAAACAAAAAGCACTTATTAATGCAAACTCTAACGAGTCTGCTGTTATATCTGAAGACTTTGTAGAAATGCTAAAGTTAATCCAAACTGGTGTTGACTTATACAGTGAAGGAGGTATGAATTCTAGACTTAGAAATATGGCAATTAGAAATGCTCCTTTTGATGAAACAATTGGTTTGTCTGTATTCAAAAATGCTGAAGGTAATTTAGTTTATGCACATCAGAAACCTACATATCATTTAAAAGCTATTCAAAAATTAAATGATCTGGATCAATTAGAAGGTTTGAAAGCACAGTTTCCTTATTTAGAAAACAATTATCTTTTAAATAGTGATGCCTTTGTACAATTAAGTGCGGATCAAAGACAAAAGATTTTAAGATTTGCCGGTTCTGCAGTAGGTAAAATAAACAAAACAGAAGAAGAAATTAATGCAAATATATCAGGTGTAAGTTCAAGATCTACTTATGGTAATTTTACTCCTCAAGAATTTGCTTTAACTTTAATAAACTCATACACCGCATTAGTTAATACAAAATCCGGAAGAGTTGATTTTGTAGAATACTTTAATAATGCAGAAAATGAAGAAGTAAAAACTGCACTAGCACCTATATTATTAAGAGTATTGGAATCATCTAACACAGGTGATATGGCTTACATGCCTGTCTTAAGAGCAGTAGAAACATCTAATGGTATTACTACTATAACAGATGAGACATTAAATATTTACCTTGACTCTATTGAAACAGAGTTCAACCGTATCAAAAGAGAAAGAAACGTTGAAACAAAAACAGAAAGAAGTATAGTAGGTTATAACCAAGATAATGATGGAAGAGCTTTTAAACTTCATAACTCTCAGTTATTATTATCACCACAAGTTAAAACAGAACTAGAACAAATAGCTAATAGAGGAGGGGATATAACTTTAGATCAAGCTCTTGATGAGATTAACATGACAAGAGATCAGTTTAAATCTGAACTTAATAACATATTAGAAGATCAATTTGCTGAATTTAAATCTGAGTTAGTAACTTTAAATTTAAATCAAGAAATTAGTAATAGTATAAAAAATGGTTTAGATATATCCGCTAACTTTGAAGAAAGTGCTGAGATGTTAAACCTAATTGATGATGCTGATCATAACCTGAAACAAATCTTTTTTAATGATTGGGTTAATACAAAAGCATTAAACGAAATATTATTAGGTGACCAAGCAGTAACTTTAAAGAATGGTGTAGATGCAATTAAAAGAGCAAAAGCACAAAATGCAGCAACGGTTAGTGCTTATAGTGCTATAACAGCACCAGAGTTAGGTGTTAATCATATAGTTGATAAAGTAAGTGGATTTGTATTAGAAGAACCTATTGGTAAATCTTCATTAGGCACAAACAAAAACATTGAAGAAGCAGATGCTCAATTATATTATACTACAAAAGGTTTAAGGTATACTGAATTTGGCTTTGGAAAACTTACGCCAATGCAAGCTGCTTTACTAGATAGAGTAGAACGGGGTGAAGATATTACTTCAGAAGAAATATTTGGTGAAAATGGTTTTGTGCAAAATGGAGCTATGCTAAATTCAAGAAAGTTAGTATATGCAGATGGTAGAACATTTATTAAAATGTCTGCTTTCCCATTAATACCACAGCTTACATCAAATAACATTGCTGAAGAAGGTCAAACACCAATATGGGAAGCTAAACCTAATATGATGAAACTGCATAACTTAAGAATGAAGTTAGAAGCAGAAGAAGCAAAGAGTGAATCAATTGCTATAGCAGCACCATTGAGTGCATATAAAATGCTTAAGCAAGATGTTATATCTTTAAGTGAATTAGAAAATACAAATGATTTTACAAACAGTCCTTCTGAGCTAAGTGCTAAAAATTTAGGGTTGCAAGTAGAGATGCCATCTAACAAATTAGAAATTGTTGATCCTACACAAATTAAAAACATTATAACATCAGAACAAAAAGATAATGTATATGTAGAAGCGCTAGGTTTAACAGTAGGTCAAATCAGAAAAGAATATAATAAAGCTACTGGAAAAAGAGTTGAGCTTAAATTTAAGAACAAAAGAAATTTAGTTTATACATTTAAAAAGAAAGATGGTAGTGTAGGTTTAATGGATGAGTTAAAAGTGTCAGTTAAACAAAATAAGATTACTCCTAACTTAACAGCATTTTTAAGATATGCTCAGGCAGGTTTAAAAGCATCAGAATCAAGCAGTAATTTACTAGAATTTTTTAATACTGTAAATGGAGAACAGCAATATGATTTAAACAATCCTATAACTGTAAATAAATTTGAAGGATTATTCTTAACATATTTAAGTAAGGGTAGTTTATCAGAAAAGTTACCTGGTCATTCTTTAGCTTTAGTTTCTGACTTTGGTGTAGGCGTATATAGAAAAGTATATAGCTTTGATAGCAATGGTATTCCAGAACGTTCAGAAATAATTAGAGAAGGTGTTTGGAATAAAATGAAAAATAAACCGGCTTTAGTTGATCCAACAAACGGATTAGACACTAATGCTGAGCCAACTTGGTCTGAGGTTAAAATACCAAAAGGAGGATTTGTAGTAATACAAGATCGTCTAAGAGCTGGTGTTAAAGCATATGATAGCAAGGGTAAAGAAACAGGAGAGAGATATACTGAAATGATGATGCCTTCTCATTTTGCTGATGTAATGGATTTAATAGAAAACACTAATGAATTAATTCCAGATGTTGTATCAAAGATGTTTGCAATACGTATCCCATCTCAAGATAATCATTCTACAATTAATACTAAATATGTAGACTTCTTACCTGCTGTATACGGATCTGTTGCTATGTTTGCCAGAGAGCTTGTTGAAATATCAGGAGCGGATTTTGATATAGATAAAGTATACAGTCAAATTAAAGAATGGTATGTAAAAGATAAAAACTTTATTGAGTATGGTAAAGCTACTACTGAGCAGGGTCAATACAACGATTATATAGAGTATGTAAAAAATCAAGTAGCAAAAAAAGGTTCTATCTATAATGAAGCACTAAGCTTGTATAAACAAGATGACCAAGCTATAAAAGTTAGCAACTCTTCTGTATTAGTTGTAAGCGATGCTTTAGGAAAAGAATATCAAGATGCAATTATTGCACTAGAGATGTTAGGTCTTCCTATATCTAAACAACAATATATTACTTATAAAAAGAAAAACGGAGAACCATATGTAGCTGCATTAAATAATGACATTTTAGATTACAAATATGCATTAATGGGTAACAGAGGTGTTACAGAATCTACTACAGAAGAGACTCCAATTTCTTATACAGCTGCTGCACTAGATATACTTGAAGATGAATGGAAAGTATTACAAGAAATTACCAAACTAGAAAATGGTATATCTCCTTTGACTGAAAGATCAAGAGAAGATAATATTGATATTGACAATATACTAGGTAAGATAAAAGCCTTTAAGGCTAACAAGGGCGCTGCTATTGGTGCAATTGTTTTACCTAATCAGTATTTAAGTTTATTAACTGAATACAAAATAAAATTAAAAAGCAATGCTCCTAGTATTGTAATTAATGGTATTACTTATAATGACTTCGGTGTTCTTAGAGAAAAGTTATCTAAAACAAAAAAAGGTCTTAGAAAACAAGATATCATTTCTTCTTTGATTACTATGGCTACAGATAATGCAAAAGAAAGGTTGGTTGCTAAACTTGGTTTAAATAAATCTGCATTAGGTTTAGTTGGTAATCTAACAGCATTAGGTGTTCCTATTAATACTTCTTTACTTCTAATAAACAATCCTATTATACAAGAAATTTATAATGAAGCATTAAACAAGAAGGAAAAGATGGACCCTGGAGTAGATACTTTAGTAGACAACATGCTTGAAAGTTTGAACCCAGAGGGTAAAAAGTTTAAGGCTCTTTCTGTAACAAACGAATTATTAATAAATTCAATTAAATTACCAAATGAAGTAGATGAACAAACTTTATTCTCCATACTTAAATTGTTTAAGGCTGGTAATACAGTTAGTAAATTTACAGCTAATATGGGTGCTGTTTCTAACTTAACACAAGGTTTAGGAAAAGACATGGCTGCAATTAACAAAAAGTCTAATCAAATAGATAAGTTGCTAGATCCTAAAGCGATAATGGATTTATCTAGTATATATTTAAAAGACACATGGCAAGCTAAGTATTTAGAAATTTTCAATGAGGTTCGTACAGAGTTATTACCTTCTACATTTTTAAGCGCAAGTCCAGAGTTTAAAAATATAATGGACAAAATTTTAACAAATGTAGATACAGAGTCAAGTGGTTATGATGAGGAAGTAGAAGCAAAGATATCAAGAGATTTACTCTCATACATAACAATCAAAGCTTATCAAACAAAAGGGCAAAACATTGCAACATTAAGTAATGAATTTATTTATCCTTCTGATTTACAATCTATAGATAAGTTAGTTGAGGATATGAGAGCAACTGATATAGGAAAAGATAATTTCTTTTTAGAAACTTTTGCTGTTACAAATGCTTATACAAATAAAGATAATAATACAGGTTTAAATCTTGTAGAAGCAAATACATTTAGAAGCTTAAACAAATTACAAAAAATAGATTTACAGACATCTTTTGCTAAGTTATATGGCTCAGCAACTATGCGCGATAGTGCTTTAGCTATAATTAACTATATGATGGTTAAAGATGGTCTACAATTAACTTATGGTACTTTGATGGATGCTGTGAGCCCCTTTATAATGAACGGGTACTTAAGTCATATACAAACAGCAAACATTGCTTTACGTGATGGCTCTGATATAAAAATGAAAGAGGTGTTTGGTTTAACTAAAGAAGAACTTTCTAAAGAATTTGTAAGTGGTTATTTAGAATCTAATATTAGCAACTCGTTATTAAATACATTTAATTCAAAATCTAAAGGTGTTAGTATATCGGATGGTATTTTAACTGTTTCATTAAATAATAATCCTGAAGCAAGCGATTTAGAATATGCAAGATACAGATCTATAGATGCAATGGGTAATGATACATATGTAACATTTAAAGTAGATGGAGAAAAAAGCAATGAAAGCGTTAGGGTCTTTAATAAAGCAGAAACATACGGATCAAATCAGCAAAATGGTATTGGTTTTATGTTTGGTGAAAGACCAACTTACCAAGAAGTAAGAGAGAGTGTTAAAGAGAAAAACTATGGTAGTGATACTAATCTTGATGGAGTATATAATCAAGATGAACAAATAGATTATGATTCATTAGAAGCTGAGCAAACTGCTGCATTAGAGGAAGTATTAAGAAACGGTTCTGTTGAAGTAGAGGTTGGGGTTAACACATCTGTTAAACTTGACGGTAAAGATATTTCAGAAATAGAACCTAAAATAGCAGCACCCACTAGAAGTTTAGAAATTCCAGAATATAAAATTAACAGACAGTTACAAAATCAAGATGAGTCTATAAGGTATGCAAGCACAAACGGAACTACAATAACATTAAACCCTGTAGAAGGCGAAGATGGTAGAGCTAAGTTCTTTGATTACTTTACCGGACAAGAAGGCGGTATAACATCTAAACAAAAAGCAAAAGTTTTAGAAGCTGTTGCTGCTCAAGGTTGGTCTATGGATAGAATTACAAATCTGTTAAGTAGTAATAAACTAATAAATACATTTTTAGTTTTACATGAACAAGATCATATAAACAATAATGATAAGTCTGTTTATTGGAAAAACGGAAGAGATCTTCTAACTCAAGATAAAATAGATATTGAAGCCAGAGCTACGATAGTTGCTTTACTACAAATAGATGTTATGGAAGGCGGTACAATACCAGCACAACAAACTAGTGAAGTTGAAAGCTTAGAAATGGAAGGAGCTGCACAATTACAATCAGACTTACAGCTTGAGCTTGAAGCAGATTTAACAGATGTAAACGTTGCATTAGAAGTATATTGGGAAGAGCAAATAGAACCTTTCCCAGAAAAAAAGGCTAAATTGCGTGAGCAAAAATTATATCCTTTCAGTAAAATGATTAAGGCTTTTAATGAGGGTACTTATATACCAACAGATGAAATGACTTCTGAAGAAGTTTTCATGGATGAAATAAATAATTGTATACTATAACAATAATAAACTATGGCTAAGTGTCCTAACAAAAATACAGCGGAATATAAAGCGTTGCAATCAGTGTATAAAACTGAAATAGCAACAAATAACGTAATTAACCTTTGGCAAAAAACTAAAGATAGTGATGCATTTCCTACTGTAACAGAAGCTGCAGAGTATACTAAAAAATCTAAGTTAGCTTACGCATTAAAACAAAAATCTTTTGGTGAAAGTGTATTAAAAAATTTACAAGATAAAGGGTACATTGTAAGCTTTGGTGGCAGAATGATGGTTAAAAGAACCTTCAAAGGTGATTGGCAAGCAAGTAAAGCTGCTTTTAAATATCATGATAACTTAATTAGTCAGTATCTTAAAATAAATAATATACCACAAAATGTTGTTACAAGAACTCAAGCTATAAATCCGTTAACTAGATATATAAGCATAGATCCTAAAGTTATTACACCTAAAGACATGCTTCCTAAAACACGAGCATGGGATCAAACAAGAGCTGTTTCTGTTATAACACATCTTAGTAAACTATTTCCTCAGTTAACAATTAATGTTTTAAGTGTTAAGGAAGCAAAAAAGCTGCATGCTCTCATTCCTAAATCAAAGAGAGTAAAAGATTCAAGCTTTAATAATGTAAATTCATTTTATTATCAAGGACGTGTAATATTAGTTAAGGGTAGAGTAACAAATGAAATTGCTATAGAAGAAGTATTACATCCATTTACAGATGCTATACAAAACGAGAATCCTACATTATATAATGGCTTACTTTCTGAAGCAAAAAATAACTTCCCAGAAATGGTAGAAGGTATTAAAGCTGCATACAGTTCTAGCCAAAGGTTTAGCAATCAAGACAGAGATATGGAGATAGTAACTCAAGCTCTAGCTAGACACTTCAAAAAAGAATATGAAACAAAACCTACAACTTCTTTTGTTAATTTAGTTAAAGAAGCATTGGAGTGGTTAAAATCAGTAATCAATAATTTTCACGAACTAATAACGGGAGGATCCATACCTATTTCTCAAATTAGTTCTACTGCAACGTTTAGTGACATTGCAAAACTTTTAAATACAGAAGCAATAAACTTTGATCTTAATATCCGTAAAGATATAAGAGTAAAGTATTCTTTAAGCCCCGAAAAGCAAAGGGTTATAGACAAAGCTAAAGATTCTGCAAATGGTATACAAAAAGAAATAGTGGACAAACTTATGCATGTGGCTAAACATGCTCCGGGTAAACCACTAGAAACATTATCTGTAAGTGCTGCTAATGCAAATGAATCAGATACCATCATGGTGTTTGATGAGAAGTCTCATACTTATATGGATATACTTAATGGCGAGGTATATACATCAGCTACTACAGCAATAAAAGGTCAGCTTACCAATAAGGAGGGTGAAGCTAAAATTGCTAAAGCAGAAGCTATCAAAAACTTGACTGGTCAAAAACGTAAGGATGCTGTTAAGGAATGGAATGAAAAGATTAAAGAGGGTAAAAGATTAGATACTGAAAAGCTTGAGTCTGTTGAATTAAATTTAGATCTGGGTAATGACCTTGACCGCATAGCCGATGCTATTGTAGCATTTGAGAATTTTGATGATATAATAAAAGACATGAAAATTCTTAATGAAGAACAGGCAAGACAAGCATTTAAAGATATGGGTGTGATAATTAATGATTTAATGCCACCTGGTAGTATTGCTTTATCTCAAGTAATTGTATTTGATAAAGCTACAAAAATAGCTGGTACAGCAGATTTAATTATTATAGAAACAGATGGTAGTATTAGAATAGTAGATTTAAAAACAAGTAAAAATTCTATTCTTGAAACATATAAAAAACCTACTGCAACAGGTTTTAGAGAAGAAACTAGGTACGAAGGAAAAACGTGGGAATTACCCGCTGATAGTAAACTAAAACAAAAAGGAGTAGATAGACTTTCTACAAATGCTCAACACAATCTACAAGTAAATCTATATAGAAGAATGTTTGAAAATATGGGATACACTGTTTCTGAAGGTGATATGTCTGCTTCTACATTCCATATCAAAGTTGATATAAAAGGTAAAGGGAAAGAACAAAAGTACTTAGGTACTTGGAATTTTGAAGGGAGTTATGATCATACAGAAACTCTACCAAGTGAAAACAGACGCTATGTAGATATGCTTATCCCATCTACAAAAGATAATCTTAATAAGCAAAAAATGGATGCTGCTATTAAGAATCAAGAAAACTCTTCATACAGAGGAGATCAAGATCCTAATGCAAAATCTCAAACAAAAACCACAGTAGAGGCTAAACCTCAGCGTGAAGTGAATGCTATTTATGCAACATTAGAAAATTATTCTGTTGCAATGCAAGAAGCATTAACAGCAAACTCTAAGGGTAAAACAGTATTTACTAATAAGACTGAAAAAGAACAAAGAGATTATCAAATTAGAACCTTAGCATACATTAATCAAGGGATGAATAAAGGTCCTAACGAGCAATCAAAAGTATATTCTGCATTATTAAGTGATGCTCTAAAACAAATTAGAGAGTTTACTGCATATATATCTGATCCAAATAACGTTTCAAAACGAGAATTTATTAGTTATGTTTTAAATTTTAACAGGTTTATATCTGCTTATGAAATCTTATATAATATTAGTGAATCACCAGATTTAAATGCAACACAACAAACATTAGTATTTAAATTACTACTAGAACGAAATAAACTTGTTGGAGGTAGTGTATTAAAAGCAGGGCGAGAAGGTCTTGTAAATGATGCTATATTTAATTTTGTTAAGGAAGTAGTCAAAAACAGATCTAACAAAAAGTTTGGTATTGAAGGAGGTTTTACTGAGCAAGATTTAATAGATGAACTTACAATAGGTAATGATATTAGTACAGGAGATTTATTAACTAGAGATCTAGCTACTCAAGATGATACTTTACTTGCAGTAATTGATAAAATATATAAAGAACAAAAACAAATCCTTTTAGATAAAATTGCTTTTAGAGAAAATGTATTGAGCACAGCTGCTAATAAATTGCTAAAGCTTGATGGTAGAAGTAAAAATCAAATATATGACTTTATGCTTGACTTTGACTCAGAAGGAAAGCGTGCAGGTACTTATGTAAAAGAAATTGGAGGATTGTATTCTGATAAACAATTTGAATTAAGACAAGCTTTAATAGATGTCAATGGTCATATGTATCAGTATAGAGATGTTAAAGACATTCTAAAAGCAAAAAAAGAAGATATAGATTATAATATTGACTTAGCTTTAAAGAAAAGAGCAAACTCAAATTTTTGGAGAGCTGAAAGATCTGATGAGAATGGTAATAGAATAGATGGAGAATATCACAGATACACAGATGAGTTTTTACAAGAAAGACGAAAGTGGGAAACATGGGTGAGTAATGGTACTTACGGTAAGTGGCAAAGAAAAATTGGAGTTAAAGATGCGGAGTACGATCAATTTATTTTAAAATACTTTGACACTACTAGATACAATAAAGCAGAAAATGATGTAGATGGTAATCCTACAGGTGTAATAGAAAAAAATGCAAAAGGGTTATTTCCTAAAGTTAAGTATAGAGTTGCAAATCCATTTACAATAAATGAAGATGGAACACTAGGGCAAGACATGCGTAGTGAGAAATACAAGGCTATATTTGATCCAACTAAAACAGATGCTTTATCAATTGCACAGAGAGAATTCTATGAAATTTATATACAATACTATGAAAAAGAATTATTAGCAAAGCTTCCTGATAATACAAGACAACAAATGTTAGGTAAGGTGCCTTTGGTAAGGGATACTTTATTAGATGATATAAAAAATAAATCTGGATTCTTTACCAAAATGTTTGCTGGTACAGTTAGATCAGTTAAAAACTTAGTCACTGAAACAGCAACGCAAAAAACTGTTTTGCTTGATGAAAACGGAAACTTTATAAACTCTATGCCTGTAGGTTTTACAGGAAGTCCAAGAGTAGATGGTGCACTAGAAGCAGTAGAAGCGGAACTTGTAGATCTTGAAAATATATATAAAAAAGGAAGGATGGCACCGGAAAGATATAAAGCTGATAAAGCTGTTCTTGAAGGAAGGCTTGCTAAATTAAGAATACAACCATCTGTAGGTGAAATAAGTTCTGATTTAGGATCAAGTTTATTGAAGTTTAGTGCTATGGCTGAGCATTACGAAGTAATGGGTGAAATAGAAGATACTTTAGCAGCAATAATAAGAGTTATAACAAATAAAGAATACAGTCCTTCAGATAAAAACACAACTTTACTTGGGCGTACATCAACGGGTATACTAAAAAAAGTAGGTTTTACTAAAGAAACATCTGGAGAGTCTAACGTGCTTAAAAGAGCGCAAGCATATATGTCAATGGTATACTATGACAATGAATTGGTAAGCCAAGGATTTTTTGATAAGTTTGCAAATGCATTAATATCACAATCTTCTTTAGCATATGTAGCGTTTAACCCTTTTGGTAACTTTAATAACTACTTGATGGGTAGAATCAACAACAATATAGAAATGTTGGGTAGTAGATTTTTTACTAAGAAGAGTTATTTTAGAGCAAGTAAAGAGTATAATGTTACAGCTCTACCTGGTATTATACAAAGAACAGGTAGTGGTGTTGGTGATATAGCAGACATTGCTACGTTAGGTTTACTGGGTTTAAACAAATCAGATTATGATCCTGATAAAGCTAACAATAAGTATGAAGCTTTTGTAGATTTATTTAGAATGATGGATGACTCAACAGACATACGTGAATCATCTAGAAAAAATGATACAAAAAGTTTATGGTCAAGATTTAAAGCTTGGGGTTATGTTATGCAAGATGCTGCAGAATATAATGTACAAACTAAAGTTGGTATAGCAATGCTAATGGATACAGATGTACTTAATGAGAGTACTGGTGAAACATTATCATTATATGATGCAATGCAGTTTAATGGTCAAACCCATGAGCTGTCATTACCTGAAGGGTTTACAAAAGTAATAAACAAAGATGGTACAATAGAAGAGTATACTGATAAATGGAGATATGCTTTTAGAAATAAAGTGCGTGAAGTAAATAAACAAATCCATGGTAACTATGCTGCAGAAGATAGAATGGTTATACAAAGTTATACATTAGGTAATTTAGCAGCACAGTTTCACAAATGGGTTGCACCCGCAATTAGAGCTAGATTTCAAGGAGAGTACTTTGATGAAAACTTAGGTTGGATGGAAGGTAGGTATAAATCCTTTTGGAAATTCTTAGCGTATTCTAAACAACAGATCTGGGCCGGTAATAGAGATATAAGAAAGTTCGGTGAAGGTTTTAAAAAGGTTACAGCTGATCAAGGTGGTGGATTTGCAGAACAAAGAGCATCCAATAAACTCTTTGGAGTCTATAGAACGATGGGTGAAATAAGCATTATGATGACTGTAAGTTTAATAAATACAATAATGGATAGTGTTTTAGCAGGTGATGCTGATGATGATGATACGAAAAAAAGACTTAAACACTTGGCAAGGTACCAGGGTGATAGACTTTATAAAGAACTTGTTTTGTTTATTGATCCTGTACAAATGTTTCAAATGGCGAAGTCACCTATTGTCTCTGCTAAAGCATTGGGTAATTTAGGAGAAGCTTTAAAGTTAAGTTTCTGGACACCAGCCGGATATATAATTAAAGGTAAAGATGGTTTTTATGCTGACTCAGAATATGTTTATCAAAATAAACCTAATAAAGGTCAACTAAAAGTTAACAAAGCTTGGCGAGATGCCATGCCTATTTTATATAGTATACAGAAATGGGAAAATTTAATAAAAGAACAAAAGTTTTTAGCTAATTAAAAGTTTAAACTCTCTAGGTAATTCTAGGGAGTTTTCTTTTTATATACCATATAAATAGTGTATATTATTATATAGGGTTTAAAGTCACACTCTAACAGTTATGAAAAAACTATTCATTTTATTAATATTATTACTAGCAACATTTTCATCTTGCGGTACATATAATATATCTACTAGTTATAAGATTAAAAGTATTTTAACAATAACAGAGAAAGGTGATACTCTTGCTGTTCCAGTCAGAGACTTTAAATTTAGAATACTTCGTCAGGATGACCCTTTTAGATATCATTATAGACAAAACTGGCAATATAGAAATTGGAATAATTACATTGTTCCAAATATAAATATAAGAAATTCTTATGTTCCACCTGTAATGCATACAAAACCAATAACAAAACCCCGAATTAAACCTATAGTTAAACCTGTTATAATCAAACAATTGCCAAAAATTAAAAAAAATTAATATGATTGGTTGCACAACAATAAATAATACACAATGGACAATTTTCTGCAAATAATATTAGCTGTTATAGGCGTTTTAGGCTCCGCTTCTATTTGGAGATATTTTGAAGCTAAACTAAAATCTAATATAGAAGAAAAAAGATTTGAATTACAAAACAATGAGGGTGTGCAATATAGAAATGATTTAAAAACTAGGGTTACCAACCTAGAAGACTTATTAGAAAGTAGTGGTAAAGAAAAGGATATATTAAGGCAGCAGGTTTTAGACCTAGTTGCGGAAGTTCACGCCCTTAGAGTAGAAGTTGACTACTTAAAAAAAGAAAATCAAAGCTTGCTTAGAAAATAACAATCACTATTATAGGCCCATAATAAAATGTATTAGCCAAGCTAGTAAACCATTAAGTTGAAGAGCTACTAAATTCCATTGTCTACGAATTGATACTTGAATCAATACACAAATAAAACCAACTATAAATAATACTGGCTCAAGGGTCCATTGGGCGCAGATTAAAAAACCTACACCCATGTAACCCACTCTTGTTCCTAAGCGTTCAGCAGGGGATAATCTTCTATCCCTTACCATTTGCTTTAGCAATCTTTTCCACCAAACTTTAAAATCTTTTATCATCCTTCACAACTTGAGCATTCTAATATATTACGTGCAAAATCCTGTGCACTACTTTTACTAAACTGATAGTATAAAGTTTTAACTCCTTCTTCCCAGGCATACATATACAACTTATTAATATCTTTAGCTGAGACAGATGGGTCAATCATTAAGTTTAATGACTGTGACTGGTCAATATACTTTTGTCTTTGAGCAGCTTGCAATACAATCTCTTTAGGAGATATCTCAACAAAAGACTTGAACACTCCTTTACTAGGAAAATCTAAATGTTGTACACTTCCATCTTTCTTAAGTATAGACTGCCAGGTCTTACTGTTATTTAAATCATACTTTTCTAGTTCAGCTTCTAAAAACGGATTTTTATATACTGTTTTAGACTTAGCAAGATCTTTAATAAAGTAGTTAGATTTAATAGGTTCTATACCCATAGATACAGCACCGTGTATAAATGAACTAGACTTGGTAGGAGCAATAGCCATAAGAGTAGTATTAGCATACCCTTCTCTTAGAGATGTATATCCATACTCATTATGCAACTCTCTAGAAGCAATCTCACTTCTATCTTTAAGAGTTCTAAATATCTCACTGTTTAATCCTTTAGCTTGTAGTGAGTCAAACTCAAGAAGCTTTGATTGAAATAATGAATGGTAACCTAATACACCAAGGCCAATTGCTCTATGTTTTTCAGCAAAGTTAAATGCTCTTTTCATACCGGGCATAGTCTCAGACTTAATAATGAATTCATCCATCACTGCATTTAAGAAATATACATATGTTTCAATTGCGTCAGTTTCTTTTATCTCGTCCCAGTGTAATAAGTTAATAGATCCTAAACAACATACAAAAGAGTTATAGCTATCTGTAGGAAGTTGAATCTCAGAACATAAGTTTGAAGCCGTGATCTCCATACCAATCTCTTTATAAGGAGAGTTGTTATTAGAGTTATCTTTAAACATTATGTATGGAAATCCAATCTCACTTCTGTTTTGAATAATCTTAGCCCAAACTTTACGTTTGTTTTTGTCTCCGGCTTTCATCTCTTCCATCCAGGCATTACCAACTGTAACACCATATTGAAGATTTTGAATAGGATTACCATCCGTACCAATGTCTAAAAACTCTAAAATATCAGAGTGCTCTACAGGTAAGTATGCTGCGCATGCTCCTCGTCTAGCTTCAGATTGTTTACATACATCCACCACAGTGTCATATATCTTAGCATAATGAACTGGTCCATCTGCAAAACCGCCTGTAGATATTTCTGTTCCTCTTGCTCTAATGTTTCCTAAGTAAGCAGAAGTTCCACCTCCATACTTAGACATCATTCCAATTTCACGACCAGCATTCAGGATACTATCTAAGTTATCATCTATATTAGATCCGTAACAGCTAATGGGTAAACCCTTTTGCTTACCAAAGTTAATCCATACCGGTGTAGATAAAGAGTAATATCCTTTTGACATATAACCCTCAAACTTTTCTGCAAAACCTTTTATATTTAAATACTTTTCTGCTTTATTTGCAATGTCTTTAATTCTTTGCTCTGGTGATTCTGTTATATATCCTCTTGATAAGAAAGTTCTACTGTCTTCATTTAACCAATAGTATTTTTTGTATTCCATATTGTTTTAGTTTTTATTTCCGTTTTGTTTCCAATCAATCCAAAAGCCTATAGCCACCATTAAGTGTAAAAAAATAGACAGTGCGTATTCATAAAAGTTGTGCCAAGTAGCAAAGTGTAAATGCACATGACCAATTATCCAAAAAGGTATAGCCATTTGCTGACTATACCATATAAGAAAAAATTTTATAAACTTCATCTTTTTTTGGTGTTAAAGATTTAAAAAAGATCATCTTCTGTAATAGACTTACTTTTTTTATTATAATCAACACTCTTCTTGTAAAAGAAGTCTCCTTCTTTGGTTGCTGTAATCTCTACATCAAACCACTCAGTTGATTCTAATAGTTGTTTGTCAACTTCAAAGGTTGACTTCATACCTATCTTTTCTAAAGAATTATTAAATCTGTTTTTTATAAAGTTCTGAATAGTTTCCTTAGATAGAAATTTTAGTTCACCTTTTTCAAAGATCCAATCTAGTATACCACACTCAGCAGTATAAGCTTTTTTACAAGCAGAATAAATTAGTTCTTTAAACTCTTCATCAAACCATTCAGGGTTCTCTTTTTTAATAATATTAATAATTTCAGCTCCAAAGTTACCATGGATCTCTTCTTCTTTTGATGTTGCTTCTACAACATTAGATATACCTTTTAACAAATTTAGCTCTTTATTAAAAGACATCATAATTAAAAATTGACTAAATAAACTTACATGCTCAATAAACAAAGAAAAAAGCAATACTGATTTAGTATACATCTTATCATCTCTTGAGCGTGTACCATCCAGGTACTTCTTTAAGTACTTTAACCTTCCCGCAATGGCCGGCACCTCAATCACATTTTGAAATTCTTTTTCAAGACCAAGAATTCTAAGTAATCTAGCATAAGCATCTTTGTGTCTCACTTCAGATTCTGCAAATGTCATTCCTACATCACCAACTTCAGTAATTGGCATTCGTTTATACATGTCTGCCCAAAATGTTTTAACGTTTACTTCTATTTGTGCAATAGCAAGCATTGTTTTTTTAATGATATCCCTTTGTTTTGGGTCTATAGTTACTTTAAAGTCTTGTATATCTTCAGTAAAGTTAAACTCTGTATCTATCCAATATGAGTGTCTTATTGCATCTTTGTATGCTAATAACTGCGGGTACTCATAGGGTAATATATTTTCTCTAGACTTAAAAATGTTTTTGTTCATGCAAGTAATATTATAGATTAAAAAGCTGCATTCATATTTAAAGAAATGCAGCTGGGAGACGTATATATAATTTAAAAAAAATATACCTAATTAAAAAGTTTAAATAGACATATTTACATATGAAAAAGTAAAAAATATTAAACCTATTTCAAATCCCACTATAGGACGATAGATATCATCTTCACAAAGTACTTCACAATTAACTGTCTTAATGCCTAATAGCGTTTCAGTAGGTAGTATTTGCAATGAAAATTTATTTTTAAAAACAACGGGGTTAATTTTATTCATAATTAGATAATTTTGTAATTTTTAGATATTTAAGTAAAAATTTTGTATATTATATATATACAGATTTTACCAGTAAGACAACAAATATAAGAATTATTTGAGTTAGTAAATCTTTATTTGTATATTAATAGTATACACATTAATAATAGAAAAGATGTTTAAAAAAATCATAAATGTAATATGGACTTACAGCCTTCAAGATTATTGGAGAGCTATATGGTCAAGAACTTCTTTAGATGAAAAGGCTGTAGCTACATTAAAAGAAATCAAAAAAAGGTATAAACTAACCTCCAAAGAGTTACAAGATGTAGGGAGAGCAATAAAAGAAGTTGGTAATCAACTTGGAGATATTGATGATGCAATTAAGGGTAAATCTAGAAAAGGTAGAAAAAAATCAGTAAAATGAAACAAGTCTGCTTATTAATACAATGGATTACTAAGGGTAAAGTTTGTTTAAAATATTGCCGTCAAGGTTTATGTAGCAAAACTAAATCTGTTCTTTAATGGGGAACTGGGAATTAGAGATAGCTTTTCATTGGCCTCACGATAGATTTGCTTTAGGATGGGAAACAATGTTTCCTGATGAGAAATATAATTATACAACTGTAAAAGTTTATTTGTTCTTTGTAACATTTACTTTAGATTTTTAAATATTAAATTATGAAAAAGATTAATCCGAAATCACAGCCAGGTTTGGCTGCTTTAAAAAAGAAAGCACCCGGAGTAGTTAAGGATATGGGATATTTTAAACGTGGAGGTTCAATGCCTTCTCAAAAATTAACTAGACAACAGTCTAAGTTATTAATGAGAACTGGTGGAGAGCTTGATCAAATGATGTTTGGTTCTGTTACTGAAAAAATGAGAAAAGGTGGTAATGCTAAAAGATTAGCACGCAATGCTGAAACAGGTAAAGAAACTAAACAAGCATATAAACTAGGTGGTGGTACACATAATACATATAGCGGTAAATAAAAGATATGCCTAACTTTATAACAAGATTATTTTCAAGCGGTGCAACTAAATTAGTTGAGGGGATAGGTACTGTCTTAGACGAACTTATTACATCAAAAGATGAGAAGCTTGCTGCTGAATTAAAAATAAAAGAGCTAATAGCTAAGCATGAAGTTGAAATGGAAAAAGAAATAACTTCAAGGTGGTCCTCAGACATGAATTCAGATTCATGGCTCAGCAAAAATGTGAGGCCTATGGTTCTTGTATTCTTAGTTGTATCAACAGTAATATTAGTATTTATAGACGCTGGAGTTATAGATTTTATAGTAGAAGACAAGTGGGTTGATTTATTACAGTTAGTTTTAATAACAGTAATTGGTGCCTATTTTGGTGGAAGATCAATAGAAAAAGTAAAAAACAATAAAAATTAGAAATTATGAGAAATGTAAAAAAATATGGTAACGGTGGTGGATCTACTATGGGTGCCGGAGATGGGGATATAACTCCACAAAAAGCAGGAATGAGAGCAATGGCTAAAGGCGGAGGTCTTATGGGTTTTATGAATGGTGGTAGTGTATTAGATCCAATGATGTATGGTGGATCAAACTCTAAAAAGAAATAATCATGGCTAAAAAAGTATCATTCCCTATGGGAGATGGAAAGGTGGCTAATGGATATTATAATCCTACTAGTATACCTGCTAAAATTCAAGCAAAGAAAAACGCAACTGCAACTGCAACTAGAGAAAGACTAGCTTCACAAGGTTTTCAAGCTAAGCAAGTTTCAACAAGAGCTATAGAGCCTGTTCAATCAGAAGCTTTTAAAAACGGATACTGTAAATAAAAAGATATGGCAACATTAACAGCACAACAAATTACACAATCTGGTTTAAAGCCAGTCTACGCAGCTGCTGCAGTAGCGGGAGACTTAGTACTAAATACAGGAATTCAATATTTTCATGTTAAAAATGGAAGTGGTGTGTCTGTTACTTCAACTGTAACTCCGGTTATAACAACAGTTGTAGATCCTTTATTAGGAACACTTGTTAAAGAAACAGCAACACTAATACTTGGTGCAGGCGAAGAAGGGTTTTTAGGTCCATTTGAAACAGAAGCATTTAATAGTACAGACGGTACTATAGAAATAGAATACTCAGCGGTAGCATCGGTTACAGTAGCTGCATTATATATATAAGTTATGAGCATATTAATACAAGAGATATTAGGGTTATTAAAAAGAAATAAGAAAAAAACTACCCTTGAAAGAGATAGAGATTATTTTGAATTTGGAAAACTAGCATCTACTAGTAGAATAAATACTTCTTCTAGTTATATAGCACAAATGGAACCTTTTACTATTAAGTATCAGGATTTTTTTTGTGATGTAAGGCAAGACTTAACCGTAACTATTGAAAATTCCGGTGTAGAAGGTAAGATACCAGTATACACTGTGAAAGATGCAATATGTTCTTTAGATGCCCTTAAGGATAGTATCATAACTCAAAATAGCACAGATACTTTAATAACAATAACAGGCGCCTTAACAGTTAACGAAGATTCTATATTATCAAAAAATATAAATCTAGGAATATCAGGAGACATAGTAAATAAAACATCTTTATTTAATGTTATTCATGATTCTGCAGGCACTGCGGCGGGAGCAGCAAACCGAATTCTAAGATCTTTAGCAGATGGTAGAGTTGTTTGGTCAGATGATGACCCGGTTGTATCTCTTACATACGGAAGTATTTGGAGAGGTAGTGCGGCAAACGTCAAAGAAGAACTAGCTATAGGAACAGCTGGACAAGTATTAACATCAGACGGAACTACGGCAAGTTGGTCTTCAGCTTCTGTAGGTGTAACCGGTACAGGAACAACTAAACACATGGCAATGTGGACTGGTGCTGGTTCAATAGGTGATGCTGCTGCAGTAACAATGATTCAAGAGGATATAGGTGCTGTTCATGTTTTAACTATAGGTCAAGATCCAGATGATGATTTAACTACTTTTAATAGTTCAGTAGAATTCCAAGGTTATATTAAAGATGCAGCTGCAAGTTTAGGTACAGCAGGTAAAATATTAATTTCTGATAGTTCAAGTCAACTGTTATGGGGCGATACCGTTTCAAGTGTAAGCTCAACGACTGATGGTACTGCACTACAAGTTAGTGTTACTACTGCAACTACAACGCCAGCTATTGCTTTTACTTGGCAAGGTGCTAGTAGTCAATATGTATCGGGTGATGGTGCTTTAGTAACATTCCCAGCAATTCCTTTTACTAGTTTAACAACTACAGGAACATCGGGTGCAGCTACTTTAGTAGGAGGAGTATTAAATATACCAGACTATGCTACCGGTGGTGGTGGAACAGTTACATCTGTTGATTTTACCACAGATATTGCAGCTTTTACTGCAGCAGTTGTGGATGGAACAACAACACCTTCAATTTCATTAGATTTGAATGGTGGTACAGCAGGTCAGTTCTTAAGACAAGATGGTGCTTGGGCAACTACACCAGCTGCAACAGTTACAAGTTTAACAACAACAGGTACTTCTGGTGCTGCAACATTGGCGGCAGGAGTTTTAAACATTCCTGATTATGCTGCAGGTGCTGATGCTAAGTTTAAAATAGACGCAGCAGATACTGCAGAAGGATATTGGTTTGATAAAGTAACTATTGGTAGTGGTTTATCACAATCAGTTAATACAGATGGAAGCGGTGTTAAAACTACAACTATAAGTGCAGTATCAGTTAATACAGTAAATAGTATTAAAGTAGGTAGTAATACTGAATCAGGAATGTTTGAGTTTACAGGCGCCGGAGTTACTATGGATACTACTACTAATCCAACTACAATTAACTTTGCTCAATCAGCAGCTTATGCTGGTTGGGATTTAGCTGGAGATACCGGAACTGCAGAAACAATAGCTACAGGTAATACAGCATTAATAGCCGGTGGTGTTGGTTTAACAACCACAGTAACTGCAACAGATACATTAACAGTTGACTTAGATAACACTGCTGTAACACCGGGTGCATATACTAATGCAAACTTAACAGTTGATCAACAAGGTAGAGTTACTGCAGTTGCTAATGGTACAATATATGGTGCTGGTTATACTACTGTTGTAGGATATATGACTTATTCAGGTGGTACTTGGGGTGCTGTTATTTTACAAAACAATACAGGTAAAACTTATGCATTTACAGGACCAGGTGGACAAGATGAGTTTTTTATTACTCCTAATACACCATGGGTAGATAAAAATAGTTTATATGTTGACTTTGGAGTTGATGTAGCAAGTGATCATAATTTTGGTAGACTGTTTGATATAAGCGTTAATGACGTTCAATTCAAAGTATATAATGCAGTAACAAATACAAATATTCAACAATTTCAACGAGTGATGTTTGAAATAAGAATATACTCATAAACAATACTAAAAATAAAATGAAAAGGGGTGGTGTAAAAACTACCCCTTCTCTATTTTAATAGCTATTCTTGGTTTTTATATATGCAAAGATATACAAATACTATACTTACTAATATTTGCAGTATAATAATCAACTGTTATGATGTATATGCTTCATACAGTAATTGACCCTCTGAAATATTTTCATCAACTTCAATTAGCTCATGGTCTTGAATATCAACTAAACCTTCCGTATCAATTTCTGAAATATTACTATTAACCACAACATTTTCCCATTGGAAATCTGAATTAGCAGGTATAGGTTGATTAGCTACAACTTCATTCATCATAAAATCATGAAAGTTTTGACTGTCTTGCATCCAATCTCTTGGTGGAGACACTTTTAAAGAATGTGTGACATGATTATAAAAAGCCCAAGCATTATCATCTGAACAATCATAGTTAAAAGAAGGCTTCTTCATTTCTTTTTTAATGATTGATACTTGAGAAGATGTTATAATCTCTTCATCTGCAAACAAACGTCCCAGTAATTCAGACTGCTGACGATTTGTTAATGTAACATTCTTTAATGAATCTCTATCATTTAAGATGCGTGTGTAATGCTTTTCACCACTTTTAATCTGATTGCTTAATTGCATTGAAATATCATGAACTGCGGATCCTGTATGTTTTCTTTTAAAATTCATCATATCTCCACACATCATACCATTACTACATACCATTACGTATGCACCAATTGCACATTGAAATCTTGTACTCTTATCATAAGAGTTTGTCCAGGCAAACATCATTCCTAATTCAGACTCATTGTTGATTTTATCAACATTTGACTGTGTAGGATAAATATGATATATACCCTGTGCTACTTGGGCATTCATGTTTGCTCTATATAGTTCTCTACGGATAGTAAAACCACTATCCTCCAATAATTTTTTTGTGTTCTCTATCACTTGTTTGTGTGATACCACTGTATAGCTCTTACCATGGTTTGGTAAGGGTTGATTTTCTAAATAAACTTGTGTTGTTTCTGTTGCTCTTTTGTAGCGCATAGTTTAAACTTTTAAAGTGTAAAGGTAATTCATTATAACAATTAAAACAAGTTTTTGACTTCTTTTAATGCTTTTAAAACACAACTTGGGCAATCTGTTTTTTTATACATCCAGATTAAATATCCTAATGGTACGTCTTCAGGTTTTTTACCTTTATGTTTACCAAATGGTATTACATCTGTAGTTTTAACATTTAATGTTTTTGTTAGACCAGTCTGAATTCTTGATTCTTGAAATCTGTAAGTGCCTTTTTCATAAGACACTTGACATCTTCCTTTAATGCTTTTATTAATAAGCCATACTGGTATTTTAAAATATTCTGAAGCTAATTTTTTAGATTCAAATTGTTGTTTACTTTTCCATTCAACTATTGTTATCATTTTTAACAAATTGCCCGTTGATCATTTTACCTGTGCGTTTACTAATAACATTATAAGCGCTTTCTAAGCATCTTTCTAATGAAACGTTTTGCATTTTAGCTTGGATGATTAATGTTACAACTATATCACCTATAGCATCTTCTATCTCATCTCTATCTCCATTATTGATAGCAGTTAAGAGTTCTGTACATTCTTCTAAAGTCTTCAAAGCTTGCGCCATAGGGCTAGCTTTAGACATTATACCTTTGTCATGTGCCCATTCTTCAACTGCACATTCTAATTCAAAATAATCCATATTTAAAATAATTTTAATTGATTTGATGATACATCTATTATACCATTGATTTCTTGCTCTATTGCTTCTAAGTAATATTTTTTATCAATATCATAATTTTCCCATTTTGGTTGAATTTTGATATCATTAAATACTTCTTGTAGCCACCGTCCAGCCTCTAATTGTATTTCTCTTTGATCAGTTTTGTTAACCTTTACAATCTTTACACCATTTTTAGATATATAATACCTATTAATTTTTTGTAAATCTTCTTCATGATAAACACCATCTTTAATTTTCCTAGCTACTTGTTTCCAATCTCCTTTAGATTTACCACCAATACAATAATCAAGTATGTTTTTGTTTGTTTCTAAATATTCTTCAGGAAGAGTATTATGTACAAAATAATGATAAATTGCTTTTGGTATAACTAATTTAGATTTGTTTTTATGAAGCTGTAGGTTATGAAAATCAAAACGTCCTTTTAACTTAACAGGAGCAAAGCTAAACTTATCATTCTCTACCTTAAATAGATAGTGAGGCTGATTCTCTTTAACTTCTCTCCACTTAGTAATGTCAACATTAATCCAATCATTTATACCAATGTAATTATTTACATCACCTAAAATTAATTTCTGATATTGATCATGTTCTAAGTTAAGATTAGTTTTATCTTCCCATTCCTCACAAATAGTCATATACTCATTATAAAACGCTTTAGGTATAATTGTTTCTACACCATCTGTGTTTTGTAACAAAGCAATAGCACCCGGAATTCTTTCCATAATCTGCTCATAAAGCATCATTAAGGATAGTTGACCGTTAATTGTAATTCTCATACACAACTCAGGATCATAGAAGAAGCTCTTTTCATCATTGCTAAGACCAAAAGTAGAATTAAGTATAATCTTATATACATAGTTCATTGGATTGCTCTTAGGTATCTTCTTACGCTCTTCAAAAAACCATTCATATTGATCACAGAATTCTTTCTTTGGAAAATGTCCTGGTGACCACTGGTTCTTAATTGCAAGATTAGGATAAAAACTAGTTACATCTGAAGACATAATCATCATATCATCATCAGGCTCATAAACACCTTTGCTAGCGGCACCATGAACACCACCTAAACCAAAATGAGTCTTAACATCTTTGTAATCCAATGCATATTTAAAACTACCTTTTAAGTTTAAAGCATCAACTTCCAAAGATTTAAACCTATCAAGTAATACTTTAAACTCTGGAGATGTGAAAGAGATGTATGGTAATATGATATCAGATACTTTAATTGTGTTTCTGTAAGTCCTCATCTGTTTAAGGTCTCGTTTTTGGATATTAAGCTTCTTTGTAAGAAAATAGCCAAATATCTCTTTGCTTATACGAGGTTCAGATGCGCTATACAAGTTAATACCATACTCTTTAGTAAGTTCTTTTCTTAACTTAACTTGAGAATGAGATCTATTATATATTTCTTTAGTTGACTTAACATCATTAACACAATACTTTAATATTGTATCAATCTCTGCCTGTGTATGAATTAAAGTTTCGTGATGAATAGGCATATCAATAATGTTTTGCCAATCCATACTATACTGAATCCATTTCAAGCTAGAGCGTTTAGCCATATTATCCCAGTGGTGCATTTTAAATATGTCTATTTGACCCATTCTCATTTTCCACTGTGGATAGTCACTAAACTCTCTATTATTTGATTTTTGAATACAACGTTGTGCATACTTATAAATTATCTCAGCTACTTCACAGCCACCAAGGTTTTTCCATAAATAGTAATTATCTAATATATAGTGAGTAACCTGTGCATCAAATGCTAATCCATTGTAAGATATATGCCACTCTTTATTATTTATGTTTTCTTCAAGAAAACTTATAAAACTAACTAAATCATTTTGCAGGTCATGAATTACAAAGATCTCAGTTTCCTGAGTTTTATAATGTTCAAATACACCGGTAAAACAATTAGCTAAAGTCTCATAATCCATTACCCAATGTCTCATTCTTTGTGCTTTTTATAATTGATCTTGTCTTTAAATGTGTGTAGTGTTCTTTCGTTAATACCTAAAGCTTTTGCAGCGCCTCTTATAGTCTTATGTTTTTTCAGAGCTATGGCCATTATTCTCTCCCTCATTTGTAATAGTGTTTCCATCTTTGTAATTTTTAAGTGCTACTACTTTAGCTTCCAATATTAAATCCATAATACTATCATAGATGCTTTCTACTGCTTCTTGAGATCCTTGACGCTCTAACTTCTTATCTATTTCCTTTTCATATAAGTCAACTGTTCTAATAACATGTTTTATTTTTTGTTTGACTTGTTGCGTATGTATATACTGTAACCCGTGTGCAAGTTCACCCATGCATTTGGTCATAGCAAATAGGATATTTATATCCATTATTTCTGAATCACTTAATTTTACCATGTTTTTCTAGTTTTTTTAGCCAAAAAAACCCCACGTCAATGAGGTTTTCTTTTTATTGGCAATAAGGTGTTATTCTCTCAAAACTATTGCCCAGGTAATATAAGTTTAGATACTTTTGTTTCTTGTAAGTCTACAAAAAATTCCTCTAAGTCAAAACTAGCAGCATTAACTGCAAACATGTGAATAAATGTTTCAATATCTTGTCTGTCAGATAAATAAAACTCAGAAAAGGTGTCAACCAATCTTCTTTCTTCTTTAACTGTTTTACCAGTTTGTTGATTAGGATTTTTTAATCTTATAGGTTGCCCTTCATCATCTAATTTAGGAACCATATGGTAAGATTGTTTCATAACCTTACTAATTACAGCTAAAATACTTGACGTTGGGTCAAACATAGCTTCTACGTATGGTGAGTCGTTGCTCACAGGAATTAATGTAAATGATTTAGCATTTCTAAAACTAGAATTTACTAACATCATATTTTGTCCAATAGTTTGTGACATAATTGTTTTTTTATTTTTCCAAATATATGGAGTTCTTTGTTAATAGACAATTTAATATTTCATTATCTTTATGAAATGTTTCTTTTTCCATATCTGGTAAGCTACACACTTCATAGATTTCTTCAATTAATTCTTTATCTACACCAAATGCAACAGCATAATCTTCATGTGCACTATCTGGAGATAAGAAAGATTGTACATAGTTTAACATCTTACCTGATGAATTAAAAAAATCTAATATTGTTAATTTACTGTCAAGACTAAATTGAGAATATTTACCATTTAAAAACCTAACAAAATCATTTTTATGAGGAGATAAATTGAATATAAAAATATGTTTGTTTTCTCCAATATCTAAGTGTTTTTCAAAGAATATATGACACGTTAAATATCTATCACAAAATTCTTTAAATCCTTTTCCTGATTTAGCATGATATTCACATAGTAATTTGTATTCTCCAGAAGTATAAACATGCTCCCAACAAACATAAGTTTGTATAGGAACATATTTAATACCTTTTTTTAATTTCAACAGAGGATAAAGAAACACTTTACTCTTCTGAAAATAATCTGTATATACATCACTCATACTACAATTTAATGTTTCCTGTCAAGAAATCATAAGGTAATTGATAATTTCTTTTATCATAATGATGAGCACCTACTTTTATAACACCTTCTAAACCAGATACCCATGCATCCATAGTCTCCTGAGTTACATCAAATACATACACTTGTTTGTATGTATCAATTACTACAAATTTAAACGTTATTGTATATTTCTCAGCATTTTCACCTAGTGTGTCATAAACTAACTTCATATAAATAGCAGCTTGCAACCAGTAATTATAAAAGTCCACAGTGTCTTTAAAGTCAGAGATTGTTTTGCTTGTTGTTTTAAGGTCACAAATTGTTACCTCAAACTTTTCATGATCTATCTTATAGAAATCTATATAACCATGCAGGCCAAAGTCCTTATCTTTTAACTCAGACTTTAAGTACTTCTCTGCATGTGTTTCTATAGGATCTAATTCAAAATCACTTTGCTGCTGCTCAAATAAAGCAAGAACATCCTTGTTTTCTCTGATAGCTTCTACCTTCTCTTCACACTTTGTTAAAGTATCTTGATCAATAACATCTACATTAGTATTAGATAAGAATTCCCAGTAAGGTTCAAACTCATCTTTTATAATCTTAACAATGCGCTGCTCATCTGTCTTAAGAGACTGATACAAATTCATTTCTTTAAGTGAACTCAATACTATTTCAGATGGAACATCAAATAACTTTTTTGCATCAGTATGTAAAGACATGTCTTTTAGTACTTTTCTTACACTATCAGAAGGTGCTTTACCTGGTGTTATACTAAACTTCTCCTTAACGTTTTCAGGTTCAAACAATAAACAATGTACAAGTTTACCTTCTACTAAATGCTTATCTGTTCTAACCTCACGGTCAAATAATATATATTCCTTATAAAATAAGGATGGTGAAAACAATAATTTGTTTAAGGAAGAATAGCTAAAGCAAAAATCTTTCTTTGCATAAAACAGATCTTCCTTTTCTTTATTTCTAATCATTTATTAAAATTTTGTTATTTAAATTTTCTGAAAGGTGTAAAGAGTCAAGGTCTACTTTAAAAACATCAGAGCCTTTACCAATTAAACTATCTAATAATGTAGAATGTAACTTTTTTCTAGTTTCATCTACTGCATATTGCGTAAGTTTATTATCATCTATAAGCTTCTGAATGTAATTATTAAATGAATATATTGATGTAGTACAACGACCACCTTCATATGACTTCATTCTTTTTCTAAATGCCTTTACGTTAACAGTATTCCAATTGTTAGTGGATTTTAACCAGTCCCAATTCCAATAGTATAAACTAGATACTACATCAAAGGATTTATTAATATTGCAATTAGATAACATTTCTAAAGCTAAACTTCTATTATCTATGTCATTACTAATAATCATAGAGTGAATAGTCTTATATTGACTTGTATCTAACACTGCTAGGTCCTGATCAATTATATTACAAATATCAATATCTGTAACAATTTGAGCTTGACAATTTAAAATACTATTATAAATAGGAACCGCAGGTGTTTTTACTACATAATCTCTATTATACTGATTTTTTGTGTTTATAGAATCAGTATAATCCCTTATTAGGGTATGTATGTCATCAGATTTTTGATCATTTCTTCTATTATAGTAGCGAATCTGTAAAACAATCTTAGAGTCATGGGGTATCTCAGAAACAATTTCTTTTACTTTATCTAAACCACAAGGAGTTATTAGATTTTCTGTTTTCATAAATTTAAACAGTTGAAATGCTGAAGAAAAATCTATACTACTTCCCCAATCTGTTGTTATAAGATCATCTAAAAACTTAAAAGATATTACATGTATATCTGCTTTCTTACGATCACGTATAACTTTACAATTAAATTTATCTTTAAGTAAATCTACCTTTTGTCTGGGTAGATCTAACTTAGGATATCTATATAGTTTCTTATCCTGTAAATCAATGTTATCTTCAGTATCTAAACTAAAATTCTTAAATCCTAAACCAATCAAATCCTTATTTGTTATATTCCAATTGTCTGTAGAAGATAACCATTTTGAATCAGTATCATTACAACTGATCCTATTCCCAGTTACTCTATATTCTGGAACGTGTCCATTAATTTCTTCAGGATTAACATCTATTGATATTGTATATTTTGATTTCATATTTTTTCTTTTGTTAAATATTTTTGATACTCTTTTTTAACAGCAACCTTAAATGTATAAAGATCTCTATTATTAATACTTATTTCCTTTCTTACTATGGGCTCTAAATATCTAAAAGTTGTATTACAAAGTTTTTTATTCTCTTCTAACCAAAGTATCATTCCTTGTGCACTCTTTCTTTCAAACAAATTAAACCTGGAAATTTTAATCCAATACTTTAAATCTTTATCCTTGTTATCAGCATAAGTTATCATACTACAATCTTGAGCAAACTGCCACAATAAGTGATAGTTTTTTGTATAATCTATTGTAGGTATAATTTTAAGAGCCAAAGCTTTATCATCACCATATGCATTTAATTGTGTCTTAAGATCTTTTAGTAAAGACTCATCCATTACCATTTTGTTTGCAGAACTATGCAATACGGTTTCAGGATCTATTACTCCAGCTAAACCAGAATGAATTCTATATGCTAAATTTATAGCCATACCTGTTATCATCCAAGAATCATAAAGGTTAGTTTCTATATCTAAATCATAGTATCTTATTACATCAGTAATTTTTTGTGTAACTACTACTGCATTCTTATGATGAGATAATAGTGTGCCTATATGTGTATTACTATTAGCTAAGCCAGAACCGTTTGTTGTTTCATAATTCCAAAGCTTGCAAAGCATTATACTAGTTAGTATATTTTCTCCGTTTTGATAATTATAAGATATATCTTCATGACCAATTATTAAATCTGCTTTTTCATAATCATTAGTTACAGTTATACCGTGTTCTTTAAGAGCTGCTTTTAATCTATCTTGAGATACACTACACTTAGGTAATATAAAAGCTTTCTTCTTGGTTTTAAATGTAATATCTGATTCATTAGGAACACTTAATATGCGCTCTATATTTTCATATGTTGTTTTGTCTTGAGTAACTAATACATCTTCCACAATAGATCCAGCAACAACTCCATACAAAGGAGCTGCTGCTAAATCAAAGTGGTTTAATGCATCAGTATCATAATTTTGATATACTGATTTATTTGCCATATTATTTCATTGTCATTTTAATGATCTCTGGATTCATCATCATCTTGTTAAACTTTTGCTTATTACCATTAAAGATTGTACGTACAATTAAATACTTAAGATCATTAGTAAAATAATCTTTTGTACATAAACTTATCAACCTATCAGTAATTTTTTGATTAACTGTCTTCTCCTTAGAGTAAACAACAGAAAAGTTAGCTAAACGTGTTGCTAGCGTTGATGCAATATCTGCACGATATGAATCATCATCACCAATACAACTTCTCAGCTCTCCTAAGATATATGATTCATTTTCATGAGTCAACAAATCCTTTGGAGTAACTAGTTTATCCAGTTTGTTATTAATAAATGTAGTAAACATAGAAGCAAACGCATCTCCTACAGAACCCTCACCAATCATTTGGATTAGTGATAAGTTATTTTCAAAGCTATCAAAACTAGAGATAGAGTTAAAAAACGTTGTAATAGATCTTGCATTAGTTTCTTGTGTTACTAGTTCAGGGTGAAGTAACAGAAAGTTAATACATCTAGTATCAATTCCTGCACCTTCTGCCCATTGTGCCCACACATCAACATCAAACTTGAGGTTTGCGGTCACGTATCTAGTTTTCTGTGCTGAATCCACAGAGTTAACCATATAGTCACCGTTATCAGGGTTTGCTGTTAACATTATGTGCCAATCTTTTGGTAATGTCCACGATATATAAGATTGTCTATCAATCAATTCCATAACTGCTTGAATAAATCTTGTATCTGCACGGTTCCAGTCATCCAGTAATAAGATACCACCGGCCTTTGCATCTGCAATCCATTCAGGAGCACAGTAAGACATTCTATTTTTACCGGTCATCTTGTATCCATTCTTAAGATACTCTTGCACTGCTAACTCATCAACCCACATACCTACTTTTTTAGTAACGGGTGTCATTTTAGCTAAATCAGCTGCGGCGGCAGATCTTTGTGCTGCTGTATAAGTTAAATCATCTAACTTTTTAGGCGTTACAGTCTTTTCTTTATACATCTGAAACTGACGGACGGGAAATCCTACTAAATCACCAAGCTCTTCTATCTGAGCTAAGTTTAGTTTTACAAATTTTAATTTGTTTTCTTCAGCTAATTCTACAATTGTTGAAGTCTTTCCAATACCTGATTCCCCTACTACTTCTACAGATACAGGGCTTTTTCCATTAGCCTGTAGGTACCTGTTGTTTGTAATTATGTGATTTACAAACCCTTTTAATTCTGTTACATTTAAATTTACTTGTGCCATCTTTATTAATTTAATTTTATTACTAGTCCTGGTAACTCATTATTTATTTCAGATATACTACTTAAACACCACAATGTGTTTTTAGGACAGTTATCTGGTGCATAAGCTTCACCATCTGTTAGGTATATAAGTGCCGTGTATGACCCTTTTTCATTATAATGATCAATAACTGGTTGGAATGATGTCCCACCACGACCGTGTATTTCCCAATCTTTCTTTGGATTGAATTCTTCTACTGTTCTTAAACTAGTATCACATTGTGCAACAGTAATTTTATGACCCGTCTTGCTCATATGTGCAAGCTCACTAAAAAATTCTTTTAGCTCTTCATTATTTACAGATCCACTAGTGTCAACACCAACAAGAATATGATTCTTAAATTTAATCTTAAGACCTGGGTTAGCAGCATAACGCTTATTGTATTTACGTCTCAGCTTTTTAGTATATACTACACTAGAATTACCAACAAATCTTTTTAAATAACTTTTCCAATCAAATTTAGCTGGCTCTACATGAAACAATCTTTCTATTATGTCCTTAAACTCACCTGGTATATTACCCTGTCTTTTAACTGTAGTTTCAGCAGCATCTTTCAACTGGTGCTCAACTTGCTTTTCCAAAAGTTTCTTATCCGGTTCAGATAATTCATCAAACTCATCCCATGTACCATGACAATATTGAGATTCACCATCCATCTTATTCATCAGGCTATCTAATGAAGGAGATGTTCCGTCTTCCTGTGCTTGTTCTAAAAGATTATAATAAACTTTTGTCCCTGCCTTCTTAGGAAGCTTTAATTCTGGAAAGCTAGATAATAATAAACCGCCTTCAGGTAATTTACTGCTGTCTATGTATTGATTGATTTCTAAATCAGCTGCTATGTTAAACAGTTTATGATTACTATATAGATCTCTCATCAACAGATGACCAAAAGCTATATGTAACAATTCATGTTTAATTAAACCAAGCCGGTGTAAATCATTTAAGTTTGTATAAAACTCAGGGTTTATAGTCAACTGCATACCAATACCATTTTTACTAACTCCTGCTGTAGGAATTTGATCAGTAAACTTCTTATTGATACCAATTAAAAAGAGCCCATAAAAAGGCTCTGTCAAAATTAATTCTTTAGTTGTTTTAGCAACTAAGTCTTGTATGTTATTCATTTCTTTAAGTATTCATTATTCTATAAAGTATTTGTTTGTACAATTTACTATTACCATGGTCTTGTATATAGTTAAAAAGATTAATACCTATTAATAAGGGATCACGAACTTTAACTTCTACAGTACCGCAATTTATAAACTTACTTCTTTTCTCCAATGATAAAGATTTAGCTAACAATAAGTCAACTATGCGTTTATCAGCAAATTTTAAATTATCTAAATTGGAAATAGCAATTTGAAAATCTTCATAGGAACCATTTAACAAGGCCCTAATTGTAAAAAAATCATCAATTGTTATCTTGTTCATTATTTAATATTTCAATATAAACACCTGGTTTTTCTTTATCATAAGTATATTGAATAAAGACGGGTAAAATAAATTCTGCATTGTCATCTTCAATCCATCCTGCTTTAACCATATCATCCTGTACCGTTTGTGCAGGGTTTATATAGTCAAACTTGTGACGAGATCCTCTAACAAATGTAAAAGATATTTTTGCTGGTAATGAATGTTTAGCAAGCTCAGCTTTAAAATCATCTGCATATTTTGCATAATAATCTTTAGCAATCTTTCTATAGTTCATTACAGCTTTACTAGCTATAAAGTATTTACCTGTCCATCTACGGCCATTCTTACTACTTGGAACTGATCCTGGTATAAACCATCTTTTATTTGACATAGTCTTTTATTATTTCTACTTCAGTCCATGCTACTAAATGTACTACTTCACCATTATCTCTGGTACAGTAACTATACATTCCATCTATAGATCTAAAGTTAAGTTCTTCTCCTTCATCAACGGGCGGAGCTCCGGGCGGTACTTTATCTTGAGTAATTACTCTTATTCTACTATTTCTAGGTACGTTATGTAATTCCATATTAAAATACATCATTATTCCAGTCTTCTGGCCATAACTTTTTAGCCACTGCTTTTCCAACTATCATTACTACTACGGCTATTGCTAGCCAACCTATTGCTTCTATCATATTTATTTATTTAATGTTTCTTTCAATAATGGCTTTAGCATTGCATGAACCTTATCAAAACCATGTAACTTCATAGCGTCTGATATGTCTTTGCATATAGTTGGTACAAAACCGTTAATCTTATATGCATTAGCATATCTTTCAACAGCCTTGAGGCCAGCCTCATCATTATCAAAGAGAGTTATTACTTTTTTGTACTTCTTTTTTAAATGCTCTATTACATAAGCTTTTATCATTGTATTTTCACTATCAGGAGCTAATACTTCTATATTATAACCCATACTCTTCAAGCACAATGCATCTTTAAGAGAAGAACATATTACTAAATATGGCTTGTCAAACTTAAGTTGATCATAACCTTGAAGATATTTTTTTACTTTGTGAAATTTATGCTTGCTACTGGTAGGCTGGTATATCTTAAATACTTCACCTGATTTATCAAAATAACCGTAAAGACATGCATTTTTTATAGTAAGAGATTCTACTTTATTCTTATCTTCTTTAACTAAATTATAATACTCAATAGGTTTTACATTATATTCTGATAATATAGACATACCTATTCTAAATGACAACCAATATTTACCATCAGTTTCATTCCAAGGCCTTGTCTTAATAAAGTCTACTTTCCATTTTGCTTCTGGCTTAAATTTTACTTCTTCAAAACCATTAGTCTTTACATGCAAATTATAATCCTTTACTATTCTTCTAGCAGCTTCTGGATACTCTATATTAAATAGCATCTTTACCAAATCAACTTTATTACCGTTTCTTCCTGTAGAAAAATCTTTAAACTTATATTGTCTAATCTTCTTATCTACATATATACAGAAACTTGGTGTCTTCTCATTTGGATTAAATATAGATGTTAGCTTTATATCCTGACCCGTCAACGGCTCAGACAGATTTAAATAATACTGAAATACCCAATAACTGGGTATATCTTGTTCATCTAATACTAAATTTTTTGTGTTAAACATAAAGGCTAAAATTAAATAAAAAAAAGGGGACAACCTAGATCACCCCCTCTTAATATTATTATATTGATTTACAAATCAAAATCATCACCTGATGCTGGAGCTGGTTCAAATGCATTTGTTGCTGGTACTTCTTTAACTATAACAGGTCTGTAGTGATTCTTATCATTTACATTATATGTAATTAATCTAGAATTTTCTACACCTAAAGCTTCAAGAGGAATTCCCGCTTTGCTTAGCTTTGGTAAGTAAAGATCATTATTTATGTAACCATCTTTGTTTTCCCACTCACGGGTACCTAAACAAACATTTACATATGTAGGTCCTGATAATACAGTATTACATTTAAGCATAAATTCTTCAATAGTATTTGCTTGAATAGCATCTAACTCAGTTCTCTTACCAATTTGCTCTGAAAGAAAAATCATTGCTTTCATAACTTCAGTGTCTCTACTGATTTCATTACCGTTTGGTAAGATAGCATCTTTATATGCATACTGAGAAAATCTTACTCTTCCTACTTGGCCTGCATAACGCGGACTATTTGGATTATTAGGATCTAATAAGAAACCTTGAAATTCTCCTTCTATAGGTTCTGATTCTACATGTAACATAATATTAAATGCATCCGCAGCATATGGCGTTACATCAAATGTGATTGAGTTGATTTTAACAACTTGATTTCCTGGTCCAATTACTGGTTTTTCTTTACCGCTTCCGGCTGACATTCCACTGGTACTTAACATAATTTTTGTTTTATTAATTTATTAATTATTCTTCATATTTTTTCATACAGTCTTTTACATACTGTAGGTTGTTTGGGATGAAGCGTTCTTCAAACATACCTTGAGGTGATTTACATGTGTTCTCTCCATTGTTTTGAGTTTCAAAACCATATTCAAGTTCACCATCATCATTTTTATTTACTTTACCAAATAACACAATTGAAAATAAGCCTTCTAAAGTCAAAGTATTGTCTATCATTTTACCTATAGTTTTTGCTTTAACCTTTCTATTTCCATTTAAATCTGTTGAATCTTCCGAATGAGTTAAGAAAATTACAGTTAAGTCATCTCTTAAATCTTTAGGCATCTTAGCCACCTGGGCAAGATTAGCCGCAATTTGAGTAAACTTATCATAACCTTTCTCATTAGCTCTATCAAAATACTCAAAGGAGCTCATATATTGCCAGTCATCAACTACTAGAGTTTTGATTGCAGGCATTTTCTCATCTACATGTTTTATAGCTTTCATAATGCCTATAGCAGAAGAAGCTGATGCTAAATTACCTTTAGGATTTTCTTTACTAATTAAAGTATAGTTTTTCTTCCAACCTTTAAAGGGTAATGGTTTATTAGCAATGTTTATGATAAAAGTTTCATCTGGATTTAAATTTCTAATAGCAGTGGATTTTCCAGTTCCTGAATCTGCTATGACTAATACACTTTGCGCCATATCTATTTATTAAATTTATTAATTACTTTGGTTAAGGTTATCAAGGTTTGATTAATTTCTTCCAATTTGTTAACTAAGTCTGAAGACGGTGTTGCTTCTGGGTCAGCAATATTAAATACATCAGCAATATTACTAGATGTTTCACTCTTTACAGATTTAGTAGAGAACTTTGGTTTTGCAGGAGCAGTAACTATATCATTAACTACTTTTAACTCACTTACAGGAATCATATGTCTTTGAAATCCTGAGTTAGAAGTTACAAGTTCATACTCTGATTTCCAGTGTGGGTTATAATGCAAAAGATATAACGTTCTCTTTGAATCTTCACTTACATAGTCTATACTTACAAACTCTGTATATATATCTTCTTCTTTCTCTAATTCACTAGGAAAAAAGCTTACGTGTAACTCATCCTTACCAGAAGGCCTGTATGCCATCTTAGGTATGTATAATGCATTAATCTTACCTTCTGTTTGAAAGTAATCTTCATGCAACTCTCTTAAATCAGAGACTCTTTTTTTACGCTCTGCAGTTGATATTGCCATTAATTAATTTTTTAAGTGTTTATCTTCTTTCTTGTTGTGATGGTGTTAGCATTTCTTCAATCTTCATCTGTTCAAACTTAGCTTTAAAGAAACTCATTCTAGCATCACCATTTCTTGCTTTTAGAAAATGTAAAACTAACGTCTTGTCATCTTCTATAATATACCTATCAGGACCATAGTATCTAATCTTTTGCTTAGCTGGCCTGTTAATACCTATTAGCATATCCGCATGCTGTAACATTGCATCTGAACCAAAAATATCTGATTCTAATATATAGTTACCATACTTACCGTCAATTGCTCTCTCTGGACTATCTATGTTTCTGTTTAATTGTGATAAAGCAATAAACAGAATGGGATAATCCCTTTTACATTGTGTAAAGAACTCACCTAACTCAAACATCATATCTAATGTGTTATTTTGATAAGGTGCTCTCTTGACTAACATTGTATGATCAAGTGTTACAATTGTCTTCTTACCTTTATGTAAATTCATATACATGTCAATTTGCTCACGCATTTGATTTACAGTTAAGGGCGTGCTAATTATATCTACAGGATTCTTAACTCTTTCCTTGGCATACATTAAACACTTATTCAATACTTCCGGTTGTAAAATACTACCTGCACTACACAATTCCTTATATGTTTTACCAGTCATAGAACTAAATTCTCTGATTGCTGAGGTTCTACCCACCATCTCAAATTGAAATTCTAATACTCTAAACTCATCATGAGGGTTAAGTGCAAATGACTCTCTAATGATTTGATCTTTGATTAATGTTTTACCTGAACCAGGCCTACCACCAATAACAGTTAGAGTATTCCATTCTAAACCATCAGTAGCAGCATCATTAAACTTAGGCCAAGGTGTGTATATAGATTTCTCTTCACCCTTTTGCCTAGCGTTCATATATTTTAATGCTTCGCTAAATGCAGCATGTTGTCCTACCCATGATTTATCAGTTTTACCCATTATACTACCTTTTCTTTAAAAGTTTTTTCTTCTGTATCAATTCCATCTCTAATCATGTCACAATAGTCAGCTAAAGTAGAAGACTTAACTTTATGCTTATCTTGCTTGCATATAAAGTATTGACTGGTCTGCATATACATATACTCTGCATCCCGGTATTCATTTACATACATCTTAGTTGCTTTTATAACATCAGGCCATTCATAATCATATGTTTCAAAGAACCATCTAAATGATTCTGATAACATTTTTACATTTACTCTTGCAGGCTTACCGCTAGGTAGTCTAGTATTAGGAAATGTTTCTCTATATGCATTTATTTGCTCAGAGAAGTTTTTACCCATTAGCTGAATATCAGTCTTCTTCTTTGCTTTAATAAAATAATTGTCAAGCTTAGCACAGAACGCTTTTGCGCTTGGTGTTAACTTATATGTATCCTTTTCAAATATTAAAAATCCATTAGAAACCAATATGTCTTTATCTAATTTACTACTAGCTGTTGATGAAACGCCTTGCTTCATCCCAAATAGGATCAGACACTGATTTGGTGTCATCTTTTCTTTCAATATTTTTTGCAACAGTTCCCACATATGTATCTATTTTAGTTTGTAAATTCTGCAGTATTGTACAGATTTTTTTATCTCTGGTTTCTATACCATTATTAATTATTCTACAAGAGTTTATAACTGTAGCATGGTTTCTATAAATTGCTTTTCCAATAGAAGTTTTAGAATAACCATCTTTACTGGCTAAGAAACTCATTGCCTGGATATACAATATAAAGTCACGCTCTCTTGATTTAGTTTTGAAATTATACTTTGCATACTTAGGGTGTTCTTCAACAACAGCAAGCATAGTTAATTGCTTATACATTGATAGAGTTAAATTAGATTTAGAAATTGCAGGAGTCAATACAAACAACTTTATATCATGCTCTCTGTAAAATCTTTTTTTAAAACGCTCTATCTGAGCTTTTTGCTTAATCTTTTGAGTGTCAACCATTTAATTACTATTACGGGGTAACAAATATACCCATTATTACCAGTTTATACAAGTTTTATCTTGCTTAATTAACATTGTGTTTGCTTTGTTAAATACATCATTGCAATCCCATTCTCCTCCTCTATATGCAGCAGATGCTGGATGAGGACATTTTAAAATTTTACAGTTAGGAAGTAAAGTTTGCCATGCTTCTGCTTTCTTACCCATCAATATAAATATTGTATTTGGGTTATGCCTATTGATATTGTCAAAGACATGTTCTGTAAAAGATTTCCATATACCATAATGAGAACCAATTTTGTTTATCTCACATGTAAATGCTGTATTAATTAAGAGCACGCCTTGATTAGACCAACGTCTTAAATCTACATCTCCATCCTTATCTTCAAGGGCTTTAAGTATATATTGTAATGACTTTTCAGCTTTACCTTTTCTACTGCAACTAAATGCAATTCCATCTGCAACGCCAAGCTGCGGATAAGGATCTTGTCCTACAATAACAACCTTTAAGTCATCATAAGGACATTCATAAAAACCATTAAACACATCTTTAAACCTAGGAGTAAAGCGCCTACCTTGTTCTACACTGTCACGTAGTTTTTCCATTATATAATCAAAACTTAATCCATTTACATATGGTGAAAGCATTCGGTCCCAACCACTGTTTTCCAGTTTATTATTTAAATTATCTCTTAATATATTGATGTCTATATCCATTTTTTTAGTAAATTATAGTATATTTGTTATTAAATTAATTATTATGGCTGACCAAGAACTGCATTCACGAGTTACATATGATTTTACCAAGAACATTACAGGTATAGAAATTAATCCTGCATATATACATGGTTTAGAAAGAATCACTAATAAAATGATTATTCAAAACAGTGAAAGAGGTGCTGAACTGCCAGGTATCTTTGCTAAGTTTGAGAAAATTGTTTCTCAAGCTAAATTACCATTAGATGAGCAAGAGCAAGTACCTTTAGATGAGTTTGAGGCTGATATATACACTTTGTTTTCCTTAATTCAGCTATTTAAGTATTTAGCTCAACAGCAAAACTTAGAAGTTAAAACAGAAACTACAGCAACTAAAGCTGACTTAGAAGAACTTGCCAAGATGATCCAGAAAGGATCAGATGTATCAGAAAAAATTAAGGATATAAATGCTAAAATGACTATAGTTAAATAGTTATCTTAGATTCATACCATTAAAGTTTCCTATTTCCACACATGCTTGTATTGCAAGATTTAATTCATCTTTGTCACAATCTGCAAAAGACTTACAATACTCTTGTCTGTCTCTTACAAAACATAAGCCGGCGGCTCTTTTTACTTCTAATTTGGCTTCTACAAATGTGTAGCCAATTTCTTGTGCTATTTCTCTAATCATAGCATGTATCCTGGCTAATTGTGGGTTACTACCTTTATCACCACCAATTCCTATAAATATTTCTAATTTAGAATCATCAGGTAATTGATTTAAGAACTTCTTAAACCTAGTGCCCACTGCTTTTATAGGGAAATGTAGTTCACCGTTCTTAATTGATGCTTTTACAAATAAGTTATCTTTCATAAAGACAATAAATTATATATACCCGCACTTGCTACACAAGATAGAGCTATTACTATTATCCAAAAGCAACCCTTGTAAATCTTTTCCATTTTCTCAGGTGATCTACCTTGATTACTTCTATACTGTCTAACTTTCTTTTTTTTCTTTGCCATTTTATATTGGTTTTATATCCCATGCTACACGATAGTCCGGATCATGAGGATCTAATTCTACATTAGACTTCTCATTAAACCACTGACCATTCATAAAAACATAAGTTGTGTTATTAACTATTTTTACTATTTTTTCACTCATGACGTTCTAAAATCTTTTCTTCTATGTCTTCTTCTAATAAGTGTTGTACGTCTACAGTAACTTGATTACCATTAACATCCGTATTAGTATACCAAACATGCTTTATATCTGCTGATGGTCCATAACCCGGTGTACCTGGATCTCCGTTGGAATCATACCATTGGTCTGGTTCACCTGGATCATAAGTATATTCTACTTCTACTGTTTCTCCTGTGTTTGTTATAAATTCCATATCACAAAAATCTTAGTGCTCCTCCGTCAACATAAACAAACTCTTGAGCACACTCAGTGCACTTAGCATTTGATTCATTGCGTAACAAAGTTGGCATGTTACAGTTAGGACAAGGTGTATCACCTTCTTCTATATATTCTTCTATTGCTTTTCTAGCATAACTGTGTATCATAGAGTCATGAACGCCACGGTATTCTAGTTCTTCTTGTTTCTCTATAAATAATTCTTTCATGCGTCCCATAGCTATATAGATTTAAATTCATCTCTCTTATTAGCTATCATTTGTCTTATAGTCATGCTATTTAAAGTGGCTTTGATTTCTTTAGCTCCATTGTTTTTTCCTACTAAATAAGAAATAAAGATTCCACATAGTGCTATGGTGGTGCATAAGATAATAATTAATGTTTCCATGATTTTGATTTTTTAAGGTTTATAGTATTTAATTTTAGTTGTATCAAAGTCTTTAAGGGCTTTTTCAACCCAGACTTCATCCTGTGTGCCTTTATAGCACAGTATATGGCATGTTGCAGTATCTGAAGGGTTTAACCTTAGAAGCCTTCCAATCCTCTGTGAGGACTTTCTTTCATTACCATATGCATGCATAATAATACCTTCTTTTAAGTTTGGTATACTTATACCTTCTGACAGCTGTAAGACGCATGATAGCTGATCTATTCTACCATCAGAAAACAATTCTAAATTATCTTCAGACAATTTATTACCAGAATGATAGCTATGCTTGCACAGCTTATCTGCTTGTTTTTGGGTATTTGCAAATATAATACATTTAGATCTTAGTTTAGTCACTAATGACTTAACATATAGCTCTTTAGTACTATATTCCATCAATGCTCTCATCCTCATAATAGCAGCGAACTGCTTTTGTTTGGGTGATTGAGCCTCTGCAACTCTTGAGCTTACATAATTATAATCTTTAAGTTCAGTTGTATACCAGTAGCCACCATTCTTCTTAGTCTTCTTCAACGTAGGTTTCTTAGATAGTTCTAACTGATGAACTATAATTCTATAATTATTTAAGATGTTAGAGTCTGTTGCTTGATCTACAGTAAACCTATATTTAATAGGGCAATATTTATTTACCATTACTGCTTTACTAGAGAAATCATCTTTCGGTGGAGTACCTGTCAATCCTAATATCTTACCAGTAAACTGTGATAAAAAGATTTCATGGCTTTCCAATAAACTATGACACTCATCTAAATAGACTATATCATAGTTATTTGGATTATGTTTCTTTAGTGATATGTAAGTAGTAAACGTTATATGTTTAATTAAATCTTGTAAGTTTAACTTTCCTAACTCATCTATCCAAGCTTGCGCTACTGAATGTTTGGGTATAACAACTAAAGCTTCTACTAATGGATTATAACAATATTGTAAGTGTTGTATTGCAATTCTTGTTTTACCTACACCCATAGATATACCCAATCCACATCTCTTATGTGCTTTTGCTACTTCAAGTGCTTGATTTTGTATTACATTTCTATTGGAAATAGTTTCAGAAGTATTTTTTGCCATAGTATTATTGTTATTGATAAAATGATTGTCCAAGCTACTATCTTAAGTAACCTATCTTTTTTATTTTGTTTCATTTCTCTTTGGTGTTAAAGGTGATCCCACAAGGACTCGAACCTTGAACCTACAGCTTAGAAGGCTGTTGCTCTATCCATTTGAGCTATAGGACCTGATCTTATAAATTAAACTTAAATCCTTTTTTCAGAAAAACCTAATTCTATAGCCTCTTCAGGATGCTCTTCTATATAATTATGACACGGTCTACATACTGATAGCCAAGTACTAACTGCTAAATGGTATTGCCCACGTCCTTTTTTATGATGAACATCAGTTGCTCCTCCATTACAACAATGTAATGCAGCTTCACACATTGGATTCTCTTCCATAAACTTACGCCTTAACTTAGAATAAGCTAAGTCTAAGATCTGCATCTTCTTAGATTTAGGGTTTATCCTCTTCTTGTTTAACGGCTTAGCAGTTGGACCTTTTGATTTGTACCAGCAACTCTTGCAATACCGGCTGCCTTTATCATTCTTCCAAATGAACTGCTCAGTATTGCAATTGTTACATAGTTTCTTCTTTTGTTCAATCATCCTTGTAAGGCTTGTTGATTAGCATTAGGTTTCAAAGTTAAATAGTTTTTAGGTAATAGACCTTTAGACATAAACAATAATATTACATCTTCATACTCTATATTTAACTCTTTGAAAGTCAACTTGTTGTGGTAGTCTTCTAAGACCTCATCACATGGAACTGATATAATAAATTCCATAGCAGGACCTGTAAAAGTTCTTGCAAAGAATCCATTAACTCTTTTATTAGTTATCATTTGTTTCCATGCATTGATTTCTCTTTGAGATCTTTTCCAAACTTTAGATATTCTCCTCTTCTTATCCCAATGTAACTTAGCAACTTCATCTTTTGTATAAACATTAAGCCCATGTAACACTCTCTTAAATAAGAAGTGCTGATAAGGATTTAACTTTTTATATTCAAATGAATTAATTATTGAGGCTGGATGTAATTGGTATTCTTCCAATATTCCATAATAGTGGTAACGTTGCAGTCGTTGAGATAGTAAGTTTTGACTTTCTTTTTGTTTTAGCTGGTTGATTTGTTCTTGAGATAGCATATGACATGTGGTTTTATGAGTTTAGAGATTAGTATAAGATATAAAATGAGAGAGGCTACTGCATGTACCCATCAGTAATTAATTCCCTATAGGGAAACCTCACGCATTCTTTAGAATTTTAGTTATAGTTCAAAAGTTTCTTCTTCAAGAACTTCTTCTTCAACTACTTCCTCAGCAACAATTTCTGTATTGTCATCTGATTTTTTCTCTGGATCTTCAAAGCCAAATGCTTCTGCGGCAGATACTTTAACATCTGCTGCGTTGCTTGTTTCAGAACTATTTGCATCCTTAATGTCTTGACCATTATTGTGTGCAATTAATACATCCTCTGCGGTAGCATCTGCTACAAAGAATGTTTTCCTATAAATAGGTTGTCCGTCAACAGCACATATGATGCCTGTTTCACCAGCTTTTTTGTAATCTCTATCAGGGTCATTCTTACTAAATGGCTCTAAAGATTCTTTAATAACAATTTTACCTGGTATTGAATCCATAGCTTCTAGTCCTAATTCTTTTAGGTCTTCTAGTTTACCGTGTAATAATGTGCTGATGTTTGATTTTTTAACCCAACCTCCATTACCAAATGTTACTCTGGTTTGTTGTAGTCTTACGTGACCGAATTCTGGATTTGAGCTAGATTGGCGTACAACATTTCCCATGTCATCCGCAAGGATGTTTACTTTACTTTGCATAATAAATTATTTTGAAATTAATAAATGATTGGAGTGCCTATCTATTAGACATCATCCGAGTGAAAATACGGGTCTTCCAGTTTTTCATAAGCTTCTATTTCATCAAGTCCTGGTTCATATTCTTGGACAGACTCTAATATCTCAGGATCTGTCTCTAATACAGACTTTCCTGAAAACTTATTGTAAAAGGGATCACCCACTTCTTTGGTATATGAAGTACTTAAGCCGTTAAGATCATTTACCTCTTGATCTGAAAGAGACAAATATTGTTCTATTGAACACTCAACTATTCTACCATTGGGTAACTGTATGATCATTTTATTATGTTAGTAACTCTAACAAAAATAAATAAAATTACAGCCCTAACTGGTTTAATAGATAAATGATTTGCTTAAATACTTAATTTAATAAGCATATATATAGCTAACGTTTCATTGTATTAGCAATTTTCTACCTATCCTTTTGATGAAATTCTTTGCTTTCAGTTCTTTTATCAATCTTTTGATAGTGCTTTCACTAACATTTAAGTCATTGGACAGTGTTGATATAGAAGGAAAACAAGTTCTTTCATTGTTTGCATAACATGCTAAAGCTGAATATAATGCTTTGGCCTGCAGTGTAATGTCTGGAGCTAATATAATATCACGCGATACTATACCATATCTATATTTACTTGACGGATCTTTCAATATGATCTCTCATGATTATCATCAATGCACGGTTATGATCTTTCTCATCATCCAGTACATCATCTTCAAATAGATACCTCCTGTTCATTTCTTTACCGAAGTAAGTCATTTTACCATTAGGTGTTTTATCTATAGAATGTTTAACTTTTAAATAGTTTTTATATTCACGTGTAAGTAGCTCCATGCTAATTTTTGCCATTATATATCTATTTTAGTTTGGTTAGGGTCTTCTATGATCTCTTCAAAGAATTCTAAATGACTTTTGTCATTAAACTTTGGTAAGTCAGATTTACTAATGGTCTTTAAATCAAAAGTATTAACTGTTTCTTCTTGAGTAATTACAGTATCATCTGACCAGACATAGACTTGTATTTTCATAGTACCGTAGTAAGGATTAAATTCCCCATCAGTACTCCATGAACCGTCTGAATTTACAATACCATAGACATAACCGTCTTCACTCATTAGTTTTTTGTCAATCATCACATCTCTATCATAATGCGAAGAGTATGACGATGGTTTAAAAGTTACATGATCACCCATTTTTAATGGCTCACGTTCTTTCTTTGCCAACACAAGAGTTATTAATGCACTTACAGAATGCTCAGGAAGCGATATTAGTAAGTCAATGATGTGTTTGCAATTCTTCCAGTTTCCTAGACCCTCAGAATTAATTAAGGTGCTTAAAACGTCTTTAATTGAGTCTTGGGCTATAGTGTATGTTTTTGTTTTCATTTTAAATTGGATTTATCTATTGATATAATAACCACCACCTCTATTTGTAGCTTTAGATGTACATTGACGTGATGATGAACAAGATTGTAGTAATAGCCCTGTAGTAAATAACAGTAGCATTAGGTAAACAAGTTTTTTTTTCATTTGATTAGATTTATAAAGACAAGATAGAGTAGTGTAATGTATTAGACCATTACGAGCTACTCAAATCTGTCTTCGGTTACCACTAAATAACCATTGTTTCTTAGCCTTAATATCTATTGTTATTATAGATATAATATTACTGGTATTGTTAGTGGGTCACTGGTGATACTTTTTATTTTCTTCTTGGTTGTACTTCAATTATTACAAAAGGTATTACAATTGTTACTGTAGGTCTCATAGCGTTTCTATCATAAGCGATACAAAAGCCTATTACTAAACCGGTTTCAAATGTAATCTGTGGTAATAACTTAGTAGTGCTTAATACGGCACTATAGAAGAAAGCATTGAATAGAGTCAACAGTGTTATTATACTCAACGCAACCATAACCATTAAGGGTGTATGTTCCCAATTGGTTATAACTAAATAGATACTAGATACTGATACAACTACTGGTAATACTATTACGAATAGAAGCTTAACGATGTACTTTAATATTTTTTTCATGATGGTTTTAATTTAGTGGATTTAATTATAAGTTTTTACATAAGATAGATAAGTTTCTATACTATCTCTTTGTTGTACTTCTATTATATCATGTTCAATAGCCAAGTGCTTAAGATCATCATTACGATCAAACGTTTTTTCTATTAGATCATTTAATGGATGCGTTAAGTCTTTTTCTTTGATACGATATATCTTATGACCAGTACTAAATGTTAGTATGTCATCTTCATTGTACAATACTACGCCTATCATAGACTTGTATTGCATAATGGATTGTGGTTTAAGAATTATTGTTCTTTGCATGTGGTTTTAAATTTAGTGGTGATTGCAATATTGCGGGTAATATGATACTATTCCTATAGAGAGAGAGACAACATATACTCTTGTTGCAATAACGTGAGTATTAGTTACACTCGTCTTGGTGTTAGCTATATATAATAATAAGGGTGATGATATTTATTTGAGTGGTAGAAAGTGGTAATATGTGGTATATGAGAGGTCATATTCATTTTGTCACACACACTTGAATATAAATTACTTTTTAATAAACAATTAAGCAAGTAACTGCAATTATTAGCTTGGGAGCAGACAGAAGCGACTGAAAGGAGCAGCTGAAGAGCAGATAGATAGGAATGACCGGTTATTTTCCATTGTTCCTGTCTAAAAGTATGAGTTCAAGTAACAATCAAGTAACAGTAAGAGGAGAGTTGTTACACCCTCCTCCGTTATGTTATACTGCCTCAACCCATCTCAGAGTTGTTGGTTCCTTGGTTACCATATCCATGACGAAATTGTCAGTCATTTGGAATCCTTCCATCTCATCTCCTACGTTAAGCGTTTGCTTAATAGCAGCAATGGTTGGATGGTCAGCTTTCATAGTCTCTCCAGTTTCAGGGTCCATAAGGCTTAAGACGCCAAAGGATATGTCACTGTTGCTACGTGTTGCCACAGGCATCCCTGCCAGTGTTGTTACCTTGTTGCTCAGTGCAGAAGATGATACGATTACTGTTGCGCTGTTTCTTGCAGCATTGATGTTTACTTTTCTAAAGAATACACTCATAATATTAAGAATTAAATTAAGTTAACGGCGATTACTTACAGGGGGTACCCTCGCGCCAAAAATTTGCTGGGGAGTAGAAGCATAGGACCTCTCACCTATGCAATACACACTATTTTTTTTGGTAGGAAAAATTTTTTTTTGGTTACCCTTGTTTGTACGTATGTGGATTTTTTCTTTTAAATAAATAATAAATTTTGTATATTGTCTTAAAGAGATAGTTATTACTATTTTAATAAAAGAGATAATTAGTATGGATAATAATGATGCAAGTGACGACTTTATGAAAGAGATCAGAAAAGCAGAATTACAAGGTGAAATATTAGCTGATGCTTTTGACAACTCTTATAAATTATTAATTAAGGCCATAAGCTTTGATGAGATGATAGAAGACAAATATAGAAATGATTTAGATGCTGTATTAGCATTTGACCCTGAATTAGGACCAGCTTTAAGTGAGCTTGAGAATATGATTGATTTTTATATCCAAGAGGAGGATTATGAGAAGTGTGCTAATCTTCGTGATATTATGCATATTAAATTTCCTCAAAGTATAAACTTAGGGATAGAAGATTGATTATGGCAACAAAAAAGAAAAGTACTGTAAATAGTTCGGGAAACTATACTAAACCAGCAATGCGTAAAAGATTATTCAATTCTATTAAGGCAGGGGGGAAAGGTGGAGCACCTGGGCAATGGTCAGCACGTAAAGCACAAATGCTTGCTAAACGTTACAAAGCAAATGGTGGCGGTTATAAATCTAAGAAATAATGAAAGACTTTACTTTAAATTTAGGTAATATAATTTGGATCATAGGTATTATATTTACTATGGGTATTGCATATAGTCAGATAGCACAACTATCAGATGATATGGTAGTACTAGAATCTAGGTTAGAAAAGAAAATCAAAATGATTAATGAGTCGGAAGATAAAATTGTAGCATTAGAAAAAGATATTATTAGACTTGAGCAGTTTCAATGTAAACATAATAAGTAATGGCTTTACCAAATAAAAAAACTAAAAAAAAATCATCTTGTTGGGTAGGTTACGTTAAAAAAGGAGTGAAGAAAAAAGGAAATAAGACGGTAAATAACTGTGTGCGTAAAAAGACTAGGTAATGGCAAAGACTAAACAACAAAAAAGTCTTACTAGGTGGACAAAGCAAAAATGGACAACTGCATCAGGAAAGAAAAGTTCTGAGACAGGTGAAGTATATGCTCCAAAAAAAACTATTGCTAAACTAAAGAGTACAAAAAAAGGTAAGGCTAAATTAGCAGCAGCAAATAAAAAGAAAAGAGCTGCAAGAAAAAAAGGTAAACAACATGCTAGTCATGGATTACACAAAGGAAAAAAACGTTAAATAAAAATAATAAAATGGGAACAATATTACAGGACATGATGGGAATGCTTTCAAGAAAGAAAGTAGTAACACCAAGAACAGATGATTATATTACAATAGCAAGATACGCTGGCGCTCAAGAAAGAATGAAACCTCATCCAAAAGTTGAAACAGAACTTGTTACAATGGGTGCTATTAAAACATTTGTTAATACACCTATAGATCAGGAAGTAAAACTAACTCCTTTTGCTGTAGTTGCGGGAAGTGGTGGTAGTTCAACAATGCCAAGCAATTATAATTTAATTGATATATCGTGGGATGGATTAGGAAATGGAACATATACCTTAAATCTTCCTACAGCAGCTTCAATGAAATACAGAAATATACGTATTATTACTGATGGCACATTAGATAACGGTGCACAAGATAAAATAGATGTTACACCAACTGGATCTGAAACAATTGATGGAGCTGCATCATTTGAAATATCTAAAAGATATGAAGGTATATCTATCTGGTCAAATGGTACAGAATGGATTATTATACAAGCTAAAGCTCACTAAGAATGGCAACACCTAGAAAGGGAAAAGCGAAAGTCAAAGTAACAGCTAGCGGTAAGAAAGTTAGTTACGGTCAGGCAGGCAAAGCTAAAGGAGGAGGGCCAAGGGTAAAACCTGGTACCTCCAAAGGTGATAGCTACTGTGCTAGAAGTTTAGGTATTAAGAAAAGAGTATCTAAGAAAAAAAGAAATGATCCAAACACCCCGAATAACTTATCTCGTAAACGTTGGAAATGCTCTGGAGCTAAATCCAAAAAGAAATAATTGGCATTAAACTTTTTTTAGTTAAACTATTTATATATATTTGTATAACGTTTAATTAAAAAACTTTACAATGGCACAAACCAACTTACAAGAAAAAGAACCAAATCTTAGCAAAGAAGAACTTAACGCTAGGAGAGAAGAAATCACCGCTTTTTACAAAGACAACATCCAGCATTTAAAGATCCAAGCTGAATATGAAACACTATTAGCTGATATAGAAAAAGCTAGAGCAGAGCGCATGCAAGCTCAGATGTTTATGTCCCAACAATATGCTGACCAAAAAGAAGGTGGCGTAGCATCAGATTCTGAAGAAGCAAAAGCTTTTAAAGAAGCTATGGAGAATGCAGCAAAAAATATTGACTAACTTAAACTCAATATTATGCTACTCAAAAAAGGAGACAAAAAAGTTAATGTAAGACATCTGCAAGCTAAATTAAATATTACGCAAGATGGTGATTTTGGTCCACTAACAGAAAAAGCTGTTATTAAATACCAATTATCTAATGGATTACCTGTAACAGGAATGGTTGATAGTGATATGTGGGTATTACTATTTAACAAACCATATAGTGAAGAATTAGGTATAGATGAAGATACTGATATATCTTTAAACTACTTCACAACCAATTATGATCAATTAATTCATAAGCACTATTTACCAGAAGGTGAATATATAAAAGGCCCAATCAAAAACGAATATATATTTCTACATCATACTGCAGGTAATGCTAATCCTTACAGATGTATTGATCACTGGGGTAGAGATAAAAGAGGTAGAATAGCAACAGAATTTGTTTTAGGTGGAATTAACCATAGAAACGGTGATGATGAATATAACGGTGTTATGGTTCAAGCATTTCCTGAAGGAGGTCAAGCATTTCATTTAGGTAGAACTCAATCAGGTTGGATGAACAGACATTCAGTAGGTTTAGAAATTTGTTCTATGGGTTATTTAGACAATGATTTAAAAACTTATGTGGGATCTCGTTGTCAACCAGAACAAGTAATGGAATTGAAAGAACCATTTAGAGGTTATTTAAATTATCATAAATATTCTGATGAGCAAATTAAAGCAACTGAAAAATGGATACGTTATGTTGGTGAAAGAGATGAGATTGATATTAGAGTAGGTCTTAAAAAATATATACAAGCTTATGGTCCAACAAAAGGATTTGGATTTCAAATTAGTGCTTGCTTAGGAGAAGTTAAAGGATTATTAACACATACTAATGTTAGAAGAGGTAAATCTGATTGTTATCCAGATCCTAACTTAGTTGATATGATATTAAGCTTATAGATATGGCAATAGTAAACAAAGTAGATTTTAAATTAAAAGTGGGAATAAATGATTCAATAAAATATCAGATATTAACTTATTGTTTTTTTACAAAAACATTAATAAGTAATTCTGATTTAGATTTCTTAGCTGTACTTGCTAAAAATCCTAAAATAGAAATATCTAAATTTTGTATTTTATTAACTGAATTAAATATTTTTAAAAGTGCTCAATCAGCTAGAAATGCAATATCAAAAGCTGAAAAAAAAGGATTGGTTAATAAAAATGGTAATAATAAAAAAACCATAGACTTAAATAAAGATATTAATGTTCAGTCTGATGGATTAGTATTATTAGACTATAAAATTTTAGGAAGTGAATCCCAAGAAACATAAAGATTTTACAAATGGTATTGCTGAGCAAGTAGGAGTTCATCAGCAAGTAGTAGATGATTTTATAAGTTTCTATTATAGTAAACTAAGAAAGAAATTATCTAAACTTGCTTATCCTAGAATAAATGTAGATGGTTTAGGAACTTTTGAAATAAGAAAGGGTAAACTTGAAACAGCAATAAAGAAAAACAAAAGCATGTTAGGTAACATTGCTAAAAGGACATATAACGGTTATGCAAAAAGTGAAAACATAATTAAAGACATAAAAGAAATGTCTGATGCACTTAACAAAATTGAAGAAGCTAAATTAAGAAAAAAAGAATTTAAAAGTAAGAAGAATGAGTAAGCCCTGGAAGAAGTATACGGATGCTTTTAAAAACATTGATAAAATTGCAGAAGGAATCAAAAATAATCTATTTAAAAAAGAACATGTTGAAGCAGTAGCTACAAGTAGATTTCAAGTATGTATTAATTGTTCTTTATTTGATGCAAAAGGAACTGATTGCTTAGCTCCTGGTACTCAACCTTGTTGCTCTGATTGTGGATGTAGTTTAGCTTTTAAAGTAAGATCGTTATCTAGTGAATGCCCTAAAGGTTATTGGAATTCATTAGTATCAGAAGAAACTGAAGAATTAATAATTAAACAAATAGGATCAGATGGAAATAACAATTAATTATATTTATCAAAACAATAGTACACCAATGACAATTAACAATAAAGAAAGTTATTGGTATACATCAACAACATTTTAATTATGGCAATAACATTTAAAGAAGAAGGTCATATATACGAAAGTAATGATCAAGACAAAATAAACTGGACAAGTGTAACATCCTTTATTGGAATGTTTAAACCTAAATTTGATAGGGAAGGTCAAGCCAAAAAATCTTCTAAAAATAAAAGATCTAAGTGGTATGGTATGACACCAAAAGAAATACTTACTGCTTGGGATAATGAAACTCAAAGAGCTATTAAATTAGGAAATTGGTATCATAACCAAAGAGAAGCAGATATGCTAGACTTTAAAACTATTGAACGCAATGGAACAGAAGTACCTATTATAAAACCCTTATTGACAGAACAAGGTGTAAAGTTGGCACCAGTACAAAAACTAAAAGAAGGGGTTTATCCTGAGCATATGGTTTATTTAAAATCAATGGGTTTATGTGGACAGGCAGATTTAGTTGAGGTTGTAGATGGTTATATTAATATCCATGATTACAAAACAAATAAAGAAATAAAAGAAAAAGGATTTACTAATTGGGAGGGTATTACAAATAAATTATATAAGCCTTTAAATCATTTAGATGATTGTAATCTTAAGCATTATAACTTACAATTGAGTATTTATGCGTATATTATTAAAAAGCACAACCCTAAATTAAAGATAGGAAAGTTAACAATTCAACATGTTAAATTTGTTACAGTAGGAGAAGATAGTAATGGTTATCCAATTACAAAAGTAGAGAATGGTGAACCGGTTTTAGAAGAAGTAAAAATATATGAACTACCATATTTAAAAGATGAAGTATCTTCATTAATGATGTGGCTTAAAGATAAAAATTAATGGCATCAATACAATTAACACAAGTTTTTTTAGAAGTAACAAATCCTCCTAATCCTTTAGAACCATTGTTTGTAATACCGGGTAGTGCAAACTTAATAGCAATAAACCCTACTCATTTAGTTGGTGTTGGATCAGTATTCACAGGAAACGGAGTTAATATTGATGTACGTCAAATATATGTAACAGGCGGAAGTATATCACCAATGTATGTTAGTGATAGTTATGCTACAGTAAAAGCTTATATTGACGCATTACCTTAAAATATAAAAAACATGATAGTAAGATTATTTGATATACAAAATAATAAAGTTATACCTTCTGAACATTGCTATGCTTTACCATTTCTTAAAAAAATAATGGATACTTATCCTGACACTTATATGCAGGTGTATCAATATATATTTTATTTAAGTTGTCCGGATCCAGATTTAAATCCATTTTTTAATCTTCCTGAACATGAAAAAGAAGATATTATTATAGAAGAGATAGGACTTGAAGAATCACCAGAAGACGGTAAGATAAGATATGCATTAGATATGTGTAAGCAGATGTATGAAACACCCACATACAGGGCGTACGTAGGTATTAAAGCTATGTTAGACAGATTAGCTAAGTATATGGAGGTAACCCCTATTGAACACGGTAGAGACGGTAATATGAACTCTATGATTAATGCTGCTGCTAAATTTGAACAGATAAGACAATCTTATAAAGGAGCATTTACTGATATGAAAAATGAACAGGAGAGTTCAGTACGTGGAGGAGCAGGATTAGCTTATGATCAAATATGATAAATAACAAAAAAGAAACCAAATGGCATTTCTGCTATTGGGATGAACCAGAATTTAATAATACAAAAAAAACTAACAACGATGGCACAACAAGTAATACCAGTAGGAAAGAAACTTTTGATCAAACAAAAGGCAGCAGAGACAATGACTAAATCAGGTTTTATTTTACCTGATATGGCAATTAAAAAAGAATGTATAGGTACTGTAATTGGTATAGGTCAATCTGTAGAAGAAATTAAAATTGGAGATGTTGTTCAATATACTGAACATTGTTTACCTACATCAATGAAACATAATGAAGAGGAACATTTACTTATTCAAGAAGGAGATGTCTTTGCAATTTTAGTTGAAGTAGCGAATGTATAAAACCGTTCCTACATATACAAATGGGCAATGGACAACAACTGAGTTTGAAACAGAAGAATTATTTATAGAATACATATTATCTATATTTAAAGAACCCGGTTTATATGGCTTTTCTGATATAGCTTTTGAGTTTAATAAAGAAGCTAAATCATTTAATACTCAAGGGTTTTATTGTAATGCTCCTTTTAGATCTAAAGATTTTACAAATTATTGGGAAGATCAAAAAAATAAATGTAGAAAAGGAGTAATATATAATGATAATGGTAAAAGTTTTTTTTTAACCAGAGATTATTACATGTGGTTAAACTTTTTACCAATTTTTGATAAAGAAGAAAAAAAGTATGGATTTGCAAAAGTAAGAGATGCTCAATATCACATGGCATTATATGAGTTATTAGCTGAGCTAAATAATCAGCATTCAGCAATACTTAAAAAACGTCAGATAGCTTCTTCTTATTTTCACATGGGTAAAATTATTAACACCTATTGGTTTGAAGAAGGTTCTATTTGTAAAGTTGGAGCATCACTAAAAGATTACATTAATGATAAAGGTTCTTGGAAGTTTTTAGATGAATACAAAACTTTTCTTAATGAGCACACCGCTTGGTATAGACCAAGCAATCCAGAAAAGGTATTATTGTGGCAACAACAAATAGAAGTTAAAGTAAACAATAGAAAAACAGCTAGAGGTTTAAAATCTAAAATCCAAGGGGCATCATTTGAAAAAAATGCAACAGCTGGTGTAGGGGGACCTACCACTTATTTTTTCCATGAAGAAGCGGGTATTGCACCTAAGATGATGCAAACATATGAATACTTACGTCCCGCAATGTCTTCTGGTATGATGACAACAGGTATGTTTATTGCAGCAGGATCGGTTGGAGATTTGCAACAGTGTAATCCCTTAAAGGATATGATACTAAATCCTAAAGCAAATGATATATATGCTGTAGAAACAAATCTAATGGACGCTGATGGTACAATTGGTATGGCAGGATTGTTTATTCCTGAACAGCATTCTATGCCACCTTATATTGACAAATATGGCAACTCTTTAGTTGAAGAAGCCGTTAAAGCAATTATAGAAGAAAGATCAAGGTGGAAAAATGAATTAAATGGAGAGCAATATCAGTTAAGGATTTCACAAAAGCCTATGAATATTGCTGAGGCTTTTGCATACAGAAAAGAATCTATTTTTCCTCAAGGAATTTTAAGTAGACAGCAAAAGAGAATAGAGGAAAAAGAATACCCTTATGAGCTAATAGAACTAGACAGAAATGAGAAAGGAATATTTGCTAAAAGAACAAATAAACTTCCAATCAGTAAATTTCCTGTAGACAAAAAACAAATTGATAAAACAGGAACAGTTGTGGTATGGGAAAGACCAATTAAAAGTCCGGAGTTTGGAGCATATTATGCGTCTATTGATCCCGTGTCAGAAGGAAAGACAACAACCTCTGATTCTTTATGTAGTATTTTTGTATATAAAAATGCAATGGAAGTTATAAGAACTACCGAATCCGGTGAAGTTGAACAATTTATTGAAAAAGATAAAGTAGTGGCAGCCTGGTGTGGTAGATTTGATGACATAAATAAAACTCATGAAAGGTTAGAATTAATTATAGAATGGTACAATGCCTGGACATTAGTTGAAAATAACATATCTCTTTTTATTCAGCATATGATTGCTAGAAAAAAACAAAGATATTTAGTACCTAAACAACAAATTTTATTTTTAAAAGATATTGGATCTAATAAAACGGTATATCAAGAATATGGATGGAAAAATACAGGAACTTTATTTAAGAGTCATTTAATATCTTATGCAATAGAATTTTTAAGGGAAGTAACAAATGAGGAGACTGATATAAATGGTGTAGTAACAGATCAAACATTTGGTGTAGAAAGAATACCTGATCCAATGCTAATAAAAGAAATGTTAGCTTATTATCCTGGGTTAAACGTAGATAGATTAGTTGCATTTGGTGCATTAATAGCATTTGTAAAAATACAACAGTCTAACAGAGGATATACTAAAAGACGTGAATCAGAGGGTAAATCTTTGGTAAACTCAGAAAATTTGTATAAATTAAAGTATAGTCCGTTTAAAAATATTGGGCGTAGTTCAACATCCAGAACTAGCAGGCCTAATAGATCAGGATTTAAAAATATTAAATAGATTCATCTAAATAAAATACGTAATGAAAGTATTAAATGCAATGCAGTTAAAGAATGGTGCCAAGGCTGAAGGAGGCCCTACGTATTCAAGCTTAACACAACCAGTACAGTTTTTACCTTCTTCAGAAAAAACTGATGATTGGGCGGCATGGAATTTAGATTGGCTAGAACTACAAGGTGTAGAATTTTTAAGATCAAATGCTAGAAGACTTTTAAAAAATTATAAGTTAGCAAAAGGTATTATTGATAAGTCTGATTATATAGTAGAAGAAGACAATGATTATAAAGATATGATGGATGTTTTAACAAAGGAAAATGATTCTGCGTTAGAACTTAAGTTTTATCCAATTGTTCCAAATGTAATCAATGTATTAACTGGTGAATTTAGTAAACGTTATAACAAAGTACAATTTAGAGCTGTTGATGACAAATCATATAATGAAATGTTAGCTCTTAAAAAAACACAAATAGAAGACACTTTATTAGCTGATGCAGAAATGCAATTAGTTCAAAAAATGATAGAAGCTGGAATGGATCCAGCATCTGAAGAAGCACAACAACAACTATCACCTGAAAATTTAAAAACACTTCCTGAGATAGAAGACTATTTTAGCAAGTCTTACAGAAGTAGTATAGAAGAATGGGCAACTCACCAGTTAAATGTGGATGAGGAAAGATTTAAAATGCATGAGCTAGAAGAAAGAGGGTTTCGTGATATGCTTATTTCTGATAGAGAGTTTTGGCATTTCCGCATGTTAGAGGATGACTATGATGTAGAGTTATGGAATCCAGTATTAACATTTTATCAAAAATCACCAGATCAAAGATATATAGCTGACTCTAACTATGTAGGTAAAGTTGACCTAATGACCGTATCTGATGTAGTAGATAAGTATGGTTATTTAATGGATGAAAAACAACTATCATCTTTACAAAGAATATACCCAGCACGTTCTGCACAATATCAAGTTAATGGTTATCAAAATGATGGATCATATTATGATGCTACAAGATCTCATGAGTGGAATACAAATATGCCAGGCTTAGCATACAGACAGTATACAAGTAATTACATGGCAGATCCAGTAAAAGGAGGAGATATACTTACTCAAATACTTTCTCAAAGTGAAGATCTTGAACAATGGGGAGATGGTAACTTAATGAGAGTATCTACAATTTATTGGAAGACTCAAAGAAAAGTAGGTCACTTAACTAAAATAGAATTTGATGGTGAAGTAACTCAAGAAATAATAGATGAATCATTTAAAATAACTGAAAAACCAGTTTATGATACATCAATATTTAAGAACAAATCTAAAGATACATTACTTCAAGGTGAACATGTTGAATGGATTTGGATAAATGAAACATGGGGTGGAGTAAAAATTGGCCCTAATGTACCTGCCATGTGGAGAACTACAATGGATGACAATGTTAACCCTATATATCTAGGTATTAATAGAGATAAACCAGGTAGATTACCTTTTCAATTTAAAGGTGAAAATTCTTTGTATGGTTGTAAACTACCCGTAGAGGGTAGAGTATTTTCTGATAGAAATACTAGATCAACATCTTTAGTAGATTTAATGAAAGCTTATCAAGTTGGATACAACATGGTTAATAACCAGATTGCGGACATTTTAATAGATGAATTAGGAACAGTAATAATGTTTGATCAGAATGCTTTACCACGTCACTCAATGGGAGAAGATTGGGGTAAAAACAATTATGCTAAAGCATATACTGCTATGAAAGATTTTAGCATGTTACCTTTGGATACATCTATTACTAATACAGAAAATGCTACAAACTTTAATCACTATCAGACTCTAAACATGGAGCAGACTAGCAGATTAATGTCTAGAATACAATTAGCAAATTACTTTAAACAACAATGTTTTGATTCTATTGGTATTAATCCACAACGATTAGGTGGAGCTGTATCTGCAGAAACTGCAACAGGTGTAGTAAATGCTATGCAACAATCATATGCACAAACAGAAATATATTTTGTACAACATTCAGATCATTTAATGCCTAGAGTGCATCAAATGAGAACTGACCTAGCTCAGTATTATAATAGTACTAATCCAAGTCTTAGATTATCTTACATCTCTACAGAGGCTCAGAAGGTAAATTTTACTATGAATGGTACTGATCTATTACTTAGAGATTTTAATGTATTTGCAACTACTAAAACTAATCACAGAGCGGTTTTAGAACAACTCAAGCAAATGGCATTAACTAACAATACTACAGGAGCATCAATTTATGAGCTTGGTAATATTGTTAAAGCTGATTCAATATCTGAAATAACAGATATCTTAAAAGACTCAGAAAACAGACTTGAGCAACAAAGAACTCAAGATATGCAGCAACAACGTCAAATGCAAGAACAACAACTTAAAGCTAAAGCACAAGAAGATCAGCAAAAGCTTCAGGTTGAGATGCAAGAAAACGCCAAAGACAGACAAAATGATATTACTATTGCTGAGATTAGATCCGCAGGTTTTGGAGCACAAGTAGATATAAATCAAAATCAAGTATCTGATTATCAAGATGCAATGAAAGATATTAGAGAAACTACAAGGTTCCAAGAACAAACAAATCTTAAGCGTGATGAGATGGCAATGAAAGGTAGTATGGAATCTGCAAGACTTCAAGTTGAAAGAGAAAAAATTGCAGCAACAAGAGATGTTGCAAACAAAGATCTACAAATTGCAAGAACTAATAAAAATCAATACGATGTTAAAGATTCTAAAAAATCTGATAAGAAATAATTGACGTTAGCTATATACTGCAAAAAACTTTGCATAAATGTAAAATAATAAAAGTTTATCTATTGTAGTATAGCTAAACTTTTATTATATTGTATATATAAGTACTAAATATTAAAACCAACAATATTATGAATACAAAAGAAGCTGCTGTGAATAGCAATGTAGAAACATTAGATATTAACTTAGATGAGATCTTTAACGGTGCTCCAAGTGCTGGTGATGTAACATTACCTGAAGAAAGTAAATCTAAAACTAATATTTTATCTGGATTAAATAAAAAAGCTGATTTTTCATTTGCAGATGTAGATGAAGATGGTGTAGATGATCTAAGTAAAAAAGAACCTGCGAAAGCAGAAACTGAAGAGACTAAAGATTTAGAAGATGCTTTGCCAGAAGCTAAAGAAGAAGTAAAAGAAAAAAAAGAAACAAAAGAAGTAGAATCAGCTAATGATATTTTAGATGCATTAGATGATGAGACTGAGGAAGATGTAGAGAAGAAAGAAAAAAGAGGTAGAAAGTCTATTAATGGTATATCTGATGTATTCAGTAAACTTATTAAAGATGACAAGATTGTACCTTTTGATGACGAGAAATCATTGGAAGATTACACTGCAAAAGATTGGGAAGAATTAATTGAAGCTAATTTAGAAGAAAAAGCTAATCAAGTAAGACGTGAAACTCCTAAACAGTTTTTTGCAAGTTTACCAGAAGAATTACAAATTGCTGCAAGATATGTTGCAGATGGAGGAACAGATATTAAAGGTTTATTTAATACTTTAGGTAGTGTTGAAGAAACAAAACAATTAAGTCTAAAATCTGAATCAGATCAAGAAACAATTATTAAAGAATATTTAGGTGCAACCGGATATGGAACATCAGATGAAATAGCTGAGGAAATAGAAATCTGGAAAGACTTAGGTAAGCTTGAAAAGCAAGCTGCTAAGTTTAAACCTAAGTTAGATAAGATGCAAGAAAAAATTGTTGTTAAAAAGCTTGAAGAACAAGATTTAAAAAAGAAACAACAAGAACAAGCATCTAAAAAATATATGTCAAGTGTGTATGAAACACTTAAAGAAGGTACTTTGGGAGATATCAAAGTAGACAGAAAGACTCAAGCCATGTTATATAATGGTTTAGTACAACCTAGTTATCCTTCAGTAAGTGGTAAGAATACAAACTTGTTAGGGCACTTATTAGAAAAGTATCAATTTGTTGAACCAAATTATACATTAATTTCTGAAGCATTATGGTTACTTCAAGATCCTGAAGGATATAAAGCAAAAATAATGGATAAGGGAGCTCAAAAAAGTGTTGAACAAACTGTAAGAAAATTAAAAACTGCAGCAGCTAGTAATAGTTCAGCATCATTGGGAATACAAGAAAAAGAAAATACTAAAAGAAAACCAGCAGGAAAAAAATTACCAAGAACCAACAACATTTTCAAACGAATTTAATTAAACAATTAAATATAAACAATAATTATTAACAACAAAAACAAGTAAAAATTATGGCAACTCCAGTATTAAATAATGGGATTTTCCTAAGAGATACAAGCTACAAGGCTAGTTCTCATGTTGATTCTTACCACCTAACACAGATGCTCGGTAACGCTGAGCCTATGGATATGGGACCAGTTGATCTTTGGGCTATGACCCAAAAGGTAGAAATGCCTTTGTATCAAATGGCATCATTTGGAGGAAAGAATACTATCATGGTGGACAATGCACGTGGTGAGTACAAATGGCAAACTCCTATTGCACAAGACCTACCTTATATCATTGCTGATATAGAGGCGGCTAACACAAGTAAAGGTGTAGATGGTACAACTTTTAAAATTAAAATTTCCAAAAGAACTTTTGGTCATGGTGATATTATCACTTATGATAAGTACAATGGATTAGAACTTTACATCACAGCTGATGATATTATCCCAGCAGGTGACGGTTTTATTTACACTGTTCAATTGGTAAACAACAACAACGCAGCTAGCTTAGACAATAAGTATTTAGCTAAAGGTACAAAGTTCTTCAGAAAAGGTTCTGCAAGAGGTGAGTATGGAGAGCGTTTTTCTGACATTGAAACAGGATCTGGTTTCCGTGAATTCTACAATTTTGTAGGTGGAGCAGAAGCACATGTACATTATTCTATTTCTAGCCGTGCTGATCTTATGATCAAAGGTGGTTTGAATGCTGATGGTACTGTACCAGTAACTGAGATTTGGAGAAACTTTAACACTGATCCTAACAATCCATCAGTACCTAGTATTGAAGGACTTGTAGCAAACATGGGTAAAGCAGGAGCTAGAGAAGCATTTGAAAATGGAACTCTTACAAGAACTTTCATTACAAATATGGAAGCAGCTCACTTATCTAAAATTGCAACGGATATTGAAACTTACCTAATGTGGGGTAAAGGTGGTAGAATTAAGCAAGATGGACCGGATGATATTAGATTATCTGTAGGTTTATGGGCACAGTTAGATAACTCTTTCAAAAGAGTATATAACAAGTCTTCATTTACTCTTGACATGTTTAAGTCTGAACTTTACAACTTCTATCAAGGTAAAGTTGAATTTAAAGGGCCAGACCCACAAAGATCACTTGTTGTACAAACAGGTATTGCAGGAATGCAGTTGATCAACAAAGCTATTGCTGATGAAGTATATGGTTCAGGTCTAGTTCAAAATGCATCAGATATCGGAGCTGTTAAAGGTTCAGGTATGGATTTAGATTATGGTTTTGCTTACACAAGCTTTACTATTCCTTTCTTAGCTAACGTTAAGTTTGTATTGAATCCTGCATTTGATAATTTAAATACTAATGACATTGAGAATCCATTAATTGATGGACGTCCTCTAAGTTCTTATAGCTTTATTATCTTTGATGTAACAGATGAAGGAAATGACAACATTCACTTGTTGAAACTTTCTTGGGATAATCAACTTAAGTGGTTCTACCAAAATGGTACTATGGACTACATGGGAAGAACTCAAGGTTTTGCTTCTACTGGAAACTTCAATGGTTACCGAGTTATGATGACTCAAACGATGCCAGCTATTTGGGTTAAGGATCCAACTAAAGTTCTTAAAATTGTAATGAGAAACCCTGTTACAGGAGGATCATTCTAGAACTAAATAATTAAAGGGGAGGGGTTAATCTTCCTCCCTTTTTATTTTAATCTTTAAAACAAATAATTATGGGACTAGATATAAAGTTAGCAAATAAAACATATGAATTTTCAAATTCAAGTGTGTCTAAAATAATCTCTTCAAAATCAGTTGGGAAAGATATATTAGTCAGAGACTATGCAGATAATGCAGCAGCAGTTGCAGCAGGATTAGTTAAAGGTGATCTATATCATTCCACAGGAGATTTGAAGGTTGTAGTATAATAAAAGTCAAAAACTTTAGCAAGATTAAACATCTTGCTTTAGAAATTATTAATATATAAAATGTACATTAAATATGTACCTTTGATTTTGTTAAATTATTAATTTTAAAACCAAAAAAAACAATGAGCGATTACACAATTGTAGAAAAGTATCAACAAGGAAAAAGTGCAACTATTGCAGTGCGTCCTTTTTTTAGCCCTAACAAAGAAAACATGGGGTTAGAACAATATGGTTTATCACTCCATGATGGAGTATACCATGAAGAAAATTTAGCATGTTTAGAAATGAATGGTGTTAAAAGATATATAACTGGATTAAATGAATTTGATCCTAAAGTAAAAATGCTTTCTAAAGATGAAAAGAAAAAGAAAGTTAAAGAAATTAGAGAAGTAGTAGCTCAATTAGAAGCAGAATTAGCAGCTAATGTTGTTGATCCAAATGATAAAGATTTTTGGAACAAGTTAACAATTATGAAGCCTGACAATTCTAAGTTTTGGGATAAAATAAGTTTAAGGTGTGGAAATGATCCTGTGTTTTTAGATCCGGATACAGATCCATATGATTTAATTAAATTACACGCAATAAATGCAGGTGGTTTTTCAATTGTAGCTAAATCATTAAGAGAGGCTAAAGAAATGAATAATCCTCCTAAATTTTATTTAGATACAGTTCAAGAAAGTTTAAGTACACGTACTGAATTAAGTAAGATTAAAAACAGAGCATTAGTTGAATTACAAAAAATGTATGATTCTAATACTGCTAAGTTAATTTATGTTGCAAAAATATGTGACGTTGATAGTGTACAATATATTAAGTCTACACCTAATGATATTCTATATGAAAATATGGATAATTATATTAATGGGTTTGGAGCAGAGTCTTCTAAGAAAAAAGCTGCTAGTCAGTTTTTAGAGGTAGCAGGTTTGACAATGGAAGATTTAAAAATAAGAGCATTAATAAAAGATGCTTTGTATTATAGATTTATAACTACTAAAGCAGGTGGTTGGATTGAACCAATTGACAGTGGTATTAGATTAGGTAAAAGACCTTCTGAGGTATTAGAGTTTTTAAAGAAACCTGAGAATGATGAAGCCTTATCATCTATTTTAGAAAAAGTAGAACCATATTGGAATTCTTAAAATATAAATAATGAATAATAATACCCTTTTAATAAAACTAAAACAAAGGTTAAATAAACTAGATAGTCAAGATTTTGACAATATAGAATGTTGGCAATTTGTGGAAGCTTTTAATAAGGCGCAAGTTGAATGGTGTAGAAGAAATTTACACGGGGGTAATATGTATAAAGAAGGTGATGAGTTGTCTAAAAAAAGAATAGATGACTTACAACCTTTATTAATTGAATTATCTTTAACAGGAACAACAACAGATTCTTATTTTGAAACTAATAATTTTCCAGTAGAAACTTATTTGGAATTTAAAAAAGTTAGTGCGGATGCTAAGACTGAATGTTGCCCAGCTAGAGATATGACAGTTTATTTGGCAGAAGAAGCAAATGTAAATTTACTTTTGAGAGATCCTTTAAAGAATCCAGATTTTGAATGGGGTGAAACATTTTGTACTATGATAAATAATACAATAAGAATCTATAGAAATACAGACTTTACAATAGTTAATCCAGTATTAACTTATTATAGACAACCTGTATACATAGAAATATTAAATTGTGTTGATCCATATACAGGACAAGTATCATTGGTCAATGTTGAGTGTGAATTTAAAGATGATTTAGCAGAAGTAATGTTAGATGATGCTGCTGCTATTATTGCTGGTGATATAGAAAGTGTATATCAACAACAAAGAGCACAAGCTGCTGCTGAAAGAAATAATTAAAATTTGATATACAATTAAATTTTTGTATATTATTATAGTAACACAGAAGTTACGAACAGAGTAAACTGTTAAAATCATTATATATAACCAGTGGGGGTAATGGTCCTCACATAAATTAATTAATATGGCATATTTTAATAATGCGTTTTACAAAACGTTCGTGGCATCCTCAACTGAAGCAGTTGCAGGTGTGTCAACTTCTTTGCTTGCTGCAGGGGAGTTAGGGCTTGTGAAAGATTCTGATTGGACAACAATGGCCATTCCAGGAGCTGCCTTACCGGCTAATTCACACGCTTACTTGGTTCAAGGAAGTTTCTACACAAAAGACACGATTGGTAACAATCCAGGTCATGGTGGATACCAAGAATCAGTAAAATCAAAAGGTATTAACCCTAAGTACATCTCAAGAGTATGGGCTGCAGATTGTTTAACTGCTCAGCAGGCAACTGCTTCTTTAGCTTTAGGTGCTGAATGTACTCCATGTGGAACTACACAATTCATGAGAATGGATGTGAAAGGTTCTCCAGCATTACGTTTCTTAAATCACAATGCTTATGCAATTGGTGATTCTGCAAACATTTGCTGTATTGATGGACAAGAATTTTTAGATCCTGCATTAGTGTTAGCTACTGAAGCTGCACAAGTTGTTGGAAATGGACTAATGAAAGATGATGTAGGATACCAAGCTGGTAATCCACTAATTACTCCATTTGTAGCTGAGGCTGATTTGAATGGTGTTGATGTTGCAACTTTATCTGGTGGAGTAGGTTATTCTGTTACTGTTGGTGCTGCTTCGGCTGCAACTACTGTTGCTTCTCCTGCTGTAGGATCCGGAGCTAAAATTAACATCTTAACTGTAAGTGGAACAGGTGTTATTTTAACATTTAGTTATGCAAGTGTTGGTAAAGGTTATGCAGTTGGTGATGTATTAACTGTTGTTCAAGCAGGTTCTACTACTGATGCAACTTTAACTGTTACTGCTATAAGTGAAGGTGGTGTTATTGTAAATGTAACTGATGCTGCTGGTGCAGTAGTACAAAATATATACAGTATTGCACAAGCACAAGGTAAAGCTGCTTCTGGAAACTATGTAGCTTCTACAACTCCAAACGCTGCTGCTGCAACAGTTGATGCTGTAGTAAATTTTGTTGGAGCTTATGTTAGTACTAAATTTGGAGATTGTTCTTTTGACACAAGAGATCACTTTAATGCAGAACCTGTTGAAATCATTGCAAGTATCCTAGATGAAACTGGAGATCCATGTAACGATTGTGGAACTGCTGCTAGTACTCCAGGTCAAATGCAAGCAACTCAAGGTGAGGCAGTAATTAGAGACTTAATTTTATCTGAAAGATACCGTCAATCTCCTTATAATCAAGGAAACGCTGACAGTGCTAGAATCAGAGAAATTGAAATGTCTGATGAGCTTCTTGCTGCTGTAGATAGAACTGCAACTTATAGAGCTTTCTATATTCAACATGTTGTACCAAGATTCAATAACCCAAGTGGTGTTTTTGATAATGATCAATATGTATATCAAATTTATGTAAAATGTTCTGATGCTGCGGCAATTGCTGCTGTATTAGCATTAGCAAATCAAGTTGTTACTTTAGCAAATGCTGCTGGTAATAATATTGCTCTTGAATCAGATTTAGGATAAATTTAATATTACATAAGCCTTAGTTATTGCTAAAGCTTTTAAATTAATTAGAGCAGGGGTTACAAAACTCCTGCTCTTTTTATTTTACAATCTCTAGTTTTTTTTGTATATTATTAATATAGTGTATTAAAGCAAACATGAAATGGCAAACAAGCATATATTAAGTCTAGAAATTCCCACAGTATCTAACTGTGATTTATTATGTATTAAGGATACAAGTCAATACTCAAAAGACTTAGCGGTAGATTGTGAGGAACTCTTAATCACATTACCTGGGTACTCAGTACCAGTACTTCTTAAAGTAGATAGTAAATTTGATATGTGTTTAACAGCATGTACATTAGCTTTACAAAAAGATGATTGTGGTACAACACAACAAAAAATTCCAGATGGTATATATATCATAAGATATAGTGTATCACCAAACACAAAAGTATTTGTAGAATATAATCATTTAAGGGTAACAAGATTGTTAACCACTTACTATGAAGTATTATGTGATCTTGATGTGCAAGCATGTCAACCAGACACTAGAAAGCAAGATATTTATACAGAATTAAGTTACATAAAAACAATGATAGATGCAGCAGTATCTAATGTAGAATATTGTGAATCTCCTGCACAGGGAATGCAGTTATATAATTATGCAAAAGCAAGATTAAATAAAATAGCTTGTCCATCAGGTAACTGTGGTTCAAGTTCTAAATATTCATTTTAATAACCATTTAATAACCAACAAAGATTATGGCAAATTGTACTAAATGTAATAAAGTTTTTACATGCGGATGTCAAAAAGCTAGTTTAAGTGATGGATCAATAGTTTGTAAAAATTGTAAATCAGAGATAGAAAATACTGCTGATGCTACAAGTGATTTATCAAGAGAATTAGCAAGGCAACAAATACAGAATTTAAGAAGTTAAAAATATATGGCAGCCTCAACTATACAAATATCAGATAATTCTGCACAAAAAGCAAAATTAAAACTGAGCAAACGAATCCAAATTGAAAAAGATTTTGCTAATCAAGCATACATAAATTTCAAGGCCGTAAGGTTTGGTATATCTGCATGCTGCTATACTGATTTTGAAACAGCTACAAACAACAAAGATTTATGTGATTGGCAAAATTCTGCTAGTACAAAAGTTGTTATAGCTACAGAAATACCTGGAATATTTGTAGAACCATTAGCTAAAGTAAATTTAAAAGCAAGTATGTCTTGCCCAGATACTCCAACTAATGTATGTACAGTTTTAGATTTAGAAGAAATATTAATAGCTGATAGCACCTACACACAATGTTTTGAAGTTGCAGCAGCTCAATGGACTATTACTCATAACTTAGGAAAGTATCCGTCAGTTACAGTAGTTGATAGTGCAAACACAGTTGTGGTTGGTAATGTAGATTATACAACAAGCAACTCATTAGTAATAACTTTTAATGCTGCCTTTTCAGGGTGTGTGTTCTTAAATTAAAAAATAAAATAAATATAAAATAAAATGGCAGTACAATTTTTAACCGGACTAAATGTAAATGGTAATATTAATATTAATACCAACCAATTACAGAACGTAGTAATACAACCTTTAGCGGCTGACCCTGCTGGGATTGATGGGAGGATCTATTATAATTCAGGTACAAATAAATTAAAAATTTATAATGGTACAGATTGGGTAGCATTCCAAACAGGAAATGATCAAGTAGTAACTTATGATTTAACAGGGGTTGGATCAACAAATGGAACAGCAGGTGTTAGGCTTACTGGTTCTGATGCATCAGTAGATGATGTATTAGTAGTTGGTGCAGGTACAACTACTGTAACAAGATCAGGAAATACATTAACAGTAACATCAAATGATTCAGCGGTTGGTACAGTAACATCTGTTGCAACTACTCATGGTGGTAATGCATTTACAGCAACAATTGGTAATGTAGCTACAGTTAATCCATCGGTTGATATAGCAATGGCAGGTGATGCTACTCAGTATGTCAATGGAGCGGGTGATTTAATTCTTTTGAGTACTATTCCACAAGGAGATGTAACAGAAGTACAAGGTGGTACATACATAACTGTAACAGATGAAACAGGTCCAATACCTATTGTTAATCATGATGCAACAAGTAGGACTGATACAACAAGTACTGCAGCTCCAGCATCGGGTGCTACATTTACAGCAGTAGATAGTGTAACCTCAAATCTAACTGGTCACATTACAGCACTTAATGTTAAAACAATTACACTTCCAACATCGGATAACTACGGTTCTTGGAATTTAGGTGGTGATTCAGGAACGGCTGAGTCAATATTAAGTGGTGATACTGCTACTTTTGCTGGTGGAACAAAAATTACTACAGCAGTAGCAGCAACTGATACTTTAACAATAACACATGATTCAACAACTAGAACAGATACAACGTCTACGGTAAGTGCTAATGCATTTACAGTTGTAAACTCTGTTGCAACAGATGGTACAGGTCATGTTACAGCTGTTGATATAAAAACAGTAACCGTACCTGATAATAATACAACATATACTTTACCTGTAACTGCTGGGTCAACTACAGCTCCTAAATCAGGTATAATAACTTTAACCGGTAGTGACGGATCAACAGCACCTGTAACCTTTAAAGGTACTACAAGTAGAATTGCAGTATTAGGTGATCCTTCAAGTTCAGAAATAATTATTGATTTACCGGATGATGTTGTAATAGTAAATGATTTATCAGCTGGTGGTAACTTAGCTATAACAGGAACAGGTTCATTTACAGGTCAAGTAACAGTTCCTCTTGTACCTACCGCTGATGCACATGCAACATCAAAACAATATGTAGATCAATCAAACCTTGGTCAATCAGTATTTCAAGGTGGATATAATGCTGCTACAAATACTCCAGACTTAGATACGGCACCTTCTAATCTTATTAAGAAGGGTTGGTTCTGGGCAGTAACCGTTACAGGAGATTTCTTTACAGAAACTGTACAACCAGGGGATTTAATTTATGCTGATCAAGATGATCCAGGAGCAACATTTGCAAACTGGGTTGTGGTTCAATCAGGGCAAGACATTGCTACAGCAGGTGCACAGGCAAGTGCTATTAGAGGTATTTCTGCATACGACAGCACCAATTTTTCAGTAGATGCTAGTGGTTGGGTTACATTAAATCCACAAGGTAATGCAAATGGTAGAAGAGTAAATTTAGATGATGGTGGAAGTGCTTCTCCTGCAACTAGCCCTGTTACACGAACAGAAACAGGGACAAGTCCAAATATTGTCACTACCTTTACAGTAGACATTCGTGATGCATCATTATTTGGAGCATTAGCAGAAGCATCAAGAGTTAAAGTAGAAACAACTGACTATGCAGCTCCTTTTGCAACTGTATACCCGGATGTAACAAGAAGTGGTAGTGGTACAATAATAATTACTATGAATGACGCTATTGCAGTTAACACATATTCTTTACTACTAAATTACGTGTAGTATAATAAAATATAAAATATAAGCATGGCATTAAGATTTTTAAGAGGTGGGTATTTCGCAGGCAAGGTGGGTATTGGAACAGCTAGTCCTACATCAAGTCTTACTATAAGCTCAAGCACAGGAGGCGACCATACTTGGGATGAATCTGGAATATTAATTCAAAACCTTTCAACTACAACTGGAGAATCTGCTGTAGTTTTTAAAAATTCAGGAACAGCAGGGACTGGATCTAATTACTGGTTTACAGGATTAAATCAATCTAATATATATAGGTTAGCGTATGGACCAAATTTTGAAAATGGCTATACCTTTTTACAACTTAGTAGCTTAGGAGCATTAACTTTA
>Ga0206128_1000091_pt1 | contig 113060 bp, 98 predicted proteins | sample Helgoland_Spring_7_FD_148601 | JGI IMG/M metagenome (GOLD analysis project Ga0206128, IMG submission 148601) | Pelagic subsurface seawater microbial communities from Kabeltonne, Helgoland, North Sea - Helgoland_Spring_Bloom_20160426_1 | ecosystem: Environmental > Aquatic > Marine > Epipelagic ... | reverse complement strand
CCTTCATAATAATATGACATAAGGACCAACGGTGGTACAGCAAATATTGAGGACCAAGCTAAAAAGGCAATAATATTAACTTTGCCACAACGTGTAACAACAATGTTGCCAGCAGCCCAGCTTAGGGCCGCCACTAAGATCACTACTAAGCCAATAGAGGTGGCGTCATTATTACCTTTAATACCGATTAATAACACTCCAGCAAAAGCAATAATAAGGGCTATGATTTGCTGCCAGCGTATGGTTTCTTTAAAGAATATAAGCGCCAGTAAAATGGTGAATACCGCCTGTAACTGAATGACTAAAGAGGCTAAGCCAGGCGACATATGGCTACCCATCACCCAAAATAATAAGCCAAACTGGCCAAAACCAATAAAAAACCCATAAGCTATTAAATAACGCCATGGCGTTTTAGGGCGGGGTAATATGAGTACCAAAGGCAAGGCTGCGAAGGTAAAGCGAAGGCTGGCAAATAAAAATGGCGGTAAATCATTGAGTCCTAATTCAATAAAGACAAAATTTGTACCCCAGATTAGAGCGACAAAAACCGCCAATAACTGGTGTTTAAGGGGCATTGTAGCTTCCTACTAAAGTGGACTATTATGAGCGGCGCAGATTGGACGAGCCTTTACCAAAACTTCTATGGCGTATGCTTGTATCCACAGGTAATTCATTCTGCGCTTTAGTCTGTATGTCAGCTTCTGGTTGAGTTTTTGGTTGAGGCTCTGGTGTACGATAAAGCGCTTTGCGTTTGTTTGCTAAATCAGCTTTTCGTGCTTGTTCTTGCTCTTGTTTTAGAGCTTCTTGTTGACGTTTGTGATGCTTTATAGAGTCAGCCTTTGCTGTTATTTTAGCCTCAAGTTTAGCTATATTTTCACTGCTATTTACACGAGAAGCTTCAAGAGATTTGGCCATCTTAGCCAAGGCTTGTTGTGATTTGAGCTTAGGCTTTATGGCAGCTTTAGCTGCCCCTGCACTGGTGCTGTTTGCAAAGGCATCGGCACCAGTGCGACTCGCATAATCAGTTAATGCTGTTTCACACTGAGCCATAAGCTCCATCATTTCTATTTCAGTTTTTTTGCTCATAAGCGCCATCCCAACTTGTTAAAGCTTGAGTTCAAGCATCCCGTGAAGATGTGAACCAAGATAGTTTATCATGTAAATTCACCACTCGCCCAACCAGCAAAAGGGACGGTGACAGCACGCTTGCTGTCTTGATCATTGCGGGTAGGTCATCAAGGTTGGATATCATCACTCGCTGGTCTTGGGTCGTGCCTTTCTCAATGAGTGCGATGGGCATATTTTTATCCATGCCGTGCTTGATGAGGGCTTCACAAATTAAGGGTAGGCCTTTTAAACCCATATAAAAGACTAAAGTTTGCCCCTCAATAACTAATTCAGACCAAGGTAAATCTACGCTACCATCGCGTAATTGCCCCGTCACAAATCGCACAGACTGGGCAAAGTCCCTGTGGGTAAGGGGAATACCAGAATAAGCCGAACAGCCGTTGGCTGCAGTAATACCAGGCACGACCTGAAAAGGAACATATTGTTCGGCCAAGGTTTCGATCTCTTCACCACCACGGCCAAAAATGAAGGGGTCTCCACCTTTAAGGCGGGCCACTCGTTTGCCTTGTTTGGCATAATCAACTAACAATTGGTTGATGCCTGCTTGGGGCACACTATGGTTGGCGCGACGTTTTCCGACATAGACCCTTTCTACTTGCTCTGGCACAAGCGCCATCACACCCTCAGAGACGAGGGCGTCGTACAATACCACATCGGCTTTTTGTAACAGTCTAAAAGCCCGTAGTGTGAGCAGATCTGGGTCACCAGGACCTGCTCCAATAAGATATACTTCGCCACTACTTTTGACGGCACCAAGACCATTATCGAGTTCTTTTAAGTGTTTTTTTAATAAACTTTCAGCTTCTGTATGTTTGCCAGAAAATACCGCCTCTGCAACGGCTCCCTGTAACACTTGGTGCCAAAAAATAGAGCGTTCGCTAGTGTTGGGTAGGACTTGTTTCACGTGTGGACGATAAGCCCCCACTAACCGCGCTAGCTGGCCATAGGCTTTGGGTACAAATTGTTCCAATTGTTGGCGCAAAATACTGGATAAAACAGGGGATGCTCCACCGTTATTAATCGTAATTGTTAAGGGAGAGCGATCAATAATGGCACCAAATATAACATTACCCTCGTTGGGTTTATCAGACACGTTAACTAACAATCCCAGTGCCTTAGCGTCATTAGCAATTGTGCGGTTGGCTGTGCGGTCATCGGTGAGTGCTAAAATAAGACTATAACCTTGCATCACATTATTTGACGCATAGGCCCCAACTGTGACCTTGCCGCCAGCACTTTCTATGAGTTGTAACACGTCCTCAGCAATTTTAGTGGCCATTAAGTCACAGGCAACACCTGCATCAATTAATGATTTAGCCCGGCGTTTTGCCATATTCCCACCACCAATGAGCAAAGCGTTCAATTGTTGGGTGTTGTGAAACAGAGGAAAAAAAGTCATTCGGATTCCTGTTGTATCCAAGTTTGGCAGTGTGCAACTGCTTTTATGTGGCCTAAATCAATGTTGCCAAAGCGTAACAAACTCGTGCTCGAGTTGATATCAACTAGGCGCAATAATATACCGCTTTGAGCGGCACTATGGTGTAGTCTCTGGGCTAAATTTGAAGCCATAATAAAGCTCCTGAATAATTCATGTGTGCTGGCTAATTTAGCCCCTAGCTGAGTCATTGAGGGTTGCCAAAGTTGCAATTGCTGTAACCCTTCGTTGATCAGTTGAGCGCGCATACTAGTTTGCCAATCCGTATCATTTAAAGCAGCCGCAGCAACCCACTGTGCTGGCCCATTCACTGACCAAGGCCCTATTGCCCTTGCTAGCTGATTTAGTATGCTTTGAGAGGCAAAGGTAAACCCTAAACGAATACCGGCAAGGCCAAAGAACTTACCCACCGAACGCAATACTATGACGTTATCTGCAAGCTTTTCTGCCAGCACACTTGCCCTTGGTGTGATATCAATAAAAGCCTCATCAATGACTAAGAATCCACCTTTAATCCTTAACTGCTGGGCCCACAAATTCAATTGCTGACGGCTAAAAATTTCGCCTGTGGGGTTATTGGGATTGATAATAACCAAGTGACCGATTTTATTATCATGTAACGCATCTGCTATTTGTTGGGTAGCTAACTGACTATCTAATCCACTGTAGGTGCTAACTTCACCTTCTTGTGACCAGGCTTGGCGATGTTCCTGATAACCGATATCTGGCAACCATGTGGCCTTCTGATTGCCGAGTTGACGCAATATTACGGGCAGTAATTGAATGACAGTCTGGCTACCACTGCAGGCTAAACAAGCATGCTGCCCATAATAAGAGTGTGCAGCTTTGATCAACGAGGGGGCTGGGTATGGCAACTGTTGCCAAACCTCTTGTCCTATGGCTGGGGCTGGGAAACTGTACTGGTTAATGCCAGTCGATAGATCTAACCAATCCTCAGGTGCTCGGCCGTAAATCGCACTGGCTGAGTGTAGGTCGCCACCATGAAATAAAGTGTTCATTAGAAATTGCCTATGGCAGTGAATAAGCAGATCACAATTAACCAAAGGGCCAAACTGTGGTTAACAAGTGCACAGGCATCATCAATACTTTTGGCCATAGGTGGACTGCCCGCGCCAAGCACAGGGCGTTGCTGAATCTCACCACGATATTGGGCGTTGCCTCCTATTTCTACACCGATGGCTCCAGCCCCTGCTGCCATCACTGGCCCAGCATTAGGGCTTTTCCAAGTACCCGACTGTTGACGCCAGCTTTGCCATGCGCTGCTGGTTTGGCCATTAACACTGCCACAAAGGGTATAAGCCAGAGCAGTAAGGCGCGCAGGTATATAGTTAAGCAAGTCATCAAACCGGGCTGCGGCCCAACCAAAATATAAAAACTGTGGGTTTTTGTAGCCCCACATCGCATCTAAAGTATTACTGAGTCGATAAACTACTACCCCTGGGATACCCGCAATAATAAACCAGAAGAGCGCCGAAAATAGCGCATCAGCCCCATTTTCAAGGACAGATTCGGTGGCTGCTTTAGCAATCTCGTGCTCGTTTAAGTCTTGAGTATCACGGCTAACAATGAGGCTAACAGCGGCACGAGCAGCGCTAAGATCACCTTGTGTTAGGGGTGTTGATATGGCCTTGGCATGGGCCATTAAACTGTGCCATCCAATCGCCAAATACAATACTATACCAGCAAAAAGTATGCCTAAGGTGGCATGTTGGGCCAAGGTTTGTTGTAGGCTGTAAGCGGCAAAACCAAGTGGTCCAACAGCCAGCACTAGGGCTAGTAAGCCTTTCAACTTTAACAAATTGTTGCGCCTTGGGGCTGCTTTCATTGAGGTCTGGTCAGCCTCGGCACTGGCTCTTAAGGAAAACAAGTTAACTGGACCATTGAGCCATTGCTCTAGGCCATCAGCCAAAGCCCCAAAGCCCACCAACGGATGCAGTCGTTTAGGTTCACCCAACCAATAGTCTAAGCTCAAGGCAATCACTATGGCGACGACCAAGTCCATATTAGACGCCACCCTGCATGATGTTAAAAATCCTTTCTACAGGCAGTTCTAGTTCAACTTCATCGGCTAAACGCTCAATTTGTGCCGCCCTTAAGGCTGGATAGTCAAACGCTTGGGTTTGCGTTAGCCCAGCCCAGTCTAACAATTGTTGCAGCAGTTTAGGCTCATCAAATAAACCATGTACATAACTACCCATGACTGTATTTTCGAGATTGCGGGCACCATCTGGGCCCGTATTGAGTTGCATTAACGGTTGCGCTAAATCACGGCCAGTGGTTTGCCCTACATGGATCTCATAACCTGTGACTGGAATATCTCCTGCATCAGTTAGCCAGTGGCCTTGCACGTTGCGTAATTGTTTTTCGCCCTGTAGCAAGGTTTCAATGGCTAAATGACCCAAACCCTCACTGGTTCCAGCACTGGATTCTGTGCCATCTGGGTCATGGACAGCTTGGCCTAACATTTGATAACCACCGCAAATACCGATTACTTTGCCACCTAAGCGCAAGTGACGTTGGATGGCATTAGCCCAGCCAGATGCTTTAAGCCACGCCAAGTCACCGCGCGTATTCTTGCTTCCAGGAAGAATGATAAGGTCTGCACCCTTAAAGGATTGTACGTCTCTTACAAGTTGACAATCCACTTGAGGATGCATTCTTAAGGCATCAAAATCAGTGTGATTGCTAGCCCGAGGATAAATAGGCACCACCACCTTGAAGTGTTGGCCGTCATCAGACTTAACAAATTGATCAACAGCCAATGAGTCCTCTGCTTCTATGTGTAAGTTATGAATGTAAGGTAAGACAGCAAGTACGGGTTTACCCGTTTTCTCTTCTAGCCAGTCCAAACCACCCTGTAAGAGTGACTTATCACCCCGAAAACGATTAATAATAAAACCACGGGTGCGCGCCTGTTCACTGACACTAAGTAGTTCATAGGTGCCATATAAATGAGCAAATACGCCACCTCGGTCAATGTCTGCAACGATAATGACAGGGCAGTCTATGGCTTCAGCAAAACCCATATTAGCTAGGTCATGCTCTCTTAAATTAATCTCTGCGGGGCTGCCCGCTCCTTCTACCATGACCAGATCAAATTCTGCTAACAGCTCTTGATGAGCATACACGACATCTTGCAATAACTTTGGTTTGTGCAGGTGGTATTCCACCGCTTTCATGTTACCAATTGCCTTACCACGCAAAATTACCTGAGAACCTAAATCACTATTGGGCTTAAGTAAAATAGGGTTCATGCGGACATCAGGCTGCAAAAAACAAGCTTCAGCCTGTACCGCCTGAGCACGCCCTATCTCTCCCCCATCAGCTGTTACGGCACTGTTTAGCGCCATATTTTGACTTTTAAAGGGAGCTACTCTAATGCCTTTACGAGCTAATATGCGGCACAAGGCGGTGACTAAAATACTTTTACCTGCGTCCGATGTGGTGCCTTGTACCATCAGTGTTCTCGCTTTTTGTTCTAAGCGTATAGGGTGACCTTTAACTGCTAGGGACCGGGAGCCGTGACGCATTAGGGCGGGCTTCATCATGAGGCAGTTTCCTTTTGCTGGTCTAAGTCTAACAGCAAATCTTGCAAAGTCTGTTGATGTTCGCCGGGTTCTTGCCACATGCCGCGTTGGCAAGCTTCAAGCAGTCGCTCAGCCATTTCTTCCAAGGCAGCAGGATTATTATCACGCATGAATTGCTGATTATCTGCTGCAAATACTAAAGCATCACTCACCTGTTGATACTGATAATCAGCAATTAAATTGGTGGTCGCATCGTAAGCAAATAAATAGTCGACACTGGCAGCCATTTCAAAAGCACCCTTGTAACCATGACGTTGCATGGCACTAATCCATTTTGGGTTGAGCACACGAGATCGTAAAACTCGATTAAGTTCTTCTTTAAGGGTGCGGATTTTGGGTTGGCTTGGGTTACTGTGATCACTATGATACGCCGCTGGAGCCCGGCCACTAAAGCTTGTAACAGCATTAGTCATGCCACCTTGGAACTGGTAGTAGTCATCGGAGTCTAGTAAATCGTGCTCACGATTGTCTTGGTTGTGTACCACCGCTTCTAACTGGCTTAAACGGTGTTTAAAATCGTCGTGAGCTGCCACACCATCGCCAGTTTGGTTACCATAAGCATAGCCTCCCCAGTTGAGGTAGGCATCTGCAAGGTCAGCTCGCTCGCCCCAACAACGCTCATCAATGAGCCCCTGCAATCCGGCACCATAGGCTCCTGGCTTGCTACCATAAACCCGATAGCTGGCTTGACGCTTCGCATCCACAGCGCTGATACCTTGAGCCTCTAGTTCAGCTTGTCGCTGGGTAATGTTTTCACGAATACTGTTGCTACTGACTCCTGGCTCATCAAAATCGGCAAGCGCCTGCACAGCGGCATCATAAAGCTTCATAACATTAGGGAAAGCGTCACGAAAAAAGCCAGATACCCGCAGGGTAACGTCAACCCGAGGCCGACCTAGTAACATGGCAGGTATAATTTCAAAATCAGTGACTCGCTGGGAACCAACAGCCCACACGGGTTTAATGCCCATTAATGCAAACGCTTGGGCAATATCATCACCACCTGTGCGCATAGTGGCAGTGCCCCAAACTGATAAGCCCAATTGGGTTGGGTAATCACCGTGTTCTTGTAAATGACGCTCTATGAGTGCTTGAGCTGAGCGCTGACCTAAAGCCCATGCTGCTGCAGATGGCACACTGCGGTTGTCTAAAGAAAAGAAATTACGGCCTGTGGGCAAGGTATCTAAACGGCCTCGGGTGGGTGCACCGCTGGGGCCAGGTTCTACGGCTTGGCCTGCTAGCCCTTGAATGAGGGCTAGGGTTTCTCTGACTGCACTATCTTCTAAAGCTACTAAAATAGTATTTTTAGCATATTTCAACTGCTCACTTGTGCGTGGCAGTGTGCTCGTTAATTCTGCTGTATCTTTTGCCTTAGATGATAGTAAGTATTGCTTAACTAAGTTTAACGCAAGTAATTCAAGGCGTTCTCTGGTGTCCATGCTAGAACGCCATAAAGCATCACTTTGCTGGGCTAACAAGAGCGGCTTAGAATCGGTCCAAGGAGTGACTTCAGTGGCTAAGGGATCGAAGGTCTTTAGACCTAAATCTAAGGCTATGTTATGCAGTATGCCGCGCTCTTCGTTGGCCTGCCCGCGAGGTAAACGCAGCAGAGCAACAAGGGTTTCACTCAATTCATCAGCCAGTGGCAACTGACCTAAAATGTGTAACCCATTACGAATTTGAGCTTCTTTAATATCACATAAATAGGTGTCAAGCTCAGCCAGCATTTCACCTTCTGTGGTATCGGTTGTCAACCCCAACTCTGACTTTAGATGACTGCTAGCCAAGATCGCAACGATCTGCTCCCTCAACCATAGTTCACGTCTTGTATCTAGGCCGGTGGCTTGATACAGCTCGTCTACTAAGGCTTCTAAATCTGCCAGTTCACCATAGGTTTCAGCACGGGCCATGGGGGGCATTAAATGATCAACGATGACCCCTTGTGCCCTGCGTTTGGCTTGGGCACCTTCACCGGGATCATTAACAATAAATGGGTAGAAGTGGGGCATAGGGCCAAGGGCGACATCAGGCCAGCACTCATCACTCAAAGCCACGCCTTTGCCAGGCAGCCATTCCAGATTGCCATGTTTGCCAAGATGAATGACCGCATCTACTTGGTAATTATGACGCAACCAAAAATAGAAGGCTAAATAGCTGTGAGGTGGAACGAGATCTGGGTCGTGGTAGTTGGCGCTTAAGTCTAGGTTATAGCCTCGTGCAGGCTGAATACCGATAAAGGTTTCACCTAAACGTAAACCCGCTAGCATGATGCGTCCTTGACGATACTTAGGATCTTGCTCTGGGCTACCCCAGCGTTGCCAAACAGCTTGCTGGCAGACGTTGGGTAATTGCCCAAAGTGCGCTAAGTACTCGGTGCTATCTATGCTTTGCCAGCACGGCAAATGATGCAAGGTATTGGGGTTGTTGGTGACCGATGTTAGCAAAGTCTCAATTAAGTCATTACCATTTTCGGGCACTTTATCAACGGCATAACCTGCGTCTTGCATGGCTTGTAAAACGTTAATGGCAGATTGAGGGGTGTCTAAGCCGACACCATTACCAATACGCCCATCTTTGGTGGGATAATTGGCGAGTATAAGGGCGATACGTTTGTCATGATTAGCTTTATGGCCAAGGCTGCAATAACTTTTTGCAAGGCGCGCCACAAATTCTGCTCTTTCTGGCTCTAGCTGGTAGCCGACAAGATCTATTTGACATAGTTTGCTGTAGTAACCCATTGACTTAAAACTAATAGCTCGGGTGAGTACATGGCCATCCATTTCTGGCAACACGACTTGCATGGCGATATCACGCGATCTTAAACCTTGTTGATGCTCACGCCATGCATCATTAGTGGTGGAAGACAGAACCAGTTGTAACACAGGGAGATCGCCTTCAATAGGCAAGTTAAACTGGGTGGGTGCTGAACAAAGACTGGGTGCATCGACTTTGTTACTGGCAAACCCTAAGCTACTTAATACCAGCTTAGCGTTGGACTGCTTTAGAGTGTGATTAACTAAAGCTAGGGCCTGTGGATCTTTGAGTGAAGTCACGGCAAGGGCAATAGGGTTCATACTTTGCTTAATTAGGCTGGCCATTAGGCCATCAAACATTTGAGTATTGCCACTTTGTAAATGGCTTCGATAAAATAATAGCGCCACTACGGGTGCATTTTGTAGACCTTGAATCTGGGTATTTGTTTGCCAATCCATCAAGCTAGCCTGAGCCACTCCCGGTTGATAAATCAACGCTTGAGGTAGTTCAGTAGGAGGTTGCCATTGCGGTTTATGTCCAAGTAAGGCTGAATCTAGATTGTGTTCTTGGGCCAAGTAACGTAACAAATTAATACCGTTACTCACACCGCCTTGGCGCAAGTATTGCCACACCATATGGCAGGTACCGGCATTGCAGGAGCTCGCTAGGGTTAACTCAGGGTCTGGCGCATCATCCCCGGGCACCAGAATGAGCTGTCGGCCAGGCTTGGCTTGCTGCCATGCCTGAAGGCGCTGAAAACCATAATTCCAATAACTTGCACCACCTAGCAATGACACCAAAACTAACTCTGCCTGCTCCAATACTTTCTGCTCATACAAATCAAAGGCAGCGGGCTTGAGTAGGTGACTCCAGTTCGCTAGACGAATCGATGGTAATTCGTCACCGAGTTGTTCAGTCGCAGTAGCCAGCATAGCCAGACTCGTATCAGCGGCAGCCAAGATCACCATTTTTGCTGGGTCTTGTCCTAGATCGATGATGCCTTCTTCTTCTACGAAGCCGCCAGGCTGGGCTGCGAGCAGATGCATGGGGGCTGCTTAGACCTCAGCCACTTTTAGGGCCTTGGTCAGTTGCTCTACATGCAAGTGTTTACCAATCATCACCAAGGAGGTGCGACGGGCTTCATCGGCCACCCACAAGCGATCAAAGTGACTTTCTAAACGCTGGCCAACAGCTTGAATGACCTGACGCATCGGTTTGTTAGGTAAGGCTGCAAAGCCCTTAGCTCGATAGATTTTCTGATTCGAAAGGAGCTCTTGTAGGGCTGTTTGTAAACGCTCACCATTGACTTCACCCAGATGAATAACACAGGAATCAAAGTGGTCATGGGCATGTTCATGGTGGTCACCATGGTCATGATGATGGTCGTGGTGAGTGTGCACTGCTTCAATGCGCTCCTCTGCAGCGGCCTCTAAGCCTAGCACTAACTCGATAGACGCATCACTCGTGCCATCTTTGTTTTGGCCAATGTACGCGGTCTTGACGGCAGCTGGAACTTTATCCGTAATGACGGCCTCAACTTGGCTGCGTTGCTGACTGGATAAAAGGTCACTCTTAGAGACAATGACTAGGTCGGCTGCACTTAGCTGGTCATCAAGTAGTTCAGCGAGATCAGGGTCATGATTAAGGCTTTCATCGGCCAAGCGCTGAGCTTGAACTTGCTCAGCATCGTGAGCAAAACGACCCCCAGCAACGGCTGGGCCATCGATCACAGTAATGACTGCATCAACAGTAAAGTGTTGTTTAATCTCGGGCCAGTTAAAGGCTTGTACAAGGGGTTTTGGTAAGGCTAAGCCACTGGTTTCAATTAGAATATGGTCAATATCATCCCGACGTTTGACTAATTCCAGCATCACTGGCAAAAATTCCTCTTCTACAGTGCAGCAAATACAGCCGTTAGCTAACTCATAAATACCTTGCTGGCTGCTTGTAGGCGCTGTGTCATCATCACAATCCAAAGGGCAATTACGCAATAAATCAGCATCGATGTCCAGTTCACCAAATTCATTAACAATGACGGCAATACGCTTGGGGTCCTGGCCTCCAGAAATCTGGCGCAACACATTAGATAATAATGTCGTCTTGCCACTACCTAGAAAACCGGTGACCACAGTAGCGGGAATTTTTTTCAGTTGCATGGGATAACCTTATACGTAATTAAAAGCTAAAAGGGAGTTTGAAATTGCCCGCTATTTTGTCATAAAAAACCACTAAAATCAGCCTTGCTTGGGCACAAACTATCCCCCATGCGACGCTTTGCAAACCTCTAATAGAAGCTGGAACCACAGCCATGAATTAACTCATACTAAAGCCATGAGCACAGATCACTCTAGGTCGTCACTCTGAGGCATTAATCACCTTACAAAGGGGCTTATTTGCAGTGGCCCATAGACCCTAGATGGAGCCTTCTAAAACCCAGGCAGGTGCAATGTAAAAATCATTAACCAGCCTTTTTATTGTGATCTTTCTTGCGATAGATATGGGCTTTGGTTTCATCATATAGATACGAATCGTCAAAGTTTTCTGCATCCAACACATGGCCTACCAGTATCAAAGCAGTGCGGGTAAACTTTTTCTCACGCACTTTGGCAACGATATCGCTTAAGGTCCCTGTCACCTTATCTTGATCAGGCCAACTAGTGCGATAGCACACCGCTACTGGGCAGTCTGGTCCATAGTGAGGCAATAAGTCTGCCACAACTTTGTGAATGCGAGTAATGCCAAGGTGAATGGCCATGGTGGCTCCAGTGGCCGCTAAAGCGGGTAGACGTTCGCGCTCTGGGAAGGGAGTTTTGCCTTCATAGCGGGTTAGGATGACTGTTTGTGAAATACCAGACAAGGTAAGCTCTTTGCCCAGCCATGCGGCTGATGCAGAATAGGCTGTGACTCCTGGGATAATTTCGTAATCAATTTCTAACGCCTCTAGGCGGCGCATTTGCTCACCAGTGGCACCATATAACGAGGGATCACCAGAGTGCACGCGGGCCACATGCTGGCCTTTGGCATGAGCATCAGCCATTAGCTCTACTTGAGCATCCAATGCTAAGGCTGCAGTATCTATCACTAAGGCACCGCGTGAACGTGCAGTTGCCATATTTTCATCGGGAATCAATGACCCTGCAAACAGCACCACGGGCGCTGCATCTAATAAGCGCTGACCTTTAATGGTCATTAGCTCTGGATCACCTGGGCCTGAGCCAATAAAAAATACTGTCATAATTTTGTCCTGTGTTATGTCAAAGTTGGGAATTAAAGCTTCTTTTTATATCCACGAGGGGTATACACCCACTCTTTGGTGCCATTGACTATGTGTCTAGACTCGCTATTGCCCACGGAGACAAGGGTAAACATGTCCACGTCTTTGGCCTCTAATTCATCCAAACGAATAATAGTGACCTGCTCTTCTGGGCGCGTAAGCTGGCGACCAATTAATACGGGTGTAGAGGCCGGGCGGTGCTGTAACAATATGTCGCGGGCTTTATTAAGCTGCCAATCACGTTTTTTAGACACAGGGTTATAGAAAGACACAACAAAATCACCTTCGCCAGCTTTTTCAATACGCTTTAAAATGGTTTCCCAAGGTGTGAGTAAATCTGACAAAGAAATAGTGCAAAAGTCATGTCCTAACATAGCACCCACGCGACTCGCACCGGCTTGCATGGCAGAAATTCCTGGAATAACTTCTAATTCTACAGCGAGCCATTCGGGGTGATTCTCTTTCCCCTCGAGCTGCATATCGAGTAATTCAAAGACTAAGGTCGCCATGGCATAAATGCCAATGTCGCCACTTGAAATAAGTGATGTGGTCCTGCCACTCGCTGCCAAATCTAGGGCTAAACGGGCCCGTCCAATTTCTTCACCTAAGGGCAAGTCATGGTGTTGTTTACCGTTGCAAACATCCCCCAAAATTTGTAAGTAAAGGCCGTATGCCACTAGGTCTGAACTGTCTGCGATGGCAGTGTGGGCGCGCGGCGCCATTAGCTGTGCATCACCAGGGCCAGTGCTAACAATAAATAGTTTGCTCATGCTGATCTCGTGCTCATTAAATAAAACTTAAGGTTAATCTTCTTCACCCACTGAACCCGCGCCCGGTGGAAACGCTCTGGCGATGGCACAGGTGGCTTTAGGTGTTTTTAACTTGGCTTGTATTAGCTCTGCAGCATTACCAGTGGCTTGCTGAGCCGACCAGAGTGCAGCAGACTCTGCAACGCCATAAACACCAACAGTGTCATAAACGTATTGAGAGGGGTTTATTAATAAATCATTGACGGCTGCCAAAGTTTGGGCAGAATAGGTTTGAAAACTCTTACCTAAACCTTGAGCTAGCTCAATAAGGCCTTGCTCATCGGCTTTAATATCAATGCTATTAATGCTCACGATATCATCAATAGTGAGCCCTTGTTGTGTCAAACATTGGTTCAAAAATTCTAATAAATGGGCATGGCTACAATGGCGCTCACAGCCCATGCCTATGGTATATACAGGTTGCAGGTATGGTTGAGCCGTAGTGACCGCTAAATGTGCCTCTAGCATGTGGCTAATTTGGCGTCCCCACTCGTTGGCACCGCCCTCATGCCCAGACAGCAATGGAATAACAAATTGGCCTTGCTCATCAAGCACCAGCACAGCTGGGTCTTGGTACTTATTTGTTAATACAGGTGCCAATGTACGCACAGCAATGCCCGTGGCACAGATCAAAATGAGGCGGTCAGCTTGAGAAAACGCAGCCTGAACCTGGGCCGCAAAGGGTTGTGGTTTTAGCTCAAAGGAAACTAGGCAATCTGGGTCATGATTCAATAGCATGGCCTTTAAACGTTCGCCAAGGCGCGCACCAGCATCGGTTAATGCAAAAATTCGGATCACCAATGACGCTCCTGCCTTAGCACTACGAACAATGAAAAGTATGGACCTGCTTGATTAGGTAATTGAGTTACATCGGTTAGAATTTCTTGGTTATCACGACCGATGTAGGCCAAATAGTTGGCATCTGCCATACGACCTGTTTTATCAAGTATGCCTAAGATACGCGGCCTAGCTCGGCCTGCCTTCATAATAACCACACTGTCATGGGTATTAAGGGCCAGTTCTAGCTGGGCGTCGGTGTGGCGTCCTGTCATGACAACAAAAGATTCTTGTAATAAGGATAGGGGCTGCTGCAGGGCAGACGCTGCACTGTTTACAGAAGAAATACCAGGCACTACAAGGCATTCGTGGGCATCACTTAAGCGTTCTAGTAGGTAACTAAATGAGCCAAAAAATAGGGGATCGCCTTCGCACAAAAACACGACAGATTTGCCTAGGTTTAGTTGTTCAATAATGTGCTTAGCACCTAAATCGTAGGCAGCATTAGCTGCAGTTCTATCGGTACTCATGGGCATAGGAATAGCGATTTCTTTGGGCAAATCGGCACGACCAAGAATACTAGTGTGAGCAATATTTCGAGCTTGTGAAGTGCCTCCAATGGCCTTACTGGTGGCACTATTAGGCACACCTTTAGCGCTCGCTAAATAACAAATTACATCGGCAGATTGAATGAGGTAATGGGCTTTTAAGGTAATTAGTAAAGCATCACCTGGGCCAACACCCACTCCATAAAATACGCCAGCTTGGGCTTCAAAGTTATGCATTAGGATGAAATCTCTAGGGCTTTATGCCAGCACACTAAGGTAACAGGCAGTGCGGGGCGCAGTAAATCTTGCCCGGCAATGGTGTCGTGTCGACTGATGGCCACTTGTAAATAATCAGCGGGCTGTTGCTCTATATGTAGGCTAAATTGCCTCAGTGCAGCCTTACTTGGCTCAGTCACAGCACTGGCTGCAAGGCGACCACCCGGTTTGAGAAGCTGCCAAGCCAGTTGCATTATGCGACCAAGTTCACCGCCACTGCCACCTATAAAGATCTTGTCTGGAAATGGTAGTTCTTTGAGGCAATCTGGGGCTCTACCTTGGATAACACTTAAGTTAGCGCTTACGCCAAAAGCTTCTTTGTTAGCTTCCAAGCAGGCGATGCGCTGGTCGTGATGTTCGATCGCATATACTTGGCCTTGGGGATTCCATAGGGCCCATTCAATCGTGACTCCACCGCATCCCGCACCGATATCCCAAGCGATATCTTGGGGAGCAGGTTGCAGTAAACTTAGAATATTAAGCCGCACTTCACGTTTGGTGAGCAAGCCTTTGCCTGACTCGCCATCGGTCACAAAATGGGCATCTTCTATGCCGGGAAAATTTGGCATGACATGACCTATGCCTAGGGTATGAACCACGCTCACGTGCAGTGACGCAAAGGGGGTTGAGTTGGTGGCTAGGTCTTGAGCTATAAATTGCTGTTGGTTTTGATCTTCGTAGCCTAATCGCTCGCATACATGTATCTTTGATAGGCCCAAATTAGCAGCCACTAAGACTTTTGCAATGGCTTGAGGATGGCTGTTTTGATCCGTAAGAATTAATAATGTGCGGTGGGGTTGTAAATGGCGCTTAAGGTGATTTAGTGGCCGCCCATGTAAACTGACGAGTTGGGCATCTTGTAAGGACAGTCCGGTTAATTCGCAAGCACCTTGTAAGCTCGACACGCCGCTAATACAGGTGACTTGATCGCCAAATTCAGATTGCAAGTATTTACCAATACCAAACAGCAGTGGATCACCAGAAGCAAGAATCACAACATGATCAAAACCCTTGATCTCATGAGCGATGTGTTTGAGCTTTGGTAAGCATAGACTGGCTGGCTGGGTGCGGCTTTGGTTTGCCACAACCTGCGCATGGGCCATACTTTCCAATTGTCTGGGTGAACCCATTATGCAATCGCAACTACCTAAGGCGCTTAGGGCTTTGGCATTAAGCAAAGGGGGCTGGCAGATGCCTAAACCAATAACTGTAATTTTGGTCATTAGTAGCGTTCATCCATATTGCAGCGCAACAAAGCGTTGACTACCGAGGCCGCAGCGGCACTACCACCTTGGCGTCCAAGTAGGGTAATACATTCAATACCCAAGCCTTGATGAAGGTCCCACAGTGCTTGTTTAGATTCAGCAGCGCCTACAAAACCAACGGGAATGCCTACAATTAATGCCGGTTTAGCTGCACCAGCTTTGAGCATTTCTAAGAGGCGAAATAGTGCCGTAGGGGCATTTCCAATGACCACCACGCTCGAACGCAGTTGATCTCCCCAAAGGTCTAACGCCGCCATAGACCGAGTTTCCCCACGCTGGTTAGCTATAGCTGCCGTAGTCTCATGATTGAGGTAGCATAGGGGAGAATTTTGAATCATGCGTTTGGTAATGCCTTGTTTGACCATTTCTACATCACATAATATGGCTTGGTGTTTGGCCAGAGCCTCACGCCCAGCAACACAGGCATTGGCACTTATACGCATGTGCTGTGCAACAAGGGGGTCGCCTACGCTATGAACAACACGCATCACCACTTGTTGGGCATCGTCACTGAGGCCTGATAAGTCTGTTAATAAACGAATTTGGCGAAAGCTGTCTTGCTCTATAGCAGAGGGATTGGGCTGGTATTCAAAGCTCATATCATTATCACCTAGTGCTTCTGATCATGGCTATGGGATTGGGTATGGTGGTTGCCTTTATTGAGAGATGTCATGGGTGTGCGACTCCACGCTTGTAAACGCTCTATAAGTCCATCAAATTGTTGTTCTACAGGTCCAATAAAATGTGGCCGCTGCAACATAAATATGGGCACTTTAAGGCTTCGAGCGGCTGTTAGCTTTGCTTCGGTGGAACTGCCACCACTATTTTTACTCGCGATGGCTTGAATACTGTGACGTTTTAATAAGGCTAATTCAGCGGCTTCAGCAAAAGGGCCGATGGCTTTAATCCAAGTAACATTAGGGGGTAACTCATGTTTGGGTTGCACAGCAGTACGTAACCAAATGCGTTGCTTTGCATTTAATAGCGCCATCTCTGTAGGGCTAATTTGCCCTATCGTTAATAACGTGCGTTGGTAACTTGAAAGGGCACTTAAAAGCGCTGCAGTGGTGCCAAATAAGCGCCAATCATCTCCCGTTTGTGGTTGCCATTGAGGTCTTAAAAAACGCCAGTAATTTAGCCCTAACTCATGACAGGTTTGCTCTGCATGTTGGCCCATAGTGACACTGAATGGATGGGTCATATTAACGATGCCATCTATGTTTTGTTGTTTGCAATAGGCGCTTAAACCGCCAAACTGAGTAAACCCGCCACTCACTACTGTGGCTGGAACCTGAGGCTGACGAACCAATCCAGCCACACTATAAATTAATTCTAAACAGGGCTGGGTTTGGTGCAGAGCGATAGCCAAATGGCGAGCATCTGCAGTACCCCCTAAGATCAGCAATCTCATGAGGCCACTCCCGCCGCGCGACCAAGTAATTCACCTTGCCTATTGACGGCGAATATTTCCAGCTGCACTGAATTAGGCACGGTTGTCAGGGCAAATGTTAACGCATCTTGGCAAACAGCCGCAGCTAAATCAATGTCTTGCTGCTGGCACAGCCCCAAGGCCTCAAGACTTGTATTACATGCTTTAATAGCCGTCACTAGGTCGTTATCAGCACCCAATCTTTGGGCCGTATAGGCCAGCTTCGGTAAATTAATGGAGGACTTGCCACTGTGCAAGTCTAAATGGCCATCGGCTAGTTTACTAATTTTTCCAAAACCACCACAAATCGTTAAACGCTTCACAGGAGACTTTTTTAAATGTTTAAGCACTGCACCTGCAAAGTCGCCCATTTCAATGAGTTGCATGTCGTCTAGGGCGTAATACTCACCAATAAAGGCTTCACTTGCATTGCCTGTAGCTGCAGCTACATGGGCATAATTGTTGGCGACAGCAACATCTAGGCCTTGATGGATGGATGCAATCCAAGCACTGCATGAGAATGGACGCACGATGCCACTGGTGCCTAAAATTGATAATCCATCCACAATACCCAAGCGGCCATTCATGGTTTTCTTGGCAATCTCAGCGCCATTAACTACCCCAATTGTGACTTTAAAACCACCTGTGTATTGGTAAAGCTGTGCCAAATGAGTGAGGTGTTCACTCATCATTTGTCGAGGTACGGGATTAATAGCCGCTTGGCCCACTTCAAGCAGCAATCCAGAGCGGGTGATGGTGCCCACCCCAGCACCCGCACAAAACTTAATGCCTAATTCAGAAACTAGGCTTACGGTCACCCAAATGGTCGCACCATGGGTTGCGTCTGGGTCATCACCCGCATCTTTAATCGTCTCAGCATAGGCCGTGGTCGGTCCACGGTGTTCCACTAGCTTAAGCTCTAGATCAACGTGTTTACTCGCACCTTTAGGTTTAGGTAAAGTGACGCTGGCACTGGTTTTGTGAATGTTTCCTAGTAATAAATGAGCCCCAGCTAGACAACAGGCCGTGGCGCAAGTTCCGGTGGTTAAACCGGTACGCAAAGGCTGCTTTTTTTCGCTGGATTCAGGCCACATAGTTCAGATTGATCCTATTGCTGCGCTGCTATGAGTGGTTTGTAGTGGCTTGGTAAATAACTGAGCCACAGCTTGTGGGTTGGAAGGAAAGAACAAATGTAAATAACTGGCTGTCAAACCTTGTTGGCGATAGATGGCCTCTCCAGGAGCAGGATGACGCTGGCGCTGACCATGGGCAATGGGCGCAGGGGTGTTTTGGCTGCGAGAACGATGGTGTGCATGGGCACGCACTTCACCTTCTGGCAGCATAGCCGCTTGCATGCCTTGGCAACCCCGTTTACCACGCATCGCACCTTGGCCTGCTAAAATGCCCACCATGGGGTAGGTCGTATCATCAAGATCAGTTAGCTTTTCCAAACAATATAGAAAACCGCCACATTCAGCTAAAATTGGTTTTTGAAGGGCATTAAATCTACGAATGTCCTTTAGCATACTGCTATTCCCAGCTAATTTTTTGGCATGCAGTTCAGGGTATCCGCCAGCAAACCATAAGGCATCAACGTCAGGCAAGTGCTGATCATTAAGGGGTGAAAAATAACTTAATTTAGCCCCCATCGCCTCTAATAAACGGGTGTTGGCGCTGTATATAAAACTAAAGGCAGCATCACGGGCGATGCCAATGGTGGTGCCTTGCAAAAGCTTTTGCGGTGCAGCAATGTCTTGGCTGGTAAAAGCCACGGGTTTGGGTAAGTCACAAATGGCTTGTCCACCCAACCATGCTTTGCCCAGGTTGAAACGGTGTTCTAGTTCTTCACGCACTTCGTGAGCTTGCACTAAACCTAAGTGACGCTCTGGTAAAGACACCTCTGGATCTCTGGCGAGATTAGCGAGCAAAGGCATACGACCTGCAAGAGCATCGTCAATAAGTTGGGCATGTCGTTGGGTGCCACAATTGTTGGCTATGAGTCCACAAAACTCAACATCATCACGAAAACTGGCTAAACCTAGGGCTACGGCTGCCGCAGTTTGTGCCATGCCCTTCACGTCAATTACTAAGGCGATGGGAATGTTAAATGTGGCGGCTAGATCTGCACTGGAGGGTTCACCATCAAACACACCCATGGCTCCTTCTACTAGAATTAGATCAGACTGCTGAGCGGCCAAATAGAATTGATGCCGACAATACTCTGGCCCTGCCATCCATAAGTCTAACTGTGTCACAGGTTGACCTGATGCTTGTTCTAGAATTTGTGGGTCTAGGTAATCGGGCCCCATTTTAAATACCCTCACCTTGCGGCCAAGGTCACGGTGATAGCGCGCTAGGGCTGCAGTAATGGTTGTTTTGCCTTGGCCAGACGCAGGCGCTGCTAAAAATAAAGCAGGGCAATAGGCTATGGCATTTGCTTGATCCGAGTGTGGGGTCTTAGAGGTCATTAAAATTCAATACCAGCTTGGGCCTTAACGCCAATTCGAAAGGCATGGCCATCATCTTTTACTGTACTAATCGTGTCTGCATATTCAACTAACGCCTCCGGCATCACCCGGCCTGTAATAATGACAGTTTGGTCATGTGGGCGTCTAGCCAAGGCTTCTAAAACAGGTTCTAGTGGCAGGTAGTTGTACTTAAATACATAGGCCATTTCATCAAGCACCAACAGGTCGATGCTAGGGTCTTGTAATAAACCTCGGGTGATCTCCCATGCTTGTTCTGCAGCGGCGATATCGTTGGCTTTATCTTGGGTTTCCCAAGTAAAACCATGGCCCATCACATGCCAGTCTAAGCCAGGATAATCCTTAAAAAATTTGTACTCTCCGGTTTCAACGCGGCCTTTTACAAATTGAACGACAGCCGCTTTCTTACCGTGCCCTAAACTACGCATCATGGTGCCAAAGGCTGAGCTACTTTTACCCTTGCCGTTGCCACGCAACAAAATGGTTACACCACGTTCTTCTGTGGCTTTGGCAATACGAGCGTCAATGACCGCTTTTTTAGCACTCATACGTTGTTCATGGGTTTTACTCATTAAACTAGCCTCGCTTGGGATAAGGTTAAATATTGTGCTTTTAAAAGGTGCGCAATGTGTTGGCCCCGGCCTCGTTTCACTGGACCTTGTTCCGTATCAACAAGAATGGATTGGCCTAATAACTGGATACCTGATAATTCCTGCTGCACCCGTCCGTCAGTAATAATGGTATTGATAATACGAATTCCTGGACTGCGTCGAAGCAGCCTAGTTGCAAAGGCACTGGCGGACTCAAGGGCTTGTCTTAATGGTGTACCGCCACCCACATCGATGCCATTAAGTAAAGGTGTCATGGCTTTAGGTGCGCGACCTTGAGTGTATAGTTCACAGACTTGGTCGTTACCAAAACCCAACAACACCAGTTGTTGACGAGCCCTATAGGCATGTTGTGCGATGCCTGCAACTAAGCCTTTGGCCTGACTCTGACTATTACCAAGCAAGGTTGATGCGGACGTATCAAGTAGCACTAGGTGCATCACAGGATCAGCACCACGCTGGCGGCGAAAACGCAGGTGGATGCCAGAGTCTTTGTGACGGCTGGCAATCAAACTCGAAAACCAATTAATGTGCTTTGAGAATGGTTTATTTGGCCTACCATGGCCTTGGCCGTGCAAACCTCTGCTGGCCGCCGCTGGGATAGATGAAGACGTTCTAGGGGAGTCACCATCAGACTCCATTTGCCGCAGTGGGCCAGTGGGCTGCTTGGTAGGCACCATTTGTCCCCAGTCTTGCTCAGTGCTCTGGCCTTGAAAGTCTACTTTGCTATCCTTAGGGCGCTCAAAGGGTGGTGGGCTTTGTGGCGGTTGTGGGTTAGGTGGATTGGGTGCGTTAAGGTCGTTACGACGATGCATTAAGACCAGTTCTTCAACCGCATCAATATCTTCAAGGCTCACAGTATTGGTTTGTTGGAGTGCCGCATGAGCTTGTGCAGCACGCAGCCAAACTAAATCACCACGCACTCCATCTACTTGCGCAGCGACGCAGCGTTGGGCGATTTGTAAACGCATATCGTCGCTAGCATTGATGCTTTTGAGCCGTATTTGAGCTTGTTCTATGTTAGCTCGCAAAGCTTGTTGTGGCTTCGCATAAGTGGCCAAAAATTGGGCAGGATTGGCATCAAAGTCTTGACGACGGCGCACAATTTCCATGCGTTCATGGACGCTATAGGTGTTCTCAAGGGCCACGCCAAAACCAAAACGGTCAAGTAACTGGGGGCGTAATTCGCCTTCATCTGGGTTCATGGTGCCCATTAAGGTAAATTCAGCTTCATGCTGGTGGCTAATACCATCCCGCTCAATATGATTAACACCACTGGCTGCAGCGTCAAGTAATAAGTCGACCAAGGCATCAGGTAATAGATTCACTTCATCAACGTAAAGTAAGCCTCTATGGGCCTTGCTCAAGAGCCCTGGTGCAAATTGCACGTGTTGCTCGCCCAGTACTTTTTGTAGGTCTAAAGACCCAGTGACCATCTCTTCACTGGCACCGAGGGGCAGGGTCACTAATTGATTGAGGTTAGCAATATTGAGGTCTGCCAAACTGCGGGCCAAGGTAGATTTGGCACTACCACGGGGGCCACTTACCAGCACGCCACCAATTGCAGGGTCTATAGCCAGCAAGGTTAGAGCAAGCTTAACGTGAGTTTGGCCAACGACGGCAGTAAAAGGAAAGTTGAGTTCGAGCATAGCCATATCCATCGCACCCACCGTACGATTTATGTGAAACCTAAGATATAACCTAGGTTTCTGATTTCATTTTGAGGGGCTGGTATCGGACTAAATCGCCTATGGATTCACCGTTGCGGGGGCAGTGTTGGCTCAAGACCGGTTTGCCGTAATCTCGTCCACGCTTCCCATTTAACTGCCTGTTCGCCAAGCAGAACCACTCATTACTACCTATTGTAGGCTTATATGGTGAAGAATAATACGTTTATAGAGCGACTAATGGTTTGGGTGCGGCCTAGGCATATTCAATATCGCCATAGGGCTGATTTGTTGCTTAAACAATGCATATCAAGCTGTTTGTGGCCTCCCAAATGGCTGCTTTAATGTGCCTTTATGAGCATTTTAGTCGGCAGTCACATTAATTGATTTTTTAAATCATGGACGCCTGGTTTGGTTAAGGGCTTGCTGACGTTGCCGGTTATCCCACCAATCCTTAGTTTGGTACCAAGCGCTCGCAGCGGGCATATACCAAGGGCTGCCATGATGATAGCTTCGGCTTTGCAGTGGGGTTTGTTCAAACACAGAATGTTGCTCCTGTGGATGTAACATTTTGAGAGCAGCTTTATGACCTAAATAAGGCGCCATAGCGACCCCATTCCCACAATAACCCAGAGCATGGAAAATGCCATTATTACTGCCGATATTGGGTAATTTACTAAAGCTGAAACCTGTAAAGCCAGTCCAACAGTGACTCATTTTGGTGTTTTTCAGGCTGGGGAATATTTCTATTAATTTTGATTGTAAAATGGGTAATGATTGTGCTGGCGTGATGGCATGCAAAGCGGCGCGTGCTCCCAGCATAATGCGTTTGCCGCAGGGTGTTGGGCGGTAGTAACAAAAGCGCTGGCGGGTCTCAACCATACAATGCCCACCAGGCAATAAAGCTTGCACCTGATCTTTGCCTAACTCTTCGGTCACAATAATGAAACTGGGCACAGGCAAAACTCTTCTGGCTAAAAACTTAGAGACCCTAGATTGGGTGTAGCCATTGGTTGCCATAAGCACTTGCTCACAATCAATAAATTGGTTTTTAGTGGTAATGCAAAAGCCACTTCCTCGAGGCTTAACTGAATGCGCTGGCTGATCTCCAAAGACCTTTACTCCTGCGTCTAAGGCAAGCTGTAATAAACCATAATGGAGTTTTCTAGGCTGCACACAAGCATGGCCTTCATACAGTAAGCCACCAAAATATAATGGCGTGTTGATGTGCTCAGTCATGGCATTGGGCTTGATCATGCGTGCAGCAAATGGCTCAATCTTTTGTAAACTGCGATTGGCTTGGGCCATGGCAGAATAGTCTTGTGGTGTCCATGCAGTGCGTAAACGACCAGAGGCTTGTAAATCACAATTTATTTTGTGATCAATAATCAAGCTTTTGGTGAAATCTAAAGAGCCATTGGCCTCGCAATGTAGCTGTGCAGCAATGTCTGAACCGTAATGTTTTTTGGCATCAGCCACAGACACTTTGTGACCTGAACCCAGCATGCCACCATTGCGAGTACTGGCTCCAAAGCCTATGGCTTGGCTATCTAATACAACCACGTCACGACCCGCTTGGGCTAGAGTTAAGGCGGCACTTAAACCCGTAAAGCCTGCCCCTACAACAACACAATCCGCTTTGGTTGGCGGCACTTCAGTGTTACGATATTGGGGCTGATTTTGCCACCAGTAAGGTGTAAATTGAGTCATGATTAGCTAATTATTTTTTTATTGAGTCTTCACCATGCAACAACTTTATCCAGAACTCAAACCTTATCGAGAATTCTTTTTACCTGTGACCCACGGGCACAGCCTTTATGTTGAGCTATGTGGCAACCCTCAGGGTATGCCTGTGGTTGTCATACATGGGGGTCCAGGCGGAGGTTGCGGGCCTTCATCGCGGCGCTTTTTTGACCCCCATGACTATCATATTATTTTACTTGACCAACGTGGGGCTGGGCGCTCATTACCCCATGCTAGTTTAGAGGCTAATACCACCCAGCATTTAATTGAAGACTTTGAATTACTGCGTTGTGAATTAGGTATTTCTAAATGGCTTTTATTTGGTGGCTCTTGGGGAGCTACATTAGCTTTAGCCTATGCTCAGGCGCACCCAAATCGTGTTCTAGGACTTATCCTTCGGGGTGTTTTTTTGGGCCGCCAAAAAGATGTGGATTGGATATACGAAGCCGGTGGTGCCAGTCGCATGTTTGCAGATTATTGGCAAGTATTTCAAAAACCATTAATCAACACAGATGCTGAAGCTACTGGCGAAATGGTTAACACCTATCATAAATTATTATGTGGCGCTGATGAATTAAAACGCTTTGCTGCTGCAAAGGCTTGGGCGGCATGGGAAGGAAGTATTGCCACATTAAACCCTAGACCCCACCTTGGAGACGATTTTTCTGACGGTCATTTTGCCTTAGCTTTAGCTCGAATTGAATGTCATTACTTTGTCAATCAATGCTTTTTTGAGCCTAATCAATTATTAAAAAATATGCATAAAATCAGTCATTTACCCGGTATCATTGTGCATGGTCGTTACGATATGATTTGTCCAGCAGAGCAGGCGTTTGAAGTGCATGCACTGTGGCAAGCATGCCAATTGCACATTGTGCGTGATGCAGGCCATGCGCAGCAAGAACCGGGCATCGTCGATAACCTAATCAAAGCCACTAGAGAGTTTGCAATTAAACTTGCATAGTAAATTATATGCTTCTTACACGGCACTTGGTGTGACCTCAATTAGAGGTAGACCCAGTTAAGTGTTGAACAGGATGAGAGCAAGATGGCGAAAATGGTAAAAAAGGGCGACTTGCCGCAAAAAATTTGTCAGACATGCAACAAGCCATATGCGTGGCGAAAAAAATGGGCGCGTGATTGGGCGAACATTCGCTATTGCTCACAACGTTGTAAATCTGAAGCCAAATTAGATATTTAACACTAGAGTAATGAGTGGTTTCAAGGCACTCGTGAATGTGCACTCAAGCATGCTTAGGCAGGCAAATTAAAAAAGGCCCCACCATGAAAAACACCCCCCAGCACGCACCCCCATTGGATGCCCAACAACGCTTAGATATAGAGCCGGTGGTTTGCTATCCCAATGACACTCTGCCTCCCTATGACAAGCCCTTTTATAACAATCTGCAACAGAGTATGCAGTTGGTTGATAGCATCACCATCCCTGCTAGAGATGCGCGCAGTTTTGTGGTGCCTGCAGGCCATGTGTTTCGTATCATTAGTGTAGAAGGCCCCCAAGTAGGCGACTTAAACTTGTGGCACAAAGACAACCTTAAGGAGCGTTTTTTTAGTGGCAAAACCCGTGCATTGCACGGCACACATGTCAGTACTGGTGATCGCTTGTGGAGCAATCTGCCTTATTTAAGACCGATGGCCACGGTCATAGATGATACCCTCGATTGGTATGGCTGGGACCAGTTTGGTGGCAGTGTGCATGACGTCATCGGCACCCGTTGTGACCCCTACACCAATCAAGCCCTGGGACAAGATGAATACCACTATTGTTGTCACTCTAACCTTACACGGGCCATGTTAGATCATACCCAACTCGATTTAGATGACGTAGAACCTATGGTGCACGATGTATTAAATGTGTTTATGTGCACCGGGTTTAGCCATGACACCCATCAATATTTTATGAAAGCCAGTCCGGTAAGACCAGGGGATCACTTAACACTATTTGCTGAAATTGACTTGCTAGGTGCCCTATCTGCTTGCCCAGGGGGGGATTGCAGTAGTGAACATTCTAGTGATACTTCCAAGTGTTATCCCCTTAAGGTCGATATATATAAACCTCTACGAAAAGCTTTAGTGGGCTGGTCAAGTCCGAATACCAATGGCTATAGCCGCCGTCATGGAGTAGATCAAACATCATGAAAGCCCTCATGCAGCGTGTTACTCAAGCCAAGGTAGAAGTTAACGGCGAATGTATAGGCCAAATCGATCATGGCATACTGTTGCTTTTGGGGGTGGATAAGGACGATAACTTTGCCAAAGCCGATCAGTTGTTGCATAAAGTGCTGCACTATCGCTTTTTTAGTGATGAGCTTGGAAAAATGAATAACAATGTACAACAAGTGGCTGGCAGTCTTTTAGTTATTAGTCAATTTACCTTGGTCGCCGACACCAAAAAGGGCTTAAGGCCAGGCTTTTCGAGTGCGGCACCGCCCGCCCTTGGTGAACAAATATACGATTACTTTGTTGCTCAAGCCGAGCAATCAATTACTCTGGCTACGGGGCAATTTGGTGCCGATATGCAGGTCAGTCTCACTAATGATGGGCCAGTCACCTTTATGCTGGAAGTCTAAGTATCGCCCACCAATTTGTTAACACTTAAAATGAAGAGCCCATCTGTGTCCCAATTGAAGCGCTAAAGCCATGACTTCGTATTGAATGCTCTACCGCTTATAAAAAGAGCACGCACAAAGCCTTAAAATAAAGCATTATTAAGTACCACAAAAGGTCTGTTTCACCATTTCATCAGGTGTTGGGGCTAGGGCATAAGTGATTAATTCTAGTTGGTAATCATAAGGTGCTTGTAAGATTTTGAGTAACGCATAAAAGGGCTCATAGTCACCTTGGTCTTCTGCCGCTCTTATGGCCAGCTCTACTTGATGGTTGCGAGCAATATATGCTGGATTAGCCCGCTTCATTTGTTGATAACGCTCTGCTTGGCTTTGTGGGTCTTGGGTTAGGCGCTGCTGCCATTGACGTTGCCACACCACGAATGCTTGGGGGGCAATAAATGCGGCTCCAAGGGCTACATGCTCTGTTGGTGTGGCGATCTGGTCTACCAAATACCTAAAACCCAAAGTGAAATCTATTTTATGCTCAGCCATGATGGCGAATAGTTCTTCAGTGAGGGCTTGGTCCCCTTCTTGTGGCTGACTCATGCCCAGCTTGTTACTCATGACGGCCTGATAAGCGGCAACATAGTGCTTTACATAGTTGTCGAGTGCTTGTTGGGCGTCTGCTAAGGCTTGCTCACTGTCTGTGTGTAGCAATGGCAGAAGTGCTTGTGCTAGCCGTGTCAGGTTCCATTGACCAATACCAGGCTGCTGATTATAACGATAACGGCCTTGCCGATCGATGGAACTAAACACTTGGTCTGGGTCAAACTGATCCATAAATGCACAGGGACCATAGTCAACTGTGGCTCCACAAATAAGCATGTTGTCGGTATTCATTACGCCATGAATAAAGCCAAAACCTTGCCATTGAGCAATCAATTTAGCTTGGCGTTCTATGACCGCATTAAGTAATGATAAGTAGGGTTGAGGAGCATCAACCAAGTGGGAGAAATGGCGTTTAAGGCAGTAATCTGCAAGGGTTTTAACGCCTTCCTCATCCCCTTGCATCGCAAAATATTCAAAGCTACCCACACGAATATGACTGGGGGCAATACGCGTCAATACGGCGCCAGGTGCAGGGCTTTGGCGCATTACAGTTTCACCTGTAGCGATAGCGGCAAGGCTGCGGGTGGTAGGCACCTGTAAAGCAGCCATGGCCTCGCTTAAAAGGTACTCCCGTATAACGGGCCCTAAAGGTGAGCGACCATCGCCCCGTCTGGAATAGGGTGTAGGCCCAGAACCTTTCAGCTGTAGGTCAAAACGTTGTCCGTCTGGGGCTACTATTTCGCCTAATAAGTGCGCTCTGCCATCACCTAATTGAGGGTTAAATGAGCCAAATTGGTGGCCGGCATAAGCCTGTGCCATGGGCGCTGAGCCCATAGCCGTTTGGTTGCCAACAAGGACTTGCAAAGCCTCATCAGAGGTGAGCCATTGGAGATCAATGCCGAGTGCCTTGGCTAGTATTGGGTTACTGATAATGGGTGCTGCAAGGGTCACAGAAACGGGTTGTGTATAGCTGTAAAAACGTTCTGGCAAGCTTGCAAATGTAGTGTCAAATGTGGGGCTGGTGGCTGTCGCTGGGGTTGTCATGTTCTATACCTATAGGTTTTCTAATTTTGCATAGGCTAGGACTAGCCACTTACTGCCATCGTTTTCAAAGTTCACTTGCACTCTTGCTTGGGGGCCAGAACCCTCAGCATTAACCACGGTGCCTATGCCAAATAATGGGTGTCGCACGTTTTGTCCCAAAGCCACTACTGGGGTTTCAAGTTCTTGATGCCGCCCCCAGCGGTCATATTGTCTTGTGGGCGAGGGCCTTGCAGTGACTGGGCGGCTAATGCTGGATTTAAGACGCACTTCATTCATTAAGCCTTCAGGTATTTCCCCAATAAAGCGTGAGGGGCGGTTAAACGTATCTTGACCATGTAAACGGCGGCTTTCGGCATAGGTAATAAATAAACGTTGCATGGCGCGGGTGATGCCCACATAGCACAAACGGCGCTCTTCTTCTAAACGGTCACCTTCTTCCAAAGACATTTTGTGTGGAAATAAACCTTCCTCTACACCCCCTAAAAAGACCATTGGAAATTCCAGACCTTTAGCCGAGTGTAAAGTCATTAACTGTACACTGTCTTCTGACTCATCAGCTTGCTGCTCGCCTGCATCCAGTGCGGCTTGGTCGAGCATGGCTGCGAGCGGTGTTGTTGCGACTGGATCTAACTCTGAGTCGGGGTCATCACTCTCTTGGGCGGGATTCCAAGTGCTGGCAAATCCTTTGGCGGCACTAACCAACTCCATCAGGTTATCAATACGAGTTTGCGCCTTCTCACCTTTTTCTTTCAGGTGATGTTGAATGAGACCTGACTGTTGGATCACAAGGTCTACCATATCGTGTAATAGGGCTTCGCTGGTTTCTTCATCCAAACGATTAATGAGTTTAACGTAACTATCAATGGCGTTGTGAGCGCGCGTAGGTAGTTCGTTTTGAGTAATAATTTGCTGTGTGCTATCCCACATGGAGCAACCTTCAGCCCGAGCATTTTGCCGGATCTTAGCAACTGTGGCGGCTCCCACGCCTCGTGTGGGTACGTTAAACACGCGTTCCATGGCCGCATCGTCGTTACGATTTTTGATCAGCCTCAAGTAAGCTAGGGCGTTTCGAATTTCCAAACGATCATAAAATCGCTGGCCACCATAAATGCGATAAGGCATCTGAGCACGAATCAAGGCTTCTTCCAAGACTCGAGATTGGGCGTTGGAGCGATATAAAATGGCACATTCAGCGCGCATACCACCGTCTTTTTGCCACTGGTCAATTTGATCCACAATAAAGCGCGCTTCATCCATTTCATTAAATGCGGCGTATAAAGAAATGGGTTCGCCATCATTTCCATCAGTCCATAGGTTTTTACCAAGTCGACCGCTATTATTAGAAATCAACCCATTGGCGGCTTTAAGTATGGTGCCTGTAGAACGGTAGTTTTGTTCCAAGCGCACGGTAATGGCATTGCCAAAATCCCGTTCGAAGTGTTGAATATTTTCTATTTTTGCACCTCGCCATCCATAAATAGATTGGTCGTCATCTCCCACTGCCATGACCTTTGCAGCAGAGCCTGAGAGCACTCGCAACCATGCATATTGGATGGTGTTAGTATCTTGGAACTCATCTACCAAAAGGTGTTTAAAGCGGCCTTGGTAATGCGCTAGCAAGGCTCTATTATTAAGCCATAACTCATGGCAGCGCAGCAGTAGTTCACCAAAATCGACTAATCCAGCACGCTCACAAGCCTGATGGTATGCAGCATACACTTTGACCTGTGTATCGAGCTGAAAGTCACCCTGAGTTTCTATGTGCTGCGGACGCTTGCCTTCGTCTTTGCAGCCGTTGATAAAGTGTTGAAACTGGCGCACAGGCCACCGACTCTCGTCTAACTGCATCTCTTTACACAAGCGTTTTAGAATACTCAGCTGGTCATCACTGTCCAAAATTTGAAATTGTTGTTGTAATCCTGCTTCTTGCCAGTGGCGGCGCAGCAGTCGATGGGCCAAACCATGAAAGGTGCCTACCCATAATTGTGTCGTGTCCAAGCCCATTAGGTTTTCGATGCGGGCGCGCATTTCACGAGCTGCCTTATTAGTGAAGGTCACCGCCATAATAGACCAAGGAGAAATATTCTCAGCTTCAATTAACCATGCTATTCGGTGCACCAGCACGCGGGTCTTTCCACTACCAGCACCAGCCAAAATAAGCAGGTTTTCTTCAGGAGCCGCAACGGCCTCGCGCTGAGAGTCGTTGAGTTCGTCTAAAAGGCGAGAAACATCCATTATCGTGTCCATGTGGTGTGTGAGTGCGGGCCTAACTTTGGCCTAAATTAAATCTACGAAGAACAGGTCAACTGATCTGACCACAAGACATATGTCTAGTTGCGAGCCCAAGACTAAAAGCGTATGTTAATTCGCGCTAGGGTAAGTTTTAGGTTAAATCAGCGTTAATTTAACACCTATTGTAACCACAGATAAGGTAAATTTCATCGTTATGGGTGAGTTACTTTGTGATAGTCTAGCCTTATAAAAACAATACTGGAGATTACGGAAATGCAAAGACGTGAAATATTGAAGAAAGGCTTAGTTGGTTTAGGTGGAGTGGCAGCAGCTTCTACTATCGCCGCGCCTGCTATAGCTAAAGAACGTGTAGAAATCGCTATGGTAGCAACATGGGGTAGAGATTTCCCAGGTTTAGGTACAGGTGCTCAGCGTTTTGCTAAGCGTTTAAGTGACATGAGTGATGGTCGCATCCAAGTGACTTATTACGCTGCAGGCGAGCGTGTTAAGGCCTTTGACTCGTTCGATGAGGTGGCTTCTGGCAATGCTCAGATGTATCACGGTGCGGAATATTACTGGAAAGGTAAACACCCAGGCTGGGCTTACTTCACCTCAGTTCCTTTTGGCCTAACTTATACCGAGATGAACGCATGGATTCGCTTTGGTGGTGGTCAAGAATTATGGGATGAGTTGGGCGCAGACTACGGCCTGAAAGGCCTGATGTGTGGCAATACAGGCGTCCAAATGGGTGGCTGGTTCCGTAAAGAAATGAACAGCGTAGACGACTTCAAGGGTTTGAAGATGCGTATGCCAGGACTTGGCGGCGATGTACTGGCTAAGCTAGGTGGCTCTCCAGTGTCGTTACCTGGTGGTCAGATTTATGAAAACCTTATTTCAGGATCAATCGACGCCACTGAGTGGGTTGGACCTTGGAACGATGAAATAATGAAGTTCTACGAAGCGGCCAAGTTCTACTACTACCCAGGCATGCATGAGCCAGGTGCTATGTTAGCCTGTGGTATGAACAAGACCTGGTGGGATGGTTTGAGCAAGTCTGATCAAATGATGATTGAAGCCGCTTCTTCTATGGAAAACGACGTCATGATGTCAGAGTACAACTACAAGAACGGTGCCGCACTGAAGCGCTTGATCAATGACCAAGGGGTTAAGTTACGCCAGTTCAACGATGACATATACGATGGTTTTGCTGAAGCTTCTGAAGAAGTGTTCGCAGAAGTTCAAGAGCATAGTGATTTAGCTAATCGTATTCATCAGAGCTTTGCTACAGCGCGGGCCGACATCGGTGCATGGGCGGAAATTTCTGACCAAGCGTATCTACAACAACGTAACCGCGCTCTAGGCGGTTAATTGCTGTAACTAGGTATACCTACCCCAAATTAGTTGGGGGTAGGTTTACCCTATTTTCTACCCATCATTACTATTTTCTACGCTAGTGGTTTTAAGCATGCAACACTCGTCTAGCCTTTTGACGCCATTGAGTTCCTCTAACAGGTTACATAAGCCAGATTTGCTGCTGCGTAGTGTTGCTTTTACAGTGGTGTATGCCACAGTTATCTTTTTACTTAATAATTTTTTAAACTTCTGGGCACTATGGCCAGGCGCATTGAACACCTTAGGGGGTTTATCGCCTGCTGGGCCATACGCAGGTTTTGGATGGCTTCAGGTCTTGAGTTATGTGTCAGCGCCCATGCTGGCCGTGCTGCATGTGTCTAGGTTACAGTCTGAAAGCTATCAAGACCTTTCGAGTCGAGTCTCCAACTGGGCCGCTACCACGATTAAGGCTGCCTTTTGGATGGTATTATTGGTGGGTATGGTCGACATGCTTGTCTCCTTTATGCGCATCGAGTCTCTTTTGGCCCCCATCTTCGGCGACAGTATCACTTCACAATTAGGTAAGCCTCAATTTAGGGGTGCCTATGTGCACTTGCCCTTGATGCTGTTGTCCTGTTTTATTGCGATACGCAGCAAAGGGTTGGGCTTTATATGGCTTGCCTTACTGGTGGTTGTGGCTGAATTTTTGATTGTCATCACGCGTTTTGTTTTCTCTTATGAACAAGCCTTCATGGGTGACCTTGTGCGTTTTTGGTATGCGGCTTTGTTTTTATTTGCCTCAGCCAACACGTTACTGCTTGAAGGGCACATACGAGTCGATGTGGCTTATACCCATTTTAAGGCCCGCACTCAATCTTGGGTCAACATTTTTGGTGTGTGCTTACTAGGGTTGCCATTATGCTTTACTATCTTGACCCTCGGCATGTGGGATAGAACAAGTAGTATCAACAGTCCATTGTTGAGTGTAGAGGTTTCCCAAAGTGGCTATGGCATGTATGTGAAATACCTCATGGTGGGCTTCTTGGCTATTTTTGCTTTTTCGATGGTCATTCAATTTTCAAGTTATTTGCTCAAGCACTTCGGTGTGTTGCGTGGCGAAACAGCGACAACGACGGCTAACCCCTAGGACACTCGGTTATGGAACTTCTGTTTTTAGGCATTTTAGTCCTGCTAATGATCATCGCCCTTGTATCTGGCTTCCCCGTTGCATTCTCTTTACCGGGGTCTTCGATTATTGCCATTGGTTTAGCCGCTTTAGCGGGCTGGATGTTTGCTGATGACCCCAATGCCTACTTTCATGAAGGTGGCCCAGTTCAATGGCTGAGTGCGGGCGTGACAAACTTTAGAAGCCTATATTGGAATGTGGAACGGGACACACTTATTGCGATACCGTTATTTATTTTTATGGGCATTATGTTGCAACGTTCTAAAGTTGCGGAAGATTTGTTAGTGACAATGGCACAACTGTTTGGCCCTGTCCCCGGTGGCTTGGGTATCTCTGTGGTTATTGTTGGCGCATTACTAGCAGCCACTACGGGCATTGTGGGTGCAACTGTGATTGCCATGGGTATGATTTCTCTGCCCGCCATGTTGCGCAATAAATATTCTCATTCACTAGCAACGGGTACCATTTGCGCATCGGGGACCTTAGGCCAAATCATCCCCCCCTCGATCGTGCTTATTATTTTGGCTGACCAACTCAGTAGCGCTGCTGATCAAGCCAGTGCCATGCGCAAAACTGCTTATCGGGAGATTACGGGTGAGTTTTCTATGCCCTCAGTGCTTGATATTACCTCTGCTAGCGCGGGTGATATGTTTATGGGTGCTTTTGTGCCCGGCCTTTTATTGGTGGGTTTATACATATTGTATATCTTGTTCACAGCGATCATTCGCCCAAAAATGGCGCCACCTGTGGGTTATTTGGGTGCCTATGACCGCCAATTTTTAGTTAAAGTACTAATGGCACTGCTGCCGCCTTTGAGTTTAATTTTTGTGGTGCTGGGATCCATTTTGCTAGGCGTTGCAACAGTCAACCAAGCAGGCGCTGTCGGAGCTGTGGGAGCCATGTTGATGGCGGGTTATCGCCTGCACCATCGTGACGAAAGACGTTATTGGCCGGCATTTATGGCTATCGCCTCCATCATTATCTTAGGCATTATTGTTAATAACTTTGACCTTAATATTAAGAGCATCAACACAGATGAAGATCGCCTTGGTATTGCCCTTAGTTTAATGGCTTCGGCTACCTTGTTGATCGCCATAACTTGGAGTGGCTGGCGCGTCTTTAAAACCGGCACCACCTTGCATGAGGTGATGGGGGAAACAGCTAAAACCACCTCTATGGTATTTATTATACTCATTGGTGCGGCTATGTTGACCTCTGCATTTCGAGCCTTTGGTGGTGAAGAACTCGTTAAGCATATGCTCACAAGCTTGCCAGGTGGCTTTTGGGTGCAATTTTTTGTGGTGATGTTGGTCATCTTTATTTTAGGGTTCTTTCTAGACTTTATTGAAATTGCCGTAGTGGTGGTGCCTATAGTGGCGCCCATATTGTTAGCAGACCCGAGTGCTAATATTACTGCAGTTTGGTTAGGTGTAATGATTGGCTTGAATATTCAAACCTCATTCCTAACACCGCCCTTTGGCTTTGCCCTTTTCTACTTACGTGGTGTGGCAGATCAAGTGGTGAAGACGGTTTCCATATACAAGGGAGTTGTGCCCTTTATTGGTTTGCAGTTATTGGCTTTGGTGATTACAGGATTTCTTCCAAGTTTAGTGAATTACCTTCCTAACCGAACTTACCTTACTTCCGAATCTGCGCCACCCCCAATGAACCCTCGTATTCAGCCATGCCTAGAGGAGCAGGTGCTCACTTTGTACGCTAACCAAGAAACAAGTTTGGTGGCTGCCATTGATGCTATGGCGAGTGTAGATGCAAGCTACATGTCTTCTGCTGCAAACCAAGTATTGCAAGACAGCTTAGGCAAAGCCCGTGACACCTTTGTGAAAGTGGAAAATATTTATCAAGCTAAAGCTGAGCTCACAGCCTTTTCCAAAGGGTATGAAGCTTTGCATTATCAAGTGCGAGATATTCAGTTCAATGTTCGCAATAATAAACGCTTGGTCGTAGATGCTCAGTTGCAGTTGCGTCGGCTTGAAGATATTAGCTTAAATGATAATCGTCGTGCTGCTCTTGAGGCTAAGATTGATGAACTGGGGCGCTTCAATGAACTTTTGGAGGCGAGCATACCTCAAGAGTGGGCAACTCAGAGGCCTATGTTTGAGAAACTTAATAAAGCTGAAAAGCAGTCTCGTACTCAATATCGACGCAATGTGGATGAAGCCTACGAAGGTATTCAAGAGTTACGCTTATGGATTTCCCAAGCTCCAGAGCTAGCCCAGATGAAAAATGATGTGGCTGCGCTTGCGTTAAGCATAGATCAACTTGATGCCAAGTCAGCCATGGCTGCCATCAAGCTGCAAGAGCAACAATTGGGTGAGTTGGCGGGTGTCAGTAGTATTAAATCTAAACTCTCGAAAACACGCAGGGCTCTTAAGGGCAGTAAGTACGATCCAGAGAAGGCCAAGGGCTTGCATCACCAAGCCGTGCAAATGTTAGATGCGGAGATTGTTTGGCGTGAACGCGCTCTAACTGACTTAGCGCCAGCTTTAGTGAGTTACGACATGGCCATCAAAGAGAGCATTGGCTTGCGTCTGCAAGAGCGTATGAGTGATGACCTAGCTACGACCGTGTCAGCTTGTATGGCGACGCATAAAGACATCTCCCTGCAATTTTAATGATACGCAGTGGATTGAGCTAAAGGTGATGGGGTAGAATGTTAGCAATACCTTATTTTCTTGGTTCACCCCATGTCCATTGCTAACCATGACGTGTTTAAAATTATTGCCCAAGCTCACCCTCAGCTGCGTAAATCTGAGCGCAAGGTGGCCGACTATGTGCTCGAACATCGTGCAAAAATTGTGCAAATGCGTATTGTTGATCTGGCTGCAGCCGCGGCGGTAAGTGAACCCACCGTGGTGCGGTTTTGCCGAGCCCTAGACTTTGACGGATTTCAAGATTTTAAACTTAATTTAGCCCAGTTTATGGGTACTAATACGTCTTATCAACAATTCCGCCTAGATAGCCGAGATTCGGTGGAACAGTTTAAAGAAAAGATTTTTGATGCCACCATGGGCAACCTCATGCGGGTAAAGTCTGATTTAGATGCAGCTAACCTAGAACAGGCTATTATGGCCTTAGCTCGGTCTAAGCGAGTTGACTGTTATGGCTTTGGAGCGTCAGCGCCTATTTGCACTGACGCACAACATAAGTTCTTTCGCCTTAATATGTCGGCGGCGGCTTATGCAGACCCCCACTTACAGACGATGGCGGCTGTGACCTTAGAACCTGGTGATGTGGTGATTGCGGTATCACAAACAGGCCGCACTAAAGACTTGCTGCACAGTACGCAACTGGCCATGGATGCAGGAGCGACGGTGATTGCTCTGTGCCCAAGTAACACACCCTTGGCACAGCAGGTACAAATTCCCTTATACATCGACTTAGATGAAGATAAGGAACTCAACACCCTCATGTCGTCTCGAATTACCCAAATGGTTGTTATCGATGTGCTGGCTGTGGGAGTTACCATGCAACTGGGTGAAGAAACGATGGCCCATTTAAAAACGATTAAACGCTCCCTAAGGAATTTACGGGTGCCGGTGAAGCGCATTAAGTAGTCAAACTGCCCTTGCTCTATTACCCATAGTTTAGTTGTGGCGTTTGTTGTGTCACCCCTGCAAATGGACTCCGCCCTAACCATTGACTCATGGCTTTGGCTAACTGAGGGTTGCCCCTAATGACAAGTGAGCCCTGATTGACCTCATCCTCGAAATTGCTATAGCCCATGTGGATAGATGTTAAACCTCTGACCGAACTGGTGATAAGTAAGTCGGTGTCTAAACCTGGATCAACAATGCAGTAGTTTACATCGTTTTGGCTAATGACCATCCAATGGCGTCGTTTCTTACTCGAAAGCTCGGGGAAGTTGAACTCTAGGACACAGTTGTCTAAGCTAATTCCTTCAGGCTTTATTAAGCGGTGGATATCCCACATGAGAAGCAAAGCGTCCAGTTTATTAAGATTCACTTCACTATTAAACCAGCGCTTTCCCCAAGTTCCAAAAGACTCAATGATAGGAATAAGCTCGCGACCTGCAGCAGATAAATGATATTCCACTATGTTACCTTTTATGTGCTTTATTTGTACCACTCCATGGTCTGAAAGTTCGGTTAAACGTTTAGACAATAGCGACGGTGACATCAGTGGCACTCCGCGTCTAATTTGGTTAAACCGTGTGCTACCACACATCAGTTCACGCACCACTAGCGTAGTCCAGCGGGTGCAAAGTATTTCTGAAGTGATGGCGACAGGGCAAAACTGTCCGTAACTAAGACTCATAATAACCTTCCTTGCTTTGTTAATGACAAAAAATAGCGCTAATAAATAAGGGATTTATGTGACATTTTGTTTTATAAAAGAGCCTGGTGAAAAGGTTAAATACCCGTGGGTCACAATTTAATTGAGCTGGTTACATAACCATTGGTTATGTAACCACAATCTTGTTAACTTTAATGGCTCAACCGAGCTTAACTTTGGGTCAACTTTATTGAAGGTAAAAACTATGAAATTTGAAGGTAATGCGAGTTTACTGCAGCAAAAAATGGCAGCTAGTAGCGCTGGAGTGTCAAGGCGTTTAGCCGTGATGCGAGCCCTTAATCTTAATGTAGATGACGCCATATTAGATGTAGGCTGTGGGGCGGGTCATTTGTTAGAAGATATTGCACTTGCTGTGGGCACCAACGGTAACGTGGTGGGGCTTGACCCCAGTGAAACTCAATTAGTGGCAGCCAGGCAGCGCTGTGAACCTTTAAATAACGTTCAATTCTTATGTAGCATGGCTGACAAGATCAACTTGCCTGATGCTTCTTGTGATGGCATTGCCTCTATTCAAACCTTGGACTATATCGAAGATGTAGGTGCTACATTAGCAGAAGTGGGACGCTTGTTAAAACCCAGATCCAGCTTTGTTAATGTGTCCGTACTTTGGGATCACTTCAAATTTCATGGTGCTGATGAGGCCCTCAATGACCTCATACATGAGGCTTTTAAAGCCCACTGTTATCATCAAATGCTGCCACTCGAATTGTCTGGCCAGTTATCCAAGCAGGGCTTTGGTAATATCCGCACTGAGTCACTCGCTTTTGTCATAACCCAGCGTCACGAAAACTCGCCCGCAGCATACGCAGAACTGGTGTTGGCTAATTTTGCCTTGGGTCAGGGTGTGGAGGAAGACAAGGTAAGAGCATGGCAGTCTCAGCTAGCGCAAGCAGAAAGTGAGGGCCGATTTGGTTTCACGAGCTTTCCAGTACTAACCGTGGGTACCAAGCTATAAAGCCCTTGTTTGCAATAACTGAATTGGTATTTTCAAAGTGAATGTGCCTAATAGCTTTTGCAGAAAATAGACTAGTTATAAATGATCTCGAGCGCTATAGTTAAACACCGGTTTAAATATTCGTTATTATTTTTTAGGATGTCATGTTCCTGTAATGGAATCGGATATCAAAATGTTTGATACAGGGAGATTTTACTATGAACAAAGTTGCAATTGTAACGGGTGCATCACGTGGGCTAGGTCGAGGCATTGCCCTCACGTTGGCCAAAGAAGAAGGTTATATCGTTTATGCGACAGCGCGCAATAAAAAGGCGTTGGAGGATTTAGCTGCAGAAGCGACGATTGATAATGCCACAGGTGGTGTGATTCATGCCTGTGCCCTAGACCAAAAGGATGATGCTGCAGTAGAAGCTTTTGTTGGGCGGGTGGCGGCTGAACAAAAGACCATTAAGCTTCTGGTCAACAGTGCTTATAGTGGCTTAATCGCTATTGCCCCACACTTTGGTAAATCGTTTTGGGAACGCCCTTTGTCTGTCTATGACGAGGCTTTTGATGTTGGTGTTCGCAGTAGTTACGTCATGAGTAAATTTGTTGCACCACTCATGGTGGCGCAGCAACAGGGGTTGATTATTCAAACCTCTAGTACGGGCGCATTTCACTATGCGTTTGATGTTGCTTATGGCGCCGCTCACTCAGCAATGGATCGCCTGACGGCGGATATGGCACTGGAATTAAAGGATCATAAGGTGAACGCAATCACCCTTCATCCAGTGGGTGGGTGCCAGACAGAAGTCGTGTCATTCCCTGGTGGAGAGAGCGTAATTTATGTAGGTAGGGCGGTGGCCGCATTGGCAGAAAAAGCCACTGAAGCAGAGTTAACTCAAATGAGTGGCCAGGTGGTAATTACTGGAGAACTATCCGAAAAGTACAATTTTTCAGATGATAACGACCCTCAAGGAGAGGCTAAAAAAGCAAAAATTGAAGGGGCTAAGGGCCAACGCTCAATGATGGAACAGGTCCAGTTCCAGAACCAACAGCAACGAACTCTGGACGTTTATGACACTGATAATGGCCTACCATTTAAGTTCACTGACCTTAACAGTCCTATGTTTGGAGAAATGTTTTCTGGCGCTAAAGACTTCAGTTAGGTGAATCAATAGAAACTTGGTGGGGTGAGTTCAATCCTACCAAGCACTTGCTTAGCAATTGCTAGAGGCCACCTAATAGGCCCAATGTTAGCTGCTGATCCCAATTCATTTATATTGATCTTGTTGATGCATAGCTAACAAGGTCACCCTCCGCTGACATGGCCACCACTTGGTCGCACTAATGAAAATCACGAGAATTGATGTTTAGCTGGTCTAGTAGGTGGCTACAATCAATCAGTTTACCGGCAATAATGTGGATGACCTGGCTGTCTGGGTCGCGCTCTAAAATACCTTTTACTTTTAATATTTTGGCATTTAAATAGGCCTGCCTTTGGGCTCGCGCTGTGCCTTGCCAGACCACTAAATTAGTATTACCCGTTTCATCTTCTAGGGTAATAAAGGTCACTCCAGAGGCTGTGCCCGGTCTTTGCCGACCGGTGACTAACCCTGCTGCGGTCACTAAACTTTGGTGGGGTTTATGGGCCATTTGGCGTGTACTTATGCAGCCTTTTAGTAAACCTGCATGGCGTAATAGGGCAATGGGATGATGTTCTAAACTCAGGTTTAAGCTGGCGTAGTCTTCTGTTAATGCATTTAAGGCGACAGGTGCGGGCAGTTGTTCTGGGTGGGTCTCGTGTATTTCTCTTAGTAATGGCAGGTCTTGGTGGTTATCGAGCAATTGCCAACGGGCTTGATAACGGTGGCCACTGAAACAGGTGAGAGCGTTTGCACTTGCCAGTGACTCCAGTTGGCCTTTAGCCAAGTGCAATGCCTGCACCTGTGAAAGTCCTTGAAACCCTTGTGGGGGGCGCTGTGCTATTAACTCTTGTATAGGGCCTTGGCGTACACCTTTGACCTGACGTAAGCCCAAGCGTATGGCCAGTTCTGCTGTGTCAGTAGTTTCTAAACTGTGGTCCCATGCGCTGTGGTTAATGCACACGGGTAGTACTTGTACATCATGGCGGCGAGCGTCTTGCACTAATTGAGAAGCACTATAAAACCCCATGGGTTGGCTGTTAAGAATGGCGCAGTAAAAGGCTGCTGGGTAATGGTATTTAAGCCAAGCTGAGGCGTAGGTCAAAACGGCAAAGCTAGCAGCATGAGACTCGGGGAAGCCGTATTCACCAAAGCCTAAGATTTGTTGGTATAAACGCTCTGCAAAAGCCTTATCATAACCCCTTGTCACCATCCCCCCAACTAGCTTATGACGAAATTGATCTAGCTCGCCATGACGTTTCCAACTCGACATGGCTCGGCGCAAAGCATCGGCTTCACCGCCACTAAAACCAGCTGCTACCATGGCAAGCTTTATCACTTGTTCTTGAAAAATAGGTACCCCTAGGGTGCGCTCTAGTACCTGTCTCACTTCTGGTGATGGGTAGTCTATGCTTTCTTTACCCGCTCGGCGGCGCAAAAATGGATGCACCATATCCCCTTGAATAGGTCCTGGGCGCACAATGGCAATTTGAATCACAAGGTCATAAAAACAGGCGGGTTGTAAGCGTGGCAACATACTCATTTGGGCGCGTGACTCCACTTGGAAAACCCCCACACTGTCACCTTGTTGTAGCATGGCATACACCTTAGCATCATCATCCATACGAGTAATATCTGCCAAGCTAAGCTGACGCCCGTGGTGGTGTTGCACCATGTGTAATGCTCGGCGTATGGCGCTAAGCATGCCCAAGGCTAAAACATCGACCTTGAGTAAGGCAAGGCTGGCTAAATCGTCCTTGTCCCATTGAATGACGGTGCGCTCAGCCATAGAGGCATTTTCTATAGGCACTAGTTCGCTAAGGGGCCCTGCGCTAATAATAAAACCACCCACATGTTGTGACAGGTGACGGGGAAAGCCTTGCAAGGTTTCTACCAGCTGCAAGAAGCATCGGCCCACGTGACTTTGACCATCTAAACCTAAGCTTTGTAATTGCTCATGCCAACTAGTACTCGCGTCTTTGCGGTCTACATTTTTGATAAATAGTTCAAGTTGGGGCAGATTAATGCCCAGGGCTTTACCCACTTCACGTACGGCACTTTTAAAGCGATAAGTGATCACGGTGGCGGCTAAAGCCGCTCGGTGGCGACCATATTTTTGATAGATATACTGAATAATTTCTTCCCGCCTTTGGTGCTCAAAATCCACATCAATATCGGGTGGCTCAGCCCGTTCTTTAGAAATGAATCGCTCAAATAAAACCTGTATTTGACGGGGGTCAACGGCAGTAATTTCTAGACAATAGCACACCACAGAATTAGCAGAAGAGCCACGACCCTGATATAAGATGCGCTGGCTCTTAGCAAACTGAACAAGGTCATATACGGTTAAAAAAAAGTGTGCGTAACCTTCGGAGGCAATAAGGCTAAGCTCTTTATCTATAATGAGGGCAATGTCATGGGGCACCCCTGCGGGAAAACGAATGGCTTTCCCTTGCTCTACTAGGTAGTGCAAATAACTGTTGGCGTCATACCCACTAGGCACTAGTTCAGCAGGGTATTGGTAACTGAGTTCAGATAAACAAAAATCACATTGTCGGGCAATGGTGACACTGGCTTGTATCCATGAGGGTGGGTAAAGTTTAACGATTTTATCCAATGGCCGCAGGCTGTGTTCACGATTGGCTTGCAAGGCATAGCCACAGGCATAAACAGGCATTCCTAGGCGAATTGCTGTGAGGGTGTCGTGTAGCATTTGCCGATTGGGGTTATGCATAATGACCTGCCCAAGGGCCACTATGGGTAAATCATAGTGATCAGCCATGCTTTGGCAGTGGGTGTTTAGGCTCTGGTCTAAGGCACTTAGGCGCCGGTGGCAGCCTACCCATAAGCGTTGTTTATGTTGAGTGCTTAATGTTTTCCCTAACTCACTAATGCTATTTGGATGGGGGTTCCATATAAGTAAGCACTCACTAAGTGCTTTAAAGTCATGTTGATAAACTTGATACCGACCCTTTTCACACCGCTGCCTAGCAAGGCTAATGAGTTGGCATAACTGAGCATAGCCTTGGCGGTTTTTTGCCAGCACTACGATGCTTTCTTGGGCCTCGAGTTGATCGGGTTTAAGTAAAAACTCACTGCCAATAATGAGTTTAATATTGAGACCCTGTTCCTTTTTATACTGGTACGCTCTAACCACCCCAGCCACTGAACATTCGTCGGTGAGGGCCAGAGCTTTATAACCCAAAGTATGGGCTTGTTGGAGCAATTCTTGGGGGTGGGATGCCGCCCTTAAAAAGCTAAAATTACTTAAACAATGCAGCTCAGCATAGTCCACAACAGACGCAATATTCATGAGAAATACCCATGTAAAAACCATTCCTCTCTGGGGGTGCGAAATAGCCAACAGATCTGTCCCATGGGGTTGCGTGCAATAAAGTAGTCGCGGCAAATACTTACGTTATCCCACCAGCCACTTTGTATGCGTTCGGGGCCAGACAAGATACACCACTGATGATTAGGCTTATGTCCTAGAGCCTGCGGCAGGGCAAATAACAAACTAGGACGTAAGGCTATGGTGGCAGGTTGAGTTTGGTAATGGCTGTGAGGTGGGCCTTGGTAAAAACTGCGTTCAGGGCGATGGTCATCGCGTAAATACACTTGTTGGACTGCATGGTCTCCAAGCTTATTCTGTAAACGGCTAATCAGTTGCCCAGGGGTGAGTTTGCCTCCTGGGGGTTCAAACAACTGTGCTGCTAAAGGCGCCCATGGCATTTGTCCTTTGGTGTTAAGGCTAATGGCAATAATAGGGGCCTGTAGCTGCAATTGTTCTAACCTTAGCATGCACAAAGCTAACCAAGCTTCACCACGGTATTCGCCATCACTACAACCTATGTGTAGCCGCTCAGCGTTCTGTTCGCGATACTCTAAGCCCAAACTAAGTCCTGCTACTCTTAGTTGGCGTGGCCCTAAAAAAGCTTCTAGGTCATTTAATAAGCGCTTTAATGGAAAGCGTAAGGCCGTACTCTGCTCAATCTCATAGAGTAGTTCTAAGCGTTGGCGAAAGTGTTCAGGGGGCCGGTAAGCTGATCGCTCAGGCGCACTGTGGGTGTCTAGTTGTTGCAAATAGGTGACAAGGTTTTGGCCTAAACGCTGGCCTAGTGCTGACCTAGGTAGGGCTTGTGCTTGGCCTAGCGTGTTCAGTCCAAGGCGTTCCAGCTGTAGGGCCAGTTTATATTCTAGACCAGCGCCATGAATGGGTAATTGGCTGAGTAATTTTGTGGCTTGACGTTGGTCTTTTAATAGGCGGTCGTTACCTACACGAGCCAACACCTGTGCCGCTAAGGGGCTATGGGCACTGGCATAGTGGTAGTTTAAGCCACGTTCCTTGAGAGGCTGTTGTAACTGTTGCCAGTAGGCATCAAGGCCATTATATAAGCGCAGCATATCGCTTGTTTGCAACAGCAAACCTTGGGGTGGATCAAGGTACAAGGTGGCACTGGTTTGGTACAAGCGCTGGGCTAGCTGCAACAGTAACCGCTGTTCTTGTTTGGCGTCGTAGGCAATAACTTTAAGTTGAGCACATAAAAGGGCAGCTTGAGCTAAGCCTGTGCCTATTTTTATACCCCATTGGCGTGCTTCTGGGTTAGCCTGCAGCACTTTATTTTTATCTACTAAAACACAGGGTTGGTGATACGCCTGTTGGTTTAAAAGGCTATCAAGTTGTAGGCTGGGAAAATATAAATAAAGCCACTGCATGCATCAACGCAACTGTAATGGCAATGCCACAATATTGTTTATTGGAGCCTTGACTAAATGAGTAGGCCTATGAGATGGCACCGTTAAAGAGGGCCACAATGCATGCATATCTACCTGACATGGGTGTTGGGGCCACTGGCCTTGGTACTTATGAATTTGTAGGCGCAGCCCTGTAGCTAGTGGGGAGAGTGATAAACGTGCACTCACGGGTAAAGCACTGGTGCTAGGTTCGGCTTGAGAATTTAACCAAAATATGAGGGCTTGATTGTCTTTGGCTGAGACTTGTAAGCGTTTTGCTTGGGGTGCAGTGAGCTTAGGTGCCCATAAAATAAGATGGCTACAGCACCCACTATTAAGACTTTGCTCGGCACTCCACAGGGCTTGTTGAGGGTTTTGGCAGCGGATTAATAAAGTTTGGCTTAGATCAATGCCATGTTGTGCTAAAGCTTGGCCATTGAGTTCTGCGGGTGGATTAATCCATACTTGTAAACGTGACTGAGCTTGGGCTAGTAGAGGTAATAACAAGCGTAGTTCACCAATACCCATAGGACCACAGGCTAACTCCACTAATCCAGTTTGGGGCCAACCCCCTTGTAAGTGGGCATCTAAGTTGGGGTAAAAACTACTTTGACAGCGATGATCTGGGCTAGCCATTTGCCGAGCTCGCCAAATTAAACGTTCTTTTTCGAGTTGTAGGAGAACCATAATAAAACCAATAGTAAAACCAAAAATACTGTATATATATACAGTATTCTGACATATTTTTAGCTCAGGTCAAGGGAAAAAATGTTTAGCCCCTGCATAAACACAGTTGGGTTCTCATATCGCTTGAGTGGGGGCTGTTAAAAGGCCAAACACATTGCCAACATACAGCTTAAGGTAGGGTTATTTTTTACACCACTGATGACGTAACTACATGGCGTAGATGCCACCTGGTATTTCTTTTGGACAAGTCCAAAAGAAATACACGCTGCTGTAGTTTTGTAAGCCTTGACCGCCGCACCCCATGTTCGATTATCAAACGTGGGTTGGCGGGTCAGGCTTAAGTTACTGAGGTGGTGATAATAGCAATGTTTGAGTTCATATTGAACGGTCAACTATAGTGCTAAAGGATTCACCAAATAGGTTGTTCTGGTCACCAATGTGACAGGATAACCACTGCGTTTACCATGCTCCATAATTAGATCTGGATCAGAGGTATTGTAAATACAAAAGGATTTATTGGCAGTAATGTATGAGTGTTCCCACTCAATGTCTTTATTTTCTTTTTTCATGTCCTGCAACACTGAAATTGACATACGAGCTGCCATTTTCATTTCTTCATGGGTTGACGAACCGATTGCTGGAATATCTCGTTCAATAACGTATCTAGCCATTTTCATTTCTCCATTAATAAAGTGTTAATTAAGTACATTGAAATATTAGTATACCCCGACAAACTCAATTCAAACCAGTATAAAATCTGCACCATGAGAAACACTGAAAAGACATAAACTGTTCGGTATTAAATAACAATTACTCCTAAAATATCAATTAAACAGAGATGGACAATGCCATCATGGGCGCCTATTCAATCAACACCCTTTTTTGGAGCTACTTATGCCACTACAGGCAAGTCAAAATGTTTTTATTACCTGTGCTGTGACTGGGTCTGGCAGTTCTCAAGACCGCTCTCACCATGTGCCTCGTAGCCCTGAAGAAATTGCCAACAGTGCCATTGATGCGGCTAAGGCGGGTGCTGCCATAGTGCATTGTCATGTGCGTGATCCAGCAACGGGTGTGCCAAGTCGCCGCTTAGATTTATATAAAGAACTCACCGAACGTATTCGGGCTGCAGAAGTAGATGTGGTACTTAATCTTACTGCGGGTATGGGTGGCGATATCGTGTTTGGTGATGCAGAAAACCCATTACCTTTGCAGGCCTCAACAGATATGGTGGGGGCCAGTGAGCGGGTAGAACACATACGCCAGTGTCAGCCAGAAATATGCACGTTAGATTGTGGCACCATGAACTTTGCAGAAGCAGATTACGTGATGACTAACACCCCCGGCATGTTGCGGGCGATGGCAGAGAAGATGACTGCCATAGGTGCCCGTATTGAGATTGAAGCCTTTGATACGGGTCATTTATGGTTGGCTAAAAAATTGGTAGAAGAAGGACTAATTACTGAGCCAGTGATGGTGCAATTGTGTATGGGTATTCCTTGGGGTGCGCCAGATGATCTCAATACCTTTATGGCTATGGTTAACAATGTGCCTACAGACTGGGTCAGGTCGGCCTTTTCTATTGGTCGTAATCAAATGAATTACGTGGCCGCTACAGTATTGTCTGGGGGCCATATTCGGGTAGGCTTAGAAGATAATATTTGGTTACAAAAAGGGGTCTTGGCGACTAATGCGCAACTGGTTGAGCGGGCTGCAACCATCGCCACTAACATGGGCTCTACCTTAATGACACCAGCCCAGGTACGTGAACTGATTAAGGTAGAAAAAAGAGCGCCTTTAGCATGACCAATATTGTTAATAAACCCAATAAGCGCCAAAAAACGGCTGCTTGTATTGGTGGTGGTGTCATTGGTGGTGGCTGGGTAGCGCGGTTTTTGCTGCACGGTTGGGATGTTAATGTGTATGACCCCGCAACTGATGCGCAGCGCAAATTGGCTGGGGTACTCGACAATGCTCGTGAGGCCTTACCTCAGCTAGCCGATGTGACCATGCCCACAGAAGGCACGCTCACTTTCTGTGAGAGCCTTGAAACGGCCGTAACTAATGCCGATTGGATTCAAGAGAGTGTGCCAGAACGTTTAGACATTAAGCATAAGGTGTTTGCCCAAGTACAGGCAGCATGTGCAAAAGAGGCCATTATCGGTTCGTCGACCTCTGGCTTTAAGCCTTCGCAATTGCAAGAAAATGCCCTAAGGCCAGCTCAAATCATGGTGGCCCACCCATTTAATCCAGTGTACCTTTTACCCTTAGTAGAGCTTGTGCCTAGTCCAGCTAACAGCCCAAACATTATAGAGCAGGCCAAAGACCTGCTAACCAGTGTGGGTATGAAGCCGCTACATGTGCGTAAAGAAATTGATGCTCATATTGCTGATCGTTTTTTAGAAGCAGTATGGCGTGAAGGCTTGTGGATGATCAAAGATGGCATTGCCACAACCACAGAGATAGACGATGCCATTCGATATGGCTTTGGGTTGCGTTGGGCACAAATGGGTCTGTTTGAAACCTATCGCATAGCTGGTGGTGAGGCGGGTATGGCGCATTTTATTGCTCAGTTTGGACCTTGTTTAGAGTGGCCATGGACCAAGTTAATGGATGTGCCCGAACTCACGGATGAACTCATTGCTACCATTGCTCAGCAGTCTGATGAGCAATCGGGGCATCATTCTATTCGCGAGCTTGAGCGCATTCGTGATAAAAACCTTATTGGTATTATGCGTGTGCAAAAAGACAATAATTGGGGTGTGGGTGAATTATTAAATCAACATGATGAGCGCTTAAAACAGTTGGGCTAGATGAGTGCTTAAACTGGTATCATAGCCCTATATATCCGTTGTACTGGCTTATTTAATGACTCCTATTTTTCCTATTATCAGCTCTATTTTGCTGGTAATGCTATTAGGCTACGGCCTCTCTAAAAAACTGCTGACAGACTCTCTTTTTTGGCAAGGTATCTCCAAGCTATCCTACTGGGTACTATTTCCAGTGCTTATTGTGCACACGCTAGCTCATGCCACTATTGATACAGGCTTGCTCTTACCCTTGTTTACCCTCTTCACTGTGGCACTGATATTAATACTGATTTATTGCGTGCTAGTGGCTCGATTACTAGGTCAAGATGGGGTCTCGACCGCAGCCCTTACTCAAGGAGGCATACGCCACAATGGTTTTATTGGCTTGGCTGTTTTGGTGGATATATTTGGTTTGCCTGGGCAAGAATTGGGTGCTTTAATGATTGCGGTGCTGATGCCGTCTACCAATGTTTTGTCGGTACTTTCGGTCAGTTTGCTAGTGCGTAAAAACCAACCCCAAGAGCAATTCTTGTCTACTTTAATTATCAAAGAACTCTTGCATAACCCCATGCTTGTTGCTGTGGCTATTGGTCTTTTGCTTAATGTGCTCTCCATCTCTATACCCACTATACTGGATCAATCGATGGACCTTGTCAGTCGCGCAGCCCTACCTATACTGCTGCTTGGTGTGGGGGCTAGTTTGAAGATGAGTTCCTTAAGAGGGCGCTGGCCCACTTTGGCTGCGGCCCTTAGCGTCAAGTTGTTAGTTTTTCCAGCGCTGCTATTAGGTGGTGCATGGTGGTTTAATCTGAGTCCTTTAGTAACTGTGTGTTTGGTGGTGTTTGGAGCCTTACCAACGGCGGTATCGGCCTATCCATTTATTCAACAGATGGGTGGTAACGCTAAACTCATGGCTGATATTATTACTTTGCAAACTCTAGCCAGCTTGATAGGGTTAACGTTTTGGACCAGTTTGGCGATACACCTCACAGGCTTAATACTATGACTTTTTCAGTAGCTTACGACTTTATTCAAGGCTCTTCACCATTACTGGTGAGTATGCCCCACTCTGGCTTGCAACTCACCCCCACAGTCGCAGACACCTTAACGTCAGAGGCTCTGGCTTTGCCCGATACTGATTGGTATATTCCACAACTGTATGACTTTCTAGAAGCTATGGGAGTGGGCGTGATCAAGGCGAACTACTCACGTTATGTCATTGACCTTAATCGGCCAGAAGACAATAAACCACTCTATGCAGGTAAAACCATAGGCTTGTTTCCTCATATTCTGTTCAATGAAAAGTCTATGTTCAAACCCGGCACAGTCATAGATACCGACCATCAGCAGGCCTGTATCGAATACATTTGGCGCCCCTACCACCAACAATTGGCTACTGCATTGGCACGCATTAAACAAAAATTTGGCTATGCTATTTTATTCGATGCCCATTCCATTCGAGCACAAGTCCCCATGTTCTTTGAAGGGACCTTACCGGATTTCAATCTGGGCACTCATGATGGCAAGGCGTGTGCTGCCAAACTTCTACAAGCTGCGCAGCACGCAATCTCTGATATAAACTATACTCAAGTGAGTAATGGGCGTTTTAAGGGGGGCTATATTACTCGTAGCTATGGCCAGCCAAGTCACCATGTTCATGCTTTTCAGCTGGAGCTATCCCAAGCAACTTATATGCAAGATACGCCAGACTATGCCCTTGATGACAAAAAATGTGCCCAAGTTAAGCCTCAACTCAAGGCCTTAATTGAAGCCCTTGTCAGCTGCGATTTAACGCCCCAGTAAAAAGAGGTTTAGCTATGTATTTGAGTGAATCACAAGTGCAAGATTATGAGCGTGATGGTGCCATTGTTATAAAAGGTGTGTTTAAGGATTGGATTGATGGTCTCATCATGGGTTTTGATAAAGTGCTTGCTGATCCGAGTGAGCATGGCCGAGAAAATGTGGCTCAAGGTGACGGGGGGAGATTTTTTGAAGATTACTGTAACTGGCAGCGTATTGAAGAGTTTAAGCGTTGGATTGTTGAGTCGCCTGCCGCAGAAATTGCGGCCCAAGCCACACGTTCAAAACGCATCCAAGTATTTCATGAGCATATCTTACTGAAGGAACCAGGCACGGCTAAAGCCACGCCTTGGCATCAAGATATGCCTTATTATTGCGTTTCTGGCGAACAAACGGCGAGTTATTGGGTGCCCCTTGATGCCGTGACTAAAGCCAACAGCCTACAGGTCGTGTTAGGGTCTCACCGTTGGCCAAAGCTAGTTCGACCTACCCGTTGGTCGACCAATGAGCCCTGGTACCAAAGCGATTTAGATTATATGGATATGCCCGAAATTGATCGCAGGCAAAATATCTTGGTGCCAAAATTAGAGTTAGGTGATTGTGTGTTGTTTAACTTTAAAACGGTCCATGGCGCGCCAGGCAATTGGTTAACTAGCCGCCGGCGGGCTTTTTCTACCCGCTTCATAGGTGACGACGTGCGTTACATCAACCGAGGTGGGCCGACTTCACCACCGTTTGATGGGCTAGTACAAAAAGATGGTGATAAAATGCCACTCGATTGGTTTCCAGAGGTTTATTACAATGACAAATAATGCGATGGGAAGCTGCCTATGCGGCGCCGTTAAATATCACGTCACAGGGCCATTGCGTCCTGTGGTAGCTTGTCACTGTGGGCAATGTCAAAAGTCTAGTGGACACCATGTCGCTGCAACCTCCGCCAACAAAGACGACTTTGAACTGCTGCAAGAACAGTCTCTTAAATGGTTTTTTTCGTCCCCAGGAATCCGGCGTGGGTTCTGCTTTGAATGTGGTGGCAACTTATTTTGGGACAACACACAACTACCCAGTATTTCTATTTTTGCAGGCACCTTAGACCAACCCAGTGGATTGCAGTTGGTAGAGCATATTTATGTGGACGCCAAGTCTGACTATTATGAAATAACCGATGCTTTGCCACAGCGCCGCGGCTTTAGCATGACAGCAAGGATTAAATAATGGCTAATACATGCTCACATTGTGAGTTTAAAATTACTTCACGTAATCAGTTGTGTGAGGATTATAGGGACCCAGAAAAAGCATATGGCTGTCCCCAGTGTGGTACATTTTATATTTTGCCAAGCAGCAGTGGGCCTACATTCAAGCAGTGGCTGTGGTATTTAAGCTTGGGTTTTTTAGGGGGTTTAATCACGAGTTTAGTACAATTAAACGGTTATAGTCGATTGTGGTTTTGGGGCTATGTGCTGCTGGTTGCACTAGGTTTGTGTGTGGCTTATATCAAGTCAAAAGGGGTGACCCTAGAGGCTTCTGGATATCGGGTCACGCCCAGTGAGGACTGACTTTATTGTGCCTTTGTGTGTTCAACAGGTCACCACTATTTATGTAGACAAAGATATTGTCGTGGTGGATAAACCCAGTGGCCTATTATCTGTCCCTGGTAAAAACCCACTCAATAAAGACTGCTTAATTACACGCGTACAACAACAATATGCTGATGCGCAGATTGTTCACCGTTTAGATATGGATACTTCTGGTGTGATGGTGCTCGCCCGTGGTAAGGCGAACCTATCCGCTTTGAGTCGTCAGTTTCAGGAACGGCAAATCCAAAAGCATTATTTAGCTTGGGTTTATGGTGTGCTGCAAGAGGATGCTGGCGAAGTTAATCTGCCCTTACGTTGTGATTGGCCCAATCGACCTAAACAAATGGTTGACCACGAGCTAGGTAAGCCCTCATTAACCCGATTTGAAGTGTTATCACGTAAGCCTGAATTATTTCAGACAAGGGTGTTACTAAAACCAGTGACAGGGCGCTCACACCAACTGCGAGTGCACATGGCAGAATTGGGGCATCCCATCAGTGGTTGTGAGTTTTATGCTCATCCAATGGCACTAGCACAAGCCCAGCGGTTGCAGTTGCACGCATGGAAGTTAAGCCTTAGGCACCCTTCAACTGGAGCCATGCAGACGCACGCAGCCCCCACCATTTTTTAGTTTAAATATAGGTGTTGATAACAGCCCACAACTCATCTTCAGAAAATGGTTTGTGCACGTAATCAGTAATGCCGGCAGCCTGCCAGTGAGCTAATTCGGTCGCGGGGTCCCTCGCAGTCGAAGCAATGATAGGCACCTGAGCACTATTGTTTACGCCTAATGTACGTATCATTCGTGTTGCAGCTAGACCGTCTAAGTTAGGCATCATTAAGTCCATAATAATGATGTCATATTGATTACTCTTAACCCAACTGATGGCTTCTAAACCATCAGCAGCAAGGTCAATATTGACTTCACCAAAGGTGAGAAATTCATGAATGATCTCACGGTTGATGTCGTCATCTTCGACGACTAATATTTTAATAGAAGCCATGGTGTATTCTCTGTTTAGGTCATAAATATATGTACGTCCCTAAATTTTAACCAAAAATAACACGGTTGAAAAATTCGAGTGGGTTTGCATCAAATCCCCGCCAACTGCTTTACACTTTCCCAAACGTCTGCATCTAGTTCTACTGCATCAGGTAAGACTTTGTTGGCACCTGGAATTCGTGCCCCAGGTTGGCTGGTTACGGCTTCTGATATGGTGCTAAGCTTTTCCCAAAATAGGTCACCAGCGACATTAGTTGGGTCAATAATGATGTAGCATTGACCTAAGTCGTGAGGCTTGCCTTCACTCGCCTTTAGTGGATCAAGTTGGGTACTGGTGCTGCCACCCGTAAAAGCAGCAGCGAGAATTTCTGCCATTAAACCAAATCCATAGCCTTTATACCCCCCTGAAGACACTAAAGAGCCACCACTGAGCACTGCACTAGGGTCTTGAGTAGCTTGGCCTTCACTATCCACGCCCCAACCTAATGGAATTTTCTCACCGGCAGTGGCTGCCATATTAATTTTGCCAAGGGCAATAGCGCTGGTGGATTGATCAAACTGCATGGCTAGAGCACCCTTTCCATCTGGTACAGACATCGCAATAGGATTAGTACCAAGCACTGCCTTGGTTCCACCTGGAGGTGATACACAAGATTTTGCATTAGTCATACCAATAGCAATGTAACCCGCTCGAGCAATCTGTTCAGTGAAGTAACCCATCGAAGTGCAGGTGTGAGAATGGCAAATGGCTAAGGTAGCCACACCGTTAGTTTTGGCAGCCAACAAGGCCGTGTCCAAACCTCGGGAAAAGGCTGCTTGTGCAAAACCTAACTTGGCATCTACCACCACGCTGGCAGGTTTAGGTTGGTGCACTTCAGGTTCAACGTTACCGTTAACACGCCCTGTTATGAGTTGGCTGCAATAGCTCTGCAGGTAAAAGAGCCCACAAATCTTATTGTCATGGGCTTCTGCAACGCGCACTGCGTGGGCCACAGAATTGGCAATCCATGGTTTTGCACCGTGAGCTTCAAGGGCTTTTGCCGTGGTGGTTTGGATGGTATCTAAATCAACGCGAATAGTGGCCATGGGGGTTTTGACTGTAAAAATTATTAAGGCTCTAATTTTATGTTGCTTTACCCATATGGGTAAAGTAAAAATAACAAATCCGATACTTTTAAAGCATGGTTGTCAGGCTAATGAAGCAAATGCATGGTGTTGCAATCAGACCTTTTACGGCAGCAGATAGTGCGCAAGTGCAAACATTATTGAGCGATTCAAAAGTTGCGCTACTGGCTGGTAATATTCCGTATCCATATCCTGACCATGGTGCACAAGCTTGGATAGAGTCTCATGAGGAACGGCATCGATCTGGCTCTGCAATTATTAGAGCCATCACCCTCGTAAAAGGTGGAACATGTATTGGTGCCATAAGCATTGACCACATTTCTAGGGGTCTAAATGCCAGTGGTAATTTGGGTTATTGGGTGGGAATGCCCTATTGGAATCAGGGCTTCTGTGAGGCTGCGGGTCGGTTAATGTTAACCTTGGCTACTGAGGAATATGCGATGGGGCGTTTGGTTGCCGCACACCAGATTGATAATCCTGCTTCAGGGCGGGTGTTAGAAAAGTTAGGATTTAACGAATTAGAGCCTCAGCGAATGACTAATTTGTCAGGACAGTACTTGTTTCGTTGTTATGAAAAACAGCTTTTTTCAATCAAATAACCAAAACAGTAAATTCATTGGTAACTCTATTTGGCTAATCATTGCCTTACCACCATTGTTAAAAACTAAATCAATGTCACAAGGCTGTTTTTTTGGATCTAGTTGCAGGCATACCTATTGCTATGTTAATGTTATGTTATAACATAACATTAATTGATGAATTTAATGCAAGACATTAAATTAATGGCGATAACCGTGTTTAGTCTGATACCTCCATCGTCCAAGTTTATGGAATATGCGTAAAGTGCGAAGTAAGCAAGATCACAGCATGAAAAACGATAAAATTTTCTTACGTCCTCTTTTAATTGGAGTGGGCCCTAGGCTAGTTATTGCAACCATAATTGCTACTTTATTGTGGCTTGGTTTCGCTTGGGCCACAGCCAGTCTAGGCGCACTATGAATACGCTACTCAGCTTTCAAAACCTGACGCTTGGCTATGACCGACTACCTGCGGTGCAGCAACTGAGCACTGAGATTGCTAAGGGCAGCCTCACAGCTATCGTTGGTCCCAATGGTGCAGGTAAGTCCACTCTTCTTAAGGGGGTAATGGGTGCCTTGGCCCCTTTGGAAGGTCGAGTGTCTATCAATGGATTCAGCGAGTCTGATATTGCATACCTGCCACAACAATCCCAAATTGATTGGCACTTTCCAATTTCAGTGGTGGATCTAGTTGCTATGGGACTTTGGCGTGAAATGGGGGCATTTGGTAGGCTGGGCCGAACCAAGAGCGCTCGCGTCAAGGAAGCCATGGCTGTGGTGGGCCTGACTGGTTTTGAGAAGCGCTTGATTGGTTCCTTATCTGGTGGCCAAATGCAACGGGCTCTGTTTGCAAGGCTTCTACTGCAAGACTCCCAACTGGTTTTGCTGGATGAACCTTTTACCGCCATTGACTCTGCAACTATGGCAGATCTAGTCGCCGTCATTGATGGATGGCATAGGCAGGGCCGAACTGTGATGGCTGTTTTGCATGACTATCAAACCGTTAACACACACTTTCCACAAACACTGATGTTAGCCCGTGAGCTTGTGGCGCATGGTCCAACTGCAATGGTCTTGACAACGGACAACCAACTCCTTGCGAGTCGCATGTGTGAGGCCTGTGCTGAAACACCCCATGTCTGTGGGAAGGTCATCACATGATTTGGGAATTGGTGTTTGCACCCTTTGTAGAATTCGGATTTATGCGTCGCGCACTTCTAGGATGCGTGGCAGTTTCCTTTGGAGCAACCCCTGTGGGTGTATTTTTGATGCTTCGTCGTATGAGCCTCACTGGGGATGCAATGGCTCATGCGATTTTACCCGGTGCTGCCATTGGTTATTTGATCTCTGGCTTATCACTGAGTGCGATGACCATCGGTGGGTTGATCGCTGGGATGGTGGTTGCACTCACATCGGGCTTTGTCGCTCGTGTTACCGCCATAACTGAGGACGCAAGCTTAGCAGCATTTTACCTCATCTCCCTAGCCGTTGGTGTTTTGATTGTTTCAACTCGTGGAAGCAATGTAGACCTACTCCATGTTCTGTTCGGATCCGTCCTAGCCCTTGATGATGCTGCACTCATCCTGCTGTGTTCCTTCGCAACCTTATCGATCCTGACCCTAGCAGTACTGTTACGACCATTGGTATTGGAATGTGTTGATCCTCAGTTTTTGAGATCTGTTAGCCGATTAAGCGCAATCACACATTTTTTATTTTTAGCGTTAGTGGTGATCAATCTAGTTGCAGGCTTCCATGCCCTTGGCACCCTTATGGCGGTGGGTATTATGATTCTTCCGGCAACCGCAGCGCGTTTTTGGGCTGCTGGAATTGTAGGGTTGATTTCTGTAGCCGCACTTATAGCCACCCTTTCGAGCGTGATTGGCTTACTTTTATCATTCCACTTTAGCTTACCCTCTGGCCCAGCCATTATTCTAGTTGCGGGTATAGGGTATATATTTTCACTCATTTTTGGCCCAGTGGGGGGTGCAATTGTGCAAGCCTTACCGCGCCAGAAAACTTAAATTTGCAAGGACTATTATGCACTCTGTTCAATCACTTTTAACATCGATAACCGCCACAGTGGCTCTAACCCTTAGTGTGCCGAATACCTCTTGGGCAGATGACCCAATCCCCGTTGTGGCGACATTCTCTGTTCTTGGCGACATGGTAAAGCGAATTGGGGGCGAGCATATCTCGCTGACAACACTAGTGGGTGCAGATGGCGATACTCATGTTTACCAACCAACGCCGCAGGCAGCGCGTGTGGTGGCAGAGGCTGATGTGCTATTTATCAATGGCTTGGGGTTTGAAGGCTGGTTGGAGCGACTGGTCGAAGCTGCCCCTTTTGCGGGGTCACTAGTGGTGGCAACGACTGGTATTGAGCCTATCGCGTTTGGGGACCACGACGATCATGAAGAAGGTCATGAAGAAGGTCATGAAGAAGGTCATGAAGAAGGTCATGAAGAAGGTCATGAAGAAGGTCATGAAGAAGGTCATGAAGAAGGTCATGAAGAAGGTCATGAAGAAGCTACAGACCATCACGGGGAACATGGCGCTTTTGATCCACATGCATGGCACAGTTTTACCAATGCTATCATTTACGCTAACAATATCGCAGCAGGCCTCGCTCAGGTTGATCCTACCAATGCCGGTTTTTACTACCAAAATCACCAGATCTTCGTCAATGAAATCAGAGCGTTGAAAGCTGAAGCTGATGTCATCATGGCGGCCTTGCCAATTGACAAAAGAACCGTAGTCACTCCACATGATGGCTTTGGTTACTTTGCTGACCTTTACAATCTGCGCTTTGAAGCGCCTCAGGGCCTAAGTACCGAAAGTGAGGCCTCAGCAGCGGATGTGGCTAAATTAATCCTGCTAATCCGCAAGCAAGAGATATCAGCTGTGTTTATAGAGTCTATAACGGATAACCGTTTGATGGAACAAATCGCCAACGAGACCGGAGCTGTTATCGGTGGAAAGCTATACTCTGACGCGCTTTCTAGCGAAGACCAACCTGCATCTACTTATCTGGATATGATGCGCCACAACACTAAAACCCTGTCGCAGGCGCTTGGTGATTGAGATAACTAACCCATACAAGCTTTTAATAAAGCCTTATTGGCATCGTATCGCTGTGAAATTTAACACAGCGATGCGATCAGTCTCTTGCTCAGTTCCAGTAAATTTAATGAATAAAATGATGCAGTGAAGTTCGCCAAAGCGCAGGCACAAGCCAACTGTGTGTGAATAGTTTGAGTTGTTGTAGATTGACTATTTATGACACAGACGGCGTGTCAGCGTTTATCTACCAATTAAACCGTCAGAGTTATTCACACTTCGACCTTACTAGAATTCAACTAAACCTAGCCCCGCGGCTCATTATAGAAATAATTGGTTATATCAGTGCCGAGTCACATTTAATAAACACCTAAGCTGCAATGATACTTTCTTGTTAATTGATGGATGCAGTAATGCAATAGTAATCAAAAAGGCACCTCAAGAAGGCGCCCTTTTGATGATCTAGGTCAGTTTATGAGCGACGTGGACGACGGTTTTGACCGCCTTCACGCTGCTGTGGGCGATCACCACTGCGCTTAGGTCGAGGGGTTTTAGCCCCGGGTGTAAAGTCGGCAGCAGCTCCTTGAGACTGAATATTTAAGGGCTGGCTACGCACACGAACTTTTTTAAGCAACTGCAGCATTTCAGCAGGCATACCTGCAGGCAGGTCTACCGTAGAGTGATCATCAAATAAGCTAATACGTCCAATGTAAGCGCTACTTAGATCCGCTTCATTAGCAATAGCACCAACGATGTCACCTGGCTTCACTTGATGTTCGTGGCCTACTTCTATGCGGAAACGTTCCATGGCAATAGCTTCGCCACTGAATTGTTCTTGCTTACGTTCCTTGCGACGTGGGCGTTCTACATCACTAAAACCAGCTGTTGTATCACGCGAATCCCGTCGTTCGGGCTTGCTGTTTTCGGGCATGGTTAAGGGACGATCTTGCTGGGCCATAAAGGCTAAGGCGGCAGCGACCTTTTCTGGTGCTACCTCGCGTTCCTTCACAAACTCTTCAACTAGGTCTCTGTAGATGCTTAGGTCAGACTGCTCTAGAGCTTTGTCGATGCTCGCCTTAAACTGGTCAATGCGTCGCTCTTTCACCTGTTCGCGGCTAGGTAAATCCATTGGGGTGATCGTTTGACGTGTGGCTTTTTCAATAGATCGCAACATATTGCGCTCTCTTGGAGCCACAAATAAGATGGCATTACCGGCACGCCCAGCACGGCCAGTGCGACCGATCCGATGCACGTAGGCTTCGGTGTCATAGGGAATGTCATAGTTGATAACATGACTAACCCGAGCCACGTCGATGCCTCGGGCGGCAACGTCGGTGGCTACAACAATGTCGATTTTGTTGCTTTTAAGATGTTCTATGGTCCGTTCGCGCAGCTGCTGTGACATATCACCGTTGATAGGAGAAGCACGATGACCGCGGGCTTCTAACTTCTCAGCTAACTCTACAGTGAGGGTTTTGGTGCGTACAAAAACGATGACGCCATCGAAGTCTTCCGCTTCTAAGATGCGCGTCATTGCATCCAGTTTACTGGTACCCACTGCCTTCCAATAACGTTGGGTTACGCTGTCGACGGTCGCCGTTTTAGCTTCAATCTTAATTTCTTCTGGATTATTAAGGTAGGTATTAGCCACTTTACGGATGATTGCAGGCATAGTGGCAGAGAATAAAGCCACTTGGCGTTGTTTAGGTGTGTGATCTAAAATCCAAGTGACGTCATCAATAAAGCCCATGCGCAACATTTCATCAGCTTCATCTAAGACAACAGTCTTGAGTTTGTCTAGTTTGAGGGTGCCACGTCGGAGATGGTCCATAACTCGACCAGGGGTGCCAACGACTACGTGTACACCACGCTGTAACTGACGTAGTTGGCCGCTCATGCTACTGCCACCATAGATGGGAAGCACATGAAAGCCGCGCATATCACTGGCGTAATTTTGAAAAGCCTCGGCCACTTGAATGGCTAATTCACGAGTGGGCGCCAGCACTAAAACTTGTGGGGCTTCAACTTTTAAGTCGATGTTAGATAGGGCAGGCAGAGCAAAGGCTGCTGTCTTGCCCGTGCCAGTTTGTGCGGTACCTAAAATATCTCTGCCTTCTAAAAGGGGAGGAATGGCAGCGGCTTGTATGGGGGATGGTTGTTCGTAGCCAATGCGGGTGATCGCATTAAGCACTGACTTAGAAAGGGCCAAGTCTGCAAAAGTGGTCATCGTGTTATCCTAAAATAAGTGATCTGATGACTTAGTGGACGCAAGTGGCCACCAAGTCTGCACGTAAACAAAGTCACTCTCCCAGATGTAACAAAAAAGCCGAGATAAAATAGGAGTGATGAACGAGACATTGACGTGAGGGCGCAGCAAAAAAAAACCATTAAAGCCAACTCTTTGAGTCGAGAAACGCAGGTAGTAGCGAGCTATCACCTCGTTTTTCAACGACAAGCGGAGAGGATTTAGCCATTTTATCTTGATGTTGGCTGGTACACGGGCCTCGAGCCCTTTGTTCGGTATACATTAGCCATGCCTGAGTTATAGGTACGCTAATGCCCGGCACCTGCTGGTGCCTTACCGTGCCACTTTATTTTAAAGTGTGGCCGAGATAACGCGGATGCAAGTGATATTACGCGACATATTATATACCACAAGCATCCTAAGTGCTATCAAGCTTAAATCTAAACTGTATGACTTTCCATCGCCCGTGTTTAGCCCTTAATGGCTGAAAGTACAGATTCTGCAGAACTAATAGAAAATGGATCAGGGCCATTATTATCTTTACGTCCGGGTTCTTCTAGCCAATGCTCAATGACGCCATTATTCACCACCATGGCATAGCGCCACGACCGCTGGCCAAATCCGACATTATGCTTATCGACTAGCATGCCCATCTGACGTGTAAATTCACCATTACCATCAGGAATAAATTTGATATTTACAACTTTCTGATCAAGCATCCATTTGCGCATAACAAAGGTGTCATTCACGGAAAGCACATAAACTTCGTCTATGCCCAGCTTTATAAATTCTTCATAAGCTGCTTCAAAACCAGGTACCTGCTGCGTGCTGCAAGTAGGAGTGAAGGCGCCAGGTAGGGAAAAAACGACCACTTTTTTGTCACGGAAGATTTCATCACTGGTCACATCTTGCCAGCGAAATGGGTTATCTCCGCCGATGCTCGCATCACGCACCCGATATTTAAACGTAATTTGAGGAACAGTTTTTCCAGTACTCATTTGATGTTTCCTTTTTTTAATAGGTATATTGACTAAAGTCGACCAAGAACGAAGGCCGATGCACAGAGTATGCAAAACAATAAATTATTTGTATAATCGTTATAATTATGATTTCTAATAGGTTTTATCTATAATGTTGAGTCTTAAAGATCTGAGTTACCTGGCTGCATTGGATGAGTTCCGACATTTTGGTAAAGCAGCAGTGGCTTGTCACGTGAGTCAACCCACCCTGAGTGGTCAGCTTAAAAAGCTGGAACACCAGTTGGGAGTCCAGCTTTTAGAGCGGGGCTCTAACACGGTTATTTTTACCTACGTGGGTTGGGAGATTGTTCAGCGTGCCAAAACTATGGTGCTGCAGGCCCGCGAAATGGAAGAGCTAGCTAGAGCCTCTATAGCACCACTTAACGGGCGTTTAAAGTTAGCTATTATTCCATCTCTGGCGCCCTATCTAATGGCTAAAACAGGCCCAACCATTAACGCTGCTTTGCCTCAACTAAAGATTGAATTATATGAGCTAGAAACTCAAGAGTTGTTACGGCAACTAAAAAATGGCGATATTGATGTGGGAATTTTGGTCGTTTCACAAGCTCAGGCTGGTCTGCGCAGCTTGAGTCTATGGCAGGAGACATTTTGGCTTGCAGTGGGTCAGAACCATGAATGGGCGCAGAAAACGCACGTCACTCGGGCAGATTTAGAAGGGACTGAGTTAATGTTATTAAAAGAGGGTCATTGTTTGGCGGATCAAGCTCAGCAGTTGTGCCAACTAAAGAGCCAGTCACAAGCCTTTCGCGGGGCAAGTTTAGAAACCTTAAAATATATGGTGTCAGCAGGTAATGGCGCCACTCTAGTGCCCCAGCTTTGTATGGACGCTTGGACTAACCATGGGGATGACAAGATTGCCTACATTCCGATTACCACGCCTAAGCAAGCTAGAGAAATAAGTTTTTTGGCCCGCTCAGGTAGTGCTTATTGGCCCTGTGTAGAAGCTTTACACCAAGTCATGTCCTCGGTAATGCCAGAAGTTTCGCAGGATACGCATAATGTACCCGTATTAATTTAGAGTGGAGCTAGATCAGTGCCTGTGGGCCAGCATAAAGGTAAAATAAGTCGCACATAAAACCAGTGCTGCAGATATCAGCAAACAGCTGATAAAGCCAAACTGTATAAAGACCCATCCAGAGAGTAGCGTGCCTAAAAGTCGCCCAACTGCGTTAGCCATGTAGTAAAAACCCACATCCATAGCCACAGAGCTGGATTTAGAGAGGGCCACTATAAGGTAGCTATGGAGGCAGGAATTAACGGCAAATACGATCCCAAACATCCCTAATCCAATGATCAAAATAGCGTCACTTTGCCACTCAAAATATAAGCCCATGGCCAAGGCCAAGGGCACAAACATCAGTGTTATTTGCCATTTAAAGCTAATTTTGTGGGCTAGTTGAAAGCCATTGGGTGACGCATTATTGACAACCTTTCGAGTGATTAAGGGGGCTAACATTTGAACCAAGCCATAACCGATAATCCACACTGCCAAAAACGCACTCACTTGCCAGTATGCCCAGTTAAGTTGTTGCGCCAAATAAACAGGCAGAGCCACCACAAACCAAACGTCCCGGGCACAAAACAAAAACAAGCGCGCCGCGCTCAAATGGTTGATGACCGAACTCTTAGACAAAAGCTGGCGTAGTTTTGGTTTTTGTACACTGCGACCCAAGTTGGCTTTGAGTAGCATAAGGCTGCAGAGCCAAACACTACCCAGTCCAAGCATCATGATTAATATGCTGGGTTTGAAACCCACGTTAGTCAAAAGGGCTCCACCTAAAAAAAAGCCAGCCCCTTTTAAGGTATTTTTAGATCCGGTGAGTACCGCTACCCAACGGTATAAACTTGAGTTTGTGTGGGTAGGGGCTAACAATTTTATGGCACTTTTAGCACTCATTTTATTGAGGTCTTTAGCCACTCCAGAAACTGCTTGTGCTGCCATCACCCATGCTACTGTGAGTAACTGTGGATTGACTAGCAGCATAGACAACGCAGCAAGTTGGAGGCCTAAGCCAATATTCATGGTGCGGTTAAGGCCAATGCGCGCGCCCAAATAACCACCCAGTAAATTAGTGAACACGCCAAATAGTTCGTAAAATATGAACATCAAGGCAATTTGTAAGGCGTCATAACCTAAACTGTGGAAATGCAAGACCACTAGCATGCGCAAAGCCCCATCCGTGAGGGTGAAGGCCCAATAATTACCTGTGACTAAGGCATATTGGCGCAGGCTTGGGGCAGGTGCAATGGTCATCAGTGATCATTAGCACAAATGTAGTTGGCCAGTTCAGCCGCACGATTCACATAGCCCCATTCATTGTCATACCATAAATAGAGTTTTACTTGGGTGTCATTGATCACCATCGTAGATAAGGCATCAACAATGCATGAGCGCGGATCTGTGCGGTAATCGATGGACACAAGAGGCTGCTCCTCAAAGCCTAGAATACCTTTTAATGGCCCGCTTTCGGCAGCCTCTTGCAACAATAGATTGATTTGATTTACGGAGGTTGGGCATCGCATTTCAAACACACAATCAGTCAAAGATGCATTAGCTAGGGGCACACGCACGGCATGGCCGTTGAGTTTGCCTTTTAAGTCTGGAAAAATATGTGTGATAGCTGTTGCTGAACCCGTTGTGGTGGGAATTAAACTCATTCCGCACGCCCTTGATCGACGCAAGTCCTTATGGTGTGCGTCGAGTATCGTTTGTGTATTGGTGACGTCATGTATGGTGGTGATGCAACCATGACGAATACCTAGGGCCTCGTGTAATACTTTGACCACAGGGGCTAAGCAGTTGGTGGTGCAGGAGGCGGCTGTCACTAGCTGATGTTGCTGGGGGTCGTATAGGTGATGATTAACCCCCACCACCAGATCCAACACACCATCCTGTTTGATGGGAGCTGTAACTAGCACGCGTTGCACACCTTGGTCTAAATAAGCTTGTAAAAGTGCCCTGGTCTTTAGTTTGCCACTGGCCTCAATAACGAGGTGGCAGCCACTCCAGTCTGTGGCTTCAGTGGTGGTATTTCGACTATAGGCTAGGCTGTGGCCGTTAATAGAAATAGTATTTTCATGGCCATTAATGTCTGCTGACCAGGTGCCATGAACTGAATCGAACTTAAGTAAATGAGCGGTGGTGTGGGCATCACCAGCAGGGTCATTAAGTTGAATAAAGTCAAATTCAGGCCACTGCCATGCGGCCCGCAAGAATAAGCGCCCAATACGACCGCAGCCGTTAATTCCTACTTTAATTGTCATAATAAAGTGTTGCAAAGAAACTAGATAAGGGTATTGTACCCGCTTCTTTAAGGGCAGAGTCAAGTGCAGGAGGATCGAATGATAAAAGCTGGACTATACCGACATTATAAAGGTGCTCAGTATCAGGTAATTGATACGGTACGCCATTCAGAAACTGAAGAAGAGTTGGTGCTATACCGCGCTCTTTATGGGTCCAAAGACCTATGGGTCAGACCTCTGGCTATGTTTACAGAAGACGTCTTAGTGCATGGCAAGCCAGTTGCTCGGTTTGCTTACGAGTCTCAATAATTTTAAAGGCGCAAGCCATTGACGCATTCTTTTTGGGCCACGCCTATGGCTCCTAGCTTTGACCTATCAGAGTGACTCTAAAAACCCTTTACCAAGCGATAGCTGTGCCGTCATAGTTTATAAACTGGCCACTGTTGGCTGGAACAATTTTTGTGATTACTTGGCGTAAGCCATTAACACTGGTGTGAGTGTTAATGGAAGCGTTGGCTCCGCCCATGTCTGTTTGGACCCAACCTGGGTGCAGAGCAACAACGTTAATGCCAAACTGCTTTAGGTCAATAGATAGGCTTTTCACCACTTGATTAACGGCGGCTTTAGACGAACGATAAAGGTATAGGGCTCCCCCATCGTTGCCCTCAATACTGCCCATTCTTGAGCTAAGTACAGCAAAAGTGCCGCCTTTGGCGCGAAGGTTTTCGTGCAGTGCTTGCGCTAACATGAGAGGTGCAACGCTATTCACATTCAGCACTTCCAACCATTGCTGCCGAGATACAGTGCCAAGATTTTGATCCTTGGGTCCAAATACCCCAGAATTATTGATGATTAAATCTAGCTCGGCACCATTTAATTGTTCTTGTAGGTCAGCAATGCTGTCATCCTCAGTCACATCGAGTGGCAGCAAAGTCAACTGATCACAGGCCAATGCGGCCAGTGCCTCGCCAGGTTGCTGACGGTAAGTCGCATAAACATGCCAGCCTTGAGCTAAATACTGTTGGGTAAATTCTAAACCGATACCGCGATTGGCACCGGTGATTAATAGTTGTTGCATGTTGGATCGCTCATGGACTCAGAAAGGACGATTAATAGTAGAGTAACGATCGATTCTGAGCAAGACTCGATTTTTTAAGCACTCAAGTCTAGGGCTCTATTTACTTTAATTTACAGGTCCAAGCTGGTGTTTTGGCATGGGATTGTTGTAGTATCAGATGACTAGCTTAAAATCGAATTCAATATTTATATGAATCGAACGCTCATTACTACATTGGCTTTTTGCTTACTGATTATCTCAGCAGGCAAAGGTTATGCAAACATTGATATGCCCTTATTTAATGGGGTTTCTGATGTTATGAGTACCCACGTCAGTGATATGAAAATGGCAGAAAGCTGTGATCATATGGATAGCAGTGGTGGTGGGGTTTTTAGTCATTTTCACTGTCACTTAAATATCACATCCTTGGTTACCCAAGACGCTTCCATTGGTCTGATGGAATTACCCGTACCTAATTACCAATATCATTTTAGTAGTAAGGTGCATATTCCAACATTATCGACCAAACCCCCTCAATTCACTTAGTTTCTCCCTGTCCCTGCTACAGGCGACGCACCCTCGCATGAGCCCCTTAAAAGACGAGTTTTAGCTGGCTGACATGGGGATTATGCATTTAAACCTGTTGCTTTAGCTGTTCTATATTTGCTGATTAATTTGGCTTATTTAGCCGTGTTAAAACCCTTGGCATATCATTAAGGGCCGTGCAGCAATGTTAATGACTTACTTTACTAGTTGAGGAAAAACAATGAACTGTAAATTGCAGTTAGTGATTTTTATGCTCTCAGGCCTATTCTTGGCAGGCCCACTTTATGCCGATCACAAACAAAGTCACGTCAATGTGATAGTTGGAGAACTCTCCCCTTTAGCCAGTAAAGGTCAGGTGGCGTTTAACACTAATTGCGCATCTTGCCACGGTGTTAATGCCGCAGGTGGCATGGGTGGCCCACCACTGATACACGACATCTACAACCCTGGCCACCATGCTGACGGTGCCTTTATTAATGCGGTTCGCAATGGCGTACGTCAGCACCATTGGCAGTTTGGCGATATGCCACCACAAAGGCACATTGTGTTTGGGGATATGGTATTTTTGATCAAGTTTATTCGTGAAGTTCAGCAACAAAATGGCATCAACACTAAGCCTCATAAAATGTAAGCTTTGCAGCTTGGTAAAAAGCGAAGCACTAATACTGACTAAGAATTAACTAGGATAACGTGATGAAAATTAATTTGCTAAAAAAAGTCGGGGTCCTGATTATGCTCTTAGGCCCATGCAGCAGCTTGAACCTTAGCGCTCATGATGGGGCTACTGGTGTGGTTAAGCAGCGTATGGAAGCTATGTCAGACATGGGAGATGCCATGAAGGCGATGGCGTCTATGGTGAAAGGTAAGCAGGCTTTTGAGCCCGCGCTATTTATCCAAAGTGGTGAAACCATTGCGGAGCATAGTGACATGATGCCGAAACTATTTCCTGCAGGTTCTATGGTAGGCAAGAGCGAGGCCTTGCCCACTATTTGGCAACAGTGGGACGATTTTGTTAGCTTGGGTTATCGCACTAAAACTGACGCTGAAAAGCTGGTAAAAATGGCGCGGGATGGCACGGAGTTACGACCTTTGACCAAGCAGTTCGTCAAACTGGCGAGTGATTGTAAAGCCTGCCACAAAGACTATCGGAAGAAAAAGTAGAGCCTATGAACATCACCAGAAATCTGATCCTGTTATCAAGCCTGTGGTGCTCGGTAAGCGCCCTCGCAACAGGCTTTGAAGGGCCGCAAAGCGAGGCAGTATCTCGTGGTGCCTATATATTTGACATTGGAGGTTGTGCTTCGTGTCATACTAACAAACAACCCCTAGGGGGTGGAGTGGAACTGGTGACACCATTGGGCACCTTTATCAGTTCCAATATTAGTTCACATCAACAGTTTGGTATTGGTGGCTGGACCAATGCCCAGTTTATCAAGGCCATGCGCGAAGGTGTGAGCCCTGATGGTGAACACTATTACCCAGCATTTCCATACACCTCCTATGCAAATATGCCAAAACAGGATTTACTAGACCTTAAAGCCTACTTGGATGCACAAGAGCCTGTTGCTGAGGCTACTCTGCCTCATGGTTTAACATTTCCTTTTAACCAGCGCGCATTATTAGGTGTATGGAAACTTTTCAATACTGGTGATCAGTGGATCTCAGACCCCAGTCAAAGTGCCACTTGGAATAGAGGCAGTTATCTTGCTAATGGCCCGAGTCATTGTACTCAATGCCACACGCCTAGAAATTTCCTAGGCGGTTTGCAATTAGAAAAAGGTATGGTGGGCAACGAGCAGGGGCCTGATGGGGAAAAGGTGCCACCTTTGGTTGATGGGAATCAGTTGGGCTTTGGTGGTTGGAGCCAAGACGACATTGCCTTTGCATTAGAGGTGGGCATGACGCCAGACGGTGACTTTTTGGGTGGAAGTATGAGCCATGTGCTGGAAAATACCACGGGTAAGATGACGCCAGACGACATAAAAGCACTCTCAGAATACCTGTATTCATTGAACAACCCTTAATGTATGGTGGCCTCAATGTATGGTGGTCTCAATGAATAAATCGACCAAGTTTGATCCGACACATAACACTGGGTTTTAGCTTAAAGACAAAGTAGGTGATGTTGGCATATACCAATAAAGTGGCACATGCCAACCATGGAGGTTCATAGCGGTGACTAAAATCACACAAGACAAGATAACCCAATTATCCTTAACTGGAGTGACTTGTGCTGGCTGCGTGGCGCGTATAGAAAAAGCCCTGAGCCAGACCGATGGGGTGGTGGCTGCGCAAGTCAATTTTGCTAGCCGCACCGCAGAAGTCAGTGGTGGCAATGCCATGCAGATCATCAAAGCCATACAAGATGCAGGTTATGATGCGCAGGTGATACAAGACTCTGCTGCAGCTGAGGCACAGCAAGCTAAAGATTTACGTCAATTACTAAAAACCCGATCTTGGTATGCAGCTTTGGGTGTGGGGCTAGGCATAGGTTTAATGTTATTTGGTATGGATATTGAGGATCCACTGGTGCTGCGAACATTGGCATGGCTAACCTTGGCGATAATGTTAATGACGGGGGAACATTTTTATAAGAGTGGTTTTAAGGCACTGAAATCAGGCCACGCCAATATGGATACCCTGATTGTAATTGGCACCAGCGCTGCATGGCTGTATTCGATTTTGGTGGTGTATCTGCCGAGCATGTTTCCAGAAGCGGCTCGCGGGGTTTATTTTGAAGCCGCAGTGATGATTATTGGTTTAGTTAACTTAGGTCAGGTACTCGAGATGGGAGCGCGTCTCAAAACCCATTCCAGTCTTAAGCATTTGCTTGGTCTTCGCCCCGGTTCTGCTTGTTGGGTTGGCACGGCGGGTCAAACCATGGTAGCTGAAGTAGAGGTTAATATCACTCAAGTTAAGGTGGGAGACCTGCTCCGTATTAAGCCAGGTGAGCGGGTGCCGGTGGATGGCAAGGTGACGGAAGGTGAAAGTTACTTCGATGAAGCCATGTTGACAGGTGAACCGATGCCGGTGCTCAAGCAGTTGGGCGATGAGTTGGTATCGGGCACCATTAACGGCCAAGGCAGTGTTATCTTTGAAGCCACTCGGGTGGGTAAAGACACTGCCTTAGCCCGTATTGTTGAGATGGTTAGGCGAGCACAAAATAGTAAACCCTCAATCAGCCAGTTAGCTGATAAAGTGGCTGCTATTTTTGTACCTGTGGTGTTGGTGATTGCCGTGGTCACTGGCTTAGTGTGGTATTTCCTTGGTCCCCAACCTGTTCTCACTTATAGTTTTGTTAGTGCCGTATCAGTGTTGATTATTGCTTGCCCATGCGCCTTGGGTTTAGCAACTCCTATTTCAGTCATGATTGGTGTGGGTAAAGCGGCACAAATGGGGGTTTTGGTGCGCAATGCTGAAGCCCTTCAGCAAGCCAGCCACATCGATTGGGTAGTGTTAGATAAAACGGGCACCATCACTCAGGGCCATCCTAGTGTTGAAGCGTTTGCTACTTTTAATGGTGCTGACGAGGTGCAAAGTTTGGCCCTTGCAGAAAATATAGAACAGGCTTCTGAGCACCCCATTGCTCGAGCCATCGTAGCCCATTGCCAACAGCAGCTTCCTTCTGAGAGCTTAAATTTTTCTGTCAAACTAAGTGCAGAACACTTCACTTCTGTGCAGGGCATGGGTGTAGTTAGTGGTGATCTAGTGATGGGTAATGTGAGCCTCATGCAGGCACATAAAATTGATATTGGTGCTGCACAAGTGTGGTTAAGAGCTCAGGAAGACGCGGCTCGAAGTATCGTATTATTGGCTCATTATGGCCAATTAATCGTGGGCTTTGCCCTTGAAGATGCCTTAAAAACAGACAGTGTTAAAGCGGTGCAGCGGCTCAAAGCACAGGGCATTAAAGTGATGATGTTAACCGGCGATAATCAGGCCGCAGCGCAGCGAGTGGCGCACCTGGTGGCGGTGGATGATTTTGCTGCACAGCTGATGCCTGAGGATAAGTTAAATAAGATTAAACAGCTGCAGACACAGGGTCAGGTGGTGGCTATGGTGGGGGACGGCATTAACGATGCGCCAGCCTTAAGCCAAGCCGACGTGGGGATTGCTATGGGCCAAGGCACTGATGTCGCTATTGAAAGCGCAGATTTATGCTTATTAAATAGTTCACTGCACGGGGTAGCAGATGCCATTGAGTTAAGCTATTCAACCATGCGCAATATTAAACAAAATTTATGGGGTGCTTTTACTTATAACACCTTAGGCATTCCCATTGCAGCAGGCGTATTATTTCCCTTCACGGGCATGCTGCTCAGTCCTATGTTAGCCGCCTTAGCGATGTCATTGTCATCAGTGACTGTGGTCGCTAACGCTAATCGCTTGCGTTGGTTTAAGACCAGCGCTCGTGATTAGTTAAAGCATTTGAGTTTGGGGATGACGGCGGGGAGCGCCGGCGGCTTGTACCACTACTCCTAGCATAATAATGCTGCCACCAATTAGGGTCCAATTGCCTGGGTGCTCATTAAATAAAAACCAAACCCAAATAGGGCTCAAGATCACCTCAAGCATGGTCAGTAAGGTCAGCTCAGCAGCAGGTACGTGTTTTGACCCAGCAATGAATAAGACTAAGGCTAATCCCATCTGAAAACAGCCAAGGGCCAGGCAAATAGCAAGGTCTGCCCAACTGATGAAAAAATCTTCAATAGCAAAGGTTGCCACTAGCATAGAAAAAATACCACCAATTAGGGCTGCAGGTAACATCTCACCCTCTTTTCCACGGCGCATGATCACACTAAAAGCGGCGTAGGATACTGCCATCATTAAGGCAAAAGCCATACCGATCAAGCCGTCTCCATTGAGTGCGTGACCTACCATCACACTCACACCGATACTCGTCAGAGCAATGGCTGCCCAAGTTCGCCTCTTAACCCGCTCGCCAAGGATAAACCAGCCCAGTAAAGCGGCGATAAAAGGTGACGAACTCAAAAGAAAGGTGACGTTAGCCACACTGGTGTGAAGCAAGGCAAAAATATTGCCAAAAAAGGAAGCGCCTAAAAATATACCCGCTAAAAAGCTCAGCTTATTAGCGCCTTTTAAGGGAGTGATGATATCGCCTTTATGATGCCACGCCATGACCATAAATATGGTGAAAATTAAGCCCACAGAGCGGAAAAACACGATATGCCAGCCCGATGCTTCGCTAATGTAGCGCACACCAACGCCAGCAGTGCTCCACAGCAAGCCACATATAATGACCATAATTGCACCATTACGATAATGGTGATCAGGACTTGTGATTTGGGATTGGGTCAGCTGAGTCATGGATTTGCCTTGGACCAAGCCTCGTATATGGCTTTGGACCAATGGCTTTGAGTCCATGCCACAGTGGCTATAATCTGGGCTTCTGTCATGGTGCCTTTCCAAGCAGGCATGGTGCCACGACCCTGAGCAATAGTGTGAGTAAGATTAGCTAAAGAATGGTGCCATGCATGGCCACTGCCGTTCAGAGGTGGCGCTGGACGATTACCAGAGGCATCAAGCTGGGTCCAGTTTTCTGCACCTTGGCCTTGGTTGCCATGACAGGCTGCGCAATAATCTAAGTATAAAGTTGCACCTTGTTCGACTTGGGCTTGGCTATACCATCGATCAGGACTATTTTGTTTGGCCAAATAGGTGTAGCTACTCAATGCAGCTACCAGTAATGAGCCAGCAATTAATAATAAACTTTGAGTCCTACTCATGACCTATAACCTATTCGATATTTCGTCTCGCCGCACTATATACTACGGGAGCGTTCACGGTCTATGCTTGGTTTATTGATTGATTGTTCTGAGAGGGGAATTATTTTATAATTTTGCACTCGTAGACCCATGACTATTTAGAAACGGCCCTTTAGATGGCAAACACATCATCCCTTTTAAGGCTTGTTAAGCTCGTATTGCGCTTTTTGGTCAGTGGCGGTATAGCTACGGCGGTTCACTGGGCGACACTATGGGGTTTAATTCATCTGCAAGTAGAGGCCGTGTTAGCCTCGAGTATTGGGGCTTTTGTAGGTGCTGTAGTGAACTATTTTCTACAGTATTTTTTCACCTTTAAAACCAAACGTCTTCACAAACAAGCCTTGCTAGCCTATATACCAGCTGTGTCAATCAGTTGGTTACTGAATTTAGGGCTCTTCTATAGCCTTTATGGTGGTTTCTTTTCTGAGCCGTTGACGGCTCAAATTGTTACTACAAGTATTGTTATGCTGGTAAATTTTTTGTTGTATAAAAAGGTTGTATTTCGTGCAAAATCAGATACTTAGTCAAAATTCTACGGCAGCGAAAACGACCCCGATTATTTCATTAGTCATTCCGGTGTTTAACGAAATAGAAGTGCTGCCCTTATTATTTGAGCGTGTCAGAAAAGTGATGCACGGCCTCAAGTTAGACTACGAAATGGTGATGGTGGATGATGGCAGTAAGGATTTCAGTGCAGATTTTTTGATTCGTCAAGCGCAACAAGATGCATGCGTTAGGGCTGTCATTTTGTCCCGTAACTTTGGCAAAGAGGCAGCACTATCGGCGGGTTTAGAGCAGGCTCAGGGTGAAGTCATTATTGTGCTTGATGCAGATTTGCAAAACCCACCCGAATTGATTCCTGACATGCTAGAGAAATGGCGGGCTGGGGCTGATATCGTGGCCATGAAACGGCGCGACAGGTCAGGTGAATCGTGGCTCAAGAAATCAGGTTCCTATGTTTACTATCGCATTATGAATCGTATTACTGGCTCTATGAATATCCCCGAGGATACAGGAGATTTTCGGCTCATGAGCCGCCGATCTGTGGATTCGCTTAACCAGTTGCCAGAGCGCAACCGCTATATGAAAGGCTTATTTGCATGGGTGGGATATCCCACTCATGTGATGCAATATGATGTGGCGGATCGTGCCGCAGGCCAAACTAAGTGGAATTATTTCAACCTTTTTGGCTTAGCTTTTGAAGGCATTACGTCTTTTTCCATTGCGCCACTTAGAGCCATGGTGCTGTTAGGACTCATTACCGCTATATTGGGTGGTATCTTTGGTGCTTGGATCGTCTTTAAAACCCTATTTTTTGGCAATGACTTAGATGGTTATCCTTCTATTATCGCCATGATTACGTTTTTAGGAGGGGTACAACTGCTATCCATTGGTGTGCTAGGCGAATATGTGGGGAAAACTTACTTTGAGGCTAAACAGCGGCCCCTGTTTATTATCCAAGAGGTCGTGCAACAGTCACTCCAGCCAGCTCGCAATCACTCTTCTGAAGCAGCACAAGGAACTCCAGTTAATGTTACAACGGACTAATCTTATTTGGTTATTTGGCACCTTATTGTTGGTGCGAATTATTGCCATGATTGTGGTGCCATTGGCGGATACTACGGAACCTAGGTATGCTGAAATTGCGCGATTAATGCTCACTACCAATGATTGGATTACACCATGGTTTGAACCCAATGTGCCTTTTTGGGGAAAACCTCCTTTGTCGTTTTGGGCCCAAGCTATTGCCTTTAAGCTATTTGGCATCAATGAATTTGCAGGCCGTCTACCCGCATTATTAGCATTTTTAGCAACGGCTTGGATGCTATGGCGTCTTGCTCTTTCTGTGGTTAATACCCAAGTGGCTTTGGCCAGCTTAGTTGTTTATAGCGGCATGTTACTCACCTTTCTAGCAGCAGGCACGGTGATGACGGACCCCTTCTTAGTGTTGGGAACAACTTGGGCTATGGTGGCATTTTATTTAGCGCCCAAAGAAAAATATTGGTATTGGCGCTATGGATTATTTATTGGTTTAGGCATTGGGTTGTTGGCCAAAGGTCCGCTGGCACTGGTCATTAGTGGGGCTCCTATTGGTATGTGGGTATTGCTTCAAGGTAAGCTCATGTTTTACTTACGCTCAATGCCTTGGGTGCGAGGCATCTTGCTCACCTTAGTCATTGCTTTACCTTGGTACATATTAGCAGAACTAAAAACCCCTGGTTTCATTAACTATTTTATTGTGGGTGAACACTTCATGCGCTTTGTGGACCCTGGCTGGACAGGAGACCTCTATGGCCGTGCCCACCAAGAGCCCAAAGGTATGATTTGGCTGTACTGGTTGGTTGGGTCTTTACCATGGGGGCCGTTAGCGCTGGTTTTATTGATTGGCCACCTGTTTAAGAGCCGTTGGCGTCAATCGCTCTGGCAGGCGGCTAAACAGCCAGCAATCATGTATGTGTTGCTATGGGCGCTAGTCACGCCCGTCTTCTTTACACCAGCAGGCAATGTAATCTGGACCTATGCTTTGCCCTCGATGCCCGCATTTGCTTTACTGATGGGTTGGGCCATGGTCAAACTCAATAATGGACAAAAATGGCGTCAGCTAGGCTTTACCATAGTCATGTGGTTGATGCCCATCGGGGCATTGGTTTTTAGTGTGTTGATTGCCAACAATAACGATTTAATGAAAACAGAAAAGCGCATTGCTGAATACGTTGCGCAACAGCCAAAAAATGGCAACCCTGATAATTGGTCAAGGCTTTATTACCTTGGCGCTGAACTTGAGTTTTCGGCACGTTTTTATAGCCATGATCAGGCCAAACCGGTGCGCTTAGACCAGCTAGAAAACTTAGCAGTGCAACAGCAAGGCGTCTATGTGGCTATACCTGCGCAACAATGGGAAACCACAGTGGCCCACTTTGGGGCAAGGTTGGAGCCGCGTATTGAGAACATGCGCTTTAAGTTAGCGTTTCTTAATCCGTAAGCCTGCAGCCTTAGCCAAGGTATGTGCCCAGTTTTATTTTATAGGCTCCGATAATGGCCTTTAATGGGTGTATACAGCTTGTGTTTTGGGGCGATTGCTCACTGCATCGGCGATGCGCTTGACGTTAGCAAATTCATCAATTGTTGGATGTTCGCGTAAAGGATCTAGCCAAGTGGTTAGCATAAAAAGGTAGATATCAACAGCGCTAAACTGCTCACCCAGCACCCATGTATTATCGCCAATCTGATCATTGATGACTGTCCATGTTTCACGTAAGCGTCTAATCCCTCGGTGTTTTGCACTCTGTTCACCTTCGAGGGTATTTGCGAACCGATCAGGATAGTAACCGAGTTGAAAAGCGTTTTGAACAGAGTTAGAAAAATACACTAAGGTCTGTAAATAAATGCCACGTTTTGGGTCATCAAATCGGGGTGCTAGATTTGCTTCTGGGTGGCGGTCACATAAATATATAGTAATTGCAGCGGCTTCGTACATGGCCCCTTCATCCCATACCAAGACGGGTAACCAGCCATTGGGGTTGATTAATACTTGCTCAGGGGGGCGTTGTACGTCTTTGTCTGTGGTTGATGGTATTAACTCATAGGGCATTCCTAGCTCTTCTAAAATCAAGCGAATCCCCATTGATGCGGTTTCTGCAGCGTAATATAGTTTATAAGTCATCATTTTTTACCTAAATTGCCAATTTGTCGATTTTTTATCTTGCCTGAGGTGACTGAAATACCCCTTCTTGCAGCATAGTCAATCTGATTTAACTTCAAAGGTAGGCCAAAATGAGGCAGGGGCCAATGATGTAGTTGTGTCAAAACTACCCACATTTTGTTGGTCAATCATGATTATACGAGGACTCAGGTGGGGTTCTGTGAGTTTCCCTTCAAGAATTCGAATAGCCTGATCGACTGCTATACGGCCTTGTAATACGGGAGAGTCAGTTGGGGCTGCCAAAATATGTCCACGTTTGATACCGCGAAATACATTATGCGTAAAATAGGTAGAAACGATGTTAATTTTGCCACGTAAATTGCGATTAAGTAATTCACTCACAGCAGCATCTGCTGTTAACGCGGTACCCACGATGTAATCAAAATCATCGGTTTCCTCCAACACTTCTTGCAGCAAATTACGCTGAATTTCCTTGCCAGTATCACCCCATTTCACAGCCATTATGCTAACCCCTGAATCAGCAATGCCATCATGAAAACCATCATTGATAAAACCCACCCAACCCGACTCTTTAGGGCCAGGAAACCATGCCACTTTTGCTTCATTGGTCCCCTTAGTTGGGTGACGTTGGGCAAGGTATTGGCCCACTTTTTGTCCCATACTGTACCAAGACACACCCGCTTTAGCGCTGATACCGACGTTGGCAATGTCGTTTACAGCGGCAATCACTGGTGTGGTTTTTGCAATTGTACGAATACTAGGCGATAGGCCATTAAAAGAAACAGTGCCTACGATAATGGCATCACTAGCGGCATCGACACAATGACTAAGTTGCTCCACTTGAGTTGCTAGCTGGGGATAGCCTCCCGCTTCAAGCACTCGCATGTTAACGCCTAGCCTTTTAACCTCTTCTACCATGCCATAGTTAACACTCAGCCAGTAAGGGTCTTTAAGGTGTGGATAAGTGACACACAAGTGCCATGCCTGGCTCGCCTCTCCTATGGGTTGGTACATTAACGATCGGGTTTGGCCCTCATAGTCAAGTGGAGGATCCCAAGCGACGATGTCCCACACAGCGAACGTTGGGGTGCTGATCCCAAGACATACAATAAAGCTTAAACAATGTTTTAAACGAGAAATCATGTGTTTACTATCTCATGTGGCCCATGTGATGATTCAAAGCGACTTTGGTACCATCGTGTATTGTGGTATTTTACGCCTACGTTAGTCTACCTTCTGAGTGCCTATGGCTGTCAACCTTGGTGTCGGCAGTAAATTGCTGCTGGCCATGACCTTAACCATTAGTTTGTTATTAGTTGCTGCCGTCATCGGCTGGCAAGGTTATGAGCGCGTGGCCAGTAAACAAAACTCAGTCATTGACGAAGCCATACCTAGCATCATGGTCGCTCACAGATTAGCCAAAATTAATGCCAGTTTAGCCACTGCGGCCCCCGCACTTTTAGGCGTCACTAATGAGCTTGAACGTAAGCAAATTACCACGGCTATCGAATATCAATTGCAGCAACTGAAAGATTCAACTAACAGCAAAGTCGGCGACAGTGACTATGCTTTCAACAACTTGGTGCTGGCAAGTATGAGTGTCAGCATTAATGATAACCTAGTTCGCCAAATTAACTTGGTTAAGCAACGCTTGAACTATTTACAAAAAGCGCAGGTGTTGCAAACTGAAACTTTGCTTGCCATGAGCAAGATTCATGATATTAGCACCTCTTTAGTTGCCAATGCGAATACCATGACCACGGCTGTGGCATCCAGTTTGTATGATTTGGCAGATGCTAATACGGAAGAACAAGCCTTGTATTTTGCTTTTGATCGCCTTATTGAAGTGGATTTAGATCACATGGACCGGATGTACGAGTTGCGTGAGCGGTCAGTTAATCTCATGGGTTTATTAAGTCTCTTACCCCAGCAAACAAATGTGCCCGCTTTGTATAAACTTGAACAAGAAATTCAAACCAATATCACGGTCCTTAAACGCCGGGTTGCCGAAGTCAACGATCCAGGACGTCGCCAACAAGGCTTAGACTTGTTGTCAGTCGTTAAAGCTAATATTGCACCTAGCAGAGTAAATAATCTATTTTCTCTGCAACGAAGTAGTATAGACGTACATCGCCAATTAGTCGTGCTTAATAATGCCAGTGCCACCTTAAACAAAGCCCTGAAGATACAAGCTGATACCGCCAGTAGAGAGGCCGGTGAAAAAGTACAAACAGCCACTGATGAGGCGCGCACCGCTGTGGCTAATGGGCGCAATGTATTATTGATGGCATGTTTAATTTTGGCCGTGGTTGCTATTAGCGTTTTGTGGTTTTATGTTAAACGCAATCTTTTTCACCGACTGACCCAGTTGAATCAGGCCTTTTTAGCTGTAGCTAAAGGTGATTTAGACTATCAATTACAAATTCGTGGTTCTGACGAGTTAGGTCGGTTGGCTAAAACTGTACAGGTGTTTAAAGAAAATGCTCTCGCCCGCCAACAGCTGGAACACCAGCAAGAAGCAGTAGAACTGCGTCTAAGAAACTATCAGTCAGAGTTAGAGCAAGAGATACAGATGCGCACAGGACAGCTACAGCAGCTCAACCAAGAGCTGCTAGCCACGGCTGAAAAGCATGAGACTGCCCGCACAGAAGCGGAACAAGCAAACCAGGCCAAAACTGCATTTTTGGCCACTATGAGTCATGAAGTTCGCACGCCTTTGAGCGGTGTGTTGGGGACGTTAAGGTTATTGCAAAAAACGCAACTAGATTCCCTTCAAATGGAGTACATCGGTTTAAGTCAAGCCGCTGCCGAAGCCTTATTGGGTATTTTAAATGGTATTTTAGATTATGCCAAGGTAGAGCAGGGGCATACGCAGGCAGAACAGTTGCCCTTCAAGTTAGCTAAGGTAGAGGCCAATATGGTGGCCCTAATGTCAGGCGCTGCAGCAGAAAAAGGTTTACAATTTGATGTGCATATTCCCCAGCAGCTCAAGACCCAAAGTTTAGTGGGCGATCAGGGCAAAGTACAGCAAGTGTTATTCAACTTGCTAGGTAATGCTATTAAATTTACCACGGTTGGCTATATTGAGCTCCACATTAGCTTAGTAGAGGACGATGGTGCGGGCGAACGCTTGCGCTTTGAAGTGGGTGATACAGGGTTAGGTATCCCTGAAGCCATGCATCAGAGCCTGTTTCAACCCTTCACCCAATATGATGCGTCAACCTCTCGACGCTTTGGTGGTACGGGCTTAGGCTTGTCTATTTGTAAAACGCTGGTGGAAGCCATGGAAGGGACTATTGGTATCGATAGCCGCATTGAGAACGATATTAAGCAAGGCTCAAAAGTATGGTTTGAGTTGCCCTATTGGCCAGACTTAGAGTGGGCTCCCGCAGTGCCTATAAATGTTGAACCAAAAATTCCATTGCCAAGTATGCGTGTGCTTTTAGTTGAGGATAATGACATTGGTCGCATTGTAGTCGAAGGGTATTTATCTCACGAGGGCCATAGGGTGACTATAGCAAAAGATGGATTTGAAGCGCTAACGATGGCGGAGCAACCTTTTGATCTTATTCTAATGGATATCAGTATGCCCGGTATGGATGGGGTTGAAACCACACTTCGAATGCATCAAGTGCATAAACGTTTAGGATTGAAAATCCCCATCATTGCAATGTCTGCACACATTTTCCCAGAAGAAGTCGATTCTTATTTAAACTCTGGTTTAGATGGATTTTTAGGTAAACCCATTGATCCTGAGCGCTTAAATGAATTGCTCTTAGGGGTGAGCAGGGCACAAGAGCGTTTGGTATCGATGCCTAATGAAATCGCATCTGAGCTAGTCAATGAAAAACTACTTAATGATGACCTTAGCGTCTTAGGTAAGGCTTGTATGTTGGAGATGGTGAGCCTTTTTTCCCAAACTTGTCATAAAAATTTGGCGGCCATTGCAGTTGCGCGACAAGAAGCGGATTGGATGAAACTGAGTGATTTGGCGCACAATTTTAAAAATGCGGCGGGCAGTTTAGGCCTCGAAACACTGTACCAATTGGTTAACCAGTTGGAAAATCAAGTGAAGCATGGCCAACCCACCAGTACAGATTTAATTTTAGAAGACCTGCCAGAGTTAGTTAAAGCCTCACAAAAAGCCCTTACTAATTGGACAGCAGCTCATATAGGCTAATATCCAAACTAATTTTCGTTAATGCCACTAAACAAATAACCTTCCCCGTGAACGGTAGTGAACAGTGTTGGATGTTTGTAGTCGCGTTCTAACTTGCGCCTTAAGCGCATGATTAACACGTCTATGGTCCGGTCATTCGGATCCCAACTGCGGTGAGTGACTTGGGATAATAACCGATCGCGGTTAAGCATTTGGTTAGGGTGGGCCATAAACACTAACAAGAGTTCAAATTCAGCTCTTGTTAATTTAACTTCTTGTTGGTCCCGACCCAATAAATGCCGACGCGAGGCGTCCAATATTAAGTCATCAAAATGATAGATAGATTTATGCTGGATTGGGGTTTCACTATGGTCATGAATACGCCGCAACAGGTTGGTCACTCGTGCTAAAAGCTCTCGTGCATTAAAGGGTTTAGTAACATAGTCATCAGCCCCTATCTCGAGTCCAACAATGCGATCAATATCGTCCGTTTTCCCTGTGACTAATACGATGCCCATATTACTTTTGGCACGGACTTCGCGGGCTAGCAATAAACCACTTTCATCAGGCAAGTTAATATCTAACAAGAGCATGCTGATGTCTTCTTGGCTCAGCACAAGGCGCATTTCTTTAGCACTACCTACAGCGGTGACCCGATAACCTTCCGACTCAAAGTAGCCGGCCAGTTTTGTGCGAGTAATCGCCTCATCTTCAACTATAAGAATGTGATGGCTTTTCATAAGTGGTACCTATGCTTTTATAGATCGCAGTATAGCAGTAGATGCAGGCATTAAAAAAGCAGCAGCAGAATAGGCGATGTAGCTTTATTAAAGAGGCTAGCCCCGCGCCAAAATTAATACTCAATTAAGGCTAGAGAGCAAGCGTTTAATCAGTTTTTCATTATTTCCAATGAGTGTGGAATTTAGCTCTAAGCCACGCAAACTGTCCCATGCAAAATAAATATTGATAATACCAAGGGCGACCTGTTGGCAGTCATCTATACTGGCTTGTTTATGTCGAGTTTGTAACTTGAGGCTAAGGTCAGCCACATAAAGTTCAAAACATTGAGTCATTCGCACTTTGACGCTGGGGTAACGGTGCGCAGCAGACAATAAAGCATAAAATGCAGGCAACATGGTTTGATATTGAGACTCAGGTGTCGGGCTAAATAGCACATGTAATAACCAATCATCTGAGGGGTCATCTCGATGAGAGTGCCCTTGCACTTGCCATATAGACTCAAACTCACTGGCGATATAATCAGCCACTTGGCTGACCAAGTCCTCTCGGTTACCTGCAAAGTGACGCACTAAGCTGCGCTGCATACCCGCCTCTTTCGCGATCTCATCAAGGGACGCTGCTTCTAGACCCTGTTTACTAATGCACCGCGTAAAGGCAGCCATAATGGTTTTTTTACGTTCAGCATGGAGTGATGGACGGGCCATAGTTTAATCGCTTAAGGTGAATAGATGATCATGGTTGACAATTTTAAACCAAAAGTATAGATTGTCACAAATGATCATTAATAAAAAGTGAGATTATGAGCCTGATACATCCCCAAAAACCACCAGAACAACCTTTCTCGAATGATCCTCAAGCATCGTATACCTTGGCCTCTCGCTATTATACTGATGCAAATATCTATGAGCAGGAAAAAGCGGCTATTTTTTGGAAGTCTTGGATTTATGTGGGTCATGCCTCTCAACTACAGCAGGCAGGGGATTATTTAACGACGGATATCCATGGCCAGCAGGTCTTAATCATTATGCATCAGGGAGGCGAACTAGGGGCTTTTTTTAACGTATGCCCACACAGAGGTCATCAATTATTAGACGGTTGTGGCAATGCTCGGGTGATTGTTTGTCCCTACCATGCGTGGTGTTTTGATCGACAGGGTACATTTATACGTGGCCGTAACTTACAAGACTTAAAGCAATTCTCGCAGGCAGAATTTAACCTAAAACCCGTTAAACTTGAGATCTTTTTGGGTTTTTTATTTGTGAATCTAGATCTTAATGCGCTGCCAATGGATGCAGTGTATGGTGGTTTAGCTGAAGAGATTAAGCACTATGTGCCCAATATAGATAAAGTAGAGCGCCAGTATCATGCTGATTATGCCGTTGTAGCCAACTGGAAGCTATTGATGGACAACTTTCTTGAATGCTACCACTGCCAACCGGCCCATAAGGATTTCGTTGATTTAGTAGACATGCCCAGCTACCAAACTAAAGTTCATGACTATTATTCCAGCCATATTTCCCATCAACCTAGCAATAACAGCAGCAATGCCTACCATGTGAACAGTAAGCAAACCTTCGGCTACGCTGCTTGGTTTGTTTGGCCAAATTTGACCATATGGGTCATGCCCGGAGAGGCCAATGTGAGCATGTTACAAATGCATCCTGATGGATTAGCCCAATGCCATGAAACACTCGACTGGCATGGTATTGGTCACCAACTTAATCCAGCGTCCAAAGATGCCATCACTTATTTAGACGAGGTGTTGCAGCCAGAGGACATTGGACTTTGTGAAAGTGTGCAAAAAGGACTTTCTTCTCTGGCCTATAACCAAGGCCGCTTTGTGGTCGATGATCAGCGTAGCCATTTAAGTGAGCATGGTGTTCACCACTTCCAAAAATTAGTTATTGAAGCGTTAAGTTAATCCCATTAGAACTCAAACGAATTGACTCAGGAGGAGCATACAATGGCTTCTAGCGATGGTAAGACACGAGATTTAGTCACCACTATAGCTGGTGCAGGTTGGGATTTTGGTTTAACACGTCATCGTTTTCATGATATTGAGCACCCATTAGGGCCTCATTATTGCGTCTATAACCGTCGCTTAATGGCTTGTTGTTTTGACCACCGATCAACCATAGATGGCTATTGGCTCCTGCGTCAAAAAGTGGCTGTGTTAAACACGGGTGAGCTGCCACTTCAGTTTAAGGGCCCTGATGCTGAGCGTTTACTGGACAAACTATTCACCAAAGACATTACCAAGCTAAACATTGGCCGTTGTGTCTATGGGCTTGCCTGTTATGAAGACGGAGGATTGTTAGTTGATGGTATTTTATTGAGACTCACAAGGGACTGTTTTTGGTATGGGCAGGCCGATGGTGACTTCTATAGTTGGGCTCGAGCCCACGCAATAGGGCTCGATGTTGAAATTACTGATCCCAAAATATTTATATCTCAGGTTCAAGGACCTAATGCGATGAAAGTGCTGGCCGCAGCAAGTGACGAGGGAATGCCCGATCCCTTTGGCTACTTTGCCATGACCAGAGTTAAGTTTGGGGGACAGGAACTGGTCATCACTCGCACTGGCTACACCAACGAGTTAGGCTGGGAATTCTACACCGAACCCCACCATGATGCCGATGCTTTGTGGCAGCACTTAAAACAGGCTGGTGAGCCTTATGGCATCGACATTTTTGGACTCGATGCCATGCATATCCGCAGAATTGAAGCGGGTATTCTTAATGCAGGCTCCGACTTTGATGATTCCACCACCCCCTATGATGTTGGGCTAGGCATATTTGTGGATCAAGACAAAGGTGATTTTATAGGCCAAGCAGCACTTAAAGCTGCAACCAAGAGAACGCGTTTAATAGGTATCCTTTGTGTTGCAGAACCCCATATAGGCGCAGCCATTATGCTGGATGGTCAAACTATTGGTAAGGTGACTGCTGGGGCAACGTCGCCTTATTTAAAACAAGGTATTGGCATTGCATTAATGTTCAAATCAGGCTACCCGCCTGACACTGTAGTTAGTGTTGGTTGTGTGGACGGCACATTGCATAAGGGCCAGTTGGCTGAACTGCCCCTATACGATAAAGCGGGGGCAATTCAACGCGGCATGATGACCGAGATTCCAGTAAGAGATTAACTAATCACTAGAGCCTAGTTAGGCATAGTTACACCAAGTTAAGCTAGGTCCCTAACCTAGCTGACGTTTAATTCAGGCCCAGTGCCTGTTTCCTTTGATTCGCCCAAGTTCTCAGAATCTGGTCAATAGCAAGGCCAATACAAGCGACACAGATGCCTAGAATGAGGCCATCACCCACGCCATTCCTGTCTGATAGGGAACCCAAGATGAGCTGACCAAGATCATCTGTACCAATCATTGCACCGATAATGACCATAGACAGTGCAAACACCACGGTTTGATTAATACCCAACGCTATATGTGGAAATGACATCGGTAATTCAATGGATAGCCAGCGTTGCAAACGGCTTACCCCCGACATTGTACCAGCATCTTGCAATGGCTCTGGCACACTCAGCAAGCCTTCTACTGTGTATCTTAGTGCTGGTATGGTGGCGTACACTACGATGGCGATGAGCACTGAGGTATCGGTGACACCAAATAACATCATGACTGGAATTAAATAGATAAACGACGGAAAGGTTTGAAAAGTATCACAATAGGTCAAAATGAAGCGCGTAGATACAGGGTGTTGGGCGCACAGCGTGCCTATAACAATGCCAGTAAAGCCTGATATTATTACCGATACACTCATCAAATATGCCGTAATCAGGGCCCTATCCCACCATTCAGTCAGTGCAATAAATAGTAAAAATCCACCGACAGTTAAGGCTGTGCGAATGCCGCCTACAATCAGTCCAACGCCCATTGCCAGGGCAAAGGTAGCAGCCACAGGCATCGCCAAATAAGAGGCTTTTACAGGCATCAACACTTCAATGATGAGCCACTCATTAAAACCTTTAAGGCTATAAAAAAAGGTGTCCCAGATCCAGTCAACACCGTCCTGCCAAAATTGCGCAGTGGAGATGCCTTTGCCATGGGGCACCAAGTAAAGGTAGTTGAACCCCTCGGGGAAAATGAACTTACCGATATAGGCAAAGATAATACCGATTACAAACACTGCACCAAACATCAGCGGATATTTATTACGCTGAGTAAAGGTCAGGTCAGCAAAATAATCGGTCTGCTTATTAGCCCAAGCCAGTGACAATCGATCAAGAACAATAGCGATCAGAACGATACAGACCCCGATCTCTATGGCAACCCCAATTCTTAAACGGTTAAGGGCGATCAGTAAGTCAATACCAAGTCCCTTGGCCCCAATAAGAGAAGCAAGTACCACCATTGCCAAACACTGCATAATCACTTGGTTGACACCAATTAAAATATCTCGACGAGCGGTAGGAATGAGTACCTTAGTCAATAGCTGCCAATTGTTACAGCCACTCATGACCCCAGATTCAGCAACTTCTGGAGGCAATTTTTTAAGTCCTAATAGCGTTAGACGCACCATGGGAGGTGTTGCAAAAATAACCGTCGCAATGGCACCTGCATGATCACCAATTCCAAAAAATACCATGACTGGAATTAAATAAGAAAAGTGTGGCACGATCTGCGCCATATTAAGTAGGGGATTGAGCACTGCTTCAACACGCTTATTGCGAAACCCCCAGACACCAAAAGTGAGGCCCAGTGCAACTGACACGGGAGCGGCTACTAAAACAAAGGACAGGGTTTGCATGGATGGTTCCCATTGACCAAAAACTGCAATGTACGAGGTTGAAAATCCGGCCAATATTGCAAGACTGCGTCCACCTAGCGAATAACCAAGAATAGCCGCGCCGCCAGCGACTACAGTCCAAGGCAATCCTGGCCATCTTGCCCAAGGGTTAGCCGTTGCCCAGTCCCAGCTAGAAAAGGTCACAATGGTCTTAACACCACCCAACATAAGTTCTCTAATAAACTCAATCAGAAACAGGATGATGCTCGATATTCCTCGTGTAAATTGGCTCACCAGAGGCTTTTGTTCAAACTCCTCTATTTCAGGATCATAAATCTCAATAGGCCACCACTCAAACATCAGGTAACTAATAGAGTCATTGATAAACAATGGAAATGCTTGAATCAATGGGGGTAAACGCCAAAGAAAGCTGGTTTCAGAGGGGGCTATCCACTGGTTCAAAAGAATAAAAACCACTAGTAATAAAATAAACTGTAAGTATTTTCTCTGCATAAATAGTCTGATCATGATAGCTTTTCACTCTTCTGGTTTGAGTGGCTACCAAACAAAACATGAACAATTTTTGATGCATTGATAACGCCAACGGTGTGCCCCAATTCATCGATCACCGTCACAGGTTTGCTGGAATTTAGTATCACTTCAGCAACGGTTTCAATAATGGCGTCTTTTTGTACTTTTAAGTCACTCATTGACTCAGTTGGGTCAAATTCATCCATTACAGATTCAATTTTTAAGACCTTTTCTCGTGGCACTTCCTCAGTGAACTTGCGCACATATTCCGTGGCTGGGTTAAGCACAATATTAGCGGGGGTATCAAGCTGTTCTATAATACCGTCCTTCATGATGGCGATGCGATCTGCCAAGCGTAAGGCTTCATCGAAGTCATGTGTGACAAATAATATCGTTTTGTGAAGTACCGATTGTAGTCGCAGAAATTCATCCTGCATTTCTTTTCGAATGAGGGGGTCAAGTGCAGAAAAAGGTTCGTCTAGGAACCAGATGTCGGGTTCAATTACGAGCGAACGGGCAATACCAACACGTTGTTGCTGGCCACCAGATAGCTGTCGGGGGAAATAGTTCTCGCGACCAGTCAGGCTCACAAGATCCACCATTTCTTTGGCCCGATTAACACTTTCTTGAGTGCTCACTCCCTTAACTTGTAATGGGAATGCAATATTTTCTAAAACTGTCTTGTGGGGTAATAAAGCAAAGTTTTGAAATACCATGCCCATTTTATTACGGCGTAATTCAATCAACTGCTTATTATTCATGGTGAGGATATCTTCACCTTCAATGAATATTTTGCCAGCAGTGGCATCGGTTAATCTTGAAATACATCTTAAGAGGGTTGATTTTCCAGAGCCAGATAAGCCCATGATAATCAGTAGTTCGCCTGCATGAATATCAAATGAAGCGTTGTTAACTCCAACGATGCAACCTGCTTCCTGGAATTTCGCAGCATCGACTATGCCATGAGATTTTTTTAACATGCTTCCTGCATTGTCACCAAAAATTTTATAAACGGAGTCACAACGGATAACGGGTTCGACTGAAGGTGACGTTTCATTTTGCATAGACATAGGCGGATTCATTATTTTAGATTTTAAGAATTAATGGTGACCTTTTGAGCAATTTAGTAAAAGCCATGAGGTCTAAAAAGAACCCTCTGGTTGGATACCAAGCAGAGGGTTGCATTACTTCAGATTACATTAGTTTAACTTAACTATCACTTAGTCCAAGCCATCCAAACGTTTTCGTTTTCAGCAAGCCACTTTTTAGCTGCGTCTTTATGGTCTAGTTTTTCAACGTCAACTAAAGCCGCCATTTGACCCACTTGAGTGGTAGTGAATGATAACTTACTAAACGCGGTATAGGCAGCAGGGTGAGTTTTTGGGAACTTGTAGTTCGCAGCTTTCTTCAACCAGCCTTTTGGTGAACCACAACTTCCATCACCACCATCCTCTTTGCGACAGCCATCGAAGTAGGGTGGGAACTCAATGAAAGTGAAACCTTCAGCATCGGTAAAGTTAGGTGTCCAGTTAAAGACTACTGTACCACGACCTTCTTTTTTTGCTGAATTAAGTTCTGTCCAGAGTGCATCAGCACTACCAGCAAACTTAACGGTCCACTTATCAGCTAGGCCTAAAGCTTCAATGCGATCTGGCATTAAATTACCGTGCCAGCTCTGTGGGCCTTCCAACCAACGACCTTTGCCACCTGAATCAGCCGTAGTAAAATTAGCACTACAATCTTTTAGCGCTTCCCAACTAGGTAAACCGGGGCATAGACCTTTTTCGATGACCCAAGTTGGAACACCTACTTCTTCAAGCGTCGTTGCTGCATGACTACCTGCATCGATTACACCGCCTTTAGCCATGGCATTGTAGAACGAAGAACCAAAAGTAGACTGCCAAACTTCGTGTGAAATGGTCACGTCACCGTTACGAATCGACTCGTAAACAGCCTGTGTGTCGGCTGGAACATATTCAACGTTGCTACCCATGCTTTCAAACATGCCACCGATAACATAAGCCATAACCACTTGACTAGACCAGTTGTGGATTGGGATAACAATGGGTTGTGTACTATCAGCGGCTTTGGCTATACCAGTTAATGATAATGCAATGCCAGCTGCACCGGCTATAAGAGTATTTCTAAATTTCATTAGTCTGACCTCAATATTATTTTAGTTATTAAAATTAGTGCATTTACCAACCATTAGTAAAAAGCACCAGCTGTTAAATAACAGCCTTAAACCATGTGCAGTCATTATGGGCGACTCTTGTGAGTCTAATTGAGCTGCAGCAGTTCTAAGAGCTAACTTGCTCACTACAAATGCAATGGCGCGCTTGCTTAACACATAATGCATGGCTCCAGATATTATGTTTATTGGTAGCTAGGCATTACTATTTCTTTGATTACAGGCAAAGTCCTGTTTATTTTTTGACTGAGGATGCTGCCTAAGTCAAAAAAGGGTGGCAACACTAGCCCACTTTAAGCTCTGACCCGAGATTTATTAGGGTCATAGTGAGAAATACCCACTACGGTTGCAGGAATACGTTTAATATGGCCATCCAGTTTGCCTACCTCTACCTGCATACCGGGTTCGATGTGATCAATGGACATGCTGCACAAGGCGATGTTCTGATTTAATATGGGAGAGCGCACGGCGCTAGTAATGGTGCCTACTTGTTGGCGGCCTACGCGCACACATTCTCCATGGCTGGCAATTTCTTCACCTTCTAATACTAAACCCACCAACTGGCGCTGCGGATTCGCTTGTCGTTCAATCAAAGCCTCTCGGCCAATAAAATCTTCGTCTTTTGTTTTGAGTGGCACGGTGAAACCGATGCCGGCTTCAAACGGGTCTGTTTGGTCGTTAAATTCATAATCGGCAAAAATGAGTGCCGATTCAATTCTTAGATTATCCAGCGCCTCTAGACCTAAGGGTGTGATACCAAATTCTTGTCCGGCTTCCCAAACTGCATCCCATACTTCATGACCATGTTTAGGGTGACACCATACTTCATATCCACGCTCACCCGTATAACCCGTGCGGGACACAGTCACAGGGACGCCTTGAGGTCCACCAATACGGCCATGGGTAATTCGAAACGGACGCAAGTCTTCAATGGTTGTTTGGCTATCAGGTGTGAAAATCACTTTCTTCAAAGTTTCTCCACTAAGTGGCCCCTGTACGGGCAAATTGTGTAGTTGATCGTTAGAGTCCTTGATCACTACTTTAAAATTTTTCTCAATCGCCACTTTGCGCAACCATTCAATGGCACCATCGCAACCCCCAACCCAACGGAAGTTATCTGCACCAAGACGGAAAACAGTGCCATCGTCTACCATGCAACCATTGTGGTAGCACATGGCGGTGTAAATGACTTGGCCAATGGCAAGCTTACGAATATTGCGGGTGACTGCGTAGTTTAATAAATTTTCGGCATCTGGCCCTAAAACTTCGCATTTACGCAGCGGGCTTAGATCCATCAATACAACCTTTTCACGACATGCCCAGTATTCGGCGATGGCACCATAGTTACTAAAATGGTTGGCTAGCCAATAGCCATTGTAATCAACAAAGTGCTGAGTCATGGTGGCGAAGCGGTCGTGGAATGCTGTTTTCTTGGTCATAGTTGAATCCGCTACGGCGTTTTTACGGAAGGCATTGCCTTTCTCAAAGTGATTATCAGCGGCGTAAATCCGCACGTGAATGTCGGTTGGGTTCCAACCATTAGCTGGGCTGGTGTCGTCTGGGCAAGCCGTTGAGCCACAAACAAGGTCGACCTGAGCTTGCATTAATACGTAGTCACCAGGGCGAGTCCAAGGCTGGCAAGAGCTATGTTGATCGTAATCATCGTAGCCAGTGTTAAAGAAAAAATTGACTGCGGGCCAGCCTTTACGTGGTGCTATGCCCATTGGTCCCAGTACTGCGTTCAAGTTGTCTGAGCAATTCGTGTGGCCAGGGTAGCCAGTGTCATCATAATACTTTGCACTGCACGCTAAATTAAAGGTATCGTGGCGCCCCACAGTGTCTTGGATCACATTAAGAATGTTAATCTGATCATCGGTATAAAACTTGTCGTGCAAACCGGGGCCAGGAAAGGCAGACGCCATTAGGGTTCGGGTTGTTAATGGGCAAATCAGTTTTTCTACCCCTTCAGCTAAACGAGCAGCGTCTAGAGCAATGAAATCTGAGCATTGACGCCCAGCAACATCAATAATTTGAATGTATTCTCCAGCTTTGACTAAATAACTTTCAGCGGTGCTGTTGTGCACGCGAATCTCACGATCTACCACTCCCAATGGTGTTGGCAAATCCTCGTCTTCAATCAATGGGCCACCAGTGACGCCAACGATAATGTCGGTAGGTGGGAGTAGCTGGTCGGGTCCCATGTCTTCGCCTGGAGCCGCAATCAAACACAGACAGTCACTCATGATGGTGAAAGTCTGCTTACTTTGGGGTTTTGACTTGGCACCAAATATGGAAATACCTTGGCAGCTTTTGTGATCGTTAGCGTCCATCCATTTGCGCAAGGGTGCAATATCACTATTAGCAGCCGCACCCAAGCTTGCAAGATCGGCCTTTCCATCTTTATCGAAGGCAATAAGCTGTGCTTCCTGCTCACCTTCTGGATCATGCACAGTTAGGGTAGAGCCTGCAGCCAATTGTAAAGAGATCAAATGCTGTGCAGGTACTCGGTAGCGTTGTGTGCCATCCGCACCCATGACGGGATGTGGCATAGGGTTGGCACTGTAGTAACTCAGGGGTTTCATAGGCACTGGGCTCAATATAGTCCTGTTAAAATCGCAGAGCTCAACGATCCTGCTACCCTCAGACTAACAAGTTGATATGAACAGATTTTGTCTATGCTATGAATGGAATGTAATATTTTGTTATTTTTTTTAACAAAGCAGTTTAAAGTGGCGGTCATTAGCGCACTAGGTCTTCTCTAGCCTTGCTAAGGTGCTCCATCATATGGGCTTTTGCCGCTTGAGCATCGCGCTGGCTAATGGCCTCAAACAAAGCACGGTGATGGGCATTGTATTGGGTCATATTTTGTTGGCTCAGCACTTCACCTCGGCTAGCCCGCCATAGTTCATGGCGGCGTACCTCATTAACCTGCTCATAAATCCAAATCATTAATGGGTTGCCACAGGCCTCGGCGATACTTTGGTGAAAGGCTTCATCTGCAATGGAAAATTGCTCTGCAGTACGAGCCGCTTCCACTCGCTCTAAAGCCATACGCAGTTGTTCAAGGTCTCTGCCGGCAGCATGATGCACCGCCAGGTCAACGATGATAGGTTCGAGCATGTTACGCACTTGCATTAGCTGCATTGGACTGGTGGTGTCAGCGAATTGGCTAGCCACTTTATCTGTGGTTGGCGGCATCACAAAAGTGCCACTACCGACTTTGCGTGTCACTAGACCGTCCTGTTCTAGGAGGGCGAGCGCACTTCTCAGCGTGCCCCGAGAGACATCATAATGACTGGCTAACTCACGTTCTGCAGGAAGGCGCTCGTTGACTCTATAAACTTGCTTGCGTATCGCCTCAGCAAGAGCACCTGCAAGGGCCCGTGCCCCATTGGGCCTCGACTGTCGTCGATCAAAGGTTTGATAGTTTAGAGGCGCCGTACTTGGAAACATGGTGGATCACTATTTTTGGTTTGATATTGGTTACAGGTTAGCATACAAATTCTTCTAATTGGTATACTTATTGGTATAAATTTAATGACGATTAATTTTTTATAAAAATTATGTGCAAATTAATGTTTTTTATTAAATAAAAAAAATCCATTATAAACAGTCATGTAATGAAATTTGACAATATTTGTAGTAATAATTTACAAAATAAAGCTTGCCTCATCAAATTCATAAATGGTATAAAATTGGAGTGCTATATGTGTACCTTTAATGTACCAAAAAGTCTAATTTGTGTGCAATTAAAGGTCCTAAGCCCTAAAAACAATAATATGAGGAGGCATCGATGACAGATTTACAACAGTATGTTGACGCTCCAGGTCGGGATGATCTGGTTAAACAAGTTCGCGCTAAAATTGATGAACTAGGCATTACCTATGTTTATTACCAATTTATTTCGGTGACGGGTCGCATTGTGGGTAAAGGCATCCCAGCACGCCATTGGGAGCGTACCGCAGCCAAGGGTTTTCAACTCGTATATGGTTCAACCGCGAACTTAGCTATTGATCGTCATGGTGAATATATTGGCTATGGCCCTGAAGCTTCAGAATTGGTGGGCATTGCTGACCCAGACACTTTTGTCCAGCTGCCTTGGGACAAGCGTGTCGCTCGCGTTTTTTGTACTCTATTTCGCAACCGTGAAGAACGTGTTAATCCAGGTCAATTTTTGACGTCTGATTGTCGTGGCAACCTACGTCGCATTCACGATGAATTCAAGGGTAAGCATGGCTTAGAAATGCGTTGTGGCACTGAGCCAGAAATGATGTGGCTAAAAAAAGGCGAAGATGGCCAACCCGATGGCGGCGTCACAAAACCGACCTGTTACCACATTGACCAGTTTGAAGAATTACGCCCTGTATTCATGCGAGTCATTGAATACTCTGAGCAAATGGGCTTGGACATCATCCAAGGAGATCACGAAGATGCACCTGGCCAGTTAGAGCTCAACACCCAGTATGACGACGTGCTCCAGAATGCAGATCGGTTAACCACTTATCGCCAAATCTGTGCTCAAGTGGCACGAGAATTTGGTCTGATTGCATGCTTTATGAGTAAGCCATTTATGGGTGTTTCAGCTTCTGGATGTCATCACAACATGTCGCTGTGGTCGGGCGGTGAAAACGTTTTTCATCCTGAGATTGCGGGTGGTGATTCAGTGCCAGGAATGCCTGGACCATTTACCTATCGTGAGGGTGGTCATAACACCTTTATGCCAGTGCCAGAGATTCATGCATCAAAGCCAGGCCCTATTGGACTGCAGTCAATAGGTGGTGTTATCGCTCATTTACCTGCACTAACGTCCATTGGATCGTCGACAGTGAACTCTTACCGTCGCCTCTGGGATACGGGCTTCTGGGCGCCTATTTTTGCTGACTGGGGCTACCAGAATCGCACCTGTGCGTTGCGAGTATCTGCCCCAGGCCGCTTTGAGTATCGTTCTGTTGATTCGATGGTGAATCCTTACCTGATGGGGGCGGCACTTCTTAAAGCCTTTGACGATGGGATCGACAATGACCTTGATCCAGGTGATCCAGAAGAACGTAACATCTACGCGGCCATGGAAGCCGGTAAGCTGGTCAAAAAATTACCGATGTCTTTAGGTGACGCCATGATTGAACTTGATAACGATGAAGTCATTAAATCTTCAATGCCTGGTGAAATGTATACGGTCTATAGTGCGCATAAGAATGATGAGTGGGAACGCTTCAATCAGACTGTGACGAACTGGGACACAGAAACCTATCTTGATTGCTTGCCATAAATAGCGAGTCTTCAGAAAACCCCAGCTGGAAGGGCTAATAACCTTCCAGCTAATTTTATAACTACTCTAAAAGTAAATATTAGGAGACGCGACCATGTGTGGTATTGCAGGCCTTATCCATAAGAAGGCGGGCGGTGCAAACATCGGACAAGAAATGACTGATATGCTTCAAGCTTTGAAGCATCGCGGACCAGATTCTACCGGTTATGCGCTATATGGCTCCCCCATTAGTAACTACATAATGCGTATCAACCTTGCTGAGCAAGCTGATACGAAAAAAGGTTTCGATGTTGCCTCACAGCTTCAAACTCGCAACGACCAAGTTGATGCGCGGATGGCTGAATTAGGTGCCAACATTGCTAAGAAAGAAAACACAACAACCTATGCGTTGCGTTATGAAGTGTCTTTTGAAGGCGACCTTAAAAACTTAATCGATTACATCGAAGACATCGAAGGCGTTGAAGTCATGTCTTGTGGCAATGGTCTTGAATTGATCAAAGACTTGGGTGATGCAGCAGTTGTTTCTGCCCAATATGGTATCAATAGTTTTCAAGGCTCCCACGCGATTGGGCACACCCGTATGGCAACTGAGTCGGATGTAGACATCCGTTCAGCACACCCTTACTGGGCTTATCCGTTTGCAGACGTTTCTGTGGTGCACAATGGCCAGTTAACCAATTACTGGACTAACCGTCGGGCGCTAGAGCGTTTGGGTAATCGTTTTAACTCCAACTGTGACTCAGAGCTTATTGCTGTGTACATCGCTAATCGCATTAGTGAAGGCGATGACTTAGAAAAAGCTATGCGTCGTTCGGTAGAAGACCTGGACGGAGTATTCACATACTTAGTGGCGACTTCTGATGCGCTGGGGATGGCTAAAGACGTTATGGCTGCAAAGCCTATGGTTATTTACGAGAGTGATGACTTTATTGCATTGGCTTCTGAAGAAGTTTCAATCCGTAAAATTTTTGATCACGATATTGATACATTTGACCCCTATGAAGGCGAGGTGCGCGTATGGCAACGGTAAGCACGTCCGGTCAATCCCATGATATGGGTTTGCATACGGAAAAGCTCACAAACCGAACTCAGCAACGTTTTTTTGATGCTGGCGAGTCGGCTAATCTAACTTATGCATGGGCTCCAGTAGTCGACACAAACAAGGTAGGAACTTTGGATTGTGAAGGCATGGACGCAACTGCAATTAACATTCGCATACGCGAATTAATGGATCAAGGTTGTGGCACCATTGACCTGAGTAATCCAGGCTCTATGCACGGACTATGTGTAGGCATACTCAGCCGTTTACAACTGAACGTGACTGGCAGCTTAGGTTACTTCGGCTGTGGTTTGATCGATGGACCTAACGTGCACATCTCTGGCCGAGTTGGCTGGTCGTGTGGTGAAAATATGATGGCTGGAACCATTGTCGTTGACAAAAATGCAGGTTCTACCTTTGGTGCAGCTATCCGAGGTGGTGACTTAGTCTGCAGAGGCAACGTAGGTTCACGTACGGGCATTGACCAAAAAGGCGGCACGATTATTGTAGGTGGCAAGACGGGTGCATTTACAGGATTTATGATGCAGCGTGGCCGTATGATCATTCTTGGTGATGCAGGCATAAACCTGGGCGATTCTATGTACGATGGGACCATCTACGTAGGCGGAAAAATTGAAGGCTTAGGTGTAGATGCCGTGCCAGCTGACTTAAATGACCTTGACCGTAAATGGTTAAAGTCAAAGCTTGATCTATATGGTATGGAAGCGCCTAACGGCATCGATAACATTCAAAAGATCGTTGCTGGTAAGCAGTTGTGGAACTACGACAACCTCGAACCATCAGAGAAGAAGCTAGTTCTTTAAGAGCAGCGAGGAAATTTATTATGTCAGTTGTTAACAAAAAAGAAATTATCGGCCAGAGCTTCATGTTCCCGCCCGAAGTTATGAATGACATTCATATCAAGTCCGACCTTGGTCGGTATCGTATGCGTGCGTTTTCATTGTTCAAAAAGATCCCCAGTTGGGACGATTTGACCTTTATGCCAGGTACTTTGACCCGCTTCGTAATCGAAGGTTATCGTGAGAAGTGTCTTACAAAAACAGTCATTGGCCCAAACTCTAAACGGCCATTAGTGCTAGATATTCCTGTTTATATCACAGGTATGAGTTTTGGTGCATTGTCTTATGAAGCTAAGACCGCTTTGGCGCGTGGCGCAACCATGGCAGGCACTGCGACCTGTTCTGGTGAAGGAGGCATGATTCCTGATGAGCGCCGCTACTCAGAAAAGTGGTTCTATCAGTGTATCCAGTCTCGTTACGGCTTTAACCCTCATCATTTGCGTCTTGCTGATGCCTGCGAATTCTTTATTGGCCAAGGCTGTAAAGTGGGTTTAGGCGGTCACTTGATGGGGCAAAAAGTAACCGATCAAGTTGCTGAGATGCGTTCATTACCCGCCGGTATTGACCAGCGGTCTCCTGCTCGTCATCCAGATTGGTTGGGTCCGGACGATCTATCTTTGAAGATCAAAGAGATTCGTGAAGCCACTGATTGGCAGATTCCTATTCAGCTTAAATTGGGTGCCGCTCGTGTGTATGATGATGTGCGGATGGCCGCCAAGTGTGAGCCAGACTCTATCTTCATCGATGGTATGGAAGGCGGCACTGGTGCTGGCCCACACATTGCCACTGAAGAAACGGGTGTGCCTGGCATCGCTGCGATACGTCAAGCGCGAAATGCCCTTGATGACGTCGGCAAGTCTGGTGAAATCAGTCTTGTTTATGCTGGTGGTATTCGCAATGGTGGTGACGTCGCTAAGGCTTTGGCACTGGGTGCTGACGCGGTAGCGATTGGTCACTCCTCGTTGATGGCTTTGAACTGCAACCGTGACATTGATGAAGCTGATTTCCCTAACGAAATAGGCGTAGAAGCAGGTTCGTGTTACCACTGCCACACTGGTCGTTGTCCAGTAGGCGTTGCAACTCAAGATCCTAAGCTACGGGCTCGTCTTAACCCAGATGAAGCCTCAGAGCGCGTGTATAACTTCTTACACACTCTGACTATCGAATGTCAGTTGCTAGCACGGGCGTGTGGTAAGACGAACATCCATTCTTTAGAGCCAGAAGATATTGCAGCTCTAACCATGGAAGCTTCTGCCATGGCTCAAGTACCACTAGCAGGCAGCCAACACACGGTTGGTCGTCCTGACATGACGCGTTTCTAGGAGGACATGATAATGTCAAAAGATGTAGATCATTATTTAACGACAGACGGTCTGGATACAGATCGTGAGAAGATGATTGGTCAGACCATTGGTTACCGTTACGACGTGAACTTGGTCCCTGACATGGATCATTGCACGCCATACCTCAGGGAATATATGGCTAAAATGAACTGGTCTGACCTTAACTGGTTGGAGGACGTGCATATGGGTTACGAAGAAAATAGCGCTGCTGTTTTTGATCGTAACATCAACGGTTGGGTTACGATTCCAGAAAACATCGATTTGCCGGACAACCAACAAGATCGTGACATGATTGCACGTGAATTGTTAGTCAAGTTCCAGATGTCTGAAAATCATCCTATGGTTCAGTTGCGCGAAGCTTACGCAAAGTTTTAAGGACCCTAGTTTGGGCTTTAAGCTCCAAGTTCTTAATGCAAAAAAAGCCCTGCGATTGCAGGGCTTTTTTTGTGTGCCAAATCATGCCATCACTACAAAGGTATTCTAAACACCCTAAGCCGACCACATTAATGCTTTTTGATGTCGGGCCTTTAAGGGAGGCAGCCCAAAGCGCTTTTTATAACATTTATAAAAACTCGGTAGAGAAGAGAAACCGCTATGTTTCGCGATTGCGTCAACTGAAAGCTCCGATTCAAATAGTAACTTATGGGCGTGATTGAGTCGTTTTTCTAGGTAATAAATACTTGGCGAAATACCAATATAAACTTTGAATAGGCGCTGAATTTGACGTTTTCCTAAGCCTGCATAGCCACTAATTTCTGAAAGGCTTAAAGGTTCATCAATGTTGTTTTCCATTAATGATGCCACTTGTTGTAAAGAGTTAGGCCAGCCGTATGGGCTTATTTTGTTATCTAATCGATGTTCTTTTGGCGTGCGCAAAACACCACAATTCATTTCCTCTGCGACAGTAATGGCCAACGATTTTCCATGATGAAGGTGAATGATATGCAGGATCATGTCGAGGCTTGTGCTCCCACCCTGACAAGTAAATCGATTATTATTGACATTAAAAGTTGCGTGATTGGGTGTTGCCCCTTGTTGGCGTATCCCACCTAAATGGTGATGATCAATCGTCCAACGACAATTGTCCAGTAGCCCTGCCCGGTAAAGGTAGAAGGATCCGGTTCCCACTCCACCAAGAAAAGTGCCATTATTGGCTAGGCGTGTTAACGGGGGAGTAAAGCCTTTGAGTGGCAATTCGTAGATGTTTTCAACGCGGCCGGCAAAAACGACCATCGCATCCAGTCGATCTAAAGCCAAATTATCACTAAGGGGTAAAGTATCCATTTCCATACTGCATGAAGACCTGAGAGCCCCACCCCTTAATGAAAATAACCGCCAATCATAAACCGTGCGTCCAAGGGCATGATTCGCCACTTTAAGAGGCTCAACAATATGTGCCATTTCAGCCATGTTATAGCCGGGAATTAATAATATCCCAATCTGCCATTTCTTATTATTAGTGATATATAACGACATAAAAATTCACTGATTCAGTCACTTTTTGGGTAATTTTTGTTTTTATACTTAAGTCTTATATTAGCCCTAAATTGTCGTTTTCACAATATATTTCGCCATAGATTGTCGCTATGGGATAATAATATAAACAAGTTAACAATTCTTATAAACAACAATATTTAAACCAAAGCATATGTATTAAATTACAACATAATACACAATTACCTCTGTAAAGATTGAGTATAGTGGTCAAAAGCTACCCCCTATATATTGGGAATGAGCCAGCAATAATGCACCTAAAAATTAATAATAACTGGACTAATAACTGGATTAATAACTGAGCCTTGGAGCTTTTTTACAAGCTTAAGATAACCTTAATGTTTGGCTCTGGCAGCGACCCATTAGGCAATGGCTAATTGCACCCATTCAATCACAGGTGTTGGGTAAATTCCTAACCACAGGGTGGCCAACACGAGCAGTAATAAAAGTAGTTTTTCACCACCACTAAAAACCATGATTCCATGATCAATGGGTTGATCATCGACAGTAGTTTTACACAGTACCAATATGACTCTTAAATAATAATATAACCCTAGGGCGCTACCCAGTATGAGTAAACTTAGTAACAGCCAGAGTTCACTTTCTATCGCCACCAGAACTAAATAATATTTACCAATAAAACCTGCCGTTAAAGGCATGCCAGCAAGTGCCAGCATAGCCAATATTAAGGCACTAGCTAACCATGGTTGCTGAAATAGAAGACCTGAATAATGTATCAAAGTACCACTTTCAAAACGCCGGTCCTTGGAGGCCAGTTGGCTTATAACGGCAAAGGCTAACATAGTCATACTGGCGTAGGTGATGAGGTAGACCGCCGCCCCCTCAAGAGCGGTTGATATACTATCAGGCCCAAGGGTTGCAGTGGCAGCTAGGGTAATAATAACGTATCCCATGTGGGCAATACTTGAGTAACCCAACAGGCGTTTTAAATTGTCTTGCCGCAAAGCCAATAGGTTACCCACAACCATAGAAAGTGCTGCCATTATGGTCAGCCCTAAAAGTAACAAGGTTAAATAATCCCCTTGGGCCATCATTAACCAGCGCATGGCAAAAGCAAACACCGCCACCTTAACAGCGCTCGCTAAAAAGCTGGTAACAGGTGCGGGGGCGCCTTGGTATACATCTGGTGTCCACATATGAAATGGCATCCAAGACATCTTAAACGCAACACCCACGAGCAGCAAAGCAGCGCCTATCTCTAAGTAACCTGAGTGCAGTCGAGGGCCATCAGCAGAAACGACGAGGTCGATGTTTAAGTTACCTGCATAGGCGTAAATCAGTGCTACGCCAAACAATAAGAAACTTGAGGACACCCCCGATAGCACCATGTACTTGACACCAGCCTCTAGAGTCATATGGGCTTGTTGTTTACTGTGGGCCATATATCCGACCATAGCAAACAGGGAAACACTCATGAGTTCTAGGCCAATAAACATACTGGCAAAATGATTACTGGCTACCAGCACACAGGCTCCCAAAGCGGCTAGGGATAATAAAACATAATACTCTTCACGGATTTCATCTGCCGCTTCTAAATAGGCATAAGACATCCATGCACAAGCCAAACTGACCAGCAACACCACCCCAATGAGAAGGCGGCTAAAATCATCCATGATTAATAAAGGCGTGACTTGTTGCTCTGTATTACCCATCTCTGTCAAGGCCCAGTAGGCAGCCATGACGAACATGATACAGGTTACCCAGCAGGTGAGTTTGTGGTCGCGCACGAAGGCAATTAACAGCAACAAAATGACACTGATGGAAGCCACCAATAACAATGGCATGAGTGATGTTAGTTCGAGCCAGTTCATGGGCTAACCTCCCTTACCTAAATACAGTAGATAGTCAACTGGTGCGGCGCTAATGTTAAATATTAAATTAGGCCAAAAACCCAATAATATGAGTCCTAGGGCTAATATTCCCAGCATCACAAGTTCCCGTGAATTGAGGTCCAAAACTTCCAATTGGCCCTGTGCCGGTGCTCCAAAAAACCCTTTTTGTAAAATGAGTAGAGCGTACACAGGCGCAAGGATCATTCCTAAAGCTGATAAAGAGGCTGCCCATGGTTGCACTTGGAATACGCCTAACAAGATCATAAATTCACCAATGAAATTCGCTAACCCAGGCAGTCCAAGGGCTGCTGCGGCAAATAACATAGTTAAGGCAGAGAGCTTTGGTAATTGACCCCATAGACCACCCATTTGATTTAAATCACGCGTGTGCAGGCGTTGCTGCAATAATCCAGCAATGGCAAACAATCCGGCAGAACTTAGTCCATGACCCACCATTTGCATGACAGTACCTTGCAAGCTCAGGTGATTCCAGGCAAATATTCCCAAACTAATAAAGCCCATATGGCTAATGGAGGTATAGGCAATAAGTCGCTTAAGGTCATCTTGGGCAAAGGCTAATTTGGCGCCATAGAGCACACTTAATACACCCAAACCCATAGCGAAAGGTGCAAAAGTTAAGGCTGCATCTGGAAACAAAGGCCATACAAAGCGCAACAGACCATAGGCCCCCGTTTTTAATAAAATACCAGCTAACAAGATACTGCCTGGCGTGGGTGCTTGGGTATGGGCATCAGGTAGCCAACTATGCACAGGCAAACCTGGTAACTTAACTAAGAAAGCCACATAGAAGCCAAGCATTAACCACATACCTAGGGCACCACTAGTGTCAGTTTGGATTAACCTAAACCAAGAAAAACTAAAGATGCCAGTTTGTTGCTGGTTTAATAACACTAAACCCACCATGGCAGCCAACATCAACAAACTACTAGCTTGAGTGTAGATAAAAAATTTAGTGGCGGCATAACGTCGCCCTTCGTGACCCCAAATAGCAATAATAAGGAACATGGGCACCAGCATAACTTCCCAAAACACAAAAAAGAGAAATAAATCTAGGGCGCTAAATACGCCGACTACTCCAGCTAAGGTAAATAGGAAGTTTAGATAAAATAGGCCGCAACGGTGATTTATCTCATGCCAAGCAGAGAGGAGGGCTACATAGCCTAACAACAAAGTTAAACCAATGAGAATTAGGCTTAAACCATCGGTAGCAAGTAACACATGGATACCAAAACGCTCAATCCACAGCCAATTTGCATGTTGTAGCCAGATTGAAGTGGCGAGTGGATCTGAACTATCGAGCCACAGGCTGATATAAAACATGCTGGCTACCAACAAACTCACCAGACTAAGCCAACGACTAGCGCTTGCAGATTGGCGCCCGACTAGTAGGCTCAATACGCCACCACCTAAAAGGCTAATTATGATGCCAAGTAGTTGCATAGTATTTAGTCTCCTATGGCCTTTTTCATCTATAACACCTGAATGACTAGTGTGGATGCCAAAATAATGATGGCAGCACAGGCTAACGTTGTAATATAAAAGCGCAGTTGGCCATTTTGTAATTGGCTAAAAGTTTTGTGTAACGTCAGACTTAACTGCACCACTCGTGCGGGCAGTTGATCAACAATGTCTTTGCGGTTGAGCTGCGCTAATGTTGTGAATGGGGTTAAAAATAAGCGTTGGTAGAGACCATCGAAGCCCCATCCTCGTAGAAAGAATTGACGTAATAAGGGCCATTGGGCTATTCGCAATCCCTGCCACTGTTGTCGCACATACACCTGATAAGCAATGCCAATGCCTAATAATGGTAAGCCAATAGCTACCACCAAGGTCCATAAGGGTGGGTGGCCCGAAGGCGAAGGCGGCAATGCGCCCTGTGATGGAAGCACAAACCAACCTGCCCCTAAAGAAAGGGTGGCTAAGATTATTAATGGTGGGTGGAATTGCCAGCCTTTTGGTTCCTGTGGTTGAACTTTTTGAGGGCCAAAAAATACCAAAAATAAGAGCCGAAAAGTGTAAATAGCTGTGATGAATGCGCCTAAAACGCCCCCTGCCCATAGCCAAGGGCCATACCCAGGTAATTGCCAACTGGCATTAAGAATCGCTTCCTTACTGAAGAAGCCTGAGGTTGGTGGCAGGGCCACCAAACAGGCACTGCCAATGACAAAACACCAAAAAGGTATGGGTAATTGACGCCGTAAGCCGCCCATAGAGCGGATATCTTGTTCATGATGCAGGGCGAGGATAATTGAACCCGCAGTCAAGAATAACAAGGCCTTAAAGATCGCATGGGTCATCAAATGAAAGATGCTCTCACTCCAAGCACCTACCCCCAAGGCAAAAAACATGTACCCTATTTGGCTCATGGTTGAATAGGCTAAGACACGTTTGATGTCAGTTTGATTAAGGGCTGCAAAACCAGAGACTAATAAGGTAAAAAGCCCAATGAACGCCACTGCTAACAAGACATTGGGTGCTTGCAAAAATATACTATGATTACGAGCGATGAGATAAACCCCGGCGGTTACCATGGTGGCTGCGTGGATTAATGCACTCACAGGTGTAGGGCCTGCCATAGCATCAGGTAACCAGGTATGCAAAGGAAGCTGGGCTGATTTACCTAAAGCGCCGGCCAATAAAAGAGCAGCTATGAGAGTAGGGTGGTTGCCCCCCAGGTCAAACATTTCAGGCGCTAACGCCATAATGGTGGGTAAATCTAAGGTGCCTAGTTCACGATATAATAAGAACAGTCCAATGGCAAAAGCGGTATCACCCACACGGGTCACCACAAAAGCTTTGCGGGCAGCGTAGCCATTCGCAGGATCCCGGTGCCAGAAACCAATGAGTAAGAAGCTACACAAGCCCACCCCTTCCCAGCCCAAAAACAACAGCACTAGATTATCTGCTAATACCAGCACTAACATGGCTGCAACAAACAGGTTCATATAGGCAAAAAAGCGTTGATAATCTGGATCTTGCCACATATAGCCTGAGGCATACCAATGAATCAAGCTGCCCACACCTGTAATTACCAACAACATACTTAATGCTAGGCCGTCTAAATAGAGTCCAAAGCTCACTTCAAACACGCCAGCTCTAAACCAAGGCCAAAGTTCCACTTGATAAGTTTGGGTGGCACCCAGGCTATAAAAATCAAGGGTTACCCATATGGTGACCAAGGCCGCCATAGCCACAGATCCCACACCCACAAGTCTGGCTAATGAACGACTACAGCGGCCATGCCCTAATACAAGCAGCAAAAAACCCATTAAGGGTAAGCTGGGGATGAGCCACAATTGTTGCATCAAGTTCTCCTAGCCTCGTAACTGATTCAATTGATCTACATTGACACTGTTATAGTGACGAAACAGTAACAAAGTCAGGCCCAAACCCACGGCAACCTCGGCCGCCCCCAAGGTCATTACCGCAAGAAACATAATTTGCCCTTCGGTCTGACCCCAAGCAGAACCGGCAGCAATAAAAGCCAAGCCTGAAGCATTGAGCATGACCTCAATGGAAATCATAATAAATATTAGGTTACGCCTAACCATAACTCCCACCAGACCAAGGCAAAACAAAATCCCAGCTAACACCAGAGCGTGATCGATGTATTGGCTATCCATTGTCGGCCTCCTCCACGTTGCTCAAATGTATGTTTGTAGGCATTTTCCGTGCAATATGAAAGGCCCCAACAAGGCCAGCCAAAAGTAAGAATGATGCCAATTCCACCACCAGTACATAAGGGCCAAATAGAGCTATGCCCACATCTTTTACAGCGATACCATTGACCCCATAGGGTTGCAAAGGTTGTTCACTATACATGCCTAGTAATAGTAAGGTGAGTAAGACTGCAGCCAAGATAACAGGTAAAATCCAGCCTCTAGCAGGCAGCCAAGCAGCTTCTTGGGCCGCAGAACGTTGGCCTTGATTGAGCATCATGACGACGAAAACAAATAGAATCATTACTGCACCTGCATAAACAATGACCTCTAAGGCGGCTGCAAATGCCGCGCCTAAAAGGTAAAAAATAATCGCCAATGATAAGGATGAAATGATTAAGTATAGCAGGGCGTGTACGGCATTATGGCGCGTGATCATGAGGATAGTGGCCACTACAGTGACCCCACAACTCGCATAAAACACAATGTTGTAGAGGTAGGTCCAGATCATGCTCCTGCTCCTCGTAGGTAAGCTAATTTAGGTTTATGGCAACAAACTCTTTAGATTGACTGGTTCTGCTTCTTGAATACCTGCACCTTTAGCACGACCTGATACAGCCTTGCCACACATTTCATAAAAACTATAATCTGGGTGCTTGCCAGGTCCATCGATGAGTAAATGTTGTTTTTCGTAGACCATATTTTGCCGTTCATACTCAGCTAGTTCAAAGTCTTGTGTTAGTTGAATGGCATAGGTTGGGCAAGCTTCTTCACATAAGCCACAAAACACGCAACGCGAGAAATTAATGCGGAAATATTCAGCCGACCAGCGGCCACTATCATCTTCCGTTTTTTGTAACGAGATACAATCTGTTGGGCAGGCGCTGGCACATAAGTTACAAGCGACACAGCGTTCTTCTCCGGTGGGATCTCTAGTGAGCACAATACGACCTCTAAACCGGGGTGCCAGATAGGGCATTTGCTCTGGATATTGAACCGTATCCGCTTTAGTGAAAGTATGGGAGGCTACCTTTACTAGGGTCACAATATTGCTGTAAAAGTAATCCCAGACAATATAACCAAAGTAGCCAAGACCTGTCCTGTGTTTCATATAATATGGCCTCTTAAATAAGTATTAATGCACCAGTAATAAGCAAATTGAGAAGGGCTAAGGGCAACATGAATTTCCAGCCAAAAGTCATCAATTGATCATATCGAGGTCTTGGTAATGAGCCCCTAATTAAAATCATTAACAATACTAAAGCCATGGTTTTTAACAAAAACCACATCAAGGGTGGCAACCAAGCTGGGCCCAACCAGCCACCCAAAAACAACACCGTAATCATTGCTGCGCTCATGAGCACACTGACGTACTCACCAATAAAAAACATGGCAAACTTCATGCCTGAGTATTCTGTATGAAAACCTGCAGTAAGCTCATGTTCGGCTTCTGGCAAGTCAAAAGGGGTGCGATGACTTTCGGCAATACCTGCCATAAAAAAGATGAAAAAACCCACAATTTGTGGACCAATGAACCAACCATCAGCTTGTGCTAACACTAGCTCACGTAAGTTAAAGGTTCCCGCCAGCATGACCACACCCATGAGTGATAAACCCATAAACACTTCATAGCTGACCATCTGTGCTGCAGCTCGCAAACCCCCCAGCATGGCGTATTTGTTGTCTGACGCATAAGCACCAAACATAACCGCATAAACGCCTAAAGAGGTCATAGCAAGAAAAAATAATAAACCAATATTTAAATCCACTACACCCACACCTGGTGCCATAGGGATGACTGCGAATGCCGCCACGACTACAAACATGGCGAAGGCTGGAGCAATAATAAAAATTTTCCGGTCTGCAAAAGGTGGCACCCAATCTTGTTTCATCAACAACTTAATCATGTCAGCAGCAATTTGCAAAGTCCCAAAAGGACCGACACGGTTAGGGCCACAGCGATCTTGCCAAATGCCAAGTAAGCGTCGTTCAAGCCACGTAAGCAAGGCTGCCCCAAACACCACACATACGAGAATAAGCACCACATTAAGTAAGTTATTAACAATGGCAGTCATATTAGAGGGCCTCCTGTTTTAGGGGGCTTATGTTCACTGCTGCGGGTAAATGTCCAACACTAATAGGTGCTTGATAATGGTTAGGCAACAGTAGCAACTCCTTGGCCATTGACGCATCTTGGGTTAGGGGTAAGTGCCATTGTGCTTGTGCTAATTCAACACACACCGCAGATACCCCTGCCAAACCCATTTTTATGGCAGTATCAGGATGGATGCGAGCGCTGGGTGCACCACTCCGCTTTTTTAGGGCTGAACTTAAATGGCTGGCTTGGTCACTGCCAAACAAAAAACTTTGACTGTGGGCCAGTATTTGACCCACCTCAATACTAATGCTGGGGATAAGTGTGTTAGGTGCCGAAGGCAATCTGTGGTGGTTATCAAATAGCCTTAAGCCAGCTTCACCGCCTTTTAAAGGCCCATTAATCTCTTGTTGAAATTTGTTAATGGCCTCATTGGAATTCCAGCCGGGACTCCATACTTGTGGTATCAGAGCACTAGGTGTGTTGATGGTTGTGCCTTCCATGGTAAAGGCTAAGGCAGAATCGAAGTCCTCTGGCTGCTTGGCTTCGCTGACACTTTTATGGGCATAAAGGCTAGTTCTACCTGATGCTCGATGACTTTGGCGTGGAATTTTCATGCCAGCCACTCTGAAACCAGCACTGGGTGCGACATCACACCAATCAGTAAAAAAGCCACCTTGTTGGCCCACTAAATCGCACAAGTGATCAAAGTTAGTGCAATTGGCCAGTTGAGTCACAGTGGAACTGCAGCCTTCAGTTTGACTTAGCATACGGGCTAAATTAGCCAAACTACGCCAAGCATCTGGCCGTCCAGGCGTATCGTGGACTGCAAAAAAGCGTTGTGCACGGCCTTCGTTATTGACATAAGTGCCTTCAGTTTCAAACCCATTAGCACAGGCTATAACGACATCAGCTTGGTCGCTGGTGGGATTTGGCAAATGATCCACCACAATCAAATGTTGCACAGACTCACACATAGTAGCCGCCTTCGTAGAGAGGGCAAAAAGATCTGTTTGTAAAACAATGAGAGCACTGGCCTTGGTCTGTTGCTGCAAGCGCAGGTTTAAGTCACCCATGTGTTTTGCGTCTTTATTGAGTAGGCCTAAACCCATACTGTTGGCGGCTTCTAAACAATAACTGAGCCAAGCTTTTTGATTACTCTGACGACCCAAAGCCAGAGCCAATTGGGCCGCTGTGTCAATTAACTCTGAACTTTGACTGCTAGCCCCACTGATCACTAACGGGCGTTTGGCCCCCGTTAGCAAGGTTAAACTTTGTTGCACTTGATCCCGCATTTTAGTGGGTAATTTCGCCGTATCAAGCTGTCCGTCAATCGCCCTGGTCAGGGTCTTTGCATAGTCACACATTTGATGGGGGGTCAATTGTAAACACTGACTGCTAATGTCGTCTAAATCGGTGGTGGCACTAGTAATACTAATAATGGGACTGAGCTGGTTTTGGGTATGAATGCGCACGGGCTCATCTTGCCACTTGGGAATACCAATGGCCGCCGCTTTAGTAAAGCCCAGATTACGACTGGCTTGACGTACGCTCATGGCCATACGTGGCGCTGTATGTAACAGATCTTCGCCGAGTATAATAATAGCATCGGCCTGTTCAATTTGTTTTAGGCTAGGGCTATGGATATCTGCTTGGTTCAATTGATGCAGCACTTGAGCTTGGATAACCCCTTGCACGTCACTTTGACCCGCATAGAAATTAGTCTTACCCACTAAACTCTGTAAGCTGAAATTCTCTTCGACAGAGGCCTTTGGTGAACCTAAACCAAAAACGTTTTCAGGCCCTAATTCATTAATGATTTGAGCCACATAATCTAGTCCATCAGCACTATCACAGGTGATTTTTTCACTCTCGTCCAAGGGTTTAACTTGGGCTTGATACAACATTTTTTCGCTATTGCTATGGGCAAAGCCATAGCGCCCTTTATCACAGATAAAATACCCATTCACCTGATTATGGTAGCGATTAGTGACCCGTTTTACTCGCCCTTGGCGTTCACCTACTGACAAATTACAGCCTAAGCTGCAGTGACTGCAAATACTAGGAGCTGACTGTAAATCCCATTTACGGGTATAGCTATCACTTACAACCTTGTCGTAGAACACCCCCGTGGGGCAGACTTCTGCCAAGTTGCCACTAAAATGACTGGTTAAACACCCATCTTCATGACGCCCAAAATACATATTTTCACTGCTGCCAAGCGCTACTAAATCATCACCACCCGCATAATCTTGATAAAATCGAACACAACGATAGCAGCTAATACAGCGGTTCATTTCATGGCCAACACAGGGCCCTAAATCTTGATTATTATAGGTCTTTTTATCGCCTTTATAGCGCCTTTGGGTGTGTCCTGATTGTAATGTCATGTCTTGCAAATGGCATTCGCCACCTTCCTCGCAAACAGGGCAATCGTGGGGGTGGTTGGCCATGGTCACTTCGATACACTGTTGACGAAACTGGCTGGCCATAGGTGCAGAGAGGCTTACGCGCATGCCTTCAGCGATTGGTGTCATACAGGCCATGACCATCCGACCATGTTGATCCTCTTCATTTTGATACAGCTGCACTGCACACTGGCGACACGAGCCCACAGAGCCTAAGGCTGGATGCCAGCAAAAATAAGGCAAATCCTTCGCTAAACCAAGACAGGCTTCTAACAAATTACCCCCAGTCTTTACTTGATAGGCTAAGTCTTCAACGTAGATAGTGACCAGTTCGTCTGTTGTAGCATTCATAGAGTATGGATCTCCTTTACTAATTCAACATCCACCTTAGGTGAGTTGCCGTGCGGACATGCGCCTTGCTCTATATGGGCCACAAAATCTTCACGGAAGTATTTTAGAGCACTTTGTAATGGCTCTGCTGCACCTGGTGCTAAGGCACAAAAAGTGTTGCCAATACCAATGTAGCCACATAACTGTAATAAATGCTCAAGGTCTTCTTGCTGACCACGACCTGCTTCTAGGTCAGTCAGAATTTGTCGAATAAAAGGTAAGCCGTTGCGACAAGGCGTGCACCAACCACAGGACTCTTGGGCAAAGAAACTAATTAAATTAAGTACCATGCCCACCACGCAGGTTTGATCATCCAGTAAAATCATAGTCCCCGTGCCCATGCGACTGCCTGCTTGTTGGATGGTACCGTAGTCCATGGCTAGGTCTAAGTGATCTTTGGTCAAAAAGTCTGTAGACCCACCCCCAGGCAAAAAGCCACGTAACTCCACGCCATCCTGCATGCCCCCAGCCAAGGTAATAATATCGGCCACTTTGGTTCCAATGGGCAGCTCCCAACAGCCTGGATTGTTAACCCTACCACTGACCCCATATATTTTTGTGCCATTGTCATCACCGACGCCTAAGTTGGTAAACCAATCAATACCGTGATGAAAAATATGGGGCAAATTACATAAGGTTTCAGTATTATTGACCACCGTAGGGCGGCCGAATAAACCACTGACCTGGGGAAAAGGGGGTTTAAATCGTGGCTGTGCACGTTTGCCTTCTAGGGCGTTGATCAGGGCTGTTTCTTCACCACAAATGTAGCGACCCGCACTTGTGTGCAAGAGCATGTTTAAATGAAACCCAGCATCATTCATCTGCTCACCCAGCAAGCCTGCTGCTTGAGCTTCATCCATGGCATACTGCAGGCGCTCAGCACATAAGTCATAATCAGCCCGCAGAAAAATAAACGCAGTGTGGGCTTGCACTGCATAGGCGGCAATGGCCAAGCCTTCTATCAGCTGATGGGGGTCATGTTCCATTAACCAGCGATCTTTAAAAGTGCCAGGCTCCATTTCATCTGCATTGCAAATGACATAGCGTTGGCCGGGTAATTGCTCTATGGGTGGCACAAAACTCCACTTTAAACCTGCTGAGAACCCCGCCCCACCTCGGCCCCTAAGATTGGCTGCTTTAACCCAATCGACGACCTCGCTTGGGGTCATAGATAAGGCCTTGGCAAGCCCTTGGTAGCCATAGTTTGATTGATACTCCATCAAACTAGTGACGCTACCATCAGCTTTAATGTGTTGGCTTAATGGCAGGTTAGTGGGTTGATGCATACTTTGATTATCAGTCATAGACTTTGCTCCCGGGCCTGACGGGCTAACTCTATAAGAGATGTGGGGGTAAGTTGATGCGCACGCTGGCCCCCTACCATGGCCACGGGAGCATGATCGCAGGCCCCTAGGCAGGGAGTGGGTAGGAGGGTTATAGCACCATCAGCGGTGGTTTCACCCAAGGCTATTTGTAATTCTTGGCTCAGTGATTGGGCTAAACCTTGGTAGCCCATAATCCAACAACTGACACTATCGCAGAGGGAGATGACTGTTTTTCCCACTGGCTGACGATAAATTTTGTTGTAAAATGTGGCCACAGATTCTACTTCATCAGGACTCATTTGTAGGCGGTTGGCAATGGCCTTCAACTTACCGTCAGACACCCATCCTTGATGCTCTTGAACAATTTTTAAGGCCTCAATAGTGGCTGCTTGGGGCTGGGGATAATGCTGTACTTGGGCACTAATAGCGGCTTCTTCATGCTCGCTAAGGGGCTCAATAAGCAACCGCCAATCTGGCTTATGGGAGGCTGCATCGGTAGCGATTATTGGGGTCATCATTGCTCCTTATCGGTCCACGTCGGCCATAACAAAGTCAATACTGGCAATGATGGCAATCATGTCAGCCACCATCATGCCACGACTCATGGTTGGAATCATTTGTAAATGGGCAAAGGATGGTGTGCGAATTCGGGTGCGGTAGGAAGTGGTGCTGCCGTCACTGACGAGGTAATAACTGTTTAGGCCTTTGGCCGCTTCAATAGGTAAGCACACTTCACCTGCCGGTATGGCTGGACCCCAACTGGAGTGCACAAAATGGTGAATTAAGGTTTCAATATCTTGCATGGTGCGCTCTTTTGGCGGCGGCGTCGTCAGTGGATGATCTGCTTTGTAGGGACCTTCTGGCATATGGTCTACGCACTGTTGGATAATGCGCAAACTCTGTCGAATTTCCTGTAACCGCACCATGGCTCTATCATAACAATCACCGTTACTTCCCAAGGGAATATCGAAGTCAAAGTTTTCATAACCACTGTAGGGCATACGTTTACGCATATCCCAATCATAGCCTGTGGCCCGCAAACCACCACCAGTGATGCCCCAGTCTATGGCTTCTTCGCTGGTGTAACGGCCCACACCCACAGTGCGCTGTTTGATAATACGATTATCTAGTACTAATTTTTGGTACTCATCTAAGCGCTTAGGCATGCGTGCCAAAAATTCCTGCATCATGACATCCCAACCTTGGGGTAGGTCTTGCGCAACACCGCCAATACGAAACCAACTCGGGTGCATGCGGCCCCCAGTAATGGCTTCAATAATGCCAAACAACATCTCTCGGTCAGTGAAAATATAGAAAATAGGTGACATCTGACCAATGTCTTGGGCAAAGGTACCAAAAAACAAGAAGTGACTTTGAATGCGAAAACATTCACACAGCATCACACGAATGGTTTCTACTCTCGACGATACTTTGATGCCTGCTAACTTCTCGACCCCCATCACATAGGGTAAGTTATTCATGACTCCACCCAAGTAATCAATGCGGTCAGTGTAAGGCATATAGGTGTGCCAAGCTTGGCGCTCACCCATTTTTTCGGCCCCGCGATGGTGATAGCCAATGTCTGCAACAGCGTCCACTACTTCTTCACCGTTAAGCTGCACAGCAACGCGAAACACACCGTGCACACTAGGGTGGTTAGGGCCCATATTAAGAAACATATAATCGGTATTTTTTCCTTCTCGCTTCATGCCCCATTGTTCTGGCACAAACCTCAAAGCCTCTTGTTCTTCGTCTTGCATTTGTTCATCGATGCTAAAGGGCTCCATTTCTGTAGCGCGGGCTGGATGTTCCTTGCGCAGGGGATGGCCTTTCCAAGTAGGGGGAATAATAAGTGGGTATAAATTAGGGTGACCCACAAAATCAATACCAAACATGTCATGGCACTCGCGTTCGTACCAATTCGCATTGGGCCACAAAGTGCATTGGCTATCGATGTGTAATTCTGACTCCATTAACGCTACCTTAATGCGTAAAAAGGAGTTGCCAGTAAGGCTCAATAATTGATAGACCACAGTAAAATCACTTTTAGGCTGGCCTTCCCGATGACTGCGGACGCGTTCATCAATGGCGCTAAGATCATATAACATTGCATAGCAGGGCCGTAACTCGTGCTTACAATATTGCAGGAGTGCGCCTACATGAGCGGCATCAACCCATACACTAGGTATGTCATCAGCGGTGCTTTGTTCAATTAAAGGGTGTGGAAACTCGTGTTGCAGCAACAGTAATAAGTTAGCATCACCCATCGGGTGGGGGTTGGGTTCAAATATGGGCTTAGTCACGGCAACTAAACCTGATCTGGATTAGGTAAATGAGTCATGCGCATACGTTTTTCGGTATGTAGATCACGTTGCGAAGGCATGGAAGGCTTTTCCACTCCGTCTGGGCCAAGTACCCAGCTTAAAGGTCGGTTTTCGTGTCGAATAGCATCTTGCAGTAATATTAACCCTTGCAATAGAGCCTCTGGCCTTGGTGGACACCCTGGCACATACACATCGACGGGAAGAAACTTATCGACCCCCTGTACCACACTATATATGTCGTATAACCCTCCTGAGTTAGCACAGGAGCCCATGGATATAATCCATTTAGGTTCTAAAAGCTGTTCATAGAGGCGTTGAATAACAGGCGCCATTTTTCGAAATACGGTGCCAGAAATCACCATCACATCAGCTTGACGGGGGGTAGCACGGATAACCTCCGCACCAAAACGACCAATATCATGGCGTGAAGTAAATGCTGTTGCCATTTCTACATAACAACAGGAGAGGCCAAAATTAAATGGCCACAAGGAATTGCTTTGACCCCATGCGACTAAATCTTTGACCTTGCCCAATACCAAACTGTCTTCCACAGACTGTGCAAAACTCTGATCTTGCGAGGCAATAAGGTTAGCACCATAGGCACCAGACTTTAACTGCGGCATAACAACCCCCGTGACTCTTTGCAGAATCGGTTATTATTTAATACACGGTGGGTGCTGGTAGCCTAAGTTAAAAATCCAGCAATTAGCGTGCGTCCAAGTTGAGTAATTCGAATTTTTGTCTTTCAGTGCGCCAATCTAAGGCCCCAAGACGCCAAAGATAAATGAGCGCCACAAACAGAATGAATATAAAGATCAATGCTTCGCTAAAGCCTAGCCAGCCAGTTTCTTTAACGGCCACAGCCCAAGCAAACAGAAACACCACTTCTAAGTCAAAGATAACGAAAAAGATAGCAAATAAGTAAAAGGGAATAGGCATGCGAAAATGGGTAGAGCCGACGGGCACAATACCGCACTCATAGGGCTCATTAACCGCCCGTGATACTCTTTTTCCACCCAGCAGTGTAGGTAGTGTGAGCATCATCACTATTAAGCCACAAAGCAACATCAAAAATAGTGCTAAGGGCCAAATGTGGCTAATTAACTCTTCCCCATAGGTCATATTGATTGCCTTTCACCAAACGTAGAGACACAAAAATAGATCGATATATGGGCAAAAAAGTGGCTGTTTAAATAGTTAAGAAACATCATCTTAGCCCACTACAAGTTGTCAAACAGTATAGAAGAAATAAATTCTAATTTGCAACTTATTCATTATTACTCCTTAGACCACATAATTTATATATATAAAACATCTGCTTATGATTTTTAATATAATCGCTGATTGAGGTATTAAAATTGACTAATGCTAAAAAGTGGCGTAATACTGCACTGACTACCATTGGTTTATTCTTTGGGAGCAACTCAAAAGAGGAGCTTTGCTAGATGTTAAACTCAATTAATATTAAAGACTTCATGTCGGTCAATCCACTTACCTTTTCACCTTCCACGCATATCATGGATGCCATTCATGAAATGTTGATTCGTAAAGTAACCGGCGGCACCGTGTTAGACGTTGAGGGTCGAGTTGTGGGGGTCATTTCTGAATTAGATCTATTGAGTCAATTAGAACAAATTGCTTATTACCAAGAAGGTGACGCCTGCATTGGTGATCTCATGCACACTAAAGTCGATGTGCTGCCAGTGGAAACCACCCTGTTCGAGGCAGCTCGAACACTAATACAGCATAAGCGTCGGCGCATGCCGGTCGTCAAGGACGGTCAATTTGTTGGTCAAATCAGCTGCCGCAGTGTGTTACAGGCATTTAAGGATTCGATGCTGGTGCATGATAAAAACGAGGATTAGTAATACCTAATGGGCTTTATTTTCAAACGGGCATATCCCTTTTTAAAGCGGCACGCCGTCTGATTTAGGGTCTCTGGGGGTTAATAAACTGTCTTTTATGCCCTCACGCAGCTACTCAAACGGGTGATTCTTTTAGTGGCCTGCCGTCTGGCGCCCGATTAATAATCAAACCTCACCAGAATACTCACCTCGGGCAGGGTAATCATTAGCGATGGCAAAATCCAGCGCCCCCAGCAATTCAGCAAAATGAGGTCGAGCGAAAGGCATAGTTTGCACGGACCCATAATAAAGGCCTTGATCAGGGCCCACTAAGAATAAACCAGGTTCTGAAAACAAGGCTGGTTCTTCGATGCCAATTGAGGTTGTGCCCCGAGATGTAGAAATATAGAGCCCCCATTCTTTGGCTTTAGCTAGGCTCATGCCATAACCAAACTTTAGGTTGCCAGCGCCCACCTTATCAGCCATTTGTTGAGTGCGTTGCTTGTCATCTGAACTGACTGCAATACAAGTGACGCCTCTTTTTGCAAATTCATCGACGTGGCTTTGAAGATCCATTAGTTGCTTGGCACAAATGGGGCAATGCAAGCCCCGGTAATAGCAGATAA